>Ga0210389_10004326_pt1 | contig 11041 bp, 9 predicted proteins | sample IncBWH28OmetaG_FD_160127 | JGI IMG/M metagenome (GOLD analysis project Ga0210389, IMG submission 160127) | Forest soil microbial communities from Barre Woods Harvard Forest LTER site, Petersham, Massachusetts, United States - Inc-BW-H-28-O ... | reverse complement strand
CGAGATCCCGATCTTCATCTTCTCCTACACGAAGCCCGCGCCGTCCTGCGTGCGGATACTCGAAGAGCTCGGCGTCCCGTGGTACACGAGCGCCGCCCGCGCCGCGCGCGGCCTTACGGCTCTCGTTAGGGAGGCATGAGGTCGCCGGCGGCCGGGCTACTGGCGGGCCATGGCCATCCGTATCTCACTCTCGGTGTCGGTGATGAGGTCGCCCGACAGGTCGACGGTCACGGTGTGCAGGGTGCCGGTGAACGGGAAGGGGGCGTGGTAGTCAGGAACGATCGCCGATCCCGGGTTGGCGCCGCAGGTGAGGCCGCCCGGGTTGAGGGCGATGGGCGTAGTGACCGGGAACTCGGTGTTGGCGATGAGCTGACCGTCGATGTAGAGCTGGGCCAGGCCGGGTGCGCCCGTGCCCTGCGCGAAATCGGGTTTCCCGGTGGGGGCGAACTCGAAGCGGAGCTGATGCCGGCCGGCCGGAAGCCGATCGGGACCTGATACGCGGTAAATCGCGCGGCCGACGTAGTTGTGGGCGTAATGGAGCCGGCCGCCTTGGACATAGAAGGTCCAGCCGCCCACGTTGCTGCCCTGGCACAGCAGGACGCCCCCGGCCCCGCCGTCCGGGATCTCCGCGTCGGCGGTGATGCTATGCGGGCGGTTGAGTACGCGCGGGCCGACCCAGAACGACACCGTCTCGGTATGGGGCCGGTAGATGTACTTGGCTCGCTGCTCGGCGATCTGCGGACGCTCGGTCATCAGCCGCTCCGCGGCACTGGCGTCGATCGGGAAGACATCGTATTTCCCGGCCTCGGTGTACCACATCGCGATCAGCTCGATGAGCTTGTCCCTGTGCTCCTCGGCCAGGTCGTTGTTCTCGGCCGGGTCCTCGGCCACGTGGTACAGCTCCCAGTGACGGGCGTCCAGATCGGTCAGCGTCTCCGCGGTGATCAGCGCGCCGAACGGCTTCCCGGCCTCGGCGAACGAGGGCCCCGGCCACGGGCACACCGCCCGCCACCCGTCGTGGTCGATGGCCCGGTGGCCGAACATCTCAAAGTACTGGACGCGGTGCCGAGTCGGGGCGTCCGCCTCCGCGAAGGAGTGGGCGAAGCTGACCCCGTGCAGCGGCGACTGGGTCACTCCCCTGATCGTGGCCGGCGGCTGGAGGCCGAGCGCGTCCAGGATGGTGGGAACCATGTCGACGATGTGCGCGTACTGGGTGCGCACTTCACCGCGCGCGCTGATGCCCTGCGGCCAGTGCAGCAGGAACGGGTCGGTGGTCCCGCCTCGGTACGTCTCCCGCTTCCACCGGCGGAACGGCGTGTTGCCTGCCCAGGTCCACCCCCACGGGTAGTGGTTGAACGTGGTAGGTCCACCGAGTTCGTCGATCTTGGCCAGGCTGTCTTCCAGTGGCTCAGGGGCGTTGTTGAAGAACTGCAGCTCGTTGGTGGTCCCGGTCGGGCCGCCCTCGGCGCTCGCTCCGTTGTCCGAGACCAGCATGATCAGCGTGTTGTCGAACTCGCCGGTCTCCTTGAGGAAGTCGAGCAGGCGGCCGATGTGGTGGTCGGTGTGCGACAGGAACCCGGCGTACACCTCCATCATCCGCGCCGCCAGCCTGCGCGCGTCCGGTGACAGCGAGTCCCAGTCCGGGACGTCCGGGTCATGCCGGGACAGCACCGCGTCGGCCGGCATCACGCCGAGTTCCTTCTGCCGGGCGAGCGTTCGCTCCCGGTAGGCGTCCCAGCCGTCGTCGAACTGGCCGGCGTACCGGTCGGCCCACTCTTTGGCGACATGATGCGGGGCGTGCCCCGCGCCAGTGCAGAAGTGCAGGTAGAACGGCTTGTGCGGGGCGACCTGCTTGGCGTCGGCGATGAACTGGATGGCCTTGTCGGCTAGGTCTTCCGTCAGGTGGTAGCCCTGCTCAGGCGTGCGCGGCGGCTCGACCGGGTGGTTGTCGTAGACCAGGTCCGGGTGCCACTGGCTGGTATCCCCGCCAAGGAAGCCGTAGAAGCGCTCGAAACCGCGCCCGAGCGGCCAGCGGTCGAACGGCCCCGCCGCCGATTCGAACTCCGACGGCATCAGGTGATACTTGCCGACCAGGTAGGTACTGTAACCACGCTGCTGCAGCATCTCGGACAGGAACCCGTTCTCGAACGGGATGCTGCCGTTATAGCCCGGATAGCCGGTCGCGAGCTCGTTGATCGACGCCGTGGCGTTCGCGTGGTGATTGCGCCCGGTAATAATGCATGACCGCGACGGTGAGCACAGCGCTGTGGTGTGCATGTTGGTATACAGCAGGCCGCCCGCGGCCAGCGCGTCCAGGTTCGGGGTCGCGATCGGGCTGCCGTAGCAGCCAAGCTGACCGTATCCGACGTCATCGAGCACGATGATCAGCACGTTCGGAGCGCCCGCGGCCGCCCGTAGCGGCCGGGGCCACGCGGGGCTGGATTCTTCCGTTGTCCGCCCGATCACGCCGGGAAAAGCGGTGCCCGGCTCGTATTCGTTGAGCGGCATGATCGGGATCTCCCATCGGATGGAACGGCCGTGGCCCTGCTGGACGTGCGCCGGTGTCCTCGACGACGGGATCTTGGGCGCCAGGTAGAAGGCCACTATCACCGTCTCCGAACTAGAGCTGATCACCCCGCACGGGTGAAACGGGCCCGCACGCGCCAACTTTGGCTTGCGCGTCACCAGGCCCGCGCCGTCCTGCGTGCGGATGCTAATTTCTACGATCGCGAAGTTTTGGCTCGACGTTGTTCGGTCAGAGTCTTCTGCTTATCCCAGGCAATCAGGCGCCCTATCGAGCGAGCCCCGCCGGCGTGCGCAAGACCTGCCGCCGCAGCCACCACTAGCGCCACCAGGATCACGCGTTCATGGGTTCGGCGGTCCCATGCGATGCGTGCCGCCGCCCGTACGACGATCGCCGCCAGGATCGCCTTTTGCCGCCCGCTCGCATTCTGCGACTTACGCGCCGAACCGGTCGGGTCGGGCGAAGTCACGGTGTTCCAGGCGGGACCGCGACGCACCGCACTATGAAATCAGTCATCACTCGTGTCACTTCCCTATCATTAGGTCGAGCTGGTAGCCCGCCGACGAAATAACGCACTTGGGCCTTCATGACGACGTCGTGTGCCCGCCCATAGAGTGACCATCGGGGCAAAGGGGGGTCAGGCGCATCACCCCTTAGGAATGACGGGTAGGCAAATGCGTAGGTGCACAGTTCCTCCCGCCCGAAGAGCGTTTCTCCATCAGGTAACCCCGGCTAAACGGCTGTTCACTCACCCGGCCAGGGTGAGGCAGTTGGTCGATCGGCGCGGAATCGTGGTCGCGCAGGCATTTAATCACCGAAATTAGAAAAGCGCCTTTGAGCTCGGCGAGTGGCCGGGGGAAACTCCCCGGCCACTCGACGGGCCTGGAGTGCACGGCGGCCGACTGTTCGACGGTATCTACGGGCTGGCCACCCGCTGGGGGTGAGCCGGGAAGCATGCCCGGGTGCCACTCTCGGTTCCAGATGGCTACGTCGGAATTGCCCGCCAGGTAGCTGCGAGCTGTGGAGGGAAGCATGTTCATGCGACGACGCCCGCTCTTGCGCGCGGCGGCGATTGGCGGCGGCGCGTATGTCGCGGGCAGGCACGTAGCCCGGCAGTCGGCGGCTCGGGATCAGGCGGAGGACGATCAGAACGCGCGGCTGGCCTACTTGGAGCAGCAAGCGGTCATCGCGCAGCCGGTGCCCGTCGCGGCCGGCACCGCCCCGACCGCTCCCGCGTCGTCTGCGTCGATACCCGAGCAGCTGGACCAGCTCGCGACCCTGCATAGGCAAGGGACGCTGAGCGACGACGAGTTCACTACTGCCAAGGCCAGGCTGCTCAGCAGCTAAGCGCCGGGCGACCGGTCGATCGAAGGAGTACGGAATGAGTAAGCCGTTCAAGGGGACGATCAACGTCGACATCCGGGACTCCACTCCGGACTGGGAGCCGTTCGAGCCCGCCAAGGCGCCGGACGGCGCGCCGAACGTGGTCTACATCGTGCTTGACGATGTCGGGTTCTCGGCCATGTCGTGTTACGGCGGGCCGATCGAGACGCCGAACATCGAGCGGATCGCCGCTGACGGGGTCCGCTACACGCAGTGGCACACGACGGCGTTGTGCTCGCCGACCCGGTCCTGCCTGCTGACCGGGCGCAACCACACCCGCAACAGCATGGCCTGCATCACCGAGGCGGCGATCGGGTTCCCGAACGCGAGCGGGACGATCCCGCCGGAGAACGGCATGCTGTCGGAGATCCTGGCCGAACGGGGCTGGAACACCTACATGGTGGGCAAGTGGCACCTGTGCCCGACGGTGGAGATGAACGTGGCCTCCACCCGGCGGAACTGGCCGAGCGGCCGCGGCTTCGAACGCTGGTACGGGTTCCTCGGGGCGGAGACCAACCAGTGGTACCCGGACCTGGTCTACGACAACCACCCGGTGGACCAGCCGAAGTCACCGGAGGAGGGCTACCACCTGACCGATGACATCACCGACAAGGCGCTCGAGTTCATCAATGACTCGAAGGCGATCGCGCCCGACAAGCCGTTCTTCCTGTACTACGCGCCCGGCGCCGCGCACGCGCCGCACCACGTCTCAAAGGAATGGGCCGACAAGTTCAAGGGCCAGTTCGACATGGGGTACGAGGCGATGCGGGAGCAGACCCTGGCCCGGCAGAAGCAGATGGGCATCGTCCCGGCCGACGCCGAGCTGCCGCCGATTAACCCGATCGGCACCTCCGAGACCCGTACGGGCCCCAAGGGCCAGCCATTCCCGCCGCTGGACGTCACCAGGCCGTGGGATTCGCTTTCCGGCGAGGAGAAGCGGCTCTTCGCGCGGATGGCCGAGGTGTACGCGGGCTTCCTGGCTCATGCCGACCATCACATCGGCCGGCTGCTTGACTACCTGGAGGAGTCCGGGCAACGCGAGAACACGATGGTGATCGTGGTGTCGGACAACGGGGCGAGCGGCGAGGGCGGCCCCGACGGGTCGGTCAACGAGATGCTGTTCGCTAACGGCATCCCCGACAATATCCAGACGAACCTGGCGATGATCGACGAGCTCGGCGGGACGAAGACCTACAACCACTACCCGAACGGCTGGGCGATGGCGTTCAACACGCCGTTCAAGATGTGGAAGCGGTACGAGTTCAACGGGGGCACCGCCGACCCGTGCGTCATCTCCTGGCCCTCGACCACGGCCGGCAAGGGCGAGATACGCCACCAGTACCACCACGCGATCGACATCGTGCCCACCATCCTTGACGTTCTCGGCGTCGAGGCCCCGGCCGCGATCAAGGGCCACGTGCAGAGCCCGTTCGACGGGGGGAGCATGCGCTACAGCGTGGATGACCCGTCGGCGCCTTCGGCCCGCAAGACCCAGTTCTACTCAATGCTCGGCTCGCGCGGGATCTGGCACGAGGGCTGGAAGGCGGTGACCACGCACCCGACGCTCAGCGGCTGGAGCGACTTCAACGACGACACCTGGGAGCTGTACCACACCGATGTCGACCGCACCGAGGTGCACGACCTGGCCGCCGAGCACCCGGAGAAGGTCAGGGAGCTGGTCAACCTGTGGTTCGCCGAGGCCGGCCAGAACGATGCCTTCCCTCTCGATGACCGGTCCCCGCTGGAGATCATCCTGACGCCGCGACCGCAGCTGGCCTCGCCCCGCGACCGGTACACCTACTTCCCCGATACGGCCGAGGTGCCCGAGGCGCAGGCGGTAAACATCCGCAACCGGTCCTTCACGATCGGCGCCCTGGTCGATATCCCCGCCCCCGGCGCGTCAGGGGTCCTGTTCGCGCACGGGTCACGGTTCGGCGGGCACGCCCTGTACGTAAAGGACAACCGGCTGCACTACGTCAACAACTTCGTCGGCATGGTGGAGCAGAAGATCGACAGCACCCAGGACGTGCCCACCGGGCAGAACCTGATCCTGTCGGCGTCCTTCGACAAGGACGGCGAGGACCCACCGCACGTGTCCACCGGAATCCTGTCCCTCTACCACGGGGATAAGAAGGTCGGCGAGGGCCGGATCAAGACCCAGCCGGGACAGTTCATGTTCGCCGGCGAGGGCCTGTGCGTGGGCCGTGACAGCGGTGAGGCCGTCACCAGCGACTACCCGAACGGATCGCCGCACCGCTTCATCGGCGGCACGATCCGGCGGGTCGCCGTCGATGTCAGCGGCGACCCCTACGTCGACCTGGAACGTGAGGCTCAGGCCATGCTGGCCCGCGAGTAGACACGCGCCGGCGGATGACCGATCCAACGCAGGCCCCCGGCCCGGTCCTCACCGTGCCGGGGGCTCCCCCCGCTTTTCACGTAATGCCCAAGCCCACCGCCATTACCCAGAGCAGGTAGGCGGTGCATAAGATTCGCGGCTGGACGAGCGCCAGCCGCCGGTGGCTGCGCGGCATCCGCCCCAAGCGATCGGAGCTGCGCGGGGAGCTGCTGGCCGGCCTGCCCGGCGCGATCAGCAGCGTGCCAGACGGCATGGCGGCCGCGGTCCTGGCCGGGGTCAACCCGGTCCAGGGCCTGTACGCGAGCTTCGCCGGGCCGGTCGCCGGCGGGCTGACTTCCAGCACCCGCCTGATGGTGATCACGACCACGTCCGCCGCCGCCCTGGCGGCCGGCTCGGCGCTGCAGGGCGTGCCAGCGGACGACCGGCCGGCGGCGATCCCGCTGCTGGTGATCATGGTCGGCATCGTCCTGGTAGCGGCGGGCGTCGCGCACCTGGGCCGGTACACGCGGTTCGTCTCCTACTCGGTAATGATCGGCTTCCTGACCGGCATCGCGGTCAACATCGTGTGCGGTCAGCTCGCGGACCTGACCGGCGCCCCCGCGCACGGCTCGTTCCCGCTGGCCAAGGCAGTCAGCATCCTCGCTCACCCGGGCAGCATCGACATCGCGTCCTTGCTCGCCGGGCTCGGTGCGCTCGCGCTGCTTGTGGTGCTCACGCGGACGCGGGTGGCCCTGTTCAGCACGCTGATCGCCCTGGTGATCCCGACCGTCGTAGTCATCCTGGCCGGCGCCACCAGCGTGGCCAGAGTCGGAGACGTCGGCGGCATCCCTGGCGGCATCCCGATCCCGCGGCTGCCCGAGTTCCACTACATGTCGTTCAGCCTGATCGCCGGGGCGTTCGCGATCGCCGCCATCGTCCTGGTCCAGGGCGCGGGCGTAGCCGAGGCCGCGCCGAATACCGACGGTTCCCCGTCGAGCCCGAACCAGGACATCATCGCGCAGGGGGCGGGCAACCTGGCCGCGGGATTCTTCCGCGGCATGGGGGTGGGCGGCTCGGTTGGGCAGACCGCGCTCAACGTGAGCTCAGGCGGCCGGACCCGGTGGGCCGCGATCTGGTCCGGCGTCTGGATGCTGGTGATCCTCGCGATCTTCTCCGGGCTGGTCGCGAAGATCGCGATGCCAACGCTCGCCGCGATCCTCATCTTCGCGGGCATCGGATCGATCCGGCCAGGAGAGATCACGTCCATCCTCCGCACCGGACGCATCTCGCAGGTCGTGGTCATCACCACGTTTGCCGCCACGCTGTTCCTGCCGGTCGCCGCCGCGGTCGGCATCGGAGTGGCCCTGTCGCTCTTGCTGCAGCTGAACCAGGGAGCCATGGACCTCACCGTCGTCGAGCTCATCCCGCTCGACGGCGGCCGTTTCGAAGAGCACCCGTCCCCGGCCGCCCTGAAGAGCTATCACGTGACGATCCTCGACGTGTACGGCAGCCTGCTCTACGCCGGCGCCCGCACCCTGGCGACTCGCCTGCCCAACCCCGACGGGGCTAAGTCTCCAGTAGTGGTGGTCCGGCTGCGACGACGTACGTCGCTCGGGGCGACCTTTACCAAGGTTGTCGCCGACTATGCCGACCGGCTCGCCGCTGCCGACGGCCGCCTCTACCTCAGCGGCCTCGATCCGAGCATCACGCGGCAGCTGCACCGCACCGGAAATATTGACGGACCGGTGCGTACGTTCGAGGCAACACCAGTCGTCGGTGAATCGACCCTGGCGGCTTATCTCGACGCCGAGACGTGGGTGGTCAAGCGGCACGGCGAATAAGCTCAGCCGCGCCGACAGCGTCCTCGGGCGAAGACAAGCGCCGCCACTATGGCCAGGTCGGAAGCGCTTCACGGCTTTGCCTCCGCCCTAAGGACTCTGTCACCTGCGGCTGTTACCTACAGCGTTGAACCCGGCTGTCACCTTCGGCGGCGGGAAACGCGCCGGGCAGTGCGTCGTGACGTGCGTCGTGCGACTCTGCGGCCTCCGAACATTTCATCCTCCAGGTGCTAGTGCTGACTGATGGTCATGGTGTGCTTGTCGCCCCGGTCGTTTCCAGGTCGTGCAGTTCCTTTGCCTCTTCGGCGGATGCCAGGCCGATATCCACGAGGTCGAGCGGGCTGATGAAGCCGTCGCTGATGCGGAACCCGCCGGCCCGGACGATGGCGTCCCTGAGCGGCACGGCCCAGTGGTGCTCAAGGAGCACCAGCGCGGCCGCGGAGTCATTCGGAATGTCCTCCAGCACATCCCAGCCGTCCTGCTCGCTGAAGACCTGCACGCCGCCGGCGGCGGCCACCTCCTCGGCGCCTTCCATCGCGCCCGCCTCGGCCCCCTCCTCACCGGCGATGCCAAGCCCGACCAAGGCGCCGATCTTGCTGCCGAGCTCGATCGCCTCGCGCTCGGAAAGGTTGCTGAGGTGCTCCACTTCTATCTCTCCCACGGCGTCCTTGTAGACCGCCAGGGAGTCGATGACGCGGACTGTGTCGCTGTCGCGAAGTCGTTCGAGTTCGGCGATGATCTCGCCGTGGAAGTCCGGATTCTTGAATCCGAGCACAATGAGCTGTACCGGCCCAATCGCCATGTCCATGCCCCTTTCGCTTGCTCTCTTTACTCGCAAGCATCAGGCCGCGATGGCAGGGCTGCGTCACCCCTTCAGGGTGACCCACCCGGCTGTGGTGGCGGGCATAGTGAGGCGGTTATCAGCTGGTCATCGGCGCGTCCGCATGCGGCTCGGCTGGCGGGACGGCCTCGGTCGGCGGGACGGCCTCGGCTGCCGGGACGGACTCGGCTTGCTTGGCCGGATGCCCGTTCCGCCACGTGTCCGCGGCGGCAGCCGAGGAAGCCTTGGCGAGCGTCCAGCGCTGCCTGGCGAACTCGCGCGGCGGCGTCTCCATCTGCTTCAGCCAGCTCCGGGTCTTGGCCGCGAGAGCCGTAGCGGCGACCGCGGCACCGGCCGCGCAAACGGCGGCACCGGCCCTGACTAGTGGTCCGCGATGAGATTTCTGGTTGTCGGTCACGGCACTCTCCTGAACGCCGAAGGTAACTGCGGGCTGATCAAACTGTCCTCGCCCGCGACCCCGCCGGACATCACCCCGCAGAGGCGATGTCAGGCATGTCGGGCATCGGCACGGTGACGCCCGGCATTGCGGGATTCGATGCCTCATCTAGCCCCGTTATCCCGCTTCCCGGGTGATACGGCGACATGACAGTCCTCATTAGGTTGAGGGCAAAGGTGTCGTCCGAGACACTCGGCAGGCAGGTCTCGGGGTCGAATGCCTGGTTGGAGTCGACGGTGGCCGTGATCTTGTTGATGACCTTGCTCGTGCCGGTTGTCGTATGGATCGCTGTCCGCCTGGAAAGCAGCCTGGACGAATGGGACAGAGCCGCCGCGGTACCTGAGCAGCCCTCATCAGGCGAGAGCGATGGGAGCTCGGAACCCGAACAAAAACGGCTTGCCTAGCACCCTCGGCGTGATCGGCCTGCTCGGCCTGGCCTCAGTCGCCTCTACCGCGCTCGCCGCGATCGCCACCGCTGTCGCCCGCGGCCCCGGCATTGCCCTGCTCGCTATCGGGGCCTCCCTCGTGATGAACTTCGGACTGTTCCTGCTCGCCTTCATGGTGCTTACCGCCGAGCCGCTGCGGCCACGCGACGTAGCCCTCGGCGCCGCCATCGCCACGATTTTCTGGGAAGCTCTGCAGCTGACCGGGACCTGGTACGTGACCCGCCAGCTGCGGCATCAGCCTTGCGCGTAACCGCCGCAATTCACCCTGGCGGGGTGATTTCCGTTACCTCTGGCGCGCCGAGAGTGCGAGGGTGCCCATAACCTACCAATCTAGGAGACTGTTATGACAAACATGACAAATAGGCCCGACCATGCAGGGGAATCCGACTCGATATCCCCGCCTCTATCGTCGGCGTGACATTGGTCGCGAACGGCGCATTGGTCACCCTGGCGGCATCCTTCCATATGCTCGGGCCATTCAAATCCCGCTAGCCCCGGAGGTCCCAAGAACCTCGGGCTCACCAGCGCAGAGTGGTTTATCACCCGGGTTAGACAGGGGCGGGGTGATTACAAGTCACCCCTACCGGGATAACAATTGAGTTGCGAAAGGCTGCCCCGGACCTCGGTAGCGCACCTTGGTCGCGGCAACCCGGACAGATGGCCCCGGGTGGAAGGGTGCCATATGACGGCGGCAGCAGCACGCGCACCGACCAGTTCCAGACGCCGGGTGCATAACTCATATGAGGTCTTGCTATCGAAGATCACCGCACCCAGCCGACCCGACTGGATTGTCCGGCGCATGCGGATTGAACGGCACATCACGACAGGCACATCGCATCCGCTTACCGTAGTAACCGGGCCGCCCGGCGCCGGCAAGACAACGGCTGCGGCATCGTGGGCCGCCGGGGCACGCGGCCCAGTGGCTTGGGTCACTCTGGACCGCTACGACGGCAGGCCGAGTGTGTTCTGGTCCGCCATCGTGGAAGCATTGCGGAGGGCAGGAGTCACCTTCCGCCGCGTGCCCGCGGAGCGCGGCGCCGTCGCCGGGCACCTGTCCCTTCTCCGGCTCGCCTCGGATCTGGCCGCCCAGTACCCTCCGGTGACGCTGATCCTCGACGATTTCCATCTGGTCGCCAGCGCTGGACTGACTGACGGCCTTCAGTACCTGATGCGCAACGCGAGACCTGGCCTGCGAGTCGTGCTCTGCTCTCGGGCAGACCCGATGCTGTGACTGCACC
>Ga0210389_10004324_pt1 | contig 11042 bp, 7 predicted proteins | sample IncBWH28OmetaG_FD_160127 | JGI IMG/M metagenome (GOLD analysis project Ga0210389, IMG submission 160127) | Forest soil microbial communities from Barre Woods Harvard Forest LTER site, Petersham, Massachusetts, United States - Inc-BW-H-28-O ... | reverse complement strand
TGCTCGCGGTCCGCCTGGCGGGCGGGACGGGCTTCTCCCGGTCCATTTCACGAAGAACGGGCCCGAATATCGCCTCATGGGCCGTGGCACCGTACTTCTGCCTGATGGCGCGGAGCACGCCGGGGCGCCAGGTACAGCTCGTTGCCGGGATGCCGTCATCGGTAGGGTTCAGCTCATGGCCGAGGTTATGGTGGACGAGTTTGGGCGGCCCGAACCGCCGCATGAAGGTGGCGAGGCCGCGACTCTTCTTGGTTTTCTCGACTATCAGCGGGCGACGGTGGAGTGGAAGTGCCGGGGGCTGAGCGACGAACAGTTGCGGGTAGCACTGCGGCCTTCGTCGATGACGCTGGGCGGGCTACTCAAGCACTTGGCCTGTGTTGAGGACTCCTGGTTCACTGAGGTCGTTGCCGGTGAACCGCTTCCCGAACCGTGGGCCAGTGTGGACTTCCAGGAGGACCCGGAGTGGAACTGGCACAGCGCAGCGTTCGACTCCGGCGAGTACCTGCGGGGTCTGTGGAGGGAACGCGTTAACCGGTCCCGCGCCGTCGTGCAGGTACAGCTCAGCAGGGATCCAGAGGTGGCGCTAAGCGAGACGCACGCTGGCACGGCGGACGATCCCTGGGGGGGACGGGAGCGTGTTTCACTACGGTGGGTCCTTCTGCACATGATCGAGGAGTACGCGCGACACAACGGGCACGCCGATCTCATTCGCGAGTCGATCGACGGGCAAACGGGGTGACTGAACGCGAACGCGAGCGTCGTCAGGCCCTGGGGGAGTCGCGCCGCGCGACCGTTGTGGGCCCGGCGCTGGACACTGATCCAGGGAGCTGCAGTGCAGCTGTCCGCGTTTCCTAAAGTTGCCGTCAGAGCGCACCCGTGAGGTGTTCCAAGGCGAGCTGGTCGAGCCGCTCGAACGCCATGCCGCGCCGTGCCGCAGTCTCGACCTCGAACTCCTCATAGGCGCTGCGGTCAGCGAGCAATCCGGCCAACCCCTCGCCGGTACCAAGCGTCGGCAGCGCGAGCTGGTCGAGCCTGGATGCATGCAGCGCCTCAAGGACTTGCGGATCCGTGCGGAAGGCCGCGGCTCGCTCCCGCAGGATGAGGTAGTTGCGCATGCACGCGGCAGCGGAAACCCAGACTCCCTCGAGGTCTTCGGTCCGCGACGGCTTGAAGTCGAAATGCCGCGGGCCTTGGTATCCGGCGGTCTCGAGCAGGTCGACCAGCCAGAAAGCCTGCCGCAGGTCGCCCGCGCCGAAGCGGAGGTCCTGGTCGTACTTGATGCCGCTCTGCCCGTTGAGGTCGATGTGGAACAGCTTGCCGGCCCACAACGCCTGCGCGACGCCGTGCGCGACGTTAAGTCCGGCCATCTGCTCGTGCCCGACTTCCGGATTCACGCCGAAAAGCTCAGGGCGCTCGAGCCGCTCGATGAAGGCGAGAGCATGGCCGACGGTCGGAAGCAGGATGTCGCCGCGGGGTTCGTTCGGCTTTGGCTCCAGCGCGAAACGCAGCTCGTAGCCTTGCTCGCTGACGTACTCGGCTAGCAGGTCAAAGGCCTCCTTGAGCCGGTCGAGCGCGACACGCACGTCCTTGGCCGCTCCGGACTCGGCGCCTTCGCGCCCGCCCCAGGCCACGTAGATCCCGGCACCGAGTTCGGCCGCCAGGTCGATGTTGCGGACGGTCTTGCGCAGCGCGAACCGCCGCACTTCGCGGTCGTTCGCAGTAAACCCGCCGTCCTTGAAGACCGGATGTGTGAACAGGTTCGTGGTCGCCATCGGGACGCACAGGCCGGTCGTGTCGAGCGCGGCGCGGAACCGTTTGACCCGCAGGTCACGGTCAGAGTCGCTGGCACCGAATGGAATCAGGTCGTCGTCATGGAAGGTGACGCCGTACGCGCCGAGTTCGGCCAGCCGGTGCACCGTATCGACCGGGTCAATCGGCTCGCGGGTCGCGTCGCCGAACGGATCGCGGCCCTGCCAGCCGACGGTCCACAAGCCGAACGTGAACTTGTCCTGCTTCGCCGGCTGGTAAGCGTCCTGCTGGGGCTGGTTCATCGTCGCTCCTGGCGGTAGTAGACGGGCGAGCGGGCAGATGCCCAGCGGGTCATTTGACGGCACCGCCTGTGATGCCGGTGGCAATGAAACGCTGGGCAAGCACGAGCAGGACAGCGGCAGGGGCACAGGCAATCACGGCTGTGGCCATGACCGGGCTCCACTGTTCGGTCTGTGCCCCGAGGTACTGGTAGATCCCCAGCGTGATCGGCGTGACTGAGCCAGTCGTGGTCAGGGTCAGGGCGAAGAGGAAGTCGCTCCACGCGAACAGGAAGCTGAATAGGGCTGCGGTAATGATGCCGTTACGGCTGACCGGGACCGCGACCGAGATGAACGCTCGCAGCCGCCCGGCGCCGTCGATGCGTGCTGCCTCCATGATCTCGTTGGGCAACGCCGTCATGAAGGAGCGCATCAGCACGATGGAAAACGGGATACCGAGCGACGCGTCAGCCAGGATCAGGCCAGGCAGCGAGTTCAGCAAATGCAGCTCGTTGTACGTCCCGTACAAGGCGTTGGCGATGACGATGCCTGGGATCATCTGCGTGGCCAGCGCGGCGAAGATGATCCAGCCGCGGCCGGGCAGCCGAAACTTCGCTAGCGCATAAGCGGCGGGCGTAGCCACCGTTGTGCTGATCGCTGTGGCGCCGAAGGCAACGATCAGGCTAATCAGAAGGTGATTACCCTGCTGGGACAGAGCCTGGCGGTAGCCAGACAGGCTCGGATGCAGCGGGAACCAGCTGGTGGCAAAGGAGGTAGCGTTCTTCTGCAGCGAGGTATTGATCATCCAGTACACCGGGAACAGCAGCACGGCGAGGATCAGCACGGCCAGCACCGTGGAGCGCCAGTTCCGGGCAGCGGGACGGGTCACAGCTCGCCTCCTGTGCGCAGGGCAGCGCGGTTAAAGCGCAGGTAGACCAGGGCAAACACCAGCGAGATCAGGATCAGGACGTTGCCCATCGCTGCGCCCTGGCCGAACAGGAACTCCTTGAAGGACAACTGGTAGGACTGCACCGCCAGGGTCTGGCTGGCGTTGGCCGGGCCACCGCCGGTGACCACCAGGATGATGTCGATGACCTTGATCGTGTAGATAAAGCCGAGTACGAGCACGACGGTGACCACGGGACGCAGCATCGGCCAGGTGATGTAACGGAACCGTGCGATCGCGCGGGCCCCGTCGAGGGCAGCCGCCTCGTGTATTTCCTCAGGGATCTCCCGCAGTCCGCTGTAGAGGATGACCATGTTGAATGGGATGCCTATCCAGATGTTGACCAGGATCACGGCGAAGAGCGCGACGCTGGTGCTGGACAGCCACGGCACGCCGGTGGCCGGTGCGAGATGCGCCAGCCCGAGAAGCGCGTTGACCACGCCGTTATCCTGGCCGAGCATCCACCGCCACACGGTGGCGGATGCGACCAGCGGGAGCAGCCAGGGCAGCAGCAGCAAGGCCCGGATGACGCCGTTCAGGGGGAAACGCCGGGCGAAGAACAACGCCAGACCGAGTCCCAGGGTGAACTGCCCGGCCAGCGACAAGACGGTGAACACGGCGGTGTTCCAGGCCAGCTGCCCGAACAGGCCCGAACTGAGGATCGCCCGGTAGTTCAGCAGGCCAGCGAACGGCGCCGTGCCTGTGTACAGGCTGGAGACGCTGTAGTCCTGGAAGCTCATGACCACGTTCTTCACGATCGGGTAGCCGAAGAACGCGGCCATGTACACCAGCGCCGGAGTCAGGAAGAGCCACTGGGCGGCTCGTTCCCGGCGGCGGGCACGGCGCGCGGGGGACCGGACGTCCCGGCCCTGGCCCGGCCCCGCTGCCGCGTCCGTACGATCCGCGAGCGAAGCGGTCTGAGTCATCATGCGATCCTTCGCGATGCCGTCATATCGAGGCAGCTACGCCCAGCCGGGGCTTGCGGCAACGCTATCGCCGCAAGCCCCGTTTGCCGGCAAGCCCGACTGCCTGGCGGCTACTTTAGGAGCCTTTGGTCACGGTCGTCTGAGCAGTGGTCAGAGCGGTCTGCGCTGACGAAGCGCCGCTGAGGGCGGCCTGCTCTGCGGTCGCGATTGCTGTGGCGATCGCCGGGTACTTGGTTCCGACCTCGGCGGTGCGCGACAGGGCAGTGGAGACCTCGGAAACGAAGGGGGCAATAGCCTGGTTGCTTGAGGCAAGCTGCGCCGCTGCGGACTCCAGCGAGGGAACGTATCCGACTTGCTTGGCGTAGGACAGCTGATTGGCGCTGCTGTTCATACAGGTCAGCACCTTCCCGGCCGCCTGTTCCTTCGCGCTATCGGTCACCGGAACTGTCCACACTTCCCCGCCAAGCGGGACCTTCAGGGTGTCGCCGGAAGCCGGGACTGGGATCGGCGCGACGCCGTAGCTCAGGCCCTTGGCTGCGTTCAGGGTCGGGAACTGCCAGGGGCCGTTGATCATCATGGCCACCTTGCCGGCGATGAACTGGTCGTTGACGTCGCTCTGCGCCCAGGTGACGACAGATTTCGACATCGAGCCGTTGTCCACCATGCCGGTGAGCAGCTGCATCGATTGCACCGCCTGCGGGGAATCCAGGCTGTCGAGGTTCGCTCCGCTGGACCAGAAGAACGGAAGGTACTGCCAGGTGCCTTCGCCGTCGCTGTCAGCCGACAGGGCAAAGCCCTCGTGCTGGGGAGTAGTGAGCATCTTCGCGTCCGCGGTCAGCTCGGCCCAGGTGGTCGGCGGGCTGATATGCGCGGCAGCGAGCATCGGCTTGTTGTAGAACAAGGCGATCGAGTTGACGCCCGGCGCCAGCCCGTAGACCTTGTCCTTGTAACTACCCGCCGCCAGGATCGAGGGATAGTAGCCGGAGAGGTCGACGCCAGCCGTGCTGAGCGGGGTCAGCGCGCCGGTCTCGGCGATCTGCTGAAGGTAGGGGTTATCGAGCATGAGCAGGTCGGGAAGCGTGTGCGAGGACAGCTCCTGCAGGACCTTCGGCATCAGCTGCGGGTTAGCAACGCTCTCGTGCGTGATTTTCACCCCGGCCTTGGCCGCGCAGCTATTCAGCACGTCACCGACCGCGCTGTGTGCGGGCTCTGAGGTGAAGTAGTCCATCGCCGTTAGCGTGATCGGTCCCGATGACGTTCCGGTCGCCGTGCCCGATGATGACCCGCACGCTGTAGCCGCGGCGAGCAGCGCGGCCGTTCCGGCCAGCGCCAGAACCCGGGGCCGGGCGCGTGCGGTAGCTTCACTCTTCATCACTACCTGCCTTTACATGGATTTTCTAGACTTCGGATGGTATGCGCATGACCGCTGCGTTGCGGCGCTGCTGAAGCCGCTATGCAACGACTGGCAGCGCAGTGTCCGAGCCGGTCAAGGTGCACGTTTGACCGGTCGCGGCCGGGGTTTCAGCTGGCTTGTAGAAACGTTTCGATGAAGTTAAGCGCGAGCCTGTGCCACTGTCAACCACCTGGCGAGATTCACCAGCTTGCTAGTAACTGCGTGCGCAGGCGCGTCATCCATAGCAGCAGGTCAGAGACACCATGGCGGAGCAGCGGGCGGAGTGACTGATGTGCTCTGGCGATGTCGAATCAATTCGACTATCCTGTTGCGCCGGGCCTGGGTCGACTGACACAGGGCCCTGACGCGCGACGGGAGTGACGTGGAATGGGTTCGTTTCGCCCAGTGGCTGGCGGCCTGGAGTGGCGCAACGCCGAGCAGTTCGTCCGGATCGAAGGCTGGGGCCCGGACTCGTTGCGCGTACGCTCTGGCGTCGGCAGGCTGCTGCACGACTTGCCCGGTGCCCTACTCGAGCCGGATCGCACTGCGTACCCGGAACCGGTCGTAGAGCTGCCGCCAGCCTCGGCAATCAGTCATTCTCCCGAGGCCACGATCGGGGCGGCGATCGGCGTGACCGGTCCCTCGGCCGTGCTGCGGCACGGCGCCCTGCAGGCTCAGGTCAGCCCGGCCGGGCTAGTGACCTTTGTACGCGCTGACGGCGCCGAGTTGCTGGCCGAGCAGCCGGCCCACTTCTGGTGGCCCGGCGCCCGGCACTTCGACCCGCTGGGTAACGGCCGGTACCGCATCGAGCAGCGTTTCCGGGCCTATGAGGACGAGCGAATCTACGGGCTCGGGCAGCATCAGCATGGACTGCTCGACCAGAAAGGCGCCGTGATCGACCTGGTCCAGCGCAACACCGAGGTGAGTATTCCGTTCCTGCTCTCCAGCCGCGGATACGGCCTGCTATGGAACAACCCGGCCGTGGGAGCGGTCGAGCTGGCCGGCAGCGGCACACGCTGGAGCGCCAATCAGGCACGGCAGATCGACTACTGGATTACCGCCGCGCCGGATCCCACGCAGATTCTGTCTCGGTATGCGGACGCGACCGGACACAGCCCTGACCTGCCTGCCTGGGCCAGCGGCTTCTGGCAGTCCAAACTGCGCTACCGCACTCAGGAGGAGCTGATGGCAGTCGCCCGCGAGTACCAGCGAAGCGGCCTGCCGCTCTCGGTCATCGTCGCAGACTTCTTCCACTGGCCTGCGCTGGGCGACTGGGCCTTCGACCCGGCCGACTGGCCCGATCCCAAGCAGATGGTGACTGAGCTGGACGCGCTGGGCGTCAAGCTGATGGTCTCGGTCTGGCCGTCCGTCAATCCGGTCAGCGAGAACTGGGATGAGCTGAGCGGGCGCGGCTTGCTGATCGGCACGCAGTCGGGCCTGCCACTGCACACCCGATGGATTGACAAGCCGTCACCGGAACCGACCCCGGTCGCCTTTTACGACGCGACAAACCCTAAGGCCCGAGAATTCGTTTGGAACGAGGTCGCTCGCAACTATGTGCTGCATGGCATCACGGCCTTCTGGCTCGATGCGTGCGAACCGGAGATCGTGCCGCTGCACCACGCGAACCTCAGCTTCTGGGCCGGCAACGGAGCGGAAGTCGCCAACATCTATCCCCGCGAGCACGCCAGGGGATTCTTCGAAGGAGCCGCCGCAGCCGGCGGGGAAGTCTCAGTGGCCCTGTGCCGGTCAGCCTGGGCCGGCAGCCAGCGTTACGGTGTGGCGCTGTGGTCCGGCGACATCGGCGTGGACTTTCCCAGCCTGCGGCGCCAGATCGCCGCCGGGCTGAACACCGCCATCAGCGGGCTGCCGTGGTGGTGCGCCGACATCGGCGGGTTCCATGGCGGCGACCCCGACGATCCTGCTTACCAGGAGCTGATGATCCGCTGGTTCCAGTTCGGCGCGCTCAGTCCCATCTTCCGGATGCACGGTCACCGCGAGCCGCGGACACCGCTGGGGCCGGGCATCGCCGGCGGCCCGAACGAGGTGTGGTCTTACGGCTCTCGGGCTGCCGAGATCATGACGGCATATCTCTCGCTGCGCGAGCGGCTGCGCCCGTACCTGCACCAGCAGATGGCCGCCGCCGCCGACAGCGGGCTGCCGCCGATGCGCGCGCTGTTCCTGGAGTTCCCGCATGACCCCGCGTGCTGGACCGTCGCCGACCAGTATTTTCTGGGTCCTGACCTGCTGGTCGCTCCGGTCGTCGAGGCCGGCGCCACCAGCCGCGAGGTCTACCTGCCGGCCGGAGCGCGATGGCGCGACGCATGGACTGGTCAGAGCCTGCGCGGCGGGCAGACCGTGCAGTGCCCAGCGCCGCTCGATCGCATCCCGCTCTTCCTGCGCGACGACGCGCAGCTGCCGATCCTCGCCAGCCAGCCAGAGTAGAATCCGTGACCTGCACCGACGCGAAAGGAACGTGGTGGCAGCCAAGCTGATCGACGTAGCCAGGCACGCCGGCGTCTCACCCAGCACCGTGTCCTACGTCCTCAGCGGTAACCGGCCGATCTCCGAGGAGACCCGTCGGCGAGTTCAGGACAGCATCAAGGAGCTCGGATTCCGGCCGCACGCCGGAGCCCGCTCCATCCGCCGTCAGAGCACCAACGTGATCGCCATGGTGCTGCCGATGCCCGCCGACGGGCAGAGCGCGGTGCAGATGCAGTTCGTCTTCTCCGTGCTCTCTAGCGCCCGCGCCAACGGGTTCAACCTGCTGCTGCTCACCGCCGAAGACGGGGTATCAGAGATCAACAACCTGGTCGACAGCGCCATGGTCGACGGGGTGATCGTCATGGAGGTCCAGGTCCACGATCCGCGCGTGCCGGCGCTGCGCGCGCTGAACCGACCCGTCGTGCTCATCGGAACCCCCGCCGATGCCGACCGGATGGTGCACGTCGACTTCGACTTCGCTGCGGCTGGGGCGATGAGCGTTCAGTACCTCTATGACCTCGGACACCGCAACGTCGGGCTGATCGGCCAGAGCGCCGAGACCTATGCCCGCGAGCTGGGGTACGCCATGCGCTTCCGGGACGGCGCCCTGAGTGCCATGAGCGAGTGCGGCCTGGCCACGGCATGGTCCGCCGCCCGCGCCACTCCGGCGGGGGCGGCGGAAGCCATCGAGAATCTGTTCGGGCAGCACCCCGGGCTGACCGGGCTGGTCGTGTATAACGAGCAAGCGCTGCCGTTCGTCCTGGACCGGCTGCGCCAGCTCGGCCGGAGCGTGCCGGGGCAGATGTCGGTAGTAGCAATCTGCCCCGACGACCAGGCAGAGCATATGATGCCAGCCGTATCTGACGTGGCGCTGCCCGCGTCCGATCTGGGCAGGATTGCGGTCGAACGGCTCGCGGGTCTGATCGCCGGGTCGGAACAGCCGACCTCCACCCTGCTGGAGCCGCACCTGCACCGCCGCGGCAGCGCGGGCCCGCCGCCTAGCTGATTAGCCATCAGAGACGACCCGTCGGCGCCGTTCCTGGTTGAGCAGTCGGGCAGCGCTTAGGCGCCCCCGGGGTCACTCCTCCCCGATGTCGACCAGGCTCTGGCGCAATTCGATGATCAGCGGATCGCCATCGGGCAAGACGCGCTCCAGGCGGTCGACCGTGTCACGCAGCAACGCGCGGGCGTCGCCGTAGCGGCCCAGCCGGCGGTACACGTGCGCTAGCTCCGCGCGGCTCCGCAGCGTGTCCGGGTGACGGGGGCCGAGTAGCCGCTCGAACCCGACGCAAGCCTGCTCGCAGGCCAGTTCCGCCGCTGCCGCCTTGCCCGCCTTCTGGTACGCGGCGCCGAGGTTGTGTCGCGCTGTCAGCGTGTCCAGGTGATCAGGCCCAAAGACGCGCTCTCGGTCGGCCACCACCAGCTTGTAGGTCGCGGCCGCCTCTTTTGCCCGCCCGCTGGCCAGAAAGGCATCCGCGAGTCCGTGGCGCGTCGTCATCGTCTGCGGGTGCCGCTCTCCCTGGGCGCGTTCCCGGTCTGCCAGCGTACGCCGGTAGAGGGTGATGGCCTCGGAGTGGTGGCCCGCGGCCAGATAAGCGGCGGCGAGCTCGTCCCGTGCGCCGAGCGTGTCCTCATGTACGGGCCCGCAGACCTGCCCGAATTGACGAGCCGCGCGTTCAAGGACACTGATAGCAGCCGAGTGCTGCAGCGCCGCCACCAACGCGTGGCCCAGGCGGCGCCGCGCCTCGATCACGTCTCGGTCATCCGGCCCGAGCTTGTCGGTCAGGCTGTCGAGTGCCCACTGGAACCACGGAATGCCGGCATCGGCGCGTCCGGCCGCAACGTAGGCGTCCGCGAGCCGCTGGGCAGCCAGCATCGTGTCCGGATGGGCGCCGCCGAGGAGGCGGCTGCTAGTCGTGGCCAGGTCAAGCCAGTGGTCCACGGCGGCCTCGGTCAGGCGGGCGCGGTCCAGGCTGTCGCCCGCTCGCACCAGTACGGGATGGCAGCCGCCGTCCCACAGCAGGTTCCCGGTGATGCGCCGGAGGGTCGCCACGCAGGATCGCAAGCCGGAAGTAGGCCAGCCGGGCAGGTCCCGTTCCGGCCAGGCCTGGAGCAACGCGGCCGCAACCGAACTCGCCGCCTGATCCTGCATGCCATCGGGCATCGTGGTTCGGAGCGCCGCCTGCATCACCGGGCTGATCCGGATCGTCGGCGGCGCCGTCGCCGGCTCGACGGTCAGGAGGCCGAGTTGTTCCAGCGTCGCGAGCGCCTCTTGGGCGCGTTCCCTGCTTGTCGGGACGTCACCCCCGTACACGAAGAAATCGCCTGCCGCTGGCGCGGCGAGGACGGTTTGGGGGAAACCGTGCCCGTCCAGCAGCGCGGTCAAGGCCAGGAGCAGCTTGGCCGATCCGCCGGGCGCCAGCTGATCTGCCCGCTCGAACGAGAACGTCCACGTCACAGCGGCTGCCGCCGGCCATACGTCGGGCGACGCCAGCTGCTCCCGCCTGCGCACGAATTGGGCGCGGTACTCGCGGCACGACAGCGGGGAGTTGGCGATGACCCCGCTGGCCTGGGCTAGCGCGACGGGCTCCAGGTCCAGGTCCTGAGCCAGCTCGATCGCACCGTGCCGCTTGTCCGGGTCGGCTGAGACGCGTTCGCTGAGAAAGCTAATGGCCTCCCGCAGGCTGAACGGCCCGACCTTCAGGACTGGCATGCCGCTGGGGACGGCCGCAGCGTCGGCGCAGGTCAGGAGGACCCGGCCGGACGGGCCGGCTGGCCACAGACCATCCAGGTTCTCCGGGTCGGCCAGGTCATCAAGTACCACCAGCCACGAACGGCTGGTCTCGGCCAGCCAGCTCAGGAACTGGGCGGCGACTGACTCGCAGCTGCTCGCCTGGTCCCGGCCAGTCGCTGCTGCCATCGCCGCGGCGTAGCCGGTCAGCACCGTAACCCGGGTCGAGGCGTCAATCCAGACCAGCAGGTCGACACCGCCTGAGTGCCACAGCGACTCGGCGAAAGCGGCGGCGAGCTGAGTCTTACCCGTCGATCTCAGCCAGTCCTGCGCGTTGGGGCCAGCAACCGGGTCGGCGCGGGCAGACTGGCCCGCCCGATCGGAGATGACTGCGAGCGCGGCCCCGGCAGGCAGCGCGGCTTCCAGGCCCGGTGCAGTCTCCAGCCTGTCGCGGTAACCATCGGCCAGCGCCGGCACCGTCCCGGACCGGATGGGCCAGGATGGTCGGTGTCGGACCGCGCCTGGGCCAGCGCGC
>Ga0210389_10004323_pt1 | contig 11044 bp, 12 predicted proteins | sample IncBWH28OmetaG_FD_160127 | JGI IMG/M metagenome (GOLD analysis project Ga0210389, IMG submission 160127) | Forest soil microbial communities from Barre Woods Harvard Forest LTER site, Petersham, Massachusetts, United States - Inc-BW-H-28-O ... | reverse complement strand
ATCTCGGGTTTAGCAGGTGGTGCCAGCGACAGCTTCAGACCTAACGCTTTTGCAATTGTATTATATACCGGAATAGATGTGGTTGCCAAAACCTGAAAGGCTGCAAGACTTAATATGGCAACACCAATAAAGATCCAGAACTCCCGGGAATATACAGAAGGCTCAGCATCTTCAATCGGAATCTTTTTCCATGTTCTTACAATGAGCCAGCCAGAGAGCAATGTAAATGTTAAAAGATAGTTTAATAATTGCCCGGATAAACCTAAATCGGTAAAGGAGTGAACAGAAGCATTTCCTAAAATTCCGCTGCGCGTTAAAAACGTCGCATATAAAATTAATAAGAATGAAAGCGTAACCATGATCACCGCCATGCGCAAGGCTGTGCCGCTATTCTTGTAGGAGATCATTAAATGAATGGATGCAATTAATATCAACCATGGAACATACACCGCATTCTCTACCGGATCCCAGTTCCAATAGCCACCGAAGTTTAGTGTTTCGTATGCCCAATATGCGCCCATCATAATACCTGTGCCTAACACAACTGCAGCAAGCAAAGACCATGGTAATGCTGGTCTGATCCATTCTTTTGTCCAGCCTTTCCATAAACCTGCCATGCAGTAGGCAAAAGGAACAATCGTTAATGCAAAACCTAAGAAGAGTGTTGGCGGGTGAATTACCATCCAGTAATTTTGTAACAAAGGATTTAAACCATTTCCATCTTCGGCAACAAAATCAGGTCTTGATGTATACACCGGAAGATCCGGCATGGATTCTTTCATTAAGATAAAAGGTGAAGAACCGATTTTTACCGGAAACGCGCCAAATCTTGTATGAAGATACGGTATTACAACACCCAAAATCATTGATACCAGGAATGCTTGTACCAACATGAAGACAGCCATAACAGGCGCTTCCCATTTGTTGTTTACTTTAATGAGGATAGCCCCTAAGATAGCATGCCAGAAAATCCAAAGTAAAAAACTTCCCTCCTGTCCTTCCCAGAAACAAGAGATCATATAATATACCGGAAGATGATTAGACGAGTGGCTCCAGGCATAATGATATTCGTAGCGGTGGTTATAAATAATAGCAAATAAGGTTGCTACAATACCAAATACAGACAACGCATGTACGGTAAAAGCGATGCGGGAAAATCTAAGCCAGGATTGTGTACCTAATTGATTTTCCTTAGAAGCTTCCCAGTAACCGTAAGAAGCAAGTAATGCGGCAAAGAAAGAGAGGATAACAAACAGATGGCCGTAATCGCCAATGAACAAATTCATATTTTAAATTTTTACTTCTTTGTCTTCATATTTTGAAGGACATTTCATTAATATTTTTTCAGCAACAAACATATCATTTTTTGTATGGCCAATGATTACAATCTGTTCTGCTTTTTCAAAATCCTGTGGCTTGGGCTGAAAATACAATACCTTTTCTGTACGGTTCTTTGTATCTGTCAATAAGAATTCGAAATAATTGGGATCAACACCCGGGTTGTAGCTCATGCCTTCGTATTCACCCATGGCATTTTTCTTAAGTTTGCCAACCACGTGTACTACATCGTCGTCACCTTCTCCCGCCATCTTAGCGGCTTGTGCAAAGTCTACATATTGACTTGCATCGCCGGTTGTAGAAAGTATAATACCAACTGCAACAGCAATGATCACCAATAGAATAATGTAACTTCTTTTCATTGTACTGAAATTAGTTTGCGTTGTTGTGTTCTTTTTCCAGCTTACCGATCTTTTTATCTAAACCGATCAGATAAACAAACAAGCCAATCAGAATGATTGCAACAACAGCAATGACTACATATATTTTCCCGTCGGCACGAAATGTATCGGCCATTTCAACGGTTTCTTTTTCTTGTGCAATTGCAGAGATACTTGTAAAGACAAGCAAACTAAGCATCCAATAAATCTTTTGAAGCATGTTGTGTAGAATCAATAATTAAACCATCTTTTTTGTCCGCCCATAAACGCAAGCGTATACGTAGTGTTGTGATCCACGTACCTAAAAGCATAAAACCAATAACTGCTGAATAAAAGATCATATTCATTTCTCTGTTACGATCATATCCACTGAAGCCAGGATTACCGCCATTGCCGGGATGCAGCGAATCTGTCAAACGTGGCATAATATAGATCAACGCCATAAAGGCGGGGAACGCGAATAAATTGTACACTGCCGTAATGCGTGCTTTCTTATCTTCGTCTGCAATGGCATCGCGCAGGATCATATATGCGATGTAGATCAGCATAGCAATTGCTGCTGCATTCAGTTTCGGATCTTTTGTCCAGAATGTACCCCAGGTAAATTTAGCCCAGATCATACCGGTAAGTAAACCAAGAACACCGAAGAACATTCCTGTGCGTGTAAACTCTATAACAATGCGATCGTGTTTCAGATTTCCGGTGTTCAGATATACAATGGAATAAATGGAGGCTACCAATAAAAATAAGGTCATGGCAAACCACATGGGTACGTGAAAGTATAGATTGCGAATGGTTTCATTCAGGATTGGCAAACGGGGAACATTGCCCAGAAAGCCCATGGTTGCTGCATAGATCAACAAAGCAAAGGTAAGCAATTTCCACCAGGCAAACGGAGAGGAATTAGAAAGCATACTCGTTTTATATTGTATAAAACCCTACAAGGGTTTCTATATTAGACATCCAATTTACGTTTAGCAAAACCCTTGAAAGAGCATTCACTAAAGATTTATCCGGTTCATTAGTTCTTCCAAAGGTACGGAAATAATAGATAGGAAACTGCGATCGTAATTACTTTAACCGCCAGCAAAACTGCTAAATCTTCATACGCGACACTTCTATCCAGACCATCTATTGCCCCTTTTGAAACTTTGATCAAAACCAATAATACCGGAATAACAACCGGAAAACTCAATACCGCCATTAAAGTCATACTATGCTGAGTCTGAGCAGCAATGGCTGCTATAAAAGTAAGTGCCGCAGCGAGACAACCCGACCCGATAATGGCTATTACTATAAACATCGTCATGTCCTGTACCACATTTCCCATAATAAATGAAAATAAGGCTAGCCCCAGCAAAGACATAAGTATCAGAAGTACAATATTATAAATGAGCTTTGAAAGAATGATGGCGCCAGGCGATGCCATAAAATAGTAGTAATACTGGCGGCTGGCACGTTCAAGCAAAAAACTTCTGGAAGCAGCATTTACAGACGCGAGCAACACGATGATCCAGAACAAGGCATTCCAGGTCATAGGTGATAAATCGCCTCCCCTGCCGAAAAAAGCAAAATAACAGATGAAAATAGCCCCTGCCAGATATACCAATACAGCATTAAACATATAGCGCAAGCGAAATTCCAGCAGGAATTCTTTTTTAACTAAGGCTACCGTTTCGTTCAGTAAAGACATGATTCAAAATTAGGCTTTTTTAATGTCTGAACCACTGATTTAACTGATTAATATGATAAAAATGATAATTGTCTTAGGGTCGCAACCCAAGAATTAAGATCTGATTGATATATTATTTAAACCGTTAAAACGGTTCGGTGTTCTTGGTCGCATATTATTATTTGGCCCACAGTTGAAACCATGGGCCCAAATTATGTATGGTTAAATATTCGACCATTGTTCTATTTATTGCATAATCTCGCAACCGGGAACCGGAAACTAGCAACTCTTGTTCTATTTTTTATTATTTTTGTAGCCTCTATGTTAGATAAGATTAAAGAATTAACCCAAACGATTGAAGCATTTTCAATCGAGTCCAAAGAACAACTGGAAGAGTTCCGCCTTGAATACTTAAGTAAAAAAGGTAAGATCACAAGTATGTTTGATGGCTTTGATTTTAAAACTGTTGCGCCTGAAGTTAAAAAATCGATGGGGCAGGAAATGAACAAATTAAAAGTTCTTGCTCAAACAAAATTCGATGAATTACAAGACAAGCTCAGTGCAGGTGGTGACGATAAAAGTGCTTATCAGAAAATTGATACATCTCTTCCGGTTATTCCAAATGAATTAGGCGGCCGTCACCCGATCAGCGTGGTGCGCGAACAAATATATAAAGTATTTGAACGTATGGGCTTCAATTTATCTGATGGACCGGAGATTGAAGATGACTTCCATAACTTTACCGCACTGAACTTTCCGGAAAATCACCCGGCACGTGAAATGCAGGATACATTCTTTATTGAACGTAATCCGGATATTGTGTTGCGTACACATACATCCAGCGTGCAGGTACGTGTGATGGAAAATCAAAAGCCTCCGATCCGTACTATTTCTCCGGGACGTGTTTACCGCAACGAAGCAATCTCTGCGCGTGCGCATTGCATGTTCCACCAGATTGAAGGTTTATATATTGATAAGAATGTAAGCTTTGCTGATCTGAAAAATACCTTGTATCATTTTTCAAAAGAGATGTTCGGTAAGGACACACAGATCCGTTTCCGTCCATCGTTCTTTCCATTCACAGAGCCAAGTGCAGAGATGGATATCTCTTGCTTTATCTGTAACGGCAAGGGCTGCAACATCTGCAAGTACAGCGGATGGGTAGAGATCGGCGGTGCCGGCATGCTGGATCCGAATGTATTAACCAACTGCAACATCGATGCGAAAGTATACAGCGGCTTTGCTTTTGGTATGGGCATTGAACGGATCACGATGTTAAAATATCAGATTAAAGATCTACGTTTGTTCACCGAAAATGATGTGCGTTTCCTGAGACAGTTTAAGCACGCGGAGTAGTTGTATAAAACCATTTAAAAAAAGGACACCGAATATTTAAACATTCGGTGTCCTTTTTTTAAACTTATATGTCTCTCCCTAATCTACTCGGCCGTTACATGTACGCATTTTGATTTTTCTTTGTCGTAGCGTACAAACATATATAAATAACACGCTCTGGAAAGCCTGAATATATAGGGAGACAGCACAACAATTAATACCACGAATGATATAAAGAATTCAAAATATGGCAAGCTGCAGAACACGGTAATCATGAACATAGGCACAAACAACAACACGTACAATCCATAACTTAAGTACATGGCACCATAATAAAATCCCGTCTCCGGCTCAAACTGCTGCTCGCAGCACGAACATTTTTCAGGCATTACATCTGCTGTTTTCCATACATACATATTGGCATGTGTAAACATATTGCCTTTGTGGCATCTCGGACATTTTAATGTGAGCAAGGATACGAGTGTATTGTCGAGCGCTTTCATAGTTGTACTGGATTAAATTGTTTTTTTTCTAAATTCTTCGGGCGTTACACCCACTTGTTTTTTAAAAAACTTTGTAAAGTATGAGTTATCATTAAAGTTTAATTCGTATGCAATTTCAGAAATACTCAGATCCTGATTGATCAGTAATCGCTTTGCTTCCAGTATAATTCTGTTTCGGATCAATTCGCCTGCAGCCATACCCGTATGATCTTTACAGAGTGCATTCAAATGATTCGGCGTAATATAAAGCAGTTCCGCATATTCCATCGGAAGTTTTAATTTTGTAAAATTTTTATCTATTAACTTTTGGAAATTTTTAAGTAAGGCATAATTATAATTTGTAACAACTGACTTACTCTCTGCCGTATTCTTCTGATCAATCAGAATAAATATTTTTAACAACAACACACGAATCATATCCCACCGGAATGTATGATCTGCTTTTGCCTGAGCAACCAATTCTTCAAAGGCTGCTATCACAGGTTTACTTGTTTCAATAGAAAGATTCAACACACTTTCTTCTGTGATACCATTGAAAAAAGAAAATGACTCCACATATTCCGGTCGCAATAGAAATGATTGAAAGAAAGCAGTAGAAAAATTTACTACATAACCATCCATCTCTCCTTTGAACTCCCAGGTATGTACCTGTCCCGGAATCATGAAATAAATCTGATTGATTTTAATTTCGAACGGATTAAAATCAATCGTATGCGAACCGCCTCCTTTTGTAAAATAAACCAAATGATAAAAGCTATGCCGGTGCGGGAAATGCAGATTCGTATGTTCTTTCAAATAATCAGAAAGTCGATTTACTAAAATATCATCCTCCCTGTATTCTGAAAGTGTACAAATATCTAATATGGGAATGTGCTTTTGCATAACAATACAAAGATACCAGGCGTAAGGATTCGCCTATGGTAATTTACATTCTTTCAATGGTACTTTTTACTTATTACTGGAATTTAGCTCTGAGTGGTTTGCTAGTATCCACATAAAAAAGTTGGCCGTAACATGTATTTCCGTCGGACTTAATCCTGGAATATACCTATGTCTACGGCCAATAAAATCTAAACTATATAATAGATGGGCTTATTTTCCTAAACCCGCTACTAAATCAATATATTGTTGCATGGCACTTTCTTTTGTCAAACCCTTCAGTGCTTCCCATGCATTAAACTTTGCAATTCCGGCAATATCAAAGAAATTACTCGGTTTTTCGATGTTTACATCTCCCTCAGTAGCCTGTTTATAAAGGCTATACAACTTCAATAACGTTTCGTTTGACTGTGCCGGCAGTAACTTTGAAGCTACCGCAGCCTGTTCAAATGTTTGTTTAATATCCATTGTATTGATTTATTTAATGAAAATATTGTATTTAATTCGGTATACTGAATTGTACGGAGAAGTCTTTCAAAGAGTTTCCTTTTAAAAAGGTATCTTTACATATTAATATAAATTATTTTGAAAACGTCCATATTTGAGCAATCAAGCGACATTTTGATCACTTGCGCTCCTGATCTAAGTGCCCTTACAGGGAGAGAAATCAACGATCTTGCTATTCCCATAAAAGAAATTCTGCCTCATGGCATTGTAGTCGAAGGAACAGCACAGACAGCAATGTATTTATGTATGCATTTGCGCACAGCCAACAAAGTCCTTTTTTTATTAAAAGAGGCAAAAGCCGATACCCCCGAAGATTTATACCGTGTTTCCAAAAGTATCAACTGGGATAATTTCTTTGCTAATAATTCTTATTTCAGCATTGATTCATTTGTACAAAACAGCACCATTCGTGATACCCGATTTGCCAATGTAAAATGCAAAGATGCCATTGCCGATTACTTTGTAGAAAAAACAGGTAAGCGCCCGGATTCCGGACCACTGCGTGATAAAGTAGTCATATTTATTTATTGGAGAGAAAGCGATCTCTCTATTTATTTAGATTTATCCGGCGAACCGATTTCAAGACACGGGTACAGACTTAACCCCTGGAAAGCACCAATGGCCGAAACACTGGCAGCATCGGTAATTATTACTTCCGAATGGGACCCCGCTACTCCTTTTATTAACCCAATGTGCGGCAGTGGTACATTAGCCATTGAAGCCGCATTGATCGGCATCAATAAAATTCCGGGACTTGTAAGAGACGACTATGCTTTCCAGCACATTCGCGGTTACGAGGAAGCAACCTGGCACACCATGAAAAAAATGGCTCTGCAAAAAGTAAAGCATTCTTTGCCATTCAAAATTATTGCGTCGGATCACGATCAACGAGCGCTTGATGCCGCAAAAGGAAATGCAGAAAAGGCAGGCGTAGATCACTTGATTGATTTTGTACTGAGCGATTTTCAGGATACTCCCGTTGAAGAAGGCCAGGCCGGTGTCGTAATTTTAAATCCGGAATATGGTGAGCGGCTTGGTGACGAAGAGTCTTTGGTACTTACCTATAAAGAGATTGGTGATTTCTTCAAGAAAAAATGCGGCGGTTATAAAGGCTTTGTATTTACCGGAAATCTGGAACTGGCAAAACGCATAGGATTAAAACCTAAGCGAAAAATAAAATTCTACAGTGCAAAAATTGAATGTCGCCTGATGCAGTACGAACTGTATGCAGGAAGCAAGCGGGTGATAGAGGAGTAAAAGAGTGTAAAGTTAAAAGTGTAAAGTGTAAGAACATTTCATTTGGCATTTTTAACTTTGGAATTTGTTTTTTGCTTTGGGGAATTTAACTTAGATATGTCCAGCTTCTGAATATTGCTGCCTGTCCGATGTTGCGCTTATCTTCATCGATCAGATTACAAAGCAATACGTTTTCAATTTTGAAACGCACTCCGGCAGAAGAAATTCTGACTCCTGTATAATTATTGATGTATCCATTTTTCGCTGCTTCATCAAGCAAGCGTTGTCTGTCTTCTGCTCGTTCGGGTTCTGCAGAAAGCCTTGAAGGCATTTGTGTAAACGATTCCCAGTCAATCTGCCAAAGCTGTTGTGAGATAAGATTAGCGTAGTTAAAAACAGGATCTTTCTCTGTACCATGAGATACAATCACAAATGGCGCATGATATAAAAGGTAAGAACGGTATTCGTCTGAATAAACAGAGTCGAATAATGCAATGCCTGTAATTTTTTGATACGTATTAAGAATCACTTTTGCCTGCTGAACCACATTTGGTAACAACCAATATGGAATTATATTTTTTTGCATATTAATCTTTTGTTACCTTTCAGTATCGGAATGTAACGCAATAATTCATTCCATATATTAACGCAAGTTATGCCTAAAATATCATACCAACAATTTCTGAAGTTCCCATTATTTGTTTACTCAATTATCAGTGGTTCTTTGTTAATCATAGCATGGCCCTCAACGTCGCTTGCTCCGATTTCGTTTATTGCTTTTGTTCCGATTTTATTACTGTTCGACGTTATACGATCCGATAGTAAAAAAAGAAAAGGGCTACGTTTTTTATTTTATAATTACCTGAGCTTTTTAATATGGAACGTTGGTACAACCTGGTGGGTATATAACTCCACTGCTGCCGGCGGCATCTTCGCTATGGTTGTGAACCCTTTACTTATGACCATTCCGTTTATTTTTATTTATCTTATTCGAAAAAATACAAGAGAGTTTATAGGACTGTTATCTTTTATAAGTTTTTATATACTGTTTGAATACTGGCACTTAAACTGGGAGCTCGCCTGGCCCTGGCTTACACTTGGCAACGCGTTCGCAAGCAATACCCATATAATACAATGGTATGAATATACCGGAGTGTTAGGCGGCTCACTATGGATCTTACTCGTTAATGTGTGTGTATATGTAACCATTAAATATGACTATAAAAAAATACTGCGTCTGCTTAGTGCTGGTGTAATCATTTTGCCGGTACTCATTTCCTGTATTATTTATTTTACCTATAATGAAACCGGTCCGGAAGTTGAAGTTGTTGTTGTGCAGCCAAATATTGATCCATATAACGAAAAATTTAAAGGCTCACGCAGAGCAATTCCTTACGAACTTCAGTTTGAGCGTTTGCTTCATTTAAGCGAGCGCGTACGAACATCTAATACTCGATTTATCCTTTGGCCTGAAACAGCACTACCAACAGACATCAACGAAGCATTAATTATACAGCATCCGTTTATTCAACAATTAATTGAGTATTCGAATAAGAACAATGTGAGTATTCTAACCGGAATCGATTCACACCGGTTCATGGATGAAACGAACAAAACACCAACGGCAAAAAAATCAGCTAACGGAAGTTTTTATTACGACATGTATAATGCCGCATTACTCATTAATCCGGATACAACATTCGAAATATATCACAAATCACGTATGGTGCCGGGGGTTGAGAGTCTTCCCTATCCAAAAGTATTTGGTTTTGTAACTTCTAGTCTTGGAGGTATTGTACAACCTATATGTAAAGACAGTATTGCACGTGCCTTATCAAACCCGGATGGTATTGCTGTCGCTCCTGTCATTTGTTATGAATCTGTTTTTGGTGAATACGTAAGTGAATACACAAAAAATGGTGCTGATTTTATTGGTATTATTACTAATGACGGCTGGTGGGGAAACACTCCCGGGCACAAACAACATTTTGAATATGCACGTTTGCGGGCCATAGAACAACGGAGATCTGTTGCAAGATCTGCCAACACAGGTACTTCAGGATTTATCAATCAAAAGGGTGATGTACTCCAGGAAAACAACTACTGGGTACAAGATGCATTGGTTCAAAAAATTAAATTAAACTCTGCTATTACCTTTTACACGCTGCATGGCGACTATATTGGTTTCTTTGCACTTACACTTTCACCTGTATTATTTGCTTACTCTTTCTATAAAAAACGAAATGTTTAGCTCTGAAAAATTAAAACAAATCACCTTGCAAATCACAAAGCTTGCACGGCAGGCGGGTGATTTTCAATTAAACGAACTCAAAAATTTTGAGTTAAGTAATATCGAACACAAAGGGAGAAGTAATGATCTGGTTTCTTATGTAGATAAAGAAACTGAAAAGTTAGTCATTGAAAGTTTAACCAAACTTGTACCGGAAGCAGGATTCGAAACAGAAGAGGGTACTGTAGAGCAATCAAAATCTGGCTTACGCTGGGTAATTGATCCGCTTGACGGTACAACAAATTTTTTACACAAACTTCCCCTATTTTCAATCAGTATTGCTTTAGTTCAGGATGAAACATTATTGATTGGCGTTGTTCATGAACCTTCCAGGAACGAATGCTTCTATGCATGGAAAGATGGCGGTGCATACATGAATGGCGAACGTATTGAAATTTCTGCTATTACAAACTTGTCTGAATCATTAATTGCAACCGGTTTCCCGTATTCTTTACGAGGAAAAACCGAACAATATTTTTCATTGATCCGGCATTTTGTTGAAACAACTCATGGCGTAAGACGATTAGGCAGCGCAGCTATTGACCTCTGCTATGTGGCTTGCGGAAGGTTTGAAGCATATTTTGAATTTAATCTTAAACCCTGGGACGTTGCTGCCGGAATATTAATTGTTCGCGAAGCCGGGGGCATGGTTACAAATTACAGCGGCGGTGCAGACCGCTGTCAAACAGCGGAAGAAGTTTGTGCAAGCGCACCAAATGTGCATGCAGCAATGATCGATACATTCAGAAAAATATGGTTATAATAAAAGAGTCCCGCTGATTAGCGGGACTCTTTTATATTTTTTCTATTTAACAATTTCATCCGGCCTGCAAACCCCCATGTGGTCACCATGTGCCATGTGATTTTGTACATCACTTTGAGGAATAGTAATTGTTTGCATTTG
>Ga0210389_10004322_pt1 | contig 11045 bp, 6 predicted proteins | sample IncBWH28OmetaG_FD_160127 | JGI IMG/M metagenome (GOLD analysis project Ga0210389, IMG submission 160127) | Forest soil microbial communities from Barre Woods Harvard Forest LTER site, Petersham, Massachusetts, United States - Inc-BW-H-28-O ... | reverse complement strand
CTGGTCTGCAGGTCCGTGATCAGGTTTTCTGCCGCCCCTTCAGCGAATGACCGCCCGGCGGCGGCGGCCGGCGCGGCCACCGCCTCGATCGCGCCGAGGCGGGTCAGTGCGGCGAGATCGAATCTCGCCGCGGGGCGCAGTATCGCGGAGATCAGGTCGGCCGCGTCATCGCGTGCCATCAACAGCAGATGCAAGCGCGGCTCCGCCTCGACCGCGTGCGCCAGCTCGGCGAAGAGCTTGTCGCGGTGGTCCCGTCGCGGGCCCGAATCGCCAGGCAGGTCGTCGAGCTGGTCGATCGCCGCGTAAAGCGGACCGTTGTGCTGCTGTGCGTGCGCCTTGACGAAGTCCCCGACGGTGAGGTCCACGAACCGGGTGGGCGCTTCGCCCGGTGACCAGGAACGCAGCAGCGCGAGCGTGTAAGGATTGTGCTCAGGAAGCGCCGCGCTTGGAAACGTCGCACCGTAGGAGAGCCGGCCGGGCGGCAGGACGTGCGCGTGCTGCTGCGTCAGGATCGGCAGCACGCCGGCGTGGAGCAGGGAGGTTTTCCCGCAGGCGACCGGGCCGACGGCGAGCACGATTCTGTTATCGTGCCAGAACTCCGCTAGGGCCTTGGACTCGATCCTGCGTCCGAAAAAGCGATCTTCGTCTGTCTGCCGAAAGGGGCGCAAGCCGGGGTAAGGCGCGCTCGGCTTTCCTTCCGCAGCGCCGAGCCCCCTCACTGCCCCATCCGCCACTGCTCCTCCTAAGCGGCCGTCTTTGCAGTGGCACGACCAAAGCACCAGTTCTAATTCTGGCGCATGATCGCCCAGATACAGTCGTAGACCGCTTTAGATGCTGGCCTGGAAACTGTTGCTCGGTCCCTGTGCGCTTGCTGTCAGGACCCGCTTCAGCACCTTCGACAGGGCGGATTCATCAAGCGACTCTCCTAGGTCAAGTCCACTGACATCGAGCAAGGAGTGATCGGTGACATCTTCGCTCATGAGTCTCCTCCCGTGGCCGCGAATCACTGGTGACAGCTCTCCGTCGAGCCAGAACACTTCCCTATAATCCACCGCACCTGACCGATTTGTCGAGTGCGTAAAGTCTTACCCCCACGAGAATACACCTTGATCATTGGTATCACCAGAAACATTAATCACAAGAATTATCAGTGCGTCGTTCAGTTGATCGAAACCGCAACAAAACATCTACCGGGAGCTACAGGCAAACGTCTTATAGTAGGCGTTGTGACGGTTCCAGATACTCCACTAAGGTCATGGTCGACCGCCCGTATCTGGGTGGGCGTTCCGCCACGCAACAAGAACTTCACCGGGCGCGCCGAAATCCTCGAGCGATTGGGGCGTCGTGCCGGGGTAAGTAAGCCAGCCGTGCTGCTGTCGAAGGACTCACTGCCGCAGGCGCTGCAAGGCCTCGGTGGCGTGGGAAAAACTGCGGTAGCGATCGAATACGCATACCGGTACGCCGCCGATTACGATCTTGTCTGCTGGATTCGCGCGGACCAGGCCCTGCTCATCCGGTCTTCGCTCGCGGGCCTGGCGGAGCCCCTTGGCCTGCCAGCACCTTCCGCTTCTGGCATCGACCTGACAACACAGGCCGTCCTCGATGCCCTCAGGCGAGGCGAGCCGTACAGTCGGTGGCTGTTGATCTTCGACAACGCCGACCAGCCGGAAGGACTACTTCCCTTCATCCCGTCGGGCGGCCCAGGCGATGTGCTGATCACCTCGCGCAATCAGCGGTGGGACCCGGTAGTCGAGACGATCCCACTTGACGTGTTCGAGCGTGCGGAGAGCGTCCAGTTCCTGCTGAAGCGGGTACCCAAGCGCCTCGCGGAGGCCGACGCGGGCAAGCTCGCCGAGAGCCTGGGCGACTTGCCGCTCGCGCTTGAGCAGGCAGGTGGCGTGCTCTTCGAGAGCTTGATGCCCGTGGATGAATACCTTCGGCTACTCGATGAACGGGTCGCGGAGATCCTGGCCCAGGGGACCGCGCTTGAGTACCCCACGTCGATGACGGCCGCCTGGCAGATCTCGGTCGCCCAACTGCGGCAGCAGTCCCCGCAAGCGCTTGAGTTGCTGAGGTGCTGTGCCTTCCTGGGCCCTGAGCCCATCCCGCGCGACGTTTTCAAGCTCGGTTCGCAGGACAGCCTGACCGGAGTCGGCGAGTTGATAGCAGACCCCATCAAGTTGTCTCCGGCCATCAGCGTGCTCGGGCGATTCGCCCTGGTGAAGATGGACGGGCGGTACATAACCGTGCACCGCCTGATTCAGGCATTGCTCCGGGCTGAACTCGAGCCGGCCGAGCAGCCCAAGTACCGTCAGGACGCACACTCCATCCTTGCCTCCGGGGCGCCAGGAAACCCCACCGATGCGTCGTCCTGGCCGCGGTACAGGGATCTGGTGGCGCACGTCGGTTCGCCGACGACGGACCTGGCGCACTGCCAGGTGCCTACGCATCGCGCCTTCGCCCTCGACGTGGTGCGGTACCTCTACGTTTCCGGCGACTTCGCTTCCTGCCGGACATTCGCCGAGCGCTTCATCGACCAGTGGAGCAAAGACTCTGGACCCACCGATCCCTACGTCCTTGATGCTAATCGCCATCTCGGCAACGCGCTCAGGGAACTCGGACACTCGGCAGCCGCCTACCAGACCATTGAAACCACGATGCGCAGTGCCGAGCGAGTCCTCGAGCCACGCAATCCCCTCACGCTGCATCTGAGAAATGCCTTCGGCGCCGACCTGCGAGCCCGAGGCGATTTCACCGCCGCGCTCGCTCTGGATGAGGAAACACGCGAACTGCACAACGAGGTCTTCGGACTGACGGACCCGCAGACATTGCGAGTCATGAACAACCTCGCCCTTGACTACGGGCTTAACAGCAGGTACATCGAGGCTCGCGAGTTGCATAAGGAGGTCTACATACGGCAGCGCGATGCCAATGTGTCCGCGACAGATGTACTGAGTTCCTGGACCGGGCTGGCAAGGGCTGTCCGGCTTTGCGGCAATTTCCCGCAGGCTCGTGACCTCGGCTTGGAAGCCAGGGTTTTCGGTCTGGAGGATCTCGACCCTGAGCATCACCTGACACTACGCGCGGCGACTGACCTGTCGATCGCGATGCGCAGGATCCCCGCCAATTACGATGAGGCGCTTGAACTAGCCGCGGAGACGCTGGAGCAATGCAGGCGCCGCCGCGGAGAGCAGAATCCGGACACGATGGCCGCCGCGATCAGCCTTTACAACATCCAGCGGGTTGTCGGGCAGATTCCTGAGGCACTTGATCTTGCCGTGACGACGGCGGAACAATACCCCGGCGTCTACGGCGCTGAGCATCCCTATAACTACGGCTGCATCGGCAATCTCGCCCTGCTGCGCCGACTGGCCGGAGACCTCCGTTCGGCCCGGCGGCTGAACGAGACGGCGCTGGCGGGGCTGGACGCAAGGCTGACTCGCGACCACTTCTTCTCGCTCACGGTCACGGTCAACCTCGCCACCGACCTGGCGACGCTTGGCGACATACGGGCCGCTCGCGCCCTCGGCGAGGACTCACTGGCGCGGGTTACCCGCCTGTTCGGCCAGGATCACTTCCTGACCCTGAGCTGCGCCTCGAACCTAGCGATCGACCTGGCCGCCGACGGCGCAGAAGAAGAAGCCAGAATGCTTTCCGTCACGACGACGAGCAGGTGCGCGCACGTCCTCGGGCCGCATGACCCGCTGACGGAAGCCGCCGCAAGCGGGTCGCGGATCAACGTCGACTTCGACCCGCCGCCGATCTGATTTCCATCAAGTCAGGCGGGTGACGGGTCCGTGGCGCAGTTCCCAGCGCGCCAGGTGACTCCTCGCCTCGCGCTGTGCGAACGCTTGCGCCTCCGCCGATACCGGCTCGCTCATCCACCTGCCAGCGGTTTCCGACATACCCCGCACGAACTCCGTGCCGGCGACTGTCAGCCGACCGCTTGACCGCAATGCCGCGATGCCATCGGTGGTGCCCGCGCGCCACAGGGCGAACTGCCCGTCTGCCCGCAACTGGGCCGCGCCCGTCGTCAGCTCCCGTCGCCGCCGCCAGAACTCGGTCACGCCGACGTGCGCGTACGTTCCCTGGAGCAGGCCGGCGATCGGCCGTGGGTCGTCCCGCCATGGCGCGTAGTACCTGCGGCCATCGTCCGGTTCTGTCAGCCTGACGATGTCGAGCACCGCGCAGAGCTTCACATGCTGTAGCTCATGGGTAAGCGTGCTCGCGCATGTCTCGGGATCCGGAGGTTCCGACGTCGCCAGCGCGCCGAAGGTGTCCGGCGAGCTGGAACTGTGATGACCGTGAACTGTCCTGCTCAGCGGGACGATGACCGAAATCGCGGCAGCGACCTCCGCGGCAACCGCCTGATGCCCCGCCGCCAGGACTTCCCACCCCTGCTTGAGCGCTCGCTGCCAATCCCGCGCCTGCCCAGCGGTCAGCCGTGGCGCGAGGCCGGCGACTTCCGCGGGCATGCGGAAGGGGTCAAGGTCCTCGATCACCGCCGCAAGGTTTCCCGCCTGGCAGTCGCGTATCCCCAGCCAGCCGGGTGCGTCCGGGCGCCCGGCCAGGGGGATCTCGACCTGGCCAGCCGGCCAGCGAATCTCGGCGCCTCCGGAATGGCTGTGTACGACGGCGAAATCGCTGGCCACCCGGGCAGCACCGAGCGAGGGCAGCGAGACGACGCCGGCGACAGGCAGCACAGGCACTTCGACGTCGAGCCCCGACCGGACCGCGGCCGCGGCCGCCACCGCGGCCAGTCTCGCGGGCACTGCGCCCGACGCGCGGCCATCCGCATCCGGTGCGCTCAAGGTCCGCACCGCCCAGGCGCCGACTGCGGGGTAGCGCATCACCCGGTCGGCGGCGTCGCGGTCAAGCCGCTTAGCCTCGGTGAGCACCTCCCAGCCGACGCTGGCGTACCTGGCCTGTGTTGTGCCGGCGGCCCGTGCGGCGAACGCCACGACGCTGCGCAGCAAGATCTCGTGCTTGCTCTGCTCGGCCGTCGCAAGAACGCTTATCGCCTCGGGTCCCCCGCCCCCGGCCGCTAGCGCGTCGAATACGTCTCGTGGTATCGAGTGATACCTCAACTTCATCCGGAGGCCTGCTTCCCCCGCCGCGCGTCAATGTCGGCCTGCATGGTCTTGCGAATATGGCCAATGAGCTTGATGAGATCCGGGCAGTAGACCGAGGGACTGTAAAATCCGGTGCCCGGTCGATACCGGTGCGCGTAGAGGCCGGCGCCGCAAACGCGGCGGATATCACAGGACCGGCATTGCGGGCAGAGTGATCGTTCTCCCAACTGGCGGGCCACCACACCCGGCAGCAGGAGCGCCTCGTCCATGGAGTTGCCCGTTACGTGCAGGCCTGTCATCGCGGCGCCCTGATAAGCCACCTTGAGATTGTCGGCCAGCTCAATCGCACCATCGGTCTCGATGACAACGATTCTTGTGGGAGACAAGCCGAGCATTTCATGCGCTGCGTCCGCGCCAAGGAGCAGTTTCATGATTTCCTCGAACAGTCGCACTGGCGTGGCCGGAGCGGGGTACCAGTGGTCAAAAACCGCGATGAGCCAGTCGGCGTACGGGGTATAAGGCGCGCCAGGCATCCGCCCGGGCGGCGGAGCCGCCCACGTCCCGTGCGGCAGCAAGAAGTCGACCCTCGGCGGATCGAATTCCGCGAGGGCCTTGTACGTGGCTATGGGGTCGTTGCGGAGGTCGATCGTACAGAGCAGCCCGCTGAAAAGGTGACGGTACGGTGCTTGCGTCAGCCTGTCCAGGCCGGCCGCGACCGCGGCGTAACTGCCTCGTCCGCCGGCGAACCGGCGATGCCGGTCGTGTGCCTCCGCCCCGCCGTCAAGGCTGACGCCCACGTGAACGTCAAGATCATCGAACAACCGCAGGTAAGAATCGTTTAGCCCGACTCCATTCGTCTGGACCCTGACGTCCAGTTGCACGCTCGGGCCAACGGCGGCATGGGTGGCGCACACCAATTCGGTGATAAGTTCACGCCCGGCAAGCAGCGGTTCCCCGCCGTGCAAGATAAGTGCCACGCTCGGCATCTGGTGGCTTCTGACGTGCTCGCCGATGCGCATCGCGGTGCGGCGGGCGATCTCGGTCGACATCCGGCGCGGACGGTCCCGCCAGGACTGATCCGCCATCTCGTACATATAGCAGTAGTCGCACGCGAGATCACACCGGCTGTGGACCTTGACGACGAACTCGCGGAAGGGATTGGGCCTCCAGCCGACGGCCATAAGCTCGGGTATATCAAGAGTAAAAGGCCATTCGACTTCAGGCGGTCCCACCATGGGCTAATTAAACCATACCCACCGTGAAATCACAGGACACAAAGCTGGTCATTAGCGTTGTTCATTACGCCTGCTAATTATCCGCAACAGCAGTCTCTGAACGTCCGGGGGAGCCAGCGGTTGCAACACTTTCATCCGTGCCGCAGGCACCACTCCAGGCACATGAGATTGACGCTAGGCCGGTCCTGGCGGGCCGCGGACCGGTCCTGGCGGGCCATCCGCCGCGCCCGTGGCGACCGGGGGCCGACGGGTTGGCGGCGGAGCCGGGCGACACGCCGCGCCGTCACGGCGGGCTAGCACTAACTGTCAGTAGTCGTTTGGCCTAAGGTGGGTTTCGTCCGATGCGGCGGACGCCACCGGGGTCTCGATTCGGCCAACATCCCGCGGCCATCTCTCAAGGACGATAAATTGCGCTCGAGAGCGGCATGCGGCTGCCACCTTGCCCGCTATCTACATCCTGGAGAGTATCGGCCTCTTGTGGGGGATATCGAGGCTAGATGGTGACCATAATCGGCCCAGAGAGGACCAGCCACACAGGATCGGTAGCCGGGAACCAGACATTTCGTCGGTTGCTCGGAGCATCATCGGTTTCGATGCTCGGCAGTCACATCACTACCATCGCTTACCCCTTGCTCGTCCTCCGCCTCACCGATTCGCCCTTTACCGCAGGATGCGCGGTCTTCGCCGCCACAGCGCCGAGTATGTTCGCATACGTACCCGCAGGCGCGCTTGTCGACCGATGGAGCCGACGGTGGGGCCCGCGGCGGGTCATGCTGATGAGCGAACTCGGCCGTGGAGTCGCCATCGGGACGGTGGCCGCGACCCTGGCATTCGGAAAGCCAATGGTGTGGCTCTTGATGGCCGTCGCCGTAATCGAGGGCGTCCTTGAGGTCGTTTCCGCGCTCGCTGAGCGCAGTTGCGTGGGCTCAATCGTGCGGCGGGATCAGCTCTCGTCCGCTCTAGCGCGCACCGAGGCGAAGACCCACGTTGTACTGGTGGCCGGACGTCCACTCGGCGGACTGCTATTCGGGTTCGGAGCGATATTTCCGTTCCTCGCCGATGCCGCTTCCTTCATCTATTCAGTACTTGTCCTATTCCGAATTAGGGACGCTGAACTGGCGGGGAAGGCAGCGGAGGCACCCCGCGATTCACCACCCAAGGACAGCCTGCTGACCGAAATCAGGGAAGGGCTGCATTGGATACATGAGGACAAGTTCGCCCGTATGGCGATACTGTCGTTCTCCGTTGGCACGCTGATCTTTCAAGCGCTCATCATGGTCTTTCTTGGCGAGGCACATAGTCGACAGCTGTCGGCCCTAGCCATCGGAATGGTGCTTGCGGCCTCGGGCGTGGGCGGCGCGCTCGGTTCGGTGGTGGCAAAGAGACTGCTCGTCAGGGTCGGCTACCACTGGGTGCTTATTCAAATGTCGATATGGGTCATCGGGTTCGCCTTTCTCATTCTTCCGGCCGGGCAAGAGTTCCTCTTCACCGCGATCATAATGGCCGTCCTCGGCCTGACCGGAGCGCTGGGAAATATAGCGCTCGATAGCCATCTTATGCAGGCCAATCAAGAGATGCTAGCCCGAGTCACCAGCGTAAGTCGGCTGGCGTCGTTCACCGCTTGCGCGATTGGCCCGATAACCGGTGGAGTTCTTGTTCAGGAATTCGGCGCGCAGCGCGCCATGTTCTACCTGTTCTTCTTTACCCCGATCATGCTCCTGCTTGCCCTGTTCACGCCTGCGGCGGCTAACCGGCCTGCCGGAAGGGCGGCGTGCACACCGCAAAAGCGGCGAGCGCGGCTTGGCACCATCTGGCCTTACCGCCAGCGGCGGCGCCACCGAAGGCGGACCGGAGTCGGGCGAAGGCCAACGGGACGGCACGCTGCCAGACAGGCCGTCGGCGAGCCAGTGAGCTGAACTCGTCGATACTTATAGCCTCGTCCGGATCGTTGAAGACGATCCTTCGAATTTCAGTACTGATTTGAGCTAGGCGTGGCGGTCGGCGCCTGAGAGTATGAGGGCATGACCGGAGATAGTTCGCCGGGCAGGCCCGTGCTCGCCCGGCTGCGGGAGCGGCAGGAACTGCGGCTCGCCGCGGCGCTCTGGCGGGCCGACCGGCCGATGGCCGTGGGCTGGTGGGGGCTGCTCGCCGCCCGCGGCCTGCTGCCCGCCTGCTTCGCCATCGCCACCGGCCTGCTGGTGGCCGCCGTCGAGCGCCGTTCCGGCCTGGCGCCGCCGCTGATCGCCGTGGCCGTGGTCTTCGTCCTCATGCAGGTACTCGGCCCGCTGCACACGGCGCTTTCCGCCAACCTGGGGGACAGGACGGCGGCCTGGCTGTATGACGAGCTCACCCGGGCGTGCGTCGCGGTCCCGGGGATTGGTCACCTGGAAGACCCGGAACTCGCCACCGACCTGCAGGTGGCGCGGGACTTCGACCGGGGCATGACCGGGCCGCCGCTGTCGATCTCGATGGACTTCATCGCCAGCAGCCTGGTCAACATGGTGGCCGGGCTGGCCCAGGCGTGCGTGCTGTTCGGCTTCACCTGGTGGGCGCCGCCGGCGCTGGCGGGCGGCTGGCTCGGCACGCACTGGCTGCTGCGCGAGAGCGCCGTGTGGCGGGACAGGAACACGCCGGAAGTGCGGCAGGCGCAGCGGGACGCCGACTACGCCTACCGGCTGGCGGTGGACCCGCCCGCGGCCAAGGAACTGCGGATCTTCGGGCTGCCCGACTGGGTTCTCGAGCGGTTCGTCGTCAGCAGGCGGCGGCTGCACCGGCTGCAGTACGAGGCGACGCGGATGCGCGAGCGCTCGGTCCTGCTGAGCCTCGCGCTGGTCCTGGCGGCCAACGTCCTTGTTTTCTGGATGCTCGGGTCGGCCGCGCTCGATGGCCGGCTCTCGCTCGGCTCCCTCATCGCCTACGCCTCGGCGGCCGCGGGGACGTCCATGATCGCGTTCGGCGGGCTCAACTGGGCCCTCGACGGCGCCGCCGCGCCGGTCGCGGCGGTCGCCCGGCTGGCCGGCACCGAGGGGCGAGCGGGCGCGATGGGCCGGTCGGGCGCGATCGCTTCTGGCCGCGGGCCGGCCGACGGGCGGCCGGCCCGGCAGGTCACATTTCGCGACGTGACCTTCGCCTACCCGGCCAGCCCCGACCGGCCCGTGCTGAACCGGCTCAGCCTGGAGATCCCCGCGGGCAGCTCGCTCGCCATCGTCGGCCAGAACGGAGCGGGCAAGACCACGCTGGCCAAGCTGCTGTGCCGGCTGTATGACCCGCAGTCCGGCGCGATCGAGGTCGACGGCACCGACCTGCGGGACCTCGACCTGGAAGCGTGGCGGCGCCAGGTCACCATGGTGTTCCAGGACTTCGTCCGGTTCGAGCTGACCCTGAGAGAAAACGTGGCGCCGAGAGAGACCGCCGGAGACCACGCCGGCGTAAGCCTGGACGAGACAATCAACGCCGCGCTCGGCGAAGCCGGGGCAACTGGACTGGCAGGCCTCGACACGGTGCTGGCCAAGGGATACACGGGCGGCACCGACCTGTCGGGCGGGCAGTGGCAGCGGGTGGCCCTCGCCCGGGCCCTCGCCGCCGTCCGGCTCGGTGCCGGGCTCGTGCTGCTCGACGAGCCGACGGCGCAGCTTGACGTCCGCGGCGAGACGGAGATCTTCGAGCGCATCCTCGCGGCCACCCGGTCGTGCACGACGATCCTCATCTCGCACCGGTTCAACACGGTCAGGCACGTCGACCGGATCGCCGTGGTGGACGACGGGAGAGTCGTCGAACTGGGCCGCCACGAGGAGCTGATGGCGCTGCGCGGCCGGTACTGGCGGATGTTCTCGCTGCAGGCGGAGCGGTTCGCCGCAGGCACGCCAGAGGAAGGCGAGGAAGAGGTGACCTTCGATGTCCTCTCCTGACCCCGTTGACGCTGATCCCGTTGGCGCTGATCCGGTAGACCGGCTGCCGCCGGCGCTGCGGTCGATGTGGCGGCTGTGCATGCTCGGCTTCCGGTACGAGCCCGCGCTGATGGGCATCGCCTTCGTGCTCGCCCTGGTCGCCGCCGTGCCCGACGCGCTGCTCGCCCTCTGGTTCAAGCTGCTCGGCGAGGGGCTGCTCGAGCACCAGAGCGGCCTGCTGCGGTTCGCGGTCGTCGCGCTCGCGGTCTCCGCGGCGGCGACCTGGCTGCTTTCCACCGTGTCCACGCGGATCCAGCGCCGCTTCAGGGACAAGGTAACCATCGCCCTTGAGTCCCATGTGGCCAGGCTGCAGGCCAGCATCGGCACGATCGCGCACCAGGAGCGGCCGGAGTACCTGGACCGCCTGTCCGTGCTGCGCGAGGAGACCTACACCCTCGACCACATGTACATGTCGGTCTTCTCCACCGTCGGCTGGCTGCTGCGGCTGGCCATCACCGTGGCGCTGCTCGGCGCCGTGAACCCGGTCCTCATCTTGCTTGTCCTGTTCGCGATCCCGACGGTGGCGACCACCTCCTGGCGCCCGGCCGTCGAGCGCGGCGCCCAGGAGCGCGGCGCGCAGTCGACCAGGCTCGCCGCGCACCTGTACGCGTTGACCACTACGGCCTCCCCCGGCAAGGAACTGCGGGTGCTCGGCATCGGCCAAAAGCTCGCCGACCGCCGCAGAGCCGCGTGGGAGAGCTGGTACGGGCCGGTGGCCGCCGCCAGGTCACGGTCCGCCGCCTGGTACGCGGGCGGCTGGGCGGTCTTCGCGCTCGGCTATGTCGGGGCGA
>Ga0210389_10004321_pt1 | contig 11046 bp, 11 predicted proteins | sample IncBWH28OmetaG_FD_160127 | JGI IMG/M metagenome (GOLD analysis project Ga0210389, IMG submission 160127) | Forest soil microbial communities from Barre Woods Harvard Forest LTER site, Petersham, Massachusetts, United States - Inc-BW-H-28-O ... | reverse complement strand
TCCACGCGACGTAGAAGACGGCGCCCTTGTCCGATCCGACAGCAACGACGACCACGATGGGGATGATCCGCGACGGCGTCGCCATGGCGAGGTTGAGCCAGTTGTGGTTGATCGCCACCGGGAGAAGGCGGCGCAGCGACTGCCAGTCGGGGCGGTGATAGAGCCGGGAACCGCCACGGACGAGCATGATGCTGGCGGGAACCAGGGAGCCGACGATCCCGATCACGTAGGCCAGGCTGAGTCCCACGCCGTACTTGTCATGCAGCAGGACGGCCGTGACGGGCAGCGCGATCAGCTTTATCCCGGACAGGGACATGTTCCGCCACAGCTGCACCCCGCCGCGCAGCATGCCGATCGTGCCCTCGTCGAAGACATACGTCGCGCCGCTCAGGGCGGTGCCGACCACGAAGAGCAGCACTTCTCCCAGGCTCCCGCCGACCCCGGGAAGGCTCATGTTGAAGAACATCCCCACGACGACCGCGAAGATGAGCCCGAGAAGGACCGACCCGATGCCGGACGTGGCCAGCGAGGCCGCGAACAGCCCGCCGCGGTCGCCCTTCCGCTTCGGCAGTTCGCCGATCAGCATCGTGCCAAGGCCGAACATGCCGATCGTCCCGAAGAGCTGCATCGCGTTGATGGCCGCGTTTCCCCAGCCGACCGCGTTCGCCGAAAACATCCTCGCCGCGAGGATCGTGAAGACGAAGCCGAAGATCGAGGTCATGCCGGTGGTCGCGGCCAGGCTGCCCGCGTTTCGCAGCAGATCCTGGTTCCGCTCCCACATGTCGCGCACTTTTGACGACAGACCGTAGCTTTGCTGGGCATTCATGGCCGTATCAGGCTATCTGCCGGTTCAGTTCCAGGTGGCGCGTTCGCGGGTAGGTAACCCGCCGGACATCACTTCGACGGCTGGGGGATGGCGACCGGGTGGCCCGTCGCGTGCCAGACTGCCACCGCGAGCCCGACGAGCAGCAGCGGGAAGACGACCCACGTCTCGCAGAGCTTCGCCGTCGTGATCTGCAGCGGGCGCGGCAGCAGGTGGAACTCGTGCATGCTGCCGGGCCAGAACAGCGGGCAGCCGCCGTGCGTCAGCTCATCGCCTGCGATGTGCGCCGCGCAGCCGAGCGCGGTGACGACCGCGAGCAGCGGGACGTGCCAGGAATCCACCGTCAGCTTCGTCAGGTCCGCGCCGGTGAAGCAGGTGATCAGCGCCGCGGCGATGCCGAGCAGGTCGCCGTAGTGCCCGCCGATGTGCAGCGCGCGCAGCGCCGACGAGTACAGCAGCGCGAGGACCAGGGCGGCGGGCACGATGTGCCAGGAGAACACCAGGTGACCCGTTGCGGCCGCCTTCGGCTCGGACAGCTGGAACAGGCCGGCGCCGTAGGCGGCCGCGGTGAACACCGCGATCCCGAGCAGGCTGTGCGTGCCGTGCCTGTGCCCACCGGAGATCCGGTCCACCAGCCACGCGAACCACTCGGTCAGGAACCCGAACGACCTGGAGATGGTCGAGTCCGGGTGGTCGATGTCGGGCAGGACGCCGGCGCCGGCGGCGAGGACGACCCCCGCCGCCAGGTGCGCCGCCGTCACGTGCAGTGACGGCGCCAGCGCCGCGAACACGACCGCGCCGCTCAGCGCGTGATCCCTGCCAAGCATCGCTGACGAACTCCCGTGGAGACGAAACCGTATGACCTCGGGGAGATAGGGGCCCAGAGGACAAGTGCGCGGTAAGCCTCCCATACCGTCGGCCGCTAGTGGTGGCACCACGCGGGCGGCCGGCCCGCACAAGGAGGAGCAGGTCGCCGCGCGCGAAGCCACGAACCCGTTCGGAATGCTGATCTTTTAAACAGGCGGGCAATTTGATTCGTTACCGTCTGATCAAATGGCCCGCCTAAGGGGCGGTTTGCCCAGTACGGTAGCGACCGGAAAGTTTGTTCTTCTCTCACGTACCTCTGAGGAGGTCCCTTTGGCCACGCTGCAGGAGCAGCTTCTCACCCCTGAGAACGCCCCGCACCTCATCGCCGACACCAAGGCGCTCGTCGACAGCGAGCTCGCCAGCAAGGGCATCACGGCCGCACCGCTCAAGGGTGCCTACAAGGCCGTCAAGGCGTTTGCTCCCGGCTACTACGACGAGGTGATCACTGTCATATTGCCTGGCGTCGTCTACCAGCTTGAGCCGTACTGGGCTGACTTCAAGACGTCTGGGGGTGCCGACTTCGGCGACTACCTGGCAAAGCGCGGCGGCGAGGCGTCCGAGTCGCTGCTCGCCGTGACCGATGACATGGCCACGAAGTCGGGCCGCGCCGCGGTCGTCAAGGCTTACCAGCTCGTGCGCGGCGGCGCGAGCAAGAACATTGAGGCGGCGCTGCCCGCTCTCGGCGCGCTGGTGCAGAAGTACGCCGTGTAATTGTTCTGAGCCACGTAAGCCCGCGCCCGCGGTGGCGTCAGCGATGACGGCTCCCGCGGGCGTTGTGCTTCTTGCCGCGCGGCGTTAGTAGATCACGTACCCGACCGCCTGCGTCCCCGCGTCATTGCGGCGAACCGAGACCACGCCGGTCTTGGACGGGTTGTTGAAGGCCATGCGCTGCAGCCCCTTGTTGCCGTCGAGCACCACGTCCGGGTGGACGTGCCACGCCGTGTCGAAGAACGCCACGCGCAGCCGGACGACCGGCACGTTCTGGGCGTGGTTATCGACACCGAACGCGATGTAATGGGCCGTACCGGGCGGCACGGCGATCACGGTGAACACGCCCTGGCCGGTGTTGAGCTGCCCTGACTGCAATTCGGCCTCCGTGACGGTCGGGTTAGTGGTGCCGGCGGTGAAAAAGTCCGCAACGAGCAGCGACTGGTCGAGGACCAGGCCCATCGCGCTTGAGGTCCACTGGGTGCCGTCCGCGGCGATGCTGAGCGCGCCGCACGACGCCGGGCCGCAGATGTGCTCACCGAGACCGTAGTGCGCCGTCCACAGCCGGGTGCTCGCCCGGCCAATCCGGGCCTGGCTGAGCACCGGCAGGACGTCGTCGTTCATGGCGGACGCGCTCGCGTAGATGACCGGGCGCCTGATGCCGCGCGCGACCTGCCTGGCGTACCAGCCGGGAATGTCGGAAGGGGCGGACGCGCCCGGCTCGACGTCGAGCGCGTCCGCGTTGTCGCTGGCGAACAGCGCGATCGACAGGTGCTGCGCCTTGGGGAAGGCGCTCACGATGTAGGCGTAGTTGGGCTGGTTGCCGATGCCGCCGTCGACATAGGCCGCGTAGGCGGCGGCACCGGCAGGAAACTGGTCGTTCAGCGCGGTGTCGAACATTGTGATCCCGGCCACGTGCGCGATGGTAGCCCCTTGGGTGCCGTCCCGTGTGGGCAATCAGCGCGCGGTGCGGCCGGGATCAGCCAGCGGGCTTAGCCCGCCCTGGTGCCGCAGTTGGCGCAGAACTTCGCGCCCCCAGGTAGCTCGTTCCCGCACTCCGTGCAGTGCTTGACGGCCGGGGCCATTGCGGTGCCGCAGCTCATGCAGAACTTGGCACCGGCCGGATTCGGCGTGTTGCACGACGCGCACGCCGGCCCCGCCGCGGGTGCGGGTGCGGGTGCTGCCTGCGGTGCCTGCGGCGCCGCCGCGGGCTGCTGCTGTTGCTGCATAGCGCCGGCCATCATCCCGGGCAGCGCGAAGCCGGCCGCGAGGAACGCGCCCTCCGTCGCCCCGCCGCCCTGGGCCATGCCCTGCCCGGCGCCGAGCGCCATCTCGCCCGCCGCGTACTGCTGGAAGCCGCCGGCCAGCTGGGAGTAAGAGGTGTCCTTGGCGAGCTGCTTCAGCTGAGCCTCGTCCTCCGGCGCGAGGTTGATGTCGAAGTTGCCCATCCTGGTCACCGCGAGCCCGTAGGCCTCAAGCTGCCCGTTCGCCGAGGTGATCGCGGCCTGCTCGATCTCCGGCGAGTGGACGGACAGCCCAAGGATCGGCCACCCGTTGGCGACGACCTGCGTGGTGACGTTCGTGCGCAGCACCTTGAGCAGCTGCTGGCTGACCCAGCCAGCGATCTTCTCGTTGTCCCGCACGTCGACGGTGGCGGTCAGGTTGGTGATCAGCCGCGCCGGGTCGATGACCCGCAGCGCGTAGTCACCGAAGACCCGCAGCGTAACGACCAGGCCGGTGCGCGGATCCTGCACGTCATCGACGCGCCCCCCGAAGCGGAACCCGGTGTACTCGCGGGTGCCGACGAAGTAAAGCTCGGCGCGGTAGGCGTTGCCGCCGGTGGCGAAGTCGATGAGCGCGCCCAGGCCCGGCAGCTCGTCGGCGTCGATTGAGTGGCGGCCCGGCCCCATGGTCTGCACGACCTGACCGGTGTTGACGAACATCGCCACTTCGTCGGCGTTGACGATCGCGTGCGTGAAGCGACGGATCGTGACATCGGGCCACTTGAATACGATCTGGCCCTTCCGGTCATCAGGTACCGCGATGAATTCCCGCGAGAACAGTGCCATAGAGAAACGATACAAGGTCAAAGACAACTAAAGGCCTACTAGCAGCGGAAGCTTGACCCGAACTGCTATGTTTTCGTGCCGTGGAAGCAATCCAGTGCGGGTGGTGCACGGCACAAAATCAGCCAGGAACCACCACGTGTATGACATGCGGCGCGCCGCTTGATGTCCGCGACAAAGTAAGCGATTCCGGATGGCGCGAAGCGCCGCGGCTGCGCGACATGACCGAGTTCCGCTTCTCGGCAAGCACTTGCCAGGTTGAGGGCGAACTGGTCCCCGTCGCGGAGATCTCCCTCTCCCCACAGGACGGTGTCTACTTCGAGCATCACATCCTGCTGTGGAAGGACGAGTCGGTCCCGCTGTCCTCGTTGCCTACCAACGGCCCGAAGCGCACGCTCGGCGGCATGCCGCACATCGTCACGCTGGCCAACGGCCCAGGCAGGATCGCGTTCTCCAGGGACGCGCCGGGCGAGCTCGTGGTCCTGCCGCTGCACCCCGGCATGGAACTCGACGTGCGCGAGCACGCCTTTCTCCTCGCCTCACACTCCATCCAGTATTCCTTCGTCCGGATCAAGGGCCTGGTGAACCTGCTGCACGGCGGCAGCGGCATGTTCATGGACCGGTTCGTCACCGCCCAGTACCCCGGGCTGCTGATGCTGCACGGCAACGGCAACGTCCTCGAGCGGACCCTCAAGCCAGGAGAGAAGATCCTCGTCGAGCCCGGCGGCTTCCTCTACAAGGACTCAAGCGTCGGGATGAACGCGGTGCAGATGCCGCTGAAGACCGGGTTCATGCGGCACGGCATGTACCTGGCCGAGATGACCGGCCCTGGCCGGGTCGGCATCCAGTCCATGTACCACCACCACGGGTCAGGCGAATGAACACCTACGTCTGCCGGTACTGCAGGCAGCCGAGCGACCCGAGCCAGCCGACCTGCCCGCTGTGCGGCGCGCCGGTCGACATCAGGGAGAGCGTCAGCGACTCCGGCTGGGTCGAGCAGCCGCCGATCAAGGACATGGCGAAGCTGCAGTTCGGCCAGTCGCACTGCCAGATCGCCGGCACGGTGGTCCCGGTCGCCGAGTTCAACCTCGCGCACGGCGAGATGGTCTACTTCTCGCACCACGTGCTGCTCTGGGCGGACCCGGCCACCCGGCTGCAGAACATGTCCATGCGCGGCGGCTGGAAGCGGATGATCGCCGGCCTGCCGATGATCATGCTTGAGGCGCACGGGCCCGGTCACATCGCGCTGTCCGACAACCACGCAGGCGAGGTCATCGCGCTCCCGCTGCAGCACGGCCAGTCGATGTGGGTCAAGGAGCACCGGTTCCTGACCGCGACGGGGAACATCCGCTACGACTGGAACAGCAACGACGTCTGGTACGTGACCGGCGACTCCGACGAGCAGGAGACGCACTACCCGATGGGCCAGTACGGTGACATCTTCACCGCCACTGACCGGCCGGGGATGCTGCTGCTCCATGCTCCGGGCAACGCGTTCATCCGCGACCTGCGGCAGGGCGAGTCGCTGCTCGTGCAGCCGAGCTCGCTGATCTACCACGACATGTCCGTCCGGGTTCACCTGCACCTGGAGTACCCGAGGAACATGGGCTTCGCCTTCTGGCGAAACAACTGGGATTACCGGAACATCATGGTCAGGCTGATCGGCCCCGGCCGGGTCGCGGTCAACTCGATCTTCGAACGGCCCGAGGCAATGGAAGCGATCAGGAACCACTCCTACGCCACGCGCCGCCGCTGGTAGCCCGTGCTTGCTGGTAGCGGGCAGCGCTGCGCGGGTACCCACTCCTAGTGGACAGGCTCGCGGAGTACCGAGGCAAGCGCGACCCGTCGCGGACCCCTGAGCCCGTCCCCGCGGTCCCGCCCGGGGCGGTTGCTTCCGGCTCGGCCGGCGGGTCCGCGGGGATCTTCGTCGTGCAGGAGCACCACGCGCGGCGGCTGCACTGGGACTTCCGGCTGGAACGCGACGGGGTGCTGGTGTCCTGGGCGCTGCCCAAGGGCGTTCCTGACGACCCGGGGGTCAACCACCTGGCGGTACACACAGAAGATCATCCCCTTGAGTACGGCGGGTTTCACGGCGAGATCCCGCGCGGCGAGTACGGCGCGGGGGCGGTCACGATCTGGGACCACGGAACCTACGAGGTCCTCAAGTGGGACGCACGCGAAGTCAAGGTCAACCTGCACGGCGAGCGGCTGGCCGGCGGCTACGTCCTGTTCGCCACCGGCGGCAAGAACTGGATGATCCACCGGGAGCGGCTGCCGCTGCCCGCGACGCTCACGCCGATGCTCGCCGCACCCGGTGAACCGCCCTCGCGTGACCTCGGGGCGTGGGCGGTGGAGTTCAAGTGGGACGGAGTGCGCGCCCTGGCGTTTATCGAGGCCGGCCGGCTCCGGCTCGTCTCGAGGACCGGCAAGGACATCACCGCCACGTATCCCGAGGTGGCCGGGCTCGGCCACGCGATCGCGCGCAAGCAGGCGCTGCTCGACGGCGAGATCGTGGCTTTTTCCGGCGGCCGCCCGGACTTCGAGGCACTGCAGCCCAGGATGCACGTCTCCTCGCCCGCCCAGGCCGTCCGGCTCGCGGAACTGACCCCGGTCACCTACCTGGCGTTCGACGTGCTCCAGCTCGACGGCCGCCCGCTGACCGCACTCAGGTACGCGGAACGCAGGAAGATACTCGAGGGCATCATGCCGAACGGCGGGGGCTGGCTCTCCCCGCCCACGTTTCCCGGCGAGGACCTGGAGGCGGTCATGGCCGCCTCGGTCACCAACGGGCTGGAAGGCGTAGTGATCAAGCGGCTCGACGCTCCGTATGAGCCTGGCGCGAGGTCGGGCAGCTGGCGCAAGATCAAGAACCTGCTCAGGCAAGAGGTCGTGGTGGCCGGATGGAAGCCGGGAAAAGGCAACAGGGCCGGGCTCATCGGCTCACTGCTCATCGGCTACTACGGGACCGGGGCCGACGGCTCGCGGCAGCTGCTGTACTGCGGTCACGTCGGGACCGGGTTCTCCGACAAGACCCTGCGAATGCTCACCCGCCGACTCGAGCCACTGCGCCGGCCGGACAGCCCGTTCGACAGCCCAGTGCCGCCTGAGTATGCTCGCCCCGCCGTCTGGGTGGAGCCACGGATGGTGATCGAGGTGGCATTTGACCGCTGGACCCGGGCCGACCGCATGATTGCCCCGGCCTATCAGGGGCTACGTGACGACAAGGACCCCGCGGACGTGGTAAGGGAGACGTAGGGCCGAGCCTGGGAGGCGTGCATGCCCGCAGCGGACAAGATCGCGGTTCAGGTGGACGGCAGGGACCTGACCCTGACCAACCTGGCCAAGGTGCTTTATCCGGCGGACGGGTTTACGAAGGCCGAGGTGCTCGACTACTACCAGCGGGTCTCCGCGGTACTGCTGCCGCACGTCGCGGGGCGCCCGATGACGCTCAAGCGCTACCCCGACGGCGTGGACGACCAGTCGTTCTTCGCCAAGCACGCGCCCGCGGGCCGGCCGGACTGGGTGCGCACGGAAGAGATCGTGTCGAGCAGCTCGCGGTCGCGTGCGCCCGGCGAGCCGATCGAGTACGTGGTGATCGACGACCTGCCCGCGCTGATGTGGGCGGCCAACCTCGCCGCGCTCGAGCTGCACGTCCCGATGTGGCGCTTCCCCGGGACCGCGTCCGGGGGCGGGCATGATGCCGCGCCCGCACCGGAACACGGGCTTGAGCCTGACCTTCTCGTCTTCGACCTTGACCCGGGTGCCCCGGCCACGATCGTGGACTGCTGCCGGGTGGCGGAGGCGCTGCGTCCCGTCCTCGCTGACGCTGACCTTCACGCGCTGCCGAAGACCTCTGGCGGCAAGGGACTGCAGCTGTACGCGCGGGTCAGCGGCATGACCGCCGAGCAGGCGAGCGCGCTCGCGAAGGACTTCGCGGAGCGGATGGAGCGTGAATTCCCCCGGCTCGTCGTCTCCCGGATGACCAGGTCCCTGCGCCCGGGCAAGGTACTCATCGACTGGTCGCAGAACAACGGTTCCAAGACCACGGTCGCGCCCTACTCGCTGCGCGCCAGGGAACATCCGACGGTATCGACCCCTGTCACCTGGGACGAGGTCGGCGCTTGCCGCGAGGTGGCCGACCTGTTCTTCACCGCGCCCGACGTCCTCGCGCGCGTCGAAGAGCGGGGCGACCTGTTCGCGCCGCTCGCCCGCTGACGCCTAGGGCAAGGTGACCTCGCCGCGGCGCTCAGCCATCAGCAGGAGCGCGTAAGCGGCAAGCGTGGAGCTGTCGACGATCCGGCCATCGCGCGCCATGGCCTCGAAGTCCGCTCGCCGCACCCACTCGTGGCGCAGGCCAAGCTCCTCGGGCTCAAGGTCGGGCTCGCCCTGGGTAAGCTCCGTGGCCAGCCAGTGCTCGCCGTACTGGTCGGACGTGCCGTGCGCCACGGCTAGCGTCCCGAGGGGGACCAGCCGCCCGGCGCGCAGCCCCGTCTCCTGGGCAAGCTCGGTGCGCGCCAGTTCCTCCGAGGTTCCGCCCTTGCCGCCCTTGGGGAAGCTGCCCTGCGGAAATGACCAGCCACGGCGGCCCAGGGGATAGCGGTACTCCTCAACGAGGTGGAAACCGCCATTCTCCGCGGGGACGATGAGCGCGAAGTTGTCGCGCTCCAGGACCGCGTACGTTCCCTTGGTCCCGTCGGATCGCTCGATCTCGTCCCTGCGCAGCCGTGTCCAGTCATCGGCATAGACGACGCGACTAGAAAGTGTCAGAATCTCTGGCTCAGACCCAGCCTCAGCGGCCTCAGTACGCATCGGACCATTCTGCCCTGTTGTAGTGGCCAGGGGGTTAATCGCATCCGCCATCATGGGTCCGCCTCCGGATGCGCTCAGCCGCGAGGCGTTTGTCGGCGGGCGAACTTAGCATCGGGGTGTGGTCTGCCGAACTTGCCTGGGACCGGTTGGAGCCGGGTTTGCCCGGTGTTATCAGTGCGACTTGGCCCTGGGTCAGGCTGGCGGGCTGCTCGCGGACGCTGTCGCGCCGATCGGGTACGCGGTGCGGGGCGAGCCGCTCGCCGACGACCTGCGCAGGTACAAGTCCGAACGCGCCGCCGCGGCGGAGGTCGCGGCGGCCGCGGCCCGGCTCCGCGAGATGCTTGGCGCGTTCCTCGCCGACCGCGGGCGCTCGGTGTGGGCGGCCGCCGGGATGGGCGGCGGGCCGTCGGCCGTCGCGGTCGTGCCGAGCGGGCAGGGCCGCCCGGGTGCCCATCCGCTTGTCGGCCTGGTCCGTTCGTGCGTTGCCCTGCCCCTGGTGCGGCTCTCCATCGCGCCGCGGGAGATCCACACCCGGGGCGTCAACCCGGGCTGGGTGCGCGTGGACGATCCGGTCGGCGGGGCCGACATCCTGGTCGTCGACGACACCTGGGTCTCCGGTGGCAGCGCGCAGTCAACGGCCGCGGCGCTGAAGCTGGCCGGCGCGCGCCGCGTCGCCGTGGTGGTACTCGGCCGGCACGTGAACCCGGCGGACCCGAGGTCGGCGGCCGTCCTCGCGGCGGCAAAAAACTCCCCGCGTGCTGTCCCCTAGCGCGCGGCCGCTTCGTCTTGGGGACAATGACGTAGCGACAGAACGGAGACTGCCATGCAGTACGCCTTGCTGATCTACACCAAGCCGGGAACCTACGAGTCGCTCAGCCCAGCCGAGCGGGAGGCGCTCAGCCTGGAGTACTACGCCCTGCGCGACGAGCCAGGCATGCTCGGCGGTGCCGCGCTGCAGCCGGTGACGACCGCGACCACCGTCCGGCTCGCCGACGGCAGGCCGCTGGTCACCGACGGGCCGTTCGCGGACACCAAGGAGATCTTCGGCGGTTATTACCTGTACGAGGCGGACAACCTCGACCAGGCGACCGAGATGGCCGGGCGCATTCCCGCGCTGCGGCTGGGCGGCACCATCGAGATACGGCCGATCATGGGCAAGGCATCCTGACCACCCTTGAGCAGGTCTTTCGCGACGAGTGGAGCCGTGTCCTCGCCGCGGTAGTCGGTTACCTGGGCGACTTCGAGCTCGCCGAGGAGTCCGTCGCCGAGGCGTTCGCGGTCGCGGCGCGGCGCTGGCCGGCCGAGGGCGTGCCGGCCAGCCCGGCCGCTTGGCTGATGACGACGGCACGCCACCGGGCGATTGACCGGCTGCGTCGCGACCGCGTCCTCGCCGGCAAGCTGCGGCTGCTCGCGGCGACGGCGCCCGGGGTCGCGGAGGCTGAGGTCACGGAGGCTGAAGTGGACGACGGCGAGATTCCCGATGAGCGGCTTGAGCTCATCTTCACCTGCTGTCACCCCGCGCTCGCGCCGGAGGCGCAGGTCGCGCTGACGCTGCGCGCTGTCGCGGGTCTCGGCACCGAGGAGATCGCGAACTCGTTCCTGGTATCGGCCGAGACCATGAAGCGGCGGCTCACCCGGGCGAAGACAAAGATCAGGGACGCCGGCATCCCGTTCAGCGTTCCCCCGGCGGATCGGCTGCCCGACCGGCTCGCCGTCGTGCTCGCCGTCGTCTACCTGATCTTCAATCAGGGGTACAGCGCGCCGGGTCAGGCC
>Ga0210389_10004319_pt1 | contig 11048 bp, 10 predicted proteins | sample IncBWH28OmetaG_FD_160127 | JGI IMG/M metagenome (GOLD analysis project Ga0210389, IMG submission 160127) | Forest soil microbial communities from Barre Woods Harvard Forest LTER site, Petersham, Massachusetts, United States - Inc-BW-H-28-O ... | reverse complement strand
CCCCGCGCCGCCCCCGCGCCCGCGCCGCCCCCGCGCCGCCCCCGCGCCGCCCCCGCACCCGCGCCGCCTACGCCCGCGGCGCCGCAGGTGAGATAACAGCAAGAAGCGCGCAGCGCCTACCTGGAAAGGCCCGCAGCGTCCCGTCCAAACGCCCAATGCCATTGACTTGGGCGCTTCCCGCCTTCGCGGCGGACCCTGTGCGCCCGTTTCATCCCGGTTTGTACCGTCGGCGCCCGCGGCCGGGCCATGATCACGGAAATTCCGCAGCTTATTAGCTGCAGATGTTCCATGAAAACCGAAATCACACGCGATCACGCCGCACCCCGCAGGCTCCCGCCGGAGACGGTACCGCAACACCGATAACAGCAAGAAGCCTAGCTGCCTCGGTAGGTGGAGTACGCGAAAGGTGACAAGAGCAGCGGGACGTGGAAGTGTCCCGCGATCCCGGTGACCGCGTCCTGCGGCTCGGGGATCGTGAAGGTGATGGCGACCTCCGGGTAGAACGTCGGTACCGCGCGGGCCGCGAAGTACGGGCCGGTCGCGAACGTCAGGCAGTAGGTACCCGCGGGGGTGTCCGCGACGAACCGGTGCCGTCCGTCCTGGTCCGTCACGCCGGACTCGACGTCGAGCCAGCCGCCCGCCAGCCGGGACAGCGTGACGGAGACGCCGCCGGCCGGCGTGCCGAGGCTGGCGTCGAGGACGTGAGTTGAGATGGTCATTCGGCGAGGGCCTTCCTGACGCGCAGGACAGTAATCTTCCGGAGCTCGGTGGCAGCTGCCCCTCGTTCGGATATTTCATCGTTTTTCAGCCTTTGTTCCAGTGCGCCAAGCAACTGGGCACCGCTGAGCCCCGTGGCGCAGATGAGGAACACGTGACCGAAGCGTTCCTCGTACGCGGCGTTTCCCGCCGCGAGGGCCGCCCGCGAGTCATCGGCCACGCCGGACTGCTCGGCGGCCGACTGCCCGGACACGCGGGCGCCGATCCGCGGGTGAGCGTCCATCGCCTCAAGCACGTCGAGCCAGGTCAGCGACTCGAAGACGGTATCGATGGCCAACTCGGCCGCGGCCAGCGACGGGTAAGGCCGTCCGGCCGCCATCGCCGCGGCGAACCGGCGCGACGCGCAGCACGCCAGCATCGCCGCCACCGCCTCCTGCTCCGGTGCCGCGTTGAACGAGGCCAGGGTCACGGAACCTCCCAGGTCATGAGGGTACGACGCCGCACCGCGCACGTCCGCCGTGACATGCGGAAGCGGACGTAACGCAGCGCTATTCGTCTTGTAGCTTCCGATAAACATGCGCGCGTTACGGTAGCGCGGTCGCTAACTGGAGGTGCGCGTGCGGGTCTGGGAATCCCTAGAGGTGCCGGCGGAACGACTGGAGGCGCGGGCGGGCGCGGGCGCCCGCGGCGGTCCATCCGCCGGCGCCGGCGCCGGCCCGGAGCCGCCCCTGCATGAGCTGCTGCTCGCCAGCGTCCCCACGCCGGTGCTGCGCTCGTTCAGGGACCGGCTCCTCGGCCCGCTCAGGGAGTACGACGACCTGCACAACGCCGACCTGGTTACCACCCTGAGGCTGTTCCTGGCCTGCGACGGGTCCTGGTCGGCCTGCGCGTCGCGGATGTACGTGCACGTCAACACCGTGCGGTACCGGATCAGCCGGGTCGAGGCGCTCACCGGCCGTGACCTGTCCGCGCTCGCGGACCGCGTCGACTTCTTCCTGGCGCTGCGCGGTTGACCCGCGACGGGTCACCCGCCTGCTCACCGGGGCGGCGATGCGCCGCCGCGCGAAACGGGCAGGACGCACGTTCTGTCACCCGACACTCATACGTGCCAGCGTTCGCATCGCAGAGCGGCGGGGCAAAGGCTTGGTGTCAGAGCGGCGGGCCTGATACGGTCGCGTTCTTCGCGATCAGGCCCGCCCGCACTGACATCGGGGGTCGTCCCCCGGGTGATAACAGCGCGTTGGCCGCGACCACCGAGGCGTAGAACTCGCCGCTGCGCTTGAGTATCCGCCGCTGCGTCTCGAAGTCGACGAACGCGAGCCCGAACCGCTTCGCGTACCCTTCCGCCCACTCGAAGTTGTCAAGCAGCGACCAGGCGAAGTACCCCTTGAGCGGCACGCCGTCGGCGATCGCGGCGTGCACGGCGGCCAGGTGGCCGCGCAGGTAGGAGATGCGCTCGGCGTCGTGCACCTGCCCGTCCTGCGTGACGTAGTCGTGCCAGGCCGAACCGTTCTCCGTGATGTAGACCGGCAGTTCCCCGGTCACCGGCGCGACGACCCGGGTCAGCAGCTCGCGGATGGAGCCCGCCTCGACCAGCCAGTTCATCGCGGTGATCGGCAGCCCCTCCGGCTGGACGGATACCGTACCTGGCCCGGTCACCGTCTGGCCGCGGCGCGGCTCGCCGTCCGGGTTCAGCAGGTCCACGTAGTGCGGCGCGTAGAAGTTGACGCCGAGGAAGTCGAGCGGCGCGCCGATGACGCCGAAGTCGCCGTCCCGCACCAGGCCGGGCACCGCGGCGGGGGAGTAGGCCGCGTTGCCGTCAAGCAGCTGCGGGTACCGGCCGTGGAAGATCGGGTCGAGGTACACGCCGTTCTGCCGCGCCTCAAGCTCGGCCGCGTGGGCGGCGGCCTCCGGCGTGACCGGCCGCTCCACGGTCAGGTTGAGCGTGATCCCGACCGCGCTGGCGGGTGACGACGCCCGCAGCGCGGCGACCGCCCGCCCGTGCGCGAGCAGCAGGTGGTGGTTGGCGGCGACCGCCTGCGCGACGTCGCGGATGCCCGGCGCGTGCCGCCCGTCGCGGTAGCCGACGTGCGCGGAGACCCAGGGCTCGTTCAGCGTGATCCACTTAGGCACCCGGTCACCGAACGCCTCGCCCGCGATCCCCGCGAACTCCGCGAACCAGTCGGCGATGTCCCGGTTCGCCCACCCGCCCTCGTCTTGCAGCGCCTGCGGCAGGTCCCAGTGGTACAGCGTCACCGCTGGCTGGATGCCCGCTTCGAGCAGCGCGTCGATGACCCGGTTGTAGTAGTCGAGTCCCTTGGCGTTGGCCGCGCCGCGGCCAGACGGCTGGATGCGCGGCCACGACAGGCTCAACCGGTAGGCGCCGGCCCCCAGGCGCTTGAGCAGCGCGATGTCCTCGGGGTAGCGGTGGTAGCTGTCGCACGCGATGTCGCCGGTGTCGCCGTGGTAGGTCTTCCCAGGCGTATGACTGAACGTGTCCCAGATCGACTGGCCCTTCCCGTCGGCGTCCGCCGCCCCTTCGATCTGGTAGGCGGCCGTGGCCGCTCCCCACAGGAACCCGTCGGGGAAACGCAGCTGCCCGTCACCGCTCATCGGTCACACCTTTCCTCGGCCACCACCATATTGAAATAAACCGATATAGCCTATCACGTGATGGACGAGGCGGGTGTGACGGAGGAGGCGGGGACGGCGTTGGCCGGCGCGGTGAGGTGCAGCGTCTCGCCCCAGTGACTGAACGACATCTGGTAGTTGTAGCTGCCCGCGTTCGTCACCTCGGACAGCACGGGCCGCAGCAGCGAGTTGTCCGTTATGTAGAGCACGTCCTTTGCCGTGGCGGGCAGTTGCTGGCCGGCCGGCAGCGGCACCTGGACGCCGACCACCCGCTGGCCGGCGACAATGCCGGGCGCGGCCAGGGTGGGGGTACCGTTCGGGCCTAGCTCAGTGGCGACCGAGGACAGCGTGATCCCCGCGGTCACGTCATCGTAGGTGCTCAGGCCGAGCTTCTCGCCGGGCCGCAGGGCGATCCACTGGTCCGCGAACTGGTCAGCCAACTGCTGGGGCACGTCGAAGATCGCCGCCAGGCCTCTGGCGTTGGCCTGGACGTACCCCACCCCGGCGATGAACAGGATGGTCGCGTGCCCGGTGCGGTCGATCGTGATGACCTGTCGCCCGCCGCTGGCCGTCGCGTCGTCGGAGTACACGAGCGAGCTTTGCGGCGAGTTGTCGGTCATGTCAACGTGCACCGAGCCGCCGGCCCGCAGGGCGGCGAGCGTGTCACGAAGAAGGACGGGCGCGGACTTCCCGGCGGGCGAGGCCGCGGCCGGCGCGGCCGAGGCCGACGCGGCGGACGCCCCGGACGGTCCCGCGGACGACCCTGTGTGGCTGGTCGGCCCAGTCTGGCTAGCCCGCCCGGTGGCCGCGGGCGACGCCGCACCGCCGCCGCTGCAGCCTGCCAGCGCGCCTAGCCCGAGCAGCGCCGCTATCGTGAGTGTGATCGCGTTGGCCGGGGTTTGCCGGTGTGTGCTCATGAGCGATGAAATATCCCGGTTCGGTCCCGACGGATCGGGTCGTGACCGAACCGCGACGCGTTCTGTCGGCCATGGACAGTTTGCTCAGAATTCCGTCAGGAAAGGCTCAATGACCAACCGGACGCCGTCGGAAGAGCGTTGGCTCCAGCTCACCGCCTACCTGAACCGCGACCGCCACGACCTGGCGGTCCGTGCCGCGGCCGGTTACCCGCCCGGGCTAAGGGTGGCGGGCACCCCGTTGCTCGCCCCGCCTGCCTGGCGGCTGCCCGTGCCGGTCCCGCTCGACCGCGTCCGGCTGGAGTTCCGCCCCGACGCCCCGCGGCCCGACGTCCCCGACCTGGCCGCCATGGCGCAGTACGCGCTGCCGGAACGCGCGGACGGCACCAGGTACCAGCGCTACAGCGACGTGGTTGCCGCGCTCGCCGCGCCCGCGGTCTTCGAGAACAGGCCCACCTACCGGCTCATCGAGGCGGACCTGGCCGGCGAGGCAGGCCCGCGGCTTGCCTTCTGCCGCGGCCGGTTCTTCGACGGGGCGGACGCAAGCGGCGCGGCCGGCCTTGAGTACGCCGCCGCCGAGTGCGGGGTCGCGCCCGGCCATCCCTACCGCGCCGCGCTCGGCGGCCCGGCGGGCCTTGCCAGGCGCTCGGCGTCGATGGCGACGAGCGCGCTGACCCTGCGGTACGACCGGGCAGCGGGCACCGCGACGTTCCCGCTGCACTACCGGCACCCGGGCAAGGTCAGCCACGCGGGCGGCCTGTACCAGGTGATCCCGGTCGGCGTCTTCCAGCCGTCGGGCGAGGCGCCGTGGAACGAGGCCAACGACTTCAGCCTGTGGCGCGGCCTGCTGCGCGAGTACGCCGAGGAACTACTCGGCGCGGACGAAGACCACGGCAGCGAGCACGCGCCCATCGACTACGCCGCCTGGCCCCTGGCGAAGGCGATGACCGGCGCCCTCGCCGACGGCCGCATCCAAGCCTGGTGCCTCGGCCTCGGCGCGGACCCGCTCACGTTCGCGCTCGACCTGCTGGTGGTCGTGGTGATCGACGCGCCGCTCTACGACGACCTCTTCTGCGACCTGGTCGACGCCAACGCCGAGGGCCGGGTGCTCAAGCCGCGCCCCTTCGACGAGCCGTCGGTCACCGAACTCATCGCGGGCACGCCCCTGCAGGCCGCCGCGGCGGCCCTGCTCACGCTGGCCCTAGCCAGTCGCGATACGCTCCTAGCCTGATAACAGCAAGAAGCGGCGGGGTTCCGCCCAGAGGAACTGGCCATGCCGGGGAACACCGATGGCGCGTGCCTACCGCCGCTAGCGCGGATGAGCCTGGCGGCCACAACCGGCGGGTTGTGAGTCCGCTGCTCTGACCTGCTGAGCTACCGCCCCTTGCCGGGCGCCGGGGCACCGCAAATCGGCCGGGGGCAGCGGGACGTACAGTGGGCAAGGATGACACTCTTGCTCGATACCCGGACGCTGGCGGCGTCTGAGCGGATCGAGGCCGCCAACGCCGCCTTGTCGAGCACTGAGATCCCCGCCGTATTTCACTATGGCAACTCCGAAGGCCCGGTGGGTCACCGCTTCGACTACTGGGATCTGGGACAGGGCTCGCACGTCACCCGGATCATGGGCTCGGCGCTTGGCATCACCCGGGGGCCGAAGCAAGTGCGCGCGGCGGCACCTGAGCGGATCGGGCTGGGCTTCGAGCTAAGGACCGCAACCGGCTTTACGCACCTCGACGTGGACCAGGTGGTTGAGCCAGGCGACCTGTCCCTGACCGATGGGACAAGCACCTGTGAGGCGTTCTGGCCCGGCGTGGGGGGCACCAAGCTGGTACTGATCGACTATGACCGCCTTGGCCTGCCCGTGGACCTGGTACGCAGTGCGGTACCTCATCTGAAGGCCAGCCCGGTCTATCAGCTGGTCCGGGGGCACGTGGCCGCGTTGTGCGAGGGCTACTACGATACCGAGTTCGGACCGGAGAAGGCGATGCTCCGGGTAGCCACGATCGAGCTGGTCCGAGCCCTCATCGTCACCGCCGTGCGTGACGAGCCGGGCCAGCGTGAAGTGCTGCGCGATACCCTCTATCTGCGTGTCGTGAAGTATCTGGACCAGCATCTCGCCGAGCCTGACCTCAACGCGGAGAGCATCGCTTTCGCTCACAACGTCTCGGTCAGGACTCTGTACACGGCGTGGTCGGCCGCCAACCAGGTCCCGCTTGGCCAGTGGATTATCGCCGCGCGCCTAGAGGGCGCCCGGGATCAGCTCAGCCTCGGGAGTCAGGCGAAGACGATCGCGGCCGTCGCCCGGCGGTGGGGCTTCGCGGACGCCACTCACTTCGCCAGGCGATTCCGCGGCGCCTTTGGCCTGTCGCCGCGCGAGTGGCAACGGCTCCACCGGATGTCGGTCGACGTCGGCGCTACTCTGAGACGGCCTTGACGGCCTCCCTGATGAGATCGGCGACCTCGTGCGGATGGGAGAGCATCACCAAGTGGGACGAGTCGATCTCGATGGTCGTCAGGCCGGCCCGCTTGTAGCCGAACCGCTCCACGTCGGGGTTGATGGTGCGATCGGCCGTAGCCACCGAGCCCCATCCTGGCCTGGTCTTCCAGGCCGCGGCGGAGGCCTTCTCGGTGAACGCCGCCGCGGCCAGCGGACGCTGGGACACCGCGAGAACGCGGGCGAGGTCGTCTTCGACGTCGGCGGCGAAGATGGCGGGGAACTTGGCGATGTCGACGGACACGTCGGTTCCTGGCTCGGTCGATCCCTGGACGGGGAAGGGCGTGTAGACCAGGCCCTCGGCCAGCGGCGAGTCGGGGAAGCCGCCCTGCAGTTCGCCGAGGCTCTCGCCTTCCTCGAGTACGTAGGCCGACAGGTAGACGAGCGCCTTCACGTTGTCTTCGACGCCGGCGACGGTGATGACAGCGCCGCCGTACGAATGCCCGACGAGCACGACGGGGCCGTTGACGCTGCGGATGACCGAGGCGATGTAGGCGGCGTCCCCGGTCAGGCTGCGATTGGGCACGGCGGGGACGAGCACCGGCGTGCCGTCGGCAAGCAGTTCGGGTACGACGCGCGCGAAGCTGGCGGCGTCGGCGAACGCGCCGTGCACGAGCACGACGGTGGGGGGCTTCACTGACCCTGCAGGGCGGCGCGCAGGAAGTCGGCGCCCATCGCGGTGGCGGCCTTGGCGGCGTAGGTGTCACGCAGGGAATTGACCATCACGAAGTCGTGGATGATCCCCTGGAACCGGACGGCGGTCACCGGCACGCCGGCCTGGCGGAGCTTGGCGGAGTAGGCCTCGCCCTCGTCGCGCAGCACGTCGGCCTCGCCCACCATGACCAGCGCCGGCGGCAGCCCGGCCAGGTCTGCCGCGGTGGCGCGCAGCGGGGAGCAGGTGATCTCGGCGCGCTGGCCCTGGTCGGTCGTGTACTGGTCCCAGAACCACTGCATCGCGTCGCGGCGCAGCCAGTAGTTCGTCGCGAACTGCTGGTAGGAGCCGGTGTCGAAGTTGGCGTCGGTGACCGGGTAATAGAGCACCTGAGCCGCGATCCTCGGGCCGCCGCGCTGCTTGGCCATGATGGTGATGGCCGCGGTCATGTTCCCGCCGACCGAGTCCCCTGACACGGCAATGCGGGCCTGGTCGAGGTCATGTTCGCCGCCGTGGGCGGCGATCCACTCGAGCGCGGCGTAGATCTCCTCGATCGCGGTCGGGTACTTCGCCTCAGGGGAGAGGCTGTAGTTGGTGAAGACGGTCGCCACGCCTGCCCGGACGGTGAGCTCGCGGACGAGGCGGTCGTGGGTGTGCGCGTCGCCAAACACCCAGCCCGCGCCGTGCGTGAACAGCAGGACGGGGAGAACGCCTGCCGACCCGGCCGGGCGGTAGATCTTAATGGACACTTCCCCCGACGGGCCGCCGGCGATGATCAGGTCGGTGACGTCGACCGCCGGTGCGGGGATGTCGCCGTCCTGCACGGAGTCGACGATCTTGCGCCCTTCCTCGGGAGCGTAATCGAACAGGAAGGGCGGCTTCGCGGTGGCATCCGCGAACTCTTGGGCGGCCTGTTCAAGGACCGGGACGATCTCGGCCATGGCGGATCTCCTTCGAAGTTAGTTCTGCCAGGCAGGAAGCCTGGCCCTTCCGACGGTAGATCCGATCTCCGAGGTTGAGCGCGTCCCGTCCGCCGTCCCGCACACCCAGCACGAACATATGCAGGCAGAGACCCGGATGTCGCTGGTTTAACCTCGGCAGCACGCCTTTGGAGTGCTTCGAGGATCGACTACGGGCAGCGGTCCCGGAGCGATGCGGTCATAACCCAATAGTTGCGTATTGGACACCTGCTGTTTCCTCGCAAACTCGCCTCGGCCGATAGGCATAGGGAAACGCACATCTGTGCAAGTTCATGCTTTCTCGACTCATGGAGAGCACCATGTCGAAGTACACCCGCCGGGCCTGCGTCGGGCTGGCTGCCGTATCAGCCGCAGCGCTGTGTACGCTTACCGTCCTGCCCGCCAGCGCTCAGTCGGCTGGCCCGAGGAGCGCGCACACGAACAAACACGTTCTGCTGATCTCGGTCGATGGCATGCACCAGAGCGACCTTGACTGGTACATCGCCAACCACCCGCACTCGACGCTCGCCAAGCTGACACACGGCGGCAGCGAGTACACCAATGCGGAGACCTCCAACCCGTCGGACTCCGACCCGGGTGGCACCGCACTGATGACCGGCGGTAACCCCAAATCGACCGGCGTCTACTACGACGTCGAGTACAGCCACACAGTCGACGCGCCAGGCGCCGCCTGCACCCCGGGCCAGCCGGCCACCGGCGGCAACGTCATCTACGACTCGCCAGACGACGCGTTGGCCAGCGTCAACGACTTCATCAACCCGGCCAACGGCACCTTCCCGTCGTTCGACGAGAACGGTTCCATCTTCCCCAGCGGTGTCGACACCAACCCGGCCGCGATCATGAACCTGAAGTTCAACCCGCAGACGTCGCTCAACCCGGCCACGTTCCCGGTCGACCCGAAGACCTGCAAGCCGATCACCCCGTGGGACTACCTCGGCGACAACACGATCTTCCAGGTCATCCATAACGTCGGCCTGCGCACCGCCTGGTCTGACAAGCACGAGGTCTACGCATCGTTCAACGGCCCGGGCTCGAACGGCCAGAGCATCGACGACCTCTTCTCGCCGGAGATCGACTCCCAGGCTGTTGAGCCGAACGGTGTCCCGTACCCGCAGGACGACGACTGGGCCCACATCGACGCCGCCACCAAGCAGTACGACGGCTACAAGGTCCAGGCCATCGTGAACGAAATCGAGGGCTACGACCACTCGGGCAAGACCAAGGTCGGCACCCCCGCGATCTTCGGCATGAACTTCCAGACCGTCTCGGTGGCTCAGAAGATCCGCTCCACCCCGACGACGCTGATCGGTCCGGACGCGAACGGCAACTACACCACCAGCGCTCCGCAAGCTGGTGGCTACCAGTGGGTCAACGGCCAGCTCGTCCCTGGCCCGGTCCTCTCCAGCGCGCTGGACTATGTTGACGCGGCGCTCGGCCGCATGGTCTCCGAGATCCACAAGGAAGGCCTCGCCGGCTCGACGACGATCATCGTCACCGCCAAGCACGGCCAGTCGCCGCAGGACCCGAACAAGCTCATCACGGTCCAGGACGGCCCGATCATCAGCGCGATCAACGCCGCCTGGGCGACGACGCACCCGGGCAACACGAAGCTGATCGTCGCCGGAACCGACGACGACCTGTGGCAGTCCTACCTGTCGGACAACTCGCAGGCCGCTTGCGACTTCGTCAAGAACTACCTGTGGAACCACACCGCTCAGGGTCTCGACGTCAACCTGAAGCCAGTCACCGTCCAGCACTCTGGCCTCGCCCAGATCTGGGCCGGCGCTGACGCCGCCAAGTTCTTCGGCGTCTCGGTCAACAACGGCCACTACCCGGACGTCTTCGGCAAGGTCCAGGAAGGCATCGTCTACTCGGGCCCGACCAAGCTCGCCGAGCACGGTGGCATGAACACCGGCGACCGGCACGTCCTGATGGTTGTCAACGGCCCGGGCATCCCCACTCGGGTCGAGTCCAGCTCCGTCGAGACAACCCAGGTCGCGCCAACGATCCTCTCCCTTCTGGGGCTCAACCCCGCGGCACTGACGGCCGTCAAGGCCGAGGGGACGCAGGTCCTTCCGGGCCTCCGTTCAGGCAGGCAGGAACGCTGACCAGGCGCGGCCTGCACGCCGACTAACTCGCAGTACCAGGAGGCTGGGGCGAACCGCCCCGGCCTCCTGGCATTCGCGGCCTTACTGGTCCCCTCGTTCGCGGATCACACCGTCGCGGCCTGTGTGACCGCTTCGGACGCTTCCTGATCATCAGCGGTTATGCCCTGCTTGGCGTCGCGCTCGATACTGCTGCGCACTCCGCTGTTGGCCCCTGGAGCGCATGGGACGGAGGAGTCCCAGCAATGCGTGGACCACGGGCCGGGTGCGTCGGCGGGATCAAGGGGCTGAAGGCGGCCCTCCACGGCTGGGGCCATCGCTTGAATGTTTCTCTCTATTCCCGGCTCCGTCCTTGGCCGACACCCGCTGCCGATGGGGAATCGGTGGTCTTACGGCTGATCGGCACGCAATCCGTCGCGCGCCCAGGTGGCGATGTGGGTGCGGTTGGCGAGGCCGAGCTTGCCGAGGATGTGCTGGACGTGGCTCTCGGCGGTGCGCTCGGAGATGTGCATGAGGGCGGCGATCTGCTTGTTGGTCAGGCCCTGGGCGACGCGT
>Ga0210389_10004318_pt1 | contig 11049 bp, 8 predicted proteins | sample IncBWH28OmetaG_FD_160127 | JGI IMG/M metagenome (GOLD analysis project Ga0210389, IMG submission 160127) | Forest soil microbial communities from Barre Woods Harvard Forest LTER site, Petersham, Massachusetts, United States - Inc-BW-H-28-O ... | reverse complement strand
TTGGCTATCGCATGAATCATCCGACCGGTTCGGCAGCATTCAACTACGACGGCCAGTCGTTGGCCACCTACACGTACCAGTTCCAGACCAACCCGAAAGATGGATCGGTGGTCCGCGACGCGAACGGCATTCCTCTGCCGCAGCTCGACAAGGCGGGCAAGCCGGTTCCCTTCACGATTGACTATCCGACGACCGATGCAAGCGGCAATTTCCTGACGCACCCCAATGCTGCTTCGGTGGTTGCGCCGCACAAATTCAGTTACATGTTCATTCAAGCCACCGTCGCCATCCTGATCCTGGTCGGATTCGAATCGGTCACGGCGATGGGCGGGGAGGCCAAGAATCCGACGAAACACATACCCATTGCCGTGATCGCTTCTCTTCTGATTCAGGGCTTGGTTTGCTATTTGATCGAATATTTCGCCGCCAATTATTTTCTGAATTCGGGGTATACGATGCAGAGCGCAGCTGGCTCTGCGGCTCCGATCGGCGACATGATGATCATTGTCGGCGATGCCTTGCTGGGCCAGGGTCATGGAAAATACTTCATGCTGGCTGAAGCCGTAACAGTGTTCCTGGCATTGATCGGCACCACGCTCAGCTGCATGAACACAGGCGCTCGCGTGACCTACGCGATGGGCAAGGACGACGAGGCACCGGAGCACTTCGGCATTCTGCATGCCGAGTCTCTGACACCGCGTCGCGCCATTTGGACGCTGGCCCTGATTTCCGCGGTGATTGGAACGGTCGCGGTGTCGCTGGTTTTCGCCGATGCCAGCGCTCCGACGGATGCAACGATTGCCGCATTGCCGCATGGGATCCTGTCGAGCTTCGGTTATTCGACGCACGACAAGCTGGCGGCTCTTCCCAACTCGTTGCTGACGATCACCCTGACCTCTAACTTCGGTACGTTTATTCTTTACGCTTTGAGCTGCCTGCTGTGCATGATTGCGTACCACAAGCGGCCGGACCACAATTTCCTGGTGCACACGCTGATACCAGGATTTGGCTTGCTGGCTAATTTGGTCTGCATGGGCTTCTACCTGGCCGGTCCGTTCTTCAATCTCGGTACAAAAATGGAACCTCTCACGGCTTTAGGCATCTCGGGAGTGTGGGGCTTATACGGCGCGATCTATTTCCTGCGTGCATCGAAGTCGAAGGGGAAGGCAGTGCTGCTCGAAACCAAGAAAGTCCTCAGCTAGTTTTCGAATTGATCTGTAACCGAACCTCAAACACTGGGTGGCATTCCGAGAACGCTTCGCCAAAGGCGGCTCAAGGGGCGCCACCCAGCAAGTATTTCAAGATTATCTACACCAACACAACGAAACGCTGGCGCGTGCGAGCGCGACAGACCTCTCAGGCGGCGGCGCCATGTTAGAAATACAATTCGGCCAGGCGAGCGATCCGGGAAAGATCCGCACGAACAACGAAGATGCGATGGGTTCGTTTATTCCCTCTTCGCGTCAGCAGGCGCGATCGCACGGGTATCTGTTTGCGGTGGCGGATGGCGTGGGGGGCCTGGATCTGGGAGAAGTTGCATCGTCAACAGCGATTTCGGTGCTGACGGAAGAATTTGCAAAAGCGCAGTCTGGCGCCATGCTGATCAGCCTTTTGCCACGTCTCATTCACTTCGCGAATGCTGCGGTGCACGATCGTACGTTGTCCCCGGAGTATCGCGGGAAAAAGATGGCGACGACCCTCGTAGCGTGCGCCATGCGCCACGACCAGGCGATTGTCTCGCATGTAGGCGATTCGCGATGTTACCTGGTACGCAACGGAAAAGCGAAGCAGATCACGCACGATCACACCTGGGTCAACGAGCAACGTAAACTCGGATTGATTTCAGCCAGCGAAGTCGCAGAGTCCGATGTGCGCCATGTGCTGATCCGATCGCTGGGGCCGGAGATGTTTGTGTCTCCCGACACGACGGCGCTGACCCTGCTACCGGGCGATCTGCTGGTGCTTTGCACCGACGGCCTGCATGACGAGATGAAGGCTGAGGCGATTGCAGAGATTGTTGGACAGCAGAAAAACATTGATGAGATCGCAAAGGAGTTGGTGGCGCGCGCTGTGGAGGTTGACGGCAACGATAATACGACGGCGCAAGTGATTCGTGTGCGCTCGGTGGAGCAAGTGGGCATGTATCGTGGCCGGCCGTACAGCCTGCCTTCGTAGAGAGACCTATCCGACGATGCTTGCCGAATGGGTGGTGTCAACCGGTAAAGTAATCAGTACGTTCCGGGAGTAAGGCCAGGCAATGGGTTTTCTTGATAGCGTCGAAGCTGGAACGCAGATCGATTCCTACCGCATCGACGCTCCGGTCGCACGCAGCGGCATGGCTTCGATTTTTCGAGCGACGGATGTGCGCGACAATCGCGTGGTCGCGGTGAAGATTCCTCACCCTGACATGGAAGCCGACCCCATCCTGTTTGACCGATTCCAGCGCGAGGCGGGGATTGGCGAACGGCTGAACCATCCGGGAGTGATGCGCGTATTCGGCGGCGAAAAGCGCTCCCGCGTGTACATGGTGATGGAGTGGTGCGAAGGGCGATTGCTGCGCCAGATCATGGAGGAAGGTCCGATTTCACAGGACCGGGCCATTCGCATTGCGGTCGAGGTACTCCAGGCGCTCGAGTATATCCATGAGAATGGCGTCGTTCACCGGGATTTGAAGCCGGAAAACATCATGGTGGACGATCACGGCAATATCAAGCTGATCGATTTTGGAATTGCTGGAGATACTGCAGCGCGGCGCCTGACCTACGCGAACTTCACGGCCACTCTGGGCACGGCAGACTACATCTCGCCAGAGCAGATCAAAGGCAAACGCGGCGACGGACGCTCAGACATTTATGCGATGGGGATTATTCTCTACGAAATGCTTACGGGGAAACAGCCGTTTACCGGGTCGTCGCCGATGGAAGCGATGAACGATCGGCTGTTGAACTACCCGATTCCGCCATCGGTAGCCAATCCCGCAATTTCTCCTCAACTGCAGGAAGTGTTGTATCGCGCTCTGGAACGAGATCCAAAGAATCGCTATGCACGGGCGCGCGATTTTGCACACGATCTGGAGCACCTGGACCAAGTGGGTGTCGAAGAACGCCCGGAACTCCACAACTGGCACAAGCGAAAATCGCAACTGCCCCGCGCTATTTTGTACTATTCCGCAATCGCTTTGATCCCCGTCGTCATTCTGCTGCTGATGATGCTGATTGCTCATCATCGATAGCCCCGCCGGGCCGTGAAATCTTCACGGGTTCCTTATGGCCGAAGTTCTAGCATTTTAATGCAAACCCACACAACTTTTATTGGCCTAAGGAGATACATGGCAAAGTACAAACTCGAATACATCTGGCTTGATGGAAAGAAGCCGATTCCCGAACTTCGCGGCAAAACCCAATTGAAGGAGTTTGACAAGACGCCGACTTTGGCCGATATGCCGCTCTGGGGATTCGATGGCAGTTCGACGATGCAGGCCGAGGGGAAAAGCTCCGACTGCATTCTGAAGCCGGTGGCACTGTATCCCGATGCGAGCCGCAAAGACGCATTCATTGTGTTGAGCGAGGTCATGCATCCGGACGGCACAGCGCATACCACGAATTTCCGGGCAACGATTGAAGATGAGCCCGACTTCTGGGTTGGCTTCGAACAGGAATATTTTCTCTACAAAGACGGACGTCCTCTTGGATTTCCGGAAGACGGATATCCCGGCCCACAGGGTCCTTACTACTGCGGCGTCGGCTACAAGTACATGGGGAGAGTGGCCCGTACGATTGTGGAAGAACACCTGGAGCTTTGTCTGGCCGCGGGAATTAACCACGAAGGCATCAATGCCGAGGTCGCCAAGGGACAGTGGGAGTTTCAGATTTTCGCCAAGGGATCAAAGAAAGCAGCGGACGATCTGTGGACGGCACGCTATCTGATGGCACGACTCTGCGAGCGCTATGAAGTGGACTTCATGATCCATTGCAAGCCGATTCGCGGTGACTGGAACGGATCGGGCATGCATACGAACTTCTCGACGAAATACCTGCGCGAAGTGGGAGGCAAGGAGTACTTCGAGGCCTTGATGAAGGCTTTCGAGGCTCACATCGCGGAGCACATCTCTGTTTACGGTCCAGACAATCATCTGCGTCTGACCGGACATCACGAGACACAAGCCATCGACAAGTTCAGTTATGGTCTTTCGGATCGGGGAGCATCGATTCGCATGCCGGTGAACTTCATCAAGAATGGGTACAAGGGCTACCTGGAAGATCGCCGGCCGAACTCCGAGGCTGACCCCTACCAGATCGTTTCGCGCATTGTGAAGACGATCCACACTGTCCCGAAACCCTAGGCGTCGTCGCATCGAGTCTGGGGTGAGCCAGAACTTCGATGCATCGATAAAAGTGAAACGTGGCGTGGGGCGGACGACTTCGAAGGGAAGAGGGTCGTCGGCACACACCGAAACCGGCAAGTATCACAAAGAGCGGGCATGCAATCGGCGGAAGCGTAGTTGGCTTTGCACGATTCCATGCCCGCTTTGCTGCAAGCACGGCGGCTCGGCCAATTATGATAAATTTTGACCGATAATCTGATTCCGATTGACGAGGAGTGCTATGTCGACTGAATTTCGCAATTTTCTAGCCCTTTCGTATGAAGAGCTCGAAACGCTGAATCTGGAAGCCAAAGCGGACCGCATGAATCGCGTGGCGATCGATGAGATTCGTGAGAAGCGCATCAAGTATTTGACCGACGAGAAGCGGATCAAGGCTGTCACCGTGCTCTTCAGCGATCTGGAAGGGCGTTTGCACTTGCTGGATTATGACAAGAAGTTTCTGCTCGGCGCCTATGAAAACCTGACGTTCGACGGCTCTTCGATTCGAGGATTCACAGCGCAGAAGGAGAGCGACCTGCGCCTGGGGATCGACTGGAGCGCGTTCTACTGGGTGCCGGCCGATGTGTTTGGCAACGGCAAAGTGCTGGTGTTCGGCACCGTGATCGACAAGGATGGCACACCCTACTCCGGCGATCTGCGTGGCGTGCTGAAGAACTACTCCGACACGCTTTTCAAGGACAAAGGGTTCACGCTCAATGCGGCAAACGAGATCGAAGGATTTCTTTTTGCGGGCCGCGACGCCGAGAGGAAGTTTCACGAGACAGGCAAGTTTGAATTCATCAATACGGGCGGCTATTATCACGTTTTGCCGCTCGACCCGCTCCGTGTGTTTATTGACACCGCGGCCGAAGTGCAGCGAGCGATGGGCTTTCAGAATGAGAAGGACCATCCGGAAGTCGCGCCCAGCCAGTTCGAAATCAATTACGGATATGGAGAGGTTGTGGCGGCCGCCGACCAGATTCAGCTGTATAAGCTGTTGTGCCGGCAGATCGCGAACAACATGGGCTACACGGCGTGTTTCCTTCCCAAACCGGTGGTGGGCGTGAATGGAAGCGGAATGCACACCAATGTTTCCATTTCCAAAGGAAAGACCAATCTGTTTTGGGATGAGAAGGGACTGGAGAAGCTTTCGGGGTTTGGATGGGATTTCATCGATCACATTCTGACCCATGCGCTGGATATTTGCTTGATTTTGAATCCGAGCGTGAACGCGTATCGGCGGTTGGATCCGCATTTCGAAGCTCCAAACCAGATCAAGGCTTCGGCAACGGACCGCGGTTCAATGGTGCGCGTGCCTATTGGCAATTCGCGGTCGATGCGCGTTGAAGTGAGGTCTGTCGCCCCGGACGCCAATCCTTATCTGACGCTCTATGCGATTTTCAAGACAGGAATCGACGGGACGAAGTCGGACATCGACGATCTGCGGCAGGCACAGCGCTATTTGCCTGATCACATTCAGCAGGCGATTGACGACTTCAAGGGATCGAGTTGGATTGGCAAGATTCTTGGCAGCGATGTGCAGGGGCGCTTCGCGGACTTGAAAGAGGCCGCGGCAAATCGCTCCCCGCGCGACCTGGGAACCTTTGTAAAAGCCTCCGAGGTGCAATACCATCACGAGGTGTATAACCAGTCTCTGTGGAACTTGTTTTAGGGGCAGAACGCTTTCGCAACGATCGATGATCCACAGCAAAAATCAAACGGCGCACCTTTTGGGTGCGCCGTTTTGCTTAGCAGAGGCAGTTGATTTTGAGATGGAGAGACTAGTTCACATTCGGGAGGAAATAGGCCTCGACAGCGCGCATCAAAGCCGCGTGATCGATTAATGGCTTGCGCCCTTCATAGCGGGCAGACCAGCAAATCTGATTGACGAGATCGCGCGGGAAGCACCCTCGGAGTTCCTGCTTCAGCGTACCTTTGATGACAGTTATGAGTTCCTGGAGGAGAACCGGATCGACCTCGATGTCATTTTCCTGCGCGATACGGCGGAAGATCTCGCAGAATTGATCGTCGGTGACGGCCCCGATCCGGATCTTAGTCTGGATGCGGCGCAGGAACGCGGGATCGAGCAGTTCGGTGGGATCGAGGTTGGAGGCAAACACAACCAGCATTTCGAACGGGATTTCGATTTTTCGGCCGCCGGCCAAGGTCAGGAATTCGATGCGGCGATCGAGGGGCACCACCCAGCGGTTCAGCAGCTCTTCAGGACGGATGCGTTGGCGACCAAGATCATCGATGATCAGCACGCCGTTGTTGGCCTTCATCTGCATGGGGCCGACGTAAAACTTGTTGCTGGGGTTGAATTGCAGGTCCAGCATTTCGGCTGTTAATTCGCCGCCAACCATGACGGTTGGGCGATGGCAGCGTACCCAGCGCAGGTCGCGATTGTCGGGTTCCGATTCCCAGGTGCGCTTGTGGATGGCGGGATCGAAGACAGTGATGATCTGGCCGTCGACCTCGATTGCGTAGGGGACCCACACTGCATCCGCGGCCAGTACCTGCGAGAGTGTTTCGGCAATCGCAGTTTTTCCAACACCCGGAGGCCCGTAAAGGAAGATGGCGGAGCCGGAGTTGAGCGCAGTTCCAAATTGCGCAAGTGTCTTGGAATCGATCACCATGTGCGCGAAGGCGCGCTCGACGTCGGGCGGATGCACCTCAACGTTGCGCACACTCTGTTTGCGCACTTGTTCGACGTAGCTTGAGAGCGAGATTGGAGCGGGACCTGCGTACTGGCTGTGTGAAAGGAGCTCAAGTGCGCGCGCCCGACCTTGCGAGGTGATGGCAAAGAAGGGAATATTGCCGGTCATTCCCGTGACTTCGCAGAGGAGCTTCCCGCGCAAGCGGTTAAACAGCTCGTTCGCCACGTCGAAATTGAGCCGCATGTGCTCGGCAAGATCCAAGACCGAGAACGGGCCGGAAGTGTAGAGAGATTTCAGCGCGATGTCTTCCAGGACTGATTCGCGAACACCGACTTCCGTGATATTGCGAGGCCGATGGTCGGGCGTTGCGATGTGTTCAGTCTTGCGAAAGTCCTGTATATGAAGAATGTCTTCCAATGTGGCCTCTCCAGTACCTGCAATATAACCGTTCCTTTGCAAGCGGAGCCAACCTTTTATGGGTGCAAGGGAGTACGAAAGAAAGGTAAGGTTGGGGATTTTCCGGGGGTAACTTGCCGAGCTGTGACTCCCGACACGGCAGGTCGCGGGGCGGAACGGGTCTTTGCTTGCCAATTATGCCGGGAACTGCTACAAGCTTCGCGTCGAGGACACTCCCCTTTCGATGACGCGGAGGGTGATAAGAGATCGGTTTGCCAAAGCGCGGTCAATACGGTGGGAGGCCGCCGAGATACATGTAGGACAGGGACGGCGTTTGCGCGAGAAGTGCCGTGATCTGCGGATCAGGAAAATGCTTGACGTAGATTCTGGCCCATGACATCTGCTCAGCAGTGGGAGGACCATCGGGTGTGTCCTGCTTGATACCGGTCTGGTGATCAAAGTAGCCGCTGCCAGCCATGCCCGCGATGGCGCGTTGCACCAATCGCTGCAAGGCGTTGTTGGCTTCAACAAAGAGGTCAAGGCCATTGTCTTGTCCGAACTCAGCGAGGTAGACAAGGGGAGAGATGGCGTAGAGGTGATAGTGCAGAGCCCTCTGGCCGCGGCGCATTTCCAGGGGCAGTGTGCCTTCGGGCGTTACCTGCTTGATGCCATTTCTGTAAGTGGAAACTGCCCAGTCGAACATGGAGCGATCATTCGCTGCGATGGCAATGGCGGCGATTTCGACTCCTGCCCAGTAAAGGTGATTATTCTGCGATTCCCCTCCCGGTTCGGACTTTGCGGCGTCGTAATAATCCATTGTTTGGCGGGCCACACTCTTCATCCATTGTGTGAGCGATTCCGTCTCTCCGCGGTGTACAAGGCCGCTGTCGCGCACCTTCAGAAATGCGATGGCTAACGCGCCAATCACCCATCCCTGCACGTAGTAGGCCTGCCGGGAAGACATCTTGCCAGTGAACACGCCATCGGAAGCCGCTGTGTTGAGAAGGTTCAAGACACATTGGGCAGCAGCGCGGCTGCCGGTGCTTTGAAAGGCGTCCGCAGCCGCGACGGCTTGATTGCCAAGCTCCTTGTACGGACCCGAGGATTCGACGTAGGCCTTCCATTTCTCCGGATCGATGACGGATGATTTGCTGTCGGAATAAAATCCGTTGGTTGTCAGATCGGGCGAAAGGTGAACGGGGCTTGGACACTCATAGGGCGCCTTGGTGAGTCGGACCTGCGTCTGGTCCCACGGGGAACGCAAGGTCTTCTCAGCTTTGGCGCGCGAGCTGAAGAAGACCAGGATCCCGCAGGCAAACAGGGTAGGAATCGCGCGCTTCATAGGAACTTTTCCTTCACATTGGCGATGAGTTTCAGAGGTAGTCCGCTCGAGACGGAGTGAATATGTCGAGCACAATTGAGTCTTCAAGTGCAGTAGCATGATGCTCGACATTGGAAGTGACAATGAAGTTGTCGCCTGCTGAAGCTTCGTGTGCGACGCCAGCTGCGAAAATTTGAATGCGTCCGCTGAGAATGTAGACCATCTGTTCATGCGGGTGCTTGTGGGGAGCGCCTTGCCAGCCCTTGCGCATCTGGTGGCGCACCAGCATCATGGCCGGGCTATGTACAAGAACTTGTCGCGTCAGACCGGGCTCCGGCTCGGTGACGTCACTGGCCGAAGACGGATGGGGCAGGATGAGACCGCATTGTGCGGCCGGATCGGTCTTCTGTATCAAGGTTCCTCTCTTTAGACGCCCATGCGTGGTTTGTTGATGCGCACGAAGTCTGTGTCCTGCTTTGGCTCCGATTCGCACTCAATCGCGATCGTAGTGATTGGGTAGTCGGGTGCTTCCGCGGGAAGATCGGTGAAGCGCACACGAAAGTCGTCCTGTGTGAACGGGACCGATTGGCCCGTCTTGACAAGCTTTGCAGCCTTGACCTTCGTCCTCAGTCCGGAGATGGCGACGTAATCCCCTGGCCAAAAGTGGACGTGCATGTAGAGCGTGTTCCCGACGCGGGTAAAGCTTGCATAGTTGGAGCGGCGCACCTGGCACGGATCCGACTCGTAGATGCTTTGCCCGTTCACATCCAGCCAGGCGCCCACTTCGCGGAGAATACGTACCGTCGGTTCAGGGATGGAGCCATCCCCCTTGGGACCGATGTTCAGCAGATAGTTTCCGGAGTCGCGCACGCAGCTGATCAAATTGCGTATTACTGTTTTGGAGCTCTTCCAGTTGTCGTCTGCGGCCTGAAAACCCCAGCTGTCGTTGAGCGTCATGCACGCTTCCCAGGCGCGGTCGCCTGTCTCAGCGACGATGTGTTGCTCGGGGGTGGAGAAATCGCCGGGCAGCTTATTGCGATTGTTGACGATGATTTCCGGCTGAAGCTGGAAGACCATTTCGTTCATGCGCGCTGACTCCCAACCGGCTGCATCGAGGGGCCAGGCGACGTCGTACCAGAGAACGTCGAGTTTTCCGTAGTTGGAGAGCAATTCATGAATCAGGCCGTGGGTGTAGTCCACGAAGCGCTTGCGAGCATCTTCATTGGTCGCGCAAAGCGCGCCATCCGGATGATGCCAATCCATCAGGGAGTAGTAAAACCCGACGCGCATCCCCTCGGCGCGCGCAGCTTCTACATAGGCGCGAGCCAGATCGCGTCCCGGGCCCTGTTTTGGCGCGCAATAGCTGGTGAGCTTCGTATCAAAATTGCAGAATCCTTCGTGATGCTTGCTGGTCATCACCATGTACTTCATGCCGGCTTGTTTGGCCAAGCGAGCCCACTCCCGCGGAGAACCTTCGCGGGGATGAAACGTCGCGGCACGGGGTGCGTACTCCGAGACAGGGATGGCTTCGTCCTCCATCACCCACTCGTGCCGCGCGATGGTTGAATAAACGCCGAAATGAATGAACATGCCGAACCGTGCGGCCTTCCACCACTTCATGCGCTCCGCGCGGTTGGCGTCTCCGGAAAGTGGGGCCGTGGGGGACGGGGAAGCCTGCGTTTCGCCGGCAGGGACGGCGACGGCATTCCGAGTGGCCATCGCGACCATGGCCGCACTTGTTCCCTTCAGCACCTTCCGTCGAGTTAACATCGTTTTCTCCATGGAGCGCGTCTCCAGTTTGATATTTCTTTCCTGGTTGAAATGATTTGGAATGGCTCTGCAGCTAAAATCCAATCTCGTCTACTTTGCAACGAGAAGCCGCGTTTCGTCCAACCGGACGCTGGAACGCGAGGGAATGGATCTGTTTTATTTCTGGAGCCCGCGGCAACTGAGCGTAACGAGGAGGCGTGGGCACTGGGAAAGTTGATGTTGAGAACAACCGCCTGAAGACAGGCCACTTTGAGGGGAAAAGCGAGGCGCGCTTTGAGTTTGGAACAATTTAGTTTGCATGGAAAGTCGGCGTTGGTGACGGGATCTTCGCGTGGGCTTGGACTTGGCGTCGCAGTCGCTTTGTCCGAGGCTGGAGCCAGGGTTGCGCTGCACGGATCAAAGACCGTTCCAGAAAAATCGATCCAACAGGTTTCTGCGGCGACGCCGGGGACGATTGCGGTGACCGGTGACGTAAGCGACGCCGATGCGTGCAAGGCGATGATCGAGAAAGTGTTGGGTCAGTTTGGCAGAATCGACATCCT
>Ga0210389_10004317_pt1 | contig 11056 bp, 9 predicted proteins | sample IncBWH28OmetaG_FD_160127 | JGI IMG/M metagenome (GOLD analysis project Ga0210389, IMG submission 160127) | Forest soil microbial communities from Barre Woods Harvard Forest LTER site, Petersham, Massachusetts, United States - Inc-BW-H-28-O ... | reverse complement strand
CTAGATTATCAAAAAAAAAAAAATTAAAAAAAATAAATTCTCCTTTTAAAATTTTAAAAAAGGGTATAATATATAAGATTTTTAATTTAATATCTTTTAATAATAATAATTTAAATTCATATTATGATTATTTTAGCAACAAAAATATAAAATCTAATAATTTTTTTACATTATTTAAGTTAAAAAATAACAAATATATTTTAAATAATATTAAAAAAATTTTTTATATGAATATAAAGAAGATTTTTATGTGTAAATACTATTTAGGTCTTATTTATTTAACTAACTATAAATTTAATAATAATAATTTAACAGAATTAAAAAATAAATTATATAAAATATATAAAAAAAAAATAAATATTAATATAGTAAATCTTAAATACTTATACTTAGAAAATACTATATTTTTAGATGCTTTAATGAATAAATTAAATGATAGAAAAAAGAAAGCTTTAAAAGTTATAAGAAAAGGATTAAGTTTAGGTAAAATAGTTAAGTTACATCCTTTGTTTTATAGAGAAAGAAAAGTTGAAGAAAACGATTCAAATAAGGAATTAAATAAAATAGATCATAAATTAGATAATTTAATAAAATTAAAAGATAACAAAAAAAATAAATATATAAATATAATACTAGGTCTTAAAAATAAACATGTTAGTGGATTGCGAGTAGAAGCTAAAGGAAGATTAACTAAAAGATTAACAGCTTCTAGAGCAGTATATAAAATAAGTTATAAAGGATCCTTAAAAAATATATATTCTTCTTATAATAAATTATCAACACTTATTTTAAGAGGATTAACAAAATCAAATACTGTATATGTAAATACTAATTCTAAAAACAGAAATGGTAGTTATGGAGTAAAATATTGATTAAGTACATATTAAATTAAAAATATATAAAATAAATACATAGTCTGAACCATTTTGAGAAAAATGGAAATAATAATTATTATTGAAACAAATTGAACAGGCTGATAGCGCCAGAGAGTTCAAATTGAGTGCGCTGTTTGGCACCTCGATGTCGGCTTAGCTTTTCCTCATGAATGTAAGAGCCATGAAGGGTTTGACTGTTCGTCAATTAAAAAGCTACACGAGCTGGGTTTAATACGTCGTGAGACAGTATGGTTTCTATCTTCTAGAGGATGTAAAGTAAAATAAGAATAGAACTTTCGTACGAAAGGAGTTAGTTGTATTAACCAATGGTTTATTTGTTGCTTATTTAATAATAATATTATACTTATGTAAATAATAGTATAAAAATTAAAATATTTTAATTTTTAAATTTTATTTAAATTTATATTTAAATATAGAAATAGGCATACAAAAAAGCTACGTTGATTAAAAATAAAAGTTGAATACATATAGACTTGAAATTTATTTTATGATACTTTTACATTAAATGTAGTATACTACTACAAATATATAAATAGGTTTTATATAATAAAATACTAATTTTTAATTTGCTATATATGTTTAATATTATATTCTATTAATTTAGGCTAAATTGCCTATTACAATTATATTGCAGTAGTATAATTAGATTAATATTCAGTCTTATTAACATAATAGTAATGTAACCGTTTTGTAATCGGTAAAAATAAGTGCAAATCTTATATAAGACTAATGCAGTTTGGTGTAATGTAACACACATGACTCATGATCATGAATTTTAGGTTCAATTCCTTAAGCTGCAAAGGGTTATAGCTTAATGTAAAGCAAGCTGCTCATGATAGCTTAGATGAGTGTTCGAATCATTCTAACCTTAATAAATCCGAATGCTGAAATTGGTAGACAGTATAAACTTAAAATTTATTGATATTAATCGTAAACGTTCAAATCGTTTTTCGGATATTTTATATAATCAAATATATGACTCATTCGTCCAATGGTTAAGACTCGACACTTTCATTGTTGATATAAGGGTTCGATTCCCTTATGGGTTAATTTATTAATAATAAATTAGGGGATATAGTTTAATTGGTAGAACATTGATTTTGCATATCATTAATTTAGGTTCAAATCCTAATTTCTCCATATTTATATTGCTTAATAAGCTCAATTGGTTGAGCATAACATTGAAGATGTTTGGGTTGTAAGTTCAAGTCTTACATTAAGCGTCTTTATGGATATGCTGAAATTGGTATACAGGTCTTGTTTAGGTCAAGATGATATTATCGTGCAGGTTCAAATCTTGTTATCCATATTTAAGGTGGATATAGTTTAATTGGTAGAACTACTGAATGTGGTACAGTTTATTCCTGTTCAAATCAGGATATCCTCCTTTTCCAGGATAGTTTAATTGGTTAAAACTTTAATTTCATGCATTAATAATGAGAATTCGATTTTCTCTCTTGGTAAAGAAAGATTCCGTTTGTTGGTATTTCGGGTTGAGCTGTAAACTCAATAGCTTTGGCTATCAAAGGTTCAATTCCTTTTCTTTCTATTAACTATTTACTTCTATTGGCTTAAGTGGTAAAGCAAGATACTTCTAATATCTGTATATTAGTTCAAGTCTAATATAGAAGTTTTTTTATAAATAATATAATTTAAACTGATTATACTTTATATAGATTATATTTTGTCTATAAAGAGGAAAATATAAACTTATATTTTAATTTGTAATATATAATTAATATAATAGAAAAAATTTTTACATAAAATTTAATTTTGTATATTGAAAATTTAATTAAAGTTTTTATTATTATTTATCAGTAAACTTGAATATATTTATTATTATTTATTGTAAAAAAAATTATGTTGTGGACTAATGGTAAGTTATAAATTTTTGGTATTTATTTATGAATGTTCGAATCATTCCAACATAAAAAATAATTTAGGTAAATTTTAAATTTACTTTTTTATAATAGATTATTTAATAAATATTTAAAATTAATATAATTAAAATTTTTCAATATTTATTAAACTGTTTGTATATATATGTATACAAATAAATATAAAATTTTTTTTAGATTATTTATATAAATTAGATGTTATATTTGTATATATTTGATAGTGAATTACATTTATATATAATATATACTATAAGTATATTTTTAATTTTATTTGGATTATTTGTAATAATTAGTAAAAATCCTATTATTTCTGTATTTTTTTTAATTATTTTATTTTTATCTATTTCTATTTATCTAATATTAACAGGTATAGTTTATATAGGTATTTCTTATTTACTGGTATATATAGGAGCAGTTTCTATATTATTTTTATTTACATTAATGTTAATAGATATAAGAATTTCTGAGTTATTAATAGAAACTAACAATAATTTGTATTTATCTATAAATATATCTATATTGTTTTTTGGTGCTATGTATTTTTATAGTAATATATCTAATAATATATGAGCAAATAATATTAAAAATATATTTTATAATACATGAGAAGGTTCATTAATAGAAAGTACAGATATAATTGCTATAGGTAATATAATATATACAAATTTATTCATATGACTTATAATATCTTTATTAATTTTATTATTAGCTATGGTAGGGGCTATTAAAATAAATATTAAATAATATTTATTTTATTTATATTTATTTAAAGTATAATTTAAATGTGATTATAATGTAAATTAGATTAGAATAAGTAATATAAATGTATCTTTCGTTAATATTATTACCTATTCTTAGTTCTATTACTGCAGGATTTTTTGGTAGAAAAATAGGTAAAACGGGAGCTCAATTTATATCTACAAGTTCTATATTTACTGTTATGCTATTAAGTATAATAATATTTTTAGAAGTAGGAACAAATTCTATCTCGGTGTATTTTAATATATTTAGATGAATAGATTCAGAAATTTTATATGTATTATGAAGTTTTAATTTTGATTCTTTAACTATCTCTATGTTAATACCTGTATTAATAGTATCTTTTTTAGTACATTTTTATTCTATAGGTTATATGGAAACAGATCCTCATAATCAAAGATTTTTTAGTTATTTAAATTTATTTACATTTATGATGATAATATTAGTTACATCTAATAATTTATTAGTAATGTTTGTAGGTTGAGAAGGAGTAGGTGTTTGTTCATATTTACTAGTAAATTTTTGATATACTAGAATAGCAGCTAATCAAAGTTCAATATCTGCTTTTTTAACTAATAGAGTAGGAGATTGTTTTTTAACATTAGGAATATTTATAATTATATTATCATTTGGAAGTTTAAATTATTCTATAATATTTTCAATAGTGACATACTTTAATGATAATATAATTATGTTGATTGGAATTTGTTTATTAATAGGAGCTATGGCAAAAAGTTCGCAATTAGGTCTTCATGTTTGATTACCTATGGCTATGGAAGGTCCTACACCTGTTTCTGCGTTAATACATGCTGCTACGATGGTTACTGCAGGAGTTTATTTATTAATACGTACTTCTAATTTAATAGAATATAATAGTACTGTTTTAATACTATGTTTATGATTAGGAGGATTAACTACTATGACAAGTTCTTTAATAGGATTTTTTCAACAAGATATAAAAAAGATAATAGCTTATTCTACTATGAGTCAACTAGGTATGATGGTAATAGCTATAGGTCTATCATGTTATAATACTGCTTTATTTCATTTAATTAATCATGCATTTTATAAAGCATTATTATTCTTAGGTGCTGGTTCAGTTATACATGCTATGTATGATAATCAAGATCTTAGAAAATATGGAGGGTTAAAATCTTATTTACCTTTAACTTACACTGTAATGTTAATTGCTTCTTTAAGTTTAATTGCTTTACCTTTTATGACTGGTTTCTATTCTAAAGATCTTATTTTAGAATCAGCATACGGAAAATTTTTCTTATCTTCTTTATTTGTATATGTTGTTGCTTTAATTGCAGCAATATTTACTACATTATATTCTATTAAAATATTATACTTAAGTTTTTTTTCTAAACCTAATGGGTTATTAATTGATTATAAAAAAATACATGAATCTAATTTTTCTATGAGTATGCCTTTAATTATCTTAAGTATATTTTCTATTATATTTGGATATTTTGCAAAAGAAATTTATATAGGATTAGGTTCAGATTTCTTTTCTGATAATAGTATATATATACATCCAATTAATGAAATTATGATAAACACTGAAAATATTATACCTGTATTCATTAAAATACTACCCTTTGTACTATCTGTTCTATTTCTTATAATATATATAACTGTGATTAATATATTTAATATATTTAATTTAGGTTTTATAAAAAATATATTACAATATAAATTAAATATATACATAAATATAATTTATATTTTTAATATTGCAGTGTATTATGTATTTAGTTTTTTTAATCAACGTGCTTTATTTGAATTTTATTACAATAAATTTATTTCACAAGTTGTATTAAATTTAGGAGGACAAACTACAAAATTTATAGATAAAGGTTCAGTGGAATATATAGGACCATATGGATTAGAAATAGGTCTATTATATTTAGGAAATAAATTATCAAAATTAGATACAGGTCTTGTTACTTCTTATGCTCTATACATAATGTCAGGTTTTATTATATATATTTATTTTATAAGTTTTGAAATTAATAGTGAATTATTAATAATAATATTAATAAGTCTTTTATCCATATTAAAGAAATAAAAGTAGTATTATTTAATTAATATAATATTTACTAATTTTAGATACATATACAAATTATATCTATTGTAAAAAAATAAGTTTGTGATAAAATTCACACAATAAATACCATAAAATGTATTCATTATAACTATAATTATACTTTAACTATAAAAATTTTAAGTGTTATATATATATGTTTTATATTACTTTAATAAATGTAATCGAAGTATTACTATTAATAATACCAGTATTAATGACTGTGGCTTTTATAACAATAGCTGAAAGAAAAACTATGGCTAGTATGCAAAGAAGATTAGGTCCTAATATAGTTGGTTATTATGGTTTATTACAAGCTTTTGCTGATGCACTTAAACTTTTAATTAAAGAATATGTATATCCAACACAAGCTAATATAATATTATTTTTTATAGGGCCTTTAATTACATTATTATTCTCTTTATATGGATATGCTATGATACCTTATGGCCCTGGTATTTCAATATACGATTTTAATTTTGGATTATTATATATGTTAATAGTGTCATCATTATCTACTTATGGTATATTATTAGCAGGATGATCTGCGAATTCTAAATATGCATTTTTAGGTTCATTAAGAAGTACTGCACAATTAATTAGTTATGAATTGATTTTAAGTTCAGCATTACTTTTAATAGTATTATTAACTGGTACTTTAAATATAAGTGTAATAGTAGAGATGCAAAAAGCAATTTGATTTATATTACCTTTATTTCCTTTATTCTATATTTTTTTTATAGCGTCTATTGCAGAAACTAATAGAGCTCCTTTTGATTTAGCAGAAGCAGAATCGGAATTAGTAAGTGGATTTATGACAGAACATGCAGCTGGTATATTTGTTTTTTTCTTTCTAGGTGAATATGCTAGTATAATTTTGATTTGTATCTTAATCACTCTAATATTATTAGGAGGATATGATATTATAAGTATATTTTCTTATTTAGAAGAAATATTTTACATATTTATTTATATTTTTTTTTCTATAATAAATACTATTATTACAAACTTAAATTCATTTATATTATCCATAATAACTATTTCAGATACAACATTAAGCAATAATACTTTTAATTTATTATTTATTATAAATAATATTAAAGAAACTTTTAATTATAATCAATATGTAAGTAATATAATAACTAATACAGAATATGATTTAGATAATTTTAAAGAAAAATTATATTTATTTAATAATACGAATATTATAACAGATACTATTAATAATATTTCTAACAATCCAATATGATTTAGTTTAATGTATGCTTTAGGTATTTCTATTAAAACTATTATTTTGATATTTTCATTTATTTGAGTAAGAGCTAGTTTTCCCAGAATACGATATGATCAATTAATGTCTTTTTGTTGAACAAAACTATTACCGTTAATTATAGGAATCATAATTATAATACCATGTATTATATATTTCAAAGAATCTATATTATTTAATATATGATTATTATAATAAGTATAGTTTTATAAAGCTTAAAACAAAATTATAAATAATGTAGTAAATAAATAGTTAATAAATAATATAAAAGTAAAATCTAAAAAAAATTTTTTTTTCAAGAGGGGTGAATTAATTATAAAATAAGTATATAAGGAAATATAAAAGTAGATTAAATATTATAATTAAATTTCAAAATATATAGTGAATAATAATTCAAAATACATGAAATTAGGTTTATTATTATATTTAATAGGGTTATTAGGTTTTGTGTTAAATAGAAAAAATATTATTTTAATGTTAATATCTATAGAAATTATGTTACTGGCCATTACATTTTTAATAATAATTAATTCATATATGTTTGAAGATATTACAGGACAAGTATTTGCCATATACATTATAGTTATAGCTGCTGCAGAGTCAGCTATAGGTTTAGGTATTTTAGTAGCTTTTTATAGATTACGAGGTACAATATCATTATCTTAAAAAAAACAATTTCAAAATATATAGTGAATGATTCTTAAAATACAAAGATATGCATAGTTTTACTATATATATATTAATAATAACAATATTAGCTATAATACTTTTATTAATAAATTTTATTTTTTCATACCATAAGCCATATTTAGAAAAAAAGACTGCTTTCGAATGTGGATTTCATTCTTTTTTAGGTCAGAATAGGACCCAATTCTCAATTTCTTTCTTTATTTTCGGACTATTATTTTTATTATTTGATTTGGAAATATTATTAATATATCCCTATACTATTAGTGCTTATGATAATGGTGTGTATGGATTAATAATAATGTTAATTTTTTTTATTTTAATAACAGTAGGTCTAATATTTGAATTAGGAAAGAAAGCCTTAAATATTTATTCCAAACAATATAAATAATTATATTTATAGTATTTATAACTAAAATATTTAGTAATTTTACAAATAAGATAAAGAAAGATCTTAGTTTAATGGTAAAATGTATGCCTTTTAAGCATGAATATTCAGGTTCAAATCCTGGAGATCTTAACGGTTATAGGTTAATGGTAGACCCATCGTCTTCCAAACGATATGTATCGATTCGAATTCGATTAACTGTATACATGAGTTAATAGTTAATTGGTAAACGATTTTCTTGTCAGGAAAAAATATGTCGGATCAAGGCCGACTTAACTCGATTAAGGAAAAGTTGACATAGGTAAGTCAAAATATTTGCTAAATATTATGTTTATACATTTAGATGTTCAAATCATCTCTCTTCCGTCAATTATTATAAAGAGTATAGTTTCAATGGTAAAATAAAAAGCTTCAAACTTTAAGTTTCTAGTTCAAATCTAGATGCTCTTGTTTAGTTTAAGAGAATTGGCTGAGTGGTTTAAGGCGGTAAGCTTGAGACTTATTTAATATTTTTATTACATTCGTTCAAATCGAATATTCTCTGTAGATGAATTAGCTCAATGGTAGAGCGTATATTTTACACATATAATGTTAATAGTTCAAGTCTATTATTCTTCATATTATAATATAAATGTGCAACATTTATACATTAAAAGTTTTTTAGCTTAATAGTAAAGCGCATTTTTGATAAGAATGTTATTTAAGTGCAAATCTTAAAAAAACTATGTTATGAACTTTAATTTAAAGTTATAATCAAAATTTCATTGTTACTAATAAGCAATTTTTTTATGAAATATATCTTATATATGACCATAATGCAAGTAAAAATATGAATACTCGATATTATAAATACAATTATATTTATTAGGTTTAATAAATATAACAATATAAAAAAAAGTTATAACAAGTTAATTATTAAAATTAAAAATAATAGGGTATATGCCATGTTATCTATAGGAGTATTAGGTTTTATAGTTTGAAGTCATCATATGTATACTGTAGGTTTAGATGTTGATACTAGAGCTTATTTTACAGCAGCGACTATGATAATAGCAGTTCCAACGGGTATTAAAATTTTTTCATGGTTAGCTACTTGTTATGGAGGTACTGTTAAACTAACACCTTATATGTTATTTACTTTAGGTTTTGTTGTAATGTTTACTATAGGAGGTTTAAGTGGTATTATACTAGCAAATGCATCTTTAGACGCAGCATTTCATGATACATATTATGTAGTAGCTCATTTCCATTATGTGTTAAGTATGGGAGCTGTATTTGGTTTATTTAGTGGTTGATATTTTTGATGTGTTAAAATGTTAGGTATAGATCAAAAAGATTTTACTTCAAAAATTCATTTTTGAATATTCTTTATAGGTGTTAATCTTACTTTTTTCCCTCAACATTTCTTAGGTTTACAAGGTATGCCTAGAAGAGTTAGTGATTATCCTGATGCTTTTTATGGATGAAATGCTATAAGTAGTATGGGTTCTTTATTATCACTTGGAGCTGTTATTTTATTTATGGTTTGTTTAGGATTATATCTTGAAAAAGGAAAAGCAACTATAAGATATATATGACGTAATCCTTTATTTTATTCTGATAAATTAAGAAATGATTTAAATACATCTACTCCTAGTTTAGAATGAAATTTAACTAGTCCACCTAGTCCTCATTCTTTTGTTAATTTACCTATACAACAAGCTTTTATAATTCCAAGATTTTAAATATTAACTTAATATACTAAAAATAATAATAATAATTCAGTAATAATTATGTGTTGGGCAGGGTAGGGTGGGATTAGGGATATTCCAACACATTAGCTAATAAAAAAAATATGTTGTAGACTAATGGTAAGTTATGAATTTTTGATATTCACTTATGAATGTTCGAATCATTCCAACATAAAATGATTAAAAGAAAAAATAAAATTGCAAAATAATTTATTTACAAATCCTTTAGAACAATTTGAAATTAGAGATTACGTTACCATAGATATGCCTATATTATTTAATACTCATTTATCTTTTAATAATATGATAGAATATTTATTAAAAAGTTTTTTAATAATTATATTATTAAATATAATGACAACTAAAGTAAATAAAATTTTATATAAATATTGAGTATTAACTAAAGAAGTATTATATGATACTATGAAAAGTATAGTTATAAGTCAAATAAATAAAAATGAAGGTCAAATATATTTTCCATATATATATGCACTTTTTATGTTTATTTTAATAAATAATCTTATAGGTTTAATACCTTATAGCTTTGCTACTACAAGTCATTTTATCTTAACATTTGCTCTAAGTTTTACTATCGTAATAGGAAGTACTATTTTAGGTATAGTATTACATAATGTTAAATTTTTATCTTTATTTGTACCAAAAGGATGTCCTTTAGGATTAGTACCCTTGTTAGTGTTAATAGAATTTTTATCTTATTTAGCTAGAAATTTATCTTTAGGTTTAAGATTAGCTGCAAATATATTTTCTGGGCATATGCTTCTTAATATATTAAGTGGTTTAACTTTTAAAATAATGACAACAAATTTATTTTATTTTTTTGTAAGTTTATTACCTTTAGTGTTTATTATTGCTTTTTCAGCTTTAGAGTTTGGAATTGCCTTTATTCAAGCTCAGGTGTTTGTAGTGTTAACTTGTAGTTATATAAAAGATAATATAGAATTACATTAATTAATAATACAATAATTTATTAGTAAAGAAATATTTTAGTTTAAAATTTATAAATATTAATATATGAGAATTTTAAAAAATAATTCTATATTCAAATTATTAAATGCTTATTTAATTGATGCATCTCAACCTTCTAATATAAGTTATTTATGAAATTTTGGGTCATTATTAGCTGTATGTTTGGTAATACAAATTATAACAGGTATAACATTAGCTATGCATTATAATAGTAGTGTTTTAGAGGCATTTAATTCTATAGAACATATAATGAGAGATGTAAATAATGGTTGATTAATACGTTATTTACATTCAAATACAGCTTCTGCTTTTTTTTTTTTAGTTTATTTAAATATAGTAAGAGTTATGTAAT
>Ga0210389_10004316_pt1 | contig 11060 bp, 10 predicted proteins | sample IncBWH28OmetaG_FD_160127 | JGI IMG/M metagenome (GOLD analysis project Ga0210389, IMG submission 160127) | Forest soil microbial communities from Barre Woods Harvard Forest LTER site, Petersham, Massachusetts, United States - Inc-BW-H-28-O ... | reverse complement strand
ATCTGCTCACCCTCGAGGACCAGCAGATCACGTCCTGCCGCGTACTTCACTGTGCCGACATCGACCGGCGGGGTGTACAGAACCACATAAACTGTGTCGCCAACCTTCACGGAGACGTCATAGCTAGCGCCAAAAGGATCGGAGCCCGCTGCACCCTGATGCGGTGTGACCGCGGTGATCGTACCCACCTGATACGCAGACGTAGACTGGCAGAATGTCGGAAGGGCCGATAGGAAGATCAAGACCAAACCCATTGCTTTCAGCATGCACATCTCCTGTTGTTCAGTTCCGCATCTGCTCGAGCATTCAAGATTCCAATGTCCGCTAGTAAAAGCCTGAGCCTTTTCCTTTCCGAAGAGCTACTTAAGGGCCCACTCGAAGAACGCAGTCTTCGCTCGCTTCGTTCGGAAATGAGCCATTGGCAAGCATTTGGCAAGTGACAGTGATCAGTTGCGGTGTAGGCCAGTCCACTGCATCACTCCGCCGCGCTGTTGACACCGTTAACACGGGTACTGATGCGCGATGTGCGCCCGTCGCAAACCTGTGAGTTCGCCAATTCGGACTGGTTTGTGTCTGGCATCTTCCCGACCCTACCAGCGTTGCGTGCAGCAGTCGAAATCGGGGAAGAAGTGCTGCTTGCTGCGCTAATACTACTTGGATCCTCGACCGGCCTACGTAGTGCGACAATCAACAGCGCCAACAAGATGGACACCGCCGCCGCGGCCAGGACGAGGATGGGATAAAGACGGTGAATATTTTCTGTCAAGGTGGTGCTCCCGAAAGAGAGTTATTTGAGAACCGCGCGAGATGTTCGCGCCACATCCGGTGGCTGAAGGCTTCTACGGCGTTTCTATCGCACGGTTCCTTGATCAAATGAGCAATTGCCGTGCCGAAGCTAAATTTCCGCGTCAATCGTGACAGGTGATTTAGCCGAAAAACAAAGGGCGGATGTCGGGGTGTGCCCGAATTTCCCCGCTCCGGGGCTCATGGATCATTCTGAAAGCACGTCTTGCATTTGGCACTGTGGTTGCTATGTTAGGCAATGAGCGAGGCGCAGCCGGTAGAGGTGGCTAGACAAACTCCGTAGCAAACCAGCGCGGAGCGCTTGGAAGTGCAGACACCCGTGGCAGGTTACCGTCGTACGCGGTCCGCGCGGCTGCGCCTCGAGTAGTTGCAAGCTGGAATTTTCCCGCCAAACCGGCGCGGTGAAATAGGAGAGCAAAGGATGAGAACTATCGAGACGATGCCAGGGGAACTCAATGCGAGCATCATTTCTTCGATCATCAACCTGGTCTGCCCACAGTGCGGCGGGAGCATGATGGAATTCAGTTGCCAGGGTAAATGCCGCAGGGACTGGTTCCCGGAATGGGAGTGGGCAAACCACACAACGAGGGGATCCCAAGTCGCCAGCCATCGGAGGCTCTCTGGACGCTCAAGTCGCTGATTCACGCTCGCAGACGCCTGATCCCCAGGCGAACGAAAGTCTCTGGCAGAGCTGCCGCTTCGCCGGGCGAGTGATGGAATCTGGCGGAGCAACTACTTCAACACTTCAGAGCGCACGCAGAAACGCAATCGCCACCGATATCTCCGATGCGGACGATCCAGCGACAGAGCGACCTTTCGGACATCCGCTTAGCCACCTCAGCAATTTCACAGGGCGCTCACGTAGTCCTACATGAAGCCGCGATGTGCACGTTTACGGTAGATAAAGGAGCGAAAATGAAACCTCGATCAATTTTCGCTGCCGCATTCTTGCTTGTCCTCATGCTCCATGCCGCCGTAGCCCGACCAGTCCAAAAGGTTGTGAACTTTGAACCGCCTCCACTGGGGAAGATTCTTGCCAACACTACCGGCAAGCCCCATGGGGTGCTGGCTGAGGTGATTGCGATTAAGCCAGAAATCCCGCTCGGACCACTCGATGTGCTCAAGGCATACGAGCACGATATGACCTTGGTCGCGCAGAAAATGTCTGCAGATGTAGCGAGTATCTCGCAGGCACAGGAAGCCAACCAAATTACGCGCGAGCAAGCAGAGTATCTAGTCCAAGAGAGATATGAAGTCGCGATGATGCAGTTTCAGACACTCAGCGCGTTGCATGATGCTTTGGGTCATGATGTGGCCCAGGCAACAGCCAGGCAAGATGCCTCGGTACCGAGTCGGACACAGCCCTTGTTGTACAATTGCCCCGCTCAGAGCCATCTGGAACATCTAAATAGGGACTACGTAATACTATGGCCCGCAGTGAGTCACGAAGCGCCCCGGCGCCGCACGACCCCGACTGCGTTCTTGCTCGATGCGCGCGTTTCGGACGTTGTGAAATTGTGATTTCTCCTAACCGGCTCACCGCCAAGCCTCTGAGTGGGCATTTCACGGACCGGACCACTCCTGTTTTTGGTCCAGTGTGTTCCTGCTACAATGCCCAAAACGGAAGCGACTGTGAAACGTTCGGCAGTCGAGCGCGGGGACAGTCGCTGCACCAGGGGATCAGTCCGAATGCCATAAGTCCGCTGGATGCTGGAAGGGGCAACGTGGCCCTTGTAGCTATGGATCGGATCGCCCCCGGCACCGAGGAGCCTACTCTTGTCCAACCCAGCGAGCCCCTCCTTATTAATACGCGTGCAAGTTCAGCTGCCGAAGAAATATCCGATTCCTGGCGGCGGTGTGTCGTCGACTATCGCATCGATCCGCGGAGCCGGACGGTGCCAAACATCATCACACAAGGTAAGCTAAAGGTCTCTAGCGAGCCCCTCGCTGACGTCATCCTGCATGCACGGGAAGAGATCGATCGTCTTTGTGCGATCGTTCGGCAGCAAGCGTACGTGGTCCTTTTGTGCAACGACGATGGAGTTGCCACTCACCATCGTGGCGACGAAGCAAGGGCGGAAGAGTTCAAACGCACATCAACGTGCTGACCGGCAACGTGTCCCCGCCAATCCGAAACTTCGAAGGTAATCGTCCGCGCAGTCGCAGTTTCGTTGTTAAGACCAATGACGGCGGCCGATGGATACTCTGCGGTGAGGTCATACTCAATTGCCTCCGCGCCGAACCTCGACTAGCGATTTGAACTAACAATTGAGCGACTTGCCAATGGCGAAGTTTCGTCTTATCTAACCCAAGAAGTCGCCGTCGGCGATCGTTTGGAGGGAAAAGCTCGAGGACGTCCGAACGCCCTTGGTCAGCTCATACGAAATATTCTCGAGCAATTGCTATTTTATCTTGATCGTTCAAAATCAATTTCTTTGGCCGTGTCTGGTTAGCCGATGCGATACTGACCACCGTCTACGACAATGGCCTGCCCAGTGATAAATGCAGCATCGTCGCTTGTAAGAAATAGAATCGCACCTGTAATATCCTCGGGTTCTCCAAGGCGCTTGATGGCTTGCTGTTCCCAAGTGGCACGTTTTTGCTCTTCCGATTGAGGCCCGATTGCCAGTGTATTCGTCAGTCCGGGCAACACCGCGTTTGCGGTGATACCATCGTTTGCAACATCATTCGCGAGGCCCCGCATGAACCCAATAATTCCCATCTTCGTAGCGATATAGTGGCTCATGCCAGGTATAGCCAAGCCAACCATATTTGACGATATTCCTACGAATCGGCCCCACCTTTTCTTTCTCATCCTTGACACAAAATATTTTGCGCTCAAGAAGTGTGAGTCTAAATTCGTAGCGATTGCCTTTCGCCACGTCGGGAAATCTAGTTCGTCGATAGAGCGATTTGGAAAATAACCCGCATTATTCACAACGATATCCACCTCACCCACATCTCGGCTTTTAGAGGATACCGAACACCAATCCTCTTCCTGCGTCACATCAAGTTGAAACGCGTATCCCGTGCGACCAATCTTGCTTACCGTTTCGTGCGGGAGCGTGAGGTCAGTCGCAATCACTTGTGCCCCTCGCTCTGCCAATGCCAACGCTATCGCTTGACCAATACCTTGGGCTGCACCGGTCACCAACGCCACTCGTCCTTCGTGTGTTCTTGTTGAGGTCTTCATGGTCCGTCCATCATAGCCGATCCAGGGAGGCGCTTTGGTCGCCCCTCAGCCACAATCCAACAGGTCCCAATGGACATGCAGGACTTAACTTATTCCTGCCCCGAATCATCCTCCGGTTGTAGCTCTTTAGCTGTCGGGCCATCAAATAAATCGAATGAGCCTATGCACTCTTGTGATTCCTCTTTACGCCTTGAATCCGTCTACGATCTCGCTTCTATCAGTCTTCGAAACTTCTTGCTCCGCCCTTCATCCGGTTCTTGACCAGATTCGTCCAGACGAACTTGATCACCCGAGCGTCGTTGTAGCAGTACGCTAGATTGTGATTCAGCGTCGAAAAACAATGCTGTTGGCAGGTTTTTTTCATGCTGGCGAGTTGGTCGTGATCAAACTTATGCTTATCGATGTTTCCCCAATCGTAAGTAGACGCGTACATAGGGAAACAGGGAGCGACGGTCCCATCGGTTCGGATGATGACGTTGTTCTGACCGGCTCGACAGTTCCACTCGGCGAAGTGCAACTCGCCGTTTGTATCTTGGACGATTCCGGGAGTTTCCACCAACCGCTTGGCAGTGTTTCCATTCCCACCGCTGCCGTCACCGTTCCAGCCCAAACGCTTCAAATCGGCACCGCTGGCCATTCGGATGAAAGCCTTGATTTCCTGCAGGCGCTGCACCGAATTGACCATCTGGTAGCCGGCCTTGTTTTTCTGGATCAGCCAATCCACCAGCAGATCGATCTCCGGCCAGTCCTCAGGACGAACATATGTTGGATTGTCGCTCAGATGTTTGAAGTGCTCGTCCTGCTCGAGCATGGGAGGTTCATTGATGTGATAGTCGGTTGCAATGCGGTGGTCGTGCGCATACTCGGTAAGTTGTCGAATATCCTGCGTATTGTTCCGACAGATGTTCATGTTGAAAAAAAACCATGTAGCCGTACACGTACTGCTTCTTCAGCAGGTGCTCCAGGTGGTTGCGCACGGGTACGACGGCTTTCGGCAGGCTTGGCTTCTCGTCCCACGAATCGACGGCGAAGTTAAAGACAGACGCGCCTGCATCTCCCAAACGGTCAGCCACATCGGGTCGTAACAGCCGCCCGTTAGTTCCGATGTAGATCCAGAATCCTTTCTTGGCTGCGTAATAAACCACTTTGTGAGCAAATTGAGGACGCAATAACGGTTCTCCCCCCATCAGCGCGAGCACCCGGCAGCCGTGGTCGTACAACCAGTCAACGGAACGCCGTGCCACATCCTCGGTCATGCCCTTCACTTTGTTGTTGTAGGCCCAGCAATACCAGCAGTCGAGATTGCATTTGTACTCAACGAACAAGTAGGCGGTGATGGGATGGAATTCTCCGGGCAGCACGCGCGAACGTATGTAAGGGAAAAGCCATCCGCGCATAGCCCGATAGACGTGCAACAGGCTCCAGTCGCGTTTTTCGGGAGCTATCTCGGGTCCAGGATCGACCAACTTGTCCGGATACTGGGGAAATACAGGTTCGGGCAGCGTCAGCCCCTTTACGGCCGCCGGTCTTACCGGTTGCCGCGATGAATCCATCAGCAGATCGTGAATATCCACATCAATGCGAAACTTCGGAGCGGTTGCCATAGGGGTGTAGCCTCCGGGTCCTCAATTGCAGGAGTGCGAACCACTGTTAATCACCAGCAAGCCGAGCCGATTTGTACTGTTCGGCTAAGAGTAAGTAGCGTGAATGGAAGGTGCATTTTTGTCGCGCCTTTTCCTTCCAACCGAGAGGTTCATATTCGCTCCGGGGAACGGAGAATTGCTCGTACTCGCTGCCCTACTTCATGTGACCACCTCTCCGGGTGAACTTCCCGAGAAGGAACTCTTGGGCCACGCTTGCGCCAATTCGTTCAGCGATGCCGATCGCAAAATCTCCGAACACCAGCCCGGCACCACGATTGGATCTGGGATAGTAAAGGTTTGCGAGGCTGGATGATGCTAGAACGCCGCCCAAGCTAGAGTAGTTTGGTTGCGACTTTCCATTGTCCGCTCTTGCCACAAAGGGACTGAATACCGCGTGGCGGATTCGAGAGCCAGTGGTACCAGTTCCCTGGTAGAAGTAGCGCGGGTCCTGGTGCAACAGGGAAGGCAGTATGGCGCCTCCGATCATGATGTCCGAAAAACCATCGGCGGCGACTGCGCCAAAGCGCTTTCCATATGCTCCCCAGCCTTGGCCATAGTCCGGAGTATTTCCAGCTTGCTTGGCACTGGCCACAAGGAAGACTCCCGCAGCCGTAACTGGATCTGTGCTGACCTTCAGAGCCAGCTTGAACTTCATCCCTGTCGTCAGCGGTGCAGCATCGCTCTCATAGGAGACGTAAAAATTCGGAATCATTCCGAACACGCGCTGCTTTTCTTCGGCCTTGAACTGCTCGGTAGCAACCTCGACAGGGTCGAAATGAACTTCGACAGTGGTGCGCTCAGTTGCAATTCCTAGTTGGATACCGGTCACAATTTTGAACTGATCTGGATTCAGTCTGATCGGGGGAGATACCCAGTCTGCAAAATCCTTGGCGCTGATGCTGAGCTGATAGGTAATGCCTGGTGTCACATCGTGAAACTCGAACATCCCGGTTTCGGTTGTCACGATCGTACGAGGGTCATTGCTCTCAACTTTCTTGAGGACGACCGTCGCGTTCGGGACCGTATCGCCGTTGACATCGGTGACGGTGCCCATGATGGTTGCTGTTCTCGACGTCGCTTGATTGTTCTGGCCTAAGGCAAGCGCGGAAAGGACTAACGCCACAGCGAGTGCGGCACCGAGATCAATGTATAAGCGTTTCAACCCTAGCCTCTCTACGTCTCACATGAACAGCAACGCAGATGCCAAACCGAGAAGTCCGCAATGTGCTCAACTTCCTGCACGTGATCGGTCTGGACATTCTTGCCGCCAGATTTGGCACTCATGTTCGTAGCCTTAGATAAACGCAACTGGCAGGCCAAAATAGGGACACAGGTTTGTGCTTCCAATCCCCTGGAAATGGTGGGATCTTGTAGAGAGACTGATCGGCGCTGGTGTTGGTGTGTCGAGACTGCCAAAAGACTGTCAAGTGCTAACGACAGGTGGGCGAGGACAGTCCTTCCGATCAGAAATCGCCTCAATCTGTTGTAGCCAAACTGGCCTTAGGCGGTTTCAAACCAGCCCAGCCGATGAAACGGGTGTACCGCTCAACGCCCCCCTAGAACTTGTAGCCGGCCCACAATGCCCAGTAATTGAGGTTGCAGCCTGGCTGACTCTCTTTGACAAACTTGCCCGCGTAAAAAACCCCGTACTCGGCTTGAAACCAGAGGTGACGATTCGCTTGCCAGTGCACTTCCGTGCCTGGACGATCCCCGACGAAACGCGCATTGCTCTTTCCTGCGGCAATAATCAGAAATCCCGGGACGGAATATACACCGTCGCGCAAACTTTCTCGCCACTGAAATATCCAATCAAAGGAGACAGTCAAATTGTGCGGCAACGCTGTTTCAACATGAGGGTGTACGTCGATAAAGTTGATGGGGCCAGGACCGGCGGTAGCAAGGACGCCAAAATAATTGCCCTTCGGAAACAAGGGATTGAACGTACCGAGAGTATTGGTCCTAGGATCGTCGCCGCTGGAGATGTCGGCCTTGACGCTGAATCGCGGTTTCAGCGGAACGGCCGGAAACCGGTAACCGGTTTCCGACGCCACGGTCCATGCCCGGATATTTGCGGAACCGAAGCTGCCAAATTGCCAAAGAGCTTCATAGTCGAAATCCCATCCAGGCTTCGTTTGAGCGATAGGACGGGAGAGACGCCCACCGATACTGCGACGCAATTCGTCGGCAACACCCCGGTTAAATACGGCTGCTTTTCGGTCGAGGCCAAGGTAGTAAGTATCCAACGTGAGGCTCTTTTTGAGAGGTCGGACGCCGTACACGCCCCAAAATCCGACTGAGTGGTTGGGGGCATTGTCAAAAAATCCGGGCTTGTCTAGGTCGGGACAACGGGTGTAGCGTCGATCCCCGAGTGCTCGCAACCGGGCGTGAGGGACACTGGGGATTGGCAGGCATGCGGGAGCGGGCAGCGAAAATCGGCGGGCTACTCAAAATCTGCAGCAATGCAAGTGCGGGTACCGAGGTAGAACTCTCCATCCCGAGCAGTATTGCTCTGGAGCTTTCACCTCCTAATCGCCTCTCGGCATAACTCTGACCGAACTCTTGCGACTGGGTCAGGCGGCCGTCTCAGTAAACCCAGGTCGCATTATTGAGAGTGCTGCAGGAACGGGAGTTCGATCGGGTCGGGAGCAATCTGGCAAACATTCCCTAAACAGCCTCACTCTCGATTTCGAAGACGCCACAATCAATATTCCCCAAGCGTTTTCCGAACACTCATTTACAAGGATGGAAATCGTTTCATCTTCTGGAAGAACTACCCACCAGTTCGAAGCTGTTAACCCTTATCGTAAGGAGGTGGAGGATTTCATTACCTTGCTGAAGGGCGGGACGAGCGTGGGGAACAGTATTGAGGAAGCGTGCCGATCCGTTCGCGCACTGGAAGCCATCACCGGAGTCGTACATAGGGAGAGCGGATTTCGCAGTAGCTCTGCAAATTAGTTTCCTCACACCTAGCAGGTGCCACAGTCTGCCCGTCAGTTAGCGCCGTCCCTATGAGTTAAAGAGATCGCGCCGAGCAAGGTCGATGGTTTGTACAGCTGTGCGCCCGCCCCAAGCTTGTGAAAAAAGGCTGGTTACAGCCGCGGCAACCTGCGGCCTCAAACGTTAGCGCTGGTTCCCTCATTTGTATGGATGCTGAAAGGACGAGGCCGTAGTTGAGACGCCAGGAAAGATGGGAAAACATCTAAAAGGGCATATAATGCCCGCCACGGGGGTAACGTGAAGAGAGATAGGTCAGGCCGGCCCTACCAAGTGTTCGGTACGATTCAGGACATTACTGAGCGCAAGCGCGCGGAGGAAGCACTTCAGCAAAGCCAATTTTATCTCGGCGAGGGGCAGCGCCTTGCCCACATGGGCAGCTGGGCATTCGACGCTACCGGATTCAGTTACTGGTCCTCCGAGTTATTCCGGGTTCACGGCCTTGATCCGCGTGGCAAGCCGCCAACAGTAGAAGAATATTTGGCTCTTGTACACCCGGAAGATCGCGCGTTCATGGAACAGGGCATTACGCAGATGTTGGTGGACCATCGCGCATTCGACTTCACAAAACGAATTGTGCGACCTGACGGCGAGATTCGTCGCATACGTTGTGTGGGTATTCCGGTCGCGCAAGGGGGGACTTTCCAGGGTTTCCTTGGGACAGGGATGGATGTTACGGAGCAAGAGCGATTAACGGAGGAACTGCGCCTGAGTGAGCACTATCTCAGCGAAGGTCAGCGGCTTGCCCACATGGGTAGCTGGGTTTTCAACCCTGCGGGGTTCTTCAGCCACTGGTCGCGTGAACTTCTGCGCATGTACGGTCTTGATCCGGCCCAGGAAGCCCCCAATCTTGAGGAATACCTCGCCCTGATCCATCCGCAGGATCGCGAGTTCATGACATCGCTCATCAAGAAAATGGTGGTGGAAGCTTTGGGTTGTGATGTCACCAAACGAATTGTGCGACCAAACGGTGAACTCCGATACATTCGCTGTGTGGGTACCCCCGTAGTCGAGGATGGCACGCTGCAAAGAATCGTTGGCACGGCCATCGACGTTACGGAGCACGAGCTACTGACTCGTGAACTACGACGCCGTGAAGCCTACCTGGCCGAAGCCCAGAGGCTCAGTCATACAGGCAGCTTCGGGTGGAAACCCGATACTGGAGAGATTGTCTGGTCTGAGGAAACCTATCGCATCTTCGAGTGCGACCACGCGGTAAAGCCAACAATAGATTTATTGGTGCAGAACGTCCATCCCGAGGACAGGCCCGACTTTCTGAAGGTCATCAAGAGTGCCTCTGCGGGGGCGGCACGGTTCGAGCATACCTATCGTTGGCTGCTGCCTGACGGGAGTGTCAAGCACGTCCACGCCCTGGCCCACGCACTACAAGATGCACGCGCCAACCGTGAGTTTGTCGGGGCGGCGACTGACGTTACCTCGATCAAACGAGCAGAAGAGGAACTGCGCAAAAGCGAAGCGTACTTGGCGGAAGCGCAGAGGCTGAGCCAAACCGGCAGTTGGGCCTGGAACCCTGTGACCGGCGACATTAGATACTGGTCGGAGGAGTGCTATCGCGTGCTGGGTTTCGACCCGCATGGGCCGCCACCGCGATTCGAAGCCTTCTTTCAGCGTCTTCATCCAGACGACCAGGCTCCGGTCCGGGAACAGTACGAGAAAGCCATCCGCGACAAGGCGGATTTCGAATTTGACTACCGGCTCGTTCATCCGGACAAAGGGGTCAGGGATATTCACGTCGTAGGCCATGCGGTCCTCGACCGCTCTGGCGATTTCGGTGAGTTCGTGGGGACCGTGATCGATATCACCGAGCGCAAGCGTGCGGAACAGGAGCTCCAGCAACTTGTGGATCTCGTTCCCCAGATGATTGTGGTGGTGGGACCGGACGGCAAGTGGATTCACGCAAATCGGATGGCTCGAGAATATACAGGTCTCACACTTGAGGAGTTTCGGTCCAAGGAGGTGATCGGCAGGGCAATTCATCCCGACGATGTGGAGGGGGCGAGAATCGTACGCGAGCGTGGGCTTGCCGGGAGTGAACCGTTTGAACTTGATACAAGACAGCTTGGAAAAGACGGCATCTACCGCTGGTTCCTGTGGCGGTACAACCCCTTGGTAGAGGAAGGCCGAGTCAGAAGATGGTACGTGAGCGCAACGGAAATTGAATCGCGAAAACAGGAGGAAGAACGGATCCGTCAAGAAAACGTGCGTCTGGAGGAGCGCACTCGAATTGCCCAAGAACTCCATGACACGCTGTTGCAGAACTTCTTGAGCGCCTCAATGCAACTTGGTGTAACCGTGAATGGCGTGCCTTCCGATTCGCCGGTGAAAGTGCGACTGGATCGAATTCTTCAGCTTATGCAGCAAGGGATCGAGGACGGCCGGAAAGCTCTTCAGGGCCTTCGCCTACA
>Ga0210389_10004315_pt1 | contig 11064 bp, 6 predicted proteins | sample IncBWH28OmetaG_FD_160127 | JGI IMG/M metagenome (GOLD analysis project Ga0210389, IMG submission 160127) | Forest soil microbial communities from Barre Woods Harvard Forest LTER site, Petersham, Massachusetts, United States - Inc-BW-H-28-O ... | reverse complement strand
ACCCCCCGCGTTGTGGCTGGGGTTAAGACCTTGTGGTTGCGGTGACCAGGCGTTGCATAACCCGTAACCCCCCGCGTTGTGGCTGGGGTTAAGACCTTGTGGTTGCGGTGACCAGGCGTTGCATAACCCGCAACGCCTCGCGTTGTGGCTGGGATTAAGGCCTCGTGGTTGATGGGGCAGGCGTTGCATAACGCGCTATGCCGCGCGCTGTGGTTTTGGTATCCGCAACGCCTCTGCGCTGTGGTCTTCGTTACGGTCTTGTGATTGCAGCGCAGAGGCGTCCAAAGGCCGGACGCCCTCTGCGCTGTGGTTTTGGTTACGGTCTTGTGGTTGCGGTGGCTGGGCGTTGCGCAACGCCTAGTCCAGGCCTGCGGCCTGGAATGCCTCGATGGTTGGCTTGATGGCCGGCGGTACGGAAACTGTAGGGGCCACGGCGGAGAGTGTCTTGAGGCCGTCGCCCGAGTTGATGATTACGGTTTCCGCGTCCGGGTCGAGTTGGCCGGCGGCGAGGAGCTTGCGGAGCACGCCGACGGTGACACCGCCCGCGGTCTCGCCGAAGACACCCTGGGAGCGGGCGAGCAGTCGCATCGAGTCCACGACCTCGGCGTCGGAGACGTCGGCCACCGCGCCGCCGGTCCTGCGCACCACGTCGAGCACATACGGGCCGTCGGCCGGGTTGCCGATCGCGAGCGACTTAGCGATCGTGTCCGGCTTGACCGGCCGCACCACGTCCCAGCCCTTGGCGAACGCCTCGGACACGGGTGAGCACCCGGTCGCCTGGGCGCCGAACACCTTCCACGGCTTCTCCTCGATGAGACCAAGCGAGGCAAGCTCGGAGAACCCCTTGTCAATCTTGACCAGCTGGGCGCCGGACGCGACGGGGACCACGATCTGGTCGGGGAGCCGCCAGCCGAGCTGCTCGGCGATCTCGAAGCCGAGAGTCTTAGAGCCCTCCGCGTAGTAGGGGCGCACGTTCACGTTGACGAACGCCCAGTCCTCGTGCTCGCCGGCCAGTTCGGAGGCCAGCCGGTTGACGTCGTCGTAGTTGCCGTCCACCGTCACGAACGTGCCGCCGTACACGGCGGTGGTCAGGATCTTCTGCTCCTCGAGGTTCGCCGGGACCATGACCACGGACCGGATACCGGCCCTGGCCGCCGCCGCGGCGACCGCGTTGGCTAGGTTGCCGGTCGACGGGCAGGCGAGGACCTTGAAGCCCATCTCGGTTGCCGCCGCGAGCGCCACGGCGACCACGCGGTCCTTGAATGAGTGAGTCGGGTTGCCGCTGTCGTCCTTGATCCACAGCCGCCGCATCCCGAGTTCAGCGGCGAGCCCGTCGGCACGGACAAGCCTGGTGAAGCCGGGCTCGGTGGTCGGGCGGGTCGCGATGTCCTGCGGGACCGGCAGCAGGGGGGCGTAGCGCCAGATGTTCTGCGGCCCCGCCTCGATGTCGGCCCTGGTCAGCCGCGGGAAGTCGTAACCGACCTCGAGCGGCCCGAAACACTCAGGGCAGGCATAGTACGGACCGAGCTCAACCGCGTTTCCGCACTCCCGGCAGGTCAAGCCGGTGGCGTTTCCAAGGCGTAGGGCGTGGGGTTCAGCGGGCATGGGGCGAGGCCTCTCTCTCCCATCTTTCCCAGTGGTCACCTTGACCACGGGCCGGACTTGGCACCATGTCGCGCGCTTGCCTCGCCTGACTGAGGTGCGTTACCGCGATGGTTGCCGGGGCTTCACAGGGCCGATCCCTCCACCCCTCTGGATGAGGTATTCAGTTATCTCCCGGGGGACACCCCCGGTACCTACTCGTTAACCACTGTAACTGATCGAGGTCCGCCCCCCGCACCCCGGTCCGGGGGTGATTCATCTAATCTTGTGCCATATGACTAAGCACCCGGGGCGGCTGCTCATCGTTGCCTCCAACCGTGGGCCCGTCTCGTACAGCCATGCCGAGGACGGGTCGCTGTCCGCTAAGCGCGGCGGCGGCGGCATGGTGTCGGGGCTCACGTCAGGACTTGCCGCGGTGGCCGCGGACGGCGGCGCGCTCTGGCTCTGCGCGGCGCTCAGCGAGGCCGACAGGCAGGCCGCACGCCGGGACGAGCGGGCCTTGGCCACCCCGTCCACACCGCCGGGCGAGGTCCCGGTCCGGATGCTCGACATCCCCGCCGACGTGTTCGACGCCGCGTACAACCGCATTGCGAACTCGGTCTTGTGGTTCGTGCACCACCTGCTGTTCGACACACCGACCCAGCCGCAGTTCGGTGCGGAGTTCCGCTCCGACTGGAACGCCTATGTGGCCTATAACAAGGCGTTCGCTGACGCACTCGCGCAAGAGTGCTCGGCAGGGACCCGGGTACTGATCCAGGACTACCACCTGTCGCTCGCGCCGCGAATGCTACGGGAGCGCTATCCCAGCGCGCGGATCGCCCATTTCGAGCACACCCCGTGGGCACCGCCCGAGTACTACCAGCTGCTGCCCGACGATGTGGCGGCCGCGGTCCTCGACGGGATGCTTGGCGCCGACCACGCTGGGTTCCTCGCCGCGCGCTGGGCCGACGCCTTCCTTGACTGCTGCGAGGCGGTGCTTGGCGCCCAGGTCATCCGCAGCGGCTCCGGCACCGGCCACGTCAGGTACCGAGGCCACGTGACCGAGGTGGCGGTGCACCCCCTGGGCGTTGACGCCGAGGAACTGCGCGCCAGGGGCCGCGCGCAGGACGTCCGCGGCAACGCCACGGCGCTCAGAGAGGTCACCCGGGGCCGGCAGCTGATCGTTCGCGTGGACCGCACCGAACTGTCCAAGAACATCGTGCGCGGACTGGCCGCGTACCGTGAACTGCTCGTCACGCGGCCGGAGTGGCATGGCCGTGTGACGCATCTCGCTTTCGCCTACCCGTCGCGCTCCGCGCTTGCGGAGTACCAGGCGTACACGGCGCGCGTGCACGAACTAGCTGCGGAGATCAACGCCGAGTTTGCGACGCCGGATTGGGAACCCCTTATCCTCGAGGTGAAGGACGACTACCCACGCTCGCTGGCAGCGTGCGGGGTTGCCGACGTGCTCCTCGTTAACCCAATAAGGGACGGCATGAACCTGGTAGCCGAGGAAGGACCGATCCTCAGCGAGCGCGGCTGCGCGCTCGTGCTTTCCAGGGAAGCAGGCGCCGCCGCGCTGATTGGTGAGTCCGCAGTGCTCATCAACCCGTATGATGTCAGCGCTACCGCTAGCGCCTTGCATGCTGGCCTGATCATGCCGGCCGCCGAGCGGCTACGACGCAGTGCGATGATCGCAGGCGCCGCGGCCGCCCGCGCACCGCGGCGCTGGCTGGCGGAGCAGGTTGAGGCACTGGGCTGACTGCTGGTAACGACAGTATTACGCTCTGTGTCTGTCTATTCGGTAAGAGATAGAACAGGCTTGCGGTGATAGTAGTCCGGAAGCACGTCAACGTCCAACACATTTTCTATTATTCAGACGCCTACCGAGTACGTCGAGCCTGCGTACCGAGTGAGACCTGGGATCAGCCCAGAGCAGATGGGTTCCTTCATTGACCGTAGACAGCAAGCTTCGTGCCGCCCCCGTTAACGGCGGGACGGAGCGCGATCCCAAGGACTCGGCGGGGCTGCTGCTCGGGCGGCTGACCGCGCTGCCTGCCCTGGTTTTTCTGACGTTTCTGCTGACCAGCTTCCCGTTGCTGCTGATTGGCTACTTCAAGCCCGTCCCCGTGATCGTGCTTTGGCTGGCGCTGACCGCGCTGGTCGTCCCTTATGTCTGGCGGCGCATTCCGTCGGTGACCGGGGCGGCCGACTGGGGCACGGCGGGCGCGGGACGGTCGAAGCCCACGCCGCGCTGGGCGCTGTGGTCGCTGGTGGCGGTCTCGGTCGCGTTCGGTGCCTTCCAGGCGGCCTACCACTCCCAGTTCATCATCGTCCAGATGGACGCGGCGTCGTACATGCAGTTCGCCAGCTGGATCTCCGGGCACGGGACGACAATCATCCCGCAGGACGCGTCGGCGTTCGGTGGCCAGTCGGCCGGTATGACCTTCGCGAGTGCCGCGTTCTACCAGGTCGGCAACCACATTGTGCCGCAGTTCATGGCCGGTCTGCCGATGGTGCTCTCGCTGGGCTTCTGGGCGGGCGGTTTCCAGTTCGCGCTGCTGCTGGGGCCGGTGCTCGGGGCGCTCGGCGTCTTCACGTTCGGCGGGCTTGTGGCCAGGCTGGTGGGTCCGCGCTGGGCGCCGTTCGCCGCGCTGGCCATCGGGATCACCATCCCCGAGGCGTACGTGAGCCGCAACACCTACAGCGAGCCGCTCGCGCAGATCTTGTTCCTCGGTGCGCTGGCGCTGTGGATCGACTCGCAGCGCACGGACTGCGGTGCGGCGGACGCCGCGCCGTGGCGGACCGGCTGGCGGAGCCACAGGCGATCCGCCTCGCATGTGCTCGCACTGGTCACCGGGCTGCTGTTCGGCATAACGCTCCTCGTGCGGATCGACGGGCCGGCCGACATCCTGTTCGTCGTCCCGTACTGCGGGATGCTGATTCTCCGGCGGCAGCGGCAGGCTGTGCCGCTCATCGTCGGCATGCTCGCGGGCACGGTGTACGGCGCCATAGACGCACTCTTCCTGACCTTCCCGTACCTCAAGACCAACGCCGAGTCGGTCATAGGGATGGCTGGCGCTGTCATCGTGATGACCGTAGGAACGATTGTGGCGGTGCGGCGGCTGCGACGGCGTGGCTCCGAACTGCGTAACCCGCCTAAGCCGTGGCTGCTCAAGGCAATGACGATCCTCCCGTTCGCCGTGGTCTCCATCTTCATCATCCGGCCGTATGTGGAGCGAGACTGGGCCGCGCTGCAGGACGCGCCGCTCAGCCTGCACTGGATCTACTGGTATACCGGCGCCTCCACCATCGCGTTCACGGTGATTGCCTTCGCCATTCTCGGGCGCCGGTGCGTCAAGGGCGAGGCGCCCGTCTGGGCTCTCCCGCTCATGACGTTCGGCTGGGCGATGGTCTGGTTTCTGCTCCGGCCGGCGATCACCCCGCACCAGCCGTACGCCAGCCGTCGGCTGGTCCCCGATGTGCTGCCCGGCCTGATCCTGCTCGCGGTGTGGCTGGCCGCCTGGCTCGCCCGGAACTCGCGGGTCGTCCACCTGGTAAACGTGCCCGACTTCCTCAAGCGGTCTCCCCGGACGTTTGTGATCGCCTGCTGTGCGGGTGCTGTCTTCCTGCCGCCGATGATCGGAAACTTCGGCCTTAGCCTTACGGGCTCGGACGGACTGGCGCTGCAGCGGACCTACGTCGGCGAACTCGCCGCGATGGACAAGCTGTGCCAGAGCATTCCTAAGGGCACGTCGGTGCTTATCGTCGACAACATTATGATGCAGGAGTTCGGCCAGCCCATTCGCGGGATGTGCGACGTGCCGGTGGCGGGCGCGGTGACCACGCCTGCCGGCTCAAACACGGTCACCGACGCCACGATCCTCGCCGATGTCCGGGCCATCGAGAACTCCGGCCATACACCGCTCGTGCTCGGCGTTACCAGCAGCGAACTTGAGCCGCTCCTCGGTAAAGGCACCGTGAAGCTGATCCTGGACCAGCACACGACCATCGACGAACACGACATGTCCGGTACTCCGCGGAACCCCATTCCTCAGACGTTCAAGGCTTATAGTTGGGAGCCGGCCAATTGACCGCTGAACACGAGTCAGCTAACTGCTGGTAACAACTGTGTTGCGTTCTGTGTCCATCTATTCGGTTACGGGTAGGGCACGGTTGCGGTAGTACTGGTCCGGACCTGTCGGGAAGAAGCACGCTAAGGCTCAGCATCTTTCTATAATTCAAACGCCTACTGAGTACGTCAGAGTCTGCGTACCGAGCAAGCGACCTGGGATCAGCCCAGAGCAGATGGGTTCCTTCATTGACCGTAGACAGCAAGCCCGATGCCGTCCGGCGGCACGTCAGCCCGGTGGATCGTGATGCTCGCGACGCCACGGGGCTGCTGCTTGGGCGGCTGACCGCGCTGCCTGCCTTGGTGTTCCTGCCGTACCTCCTCGTCGGCTTCCCGTTGCTGCTGGTCGGCTATTTCAAGCCCATTCCGGTGATCGTGCTCTGGCTGGCGCTTACCGCGGCGGTGGTGCCCTATGTCTGGCGGCGGATTCCGTCGGTGACCGGGGCGGCCGGCTGGGGCACGCCGGGTGCCGGACGGGCGAAGCCCACGCCGCGCTGGGTGCTGTGGTCACTGGTGGCCATCTCGGTCGCGTTCGGTGTCTTCCAGGCGGTCTACCACTCCCAGTTCATCATCGTCGAGTACGACGCGGCGTCGTACATGCAGTTCGCCAGCTGGATCTCCGCGCACGGGACGACGATAATCCCGCAGGACGCGTCGGCGTTCGGTGGTCATCCGGCGAGCATCACCTTCGCGAGTGCCGCGTTCTACCAGGTCGGCAACCACATTGTGCCGCAGTTCATGGCCGGGCTGCCGATGGTGCTCTCGCTGGGCTTCTGGGCGGGCGGTATGCGGCTCGCGCTGTTCTGGGGACCGGTCCTCGGCGCGCTCGCCCTCTTCACGTTCGGCGGCCTGGTAGCCAGGCTGGTGGGCCCGCGCTGGGCGCCGTTCGCCGCGCTGGCGATGGGGATCACCATCCCCATGATGTACGTGAGCCGCTCCACTTGGAGCGAGCCGCTTGCGCTGATCTTCTTGGTCGGCGGGCTGTCGCTGTGGATCGACAGCCAGCGCACCGACCGGGGTGCGGAAGACGCTGGACGGTGGCGGGCGGACTGGCAGCACCACGCGAGGTCTGCCTCGCATGTCCTCGCGGGCGTCGCCGGGCTGCTGCTCGGCCTTATTTTCCTCATCCGGCTCGACGGGCCATCCGACATCCTGTTCGTCATCCCGTACTGCGGCCTGCTGGTGCTGCGACGGCAGCGGCAGGTTGTGCCCCTCATCGTCGGCCTAATAGTGGGCACGCTGTACGGTGCCCTTGACGGGGCCTTCCTCACCCGGCCGTACCTGATACCGGGCAACACCCAGTCGGTTAAGGGACTGGCCGCTGTCATCGTCGCGATGCTCATCGGAACGGTCGTGGCGGTGTGGTGGCTGCGGCGCCGCGGCTCTGAGCTGCGGAACCCGCTGAAGCCGTGGCTGGTGACGGCGGTGGCGATCCTCCCGCTCGTCTTGATCGCCGCCTTCATCCTCCGGCCCTACGTGGAGCGGAGCTGGCATTACGATTACTACCTGAATTACGCCCCGCTCAGCCTGCACTGGATCTACTGGTACACCGGCGCGACGACCATCGCGTTCGCGGTGATCGCGTTCGCGATGCTTGGCAGACGGGCCGCCAAGGGCGAGGCACCGGCTTGGGTGCTTCCTCTCCTGGTCTTCGGCTGGGCGACCGTGATCTTCCTGATTCGGCCGGCGATCACCCCGCACCAGCCGTATGCCAGCCGCCGGCTGGTTCCCGCTGTGCTGCCGGGCCTGATGCTGCTCGCGGTGTGGCTGTCCGCCTGGCTCGCCCGGCGTTCACGGGTCATCCACCTGGTGAACGTTCCCGATTACCTGAAGCGGGCGCCCCGCGCGTTCGTCACCGTCTGCTGTGCGGGTGCCATCTTCCTGCCGCCGATGATCGGGAGCTTCGGCCTTAGCCTTACCGGCTCGGATGGCCTGGCGCTGCAGCGGACCTTCGTCGGCGAGGTCGCGGCGGTGAACAAGGTCTGCGAGGGCATCCCGCAGGGCTCGTCGGTGCTCATTATCGACGCCAAGATGATGCTGGAGTTCGGCCAGGCCATCCGCGGCATGTGCGACGTGCCGGTGGCGGCCGCGCAGACCACCGTCCCTGGTGGTGTCCTGCCTGATGTCGGGAACACCATCGAGCCGGCCACGATCATCGCCGCCGTCCGAGCCATCGAGGACTCCGGCCATACCCCGCTCGTCCTCGCCGCCACCAAAGCTGAGTTCGCACCGCTGATTAAGACATTCGGTAGCGGCACCGTGAAACTCGTCTTGAACCAGGAAACGAGCGACGACGAACACATCCTTTACGGTGCGCCGCGGAACACCGTCCCCGAGACATTTACGGCCTATAGTTGGGAGCCAACCAAGTGATTGCCGAGTTCGAAACCGCGCGGGAACAGGAAACGGCCGCGCCTTATGTCACGATTGTCCTTCCCTGTTATAACGAGGAAGGTCACGTGATCGCCGAGATTGAGCGGATCTCGGCGGCGATGGACGCCAGCGGCTACTCGTACGAGTTGATGTGCGTCAACGACGCGTCAACCGACAGCACGCTTGAGAAGCTGTATGAGGCCGCGCCCCGCTTCCCGAAGATGGAAGTCGTGCACTTCCACCGCAACAGCGGTTCCGGCACGGTGCGCCGGATCGGCACCCAGCGGGCCAGGGGCGAGATCGTCGTGTGGACCGACGCCGACATGACGTACCCGAATGAGCGGATTCCCGAGCTGGTCCAGATCCTTGAGAAGGACCCGACGATCGACCATGTCGTTGGCGCGCGGACGAGCGAGCAGGGCACGTACAAGCTGCTCCGGGTGCCCGCCAAGTGGTTCATCAGGAAGTTCGCCGAGCAGCTCACCGGCGCGAAGATCCCCGACCTGAACTCGGGCCTGCGGGCCTTCAGGCGCGAGGTGTCGCTGCCCTATCTGCGGCTGCTGCCCGCCGGCTTCTCCTGCGTCACCACGATCACCGTGTCGTTCCTCTCGAACAACCACGAGATCTACTTCCTGCCGATCGAGTACGCCAAGCGGGCGGGCAAGTCGAAGTTCAAGTTCGGCAAGGACTCCTACCGGTACATCCTCCAGGTGCTCCGCATGACGATGTACTTCAACCCGCTCAAGGTGCTCATGCCGCTCGCGCTGACCCTGCTCGGCATCGGCTTCGTCAAGGCCATCTTCGACGTGGTGGACGCCCACTTTAAGATCGCTACCGACACGGTGCTCATCTTCGTCACTGGTCTGCTCATCGCGTCCCTGGCCCTGCTCGCCGACCTGATAGTCCGATCTCGGGACAGCTAGGCGCCGGCGTGCGGCGGGACAAGCCGGTCCGTCAGCGGCCCGACGACCTGCTCCGGCGTGAATCGCTCGGCGGCGAGCTGACGCGCGGCGTGGCGCAGCTTCAGCAGCGCCTCGCGGTCACCGGCCAGCCGGAGCAGTGCGTCGGCCAGGGCCGCCGGGTCACCCGCCGGCACAAGGACGGCGGCGTCGCCGAGCACCCGGCGCTGCGGCGCCGTGTCCGATGTGATGACCGCGCACCCGGCGGCGGCCCCCTGGAACACCTTGTTGGGTACGACGCGCAGCGCCTTGTCGCCGGTACCGAAGATCCCGAGGCAAACGTCATGCGAAGCCACCAGCGCGGGAAGCTCCGCAGCGGGCACCCAGTCGAGCCAGCGCACCGACTTGTTAGCCGCGGCGGCCCGCTTGGTTTCCGCCTCGTCCTGGCCGCGACCGATCATCGTCACCTCGATCGGCGCGCCCGCGAGGCGGCCAAGCGCCTCGCCGATGACGGGCGTGCCCTGCAGCGGCGTGTAGAGGCCGTAGAAGACGACCTTCAGCGGCGCACTGAAGTCGGCGGAGGGCTCAACAGCGGCCTCGTGCCACGGCGCGGGCGCGCCCACGTGCACGACCACGGCCTTCGAGCGGTACTTCTCCGGGACGATCTCCAGGTGCTCCTCGGTATCCACCACCACGATGTCGGCGGCGCGCAGCGCGGCGGCGTCGATCAGCCGCAGCACCTTTGTCTTCATGCCGCCGTCGAGTCGGCGGTCCTTGGCCGTGTTCGCCGCGCTGATCAGGTGGTCGAGCACAACCGGCACCGTGCCGCGGCGGTACAGCAGCCGCGCCAGGTGCACGTCGAAGTGGCCGAGGTAGCCAACGACGACCACGTCCGGCCTGCCCAGCCGGCGCGCCTTCGCCGCGAGGCCGAGCCAGCGATTGGCCAGGCGCGCGACAAGCCCGCCGGCCTTCCACGGCTTCGCCAGCATGTCGACCCGGTCCGCGGTGGTGAGCCCGAGCGGTATGTTGCACTCGGTCACGTCGAATCCGCGGGCGGCCAGGCCCTCGGCAATGGTCGCGATGCGCGGGTGCATCGCGGTGTCGTAAGTACCGAAGATGATTGTGCGCATGATGTCCGTACCCTATGGCATGGCGTACCTACCCGATGGACAGGACCGCGATGATGCGCTTCGTTAAACGCTTGCTTGGCAGTCGATGGCTCAAGTGGGCGGTTGTCGTCGTCGCGGTGGGCATCGGTGCCTACACGATCGACGGGGAGTGGAACCAGGTCCACCACGCCCTGGGGCAGATCGGCCTGCTCGCCTGCTTCGAGGCGCTGCTCGCGCTGCTGGTGATGCAGTTCGCCACGCTCTGTCAGTGGCGGGCGCTGCTGGCCGGGCTCGGCTCACCATTGCGGACGACGACGGCCGGCCGGATCTTCTTCATCGGGCAACTCGGCAAGTACATCCCCGGCTCGCTCTGGCCGGTGCTGACCCAGATGGAACTGGGCGCCCGGGCCAACGTGCCCAGGGCGCGGTCGGCCAGCGCCTCGATCCTGACGATGATCCTGTCCCTGGCTACCGGCCTGCTTTTGGCCGCGGCGACGCTGCCCTTCGCCCACTACTCCGCCGGCTACGACTGGGTCTTCCTCCTGGTCCCGGTGATCTTGGTCTGCCTCTACCCGAAGGTGCTCAACCCACTGCTTAACCTGCTTTTCAAGCTGACCAAGCGGCCGGGCCTCGACCAGCCGGTCACGTTCGGGATGCTGTGCAAGCCGCTGGCCTGGTCACTCGTCGCGTGGATGGCCAACGGCCTGCAGATCTGGATCCTCGCGGAGCGGCTCGGTGCCCCGGCCGGCCGGACCATCCTGATCGCCCTCGGCGGTTACGCGTTCGCCTGGTGTGTCGGCTTCGTGGTCGTCTTCGCACCCGCCGGCGCGGGCTTCCGCGACCTCCTGGTCGTTGCCGTCCTCGCCCCCGTGCTCCCCGCCGCGCCGGCGCTGGCGGTGGCCCTCGTCTCCCGCGCGGTTAACACCATCAGCGACCTGCTCGTCGCGGGCGCGGCCGCTTTTCGCCGCCC
>Ga0210389_10004314_pt1 | contig 11068 bp, 9 predicted proteins | sample IncBWH28OmetaG_FD_160127 | JGI IMG/M metagenome (GOLD analysis project Ga0210389, IMG submission 160127) | Forest soil microbial communities from Barre Woods Harvard Forest LTER site, Petersham, Massachusetts, United States - Inc-BW-H-28-O ... | reverse complement strand
GCGCGATGGCCGGCATCAACGGCAATTCGGGCGCGCGCATCTACTGTCAGAAAATCGAAGCAGAGCTGCTCGCCATCGACGGTTATTACCGAACGGCTGAGGAGATCGACGCCAGTCTGTGCGATCGGCCGTCTCAAGTGTGGCTCGCTGGCAAAGTCGTGCAAATTACACCGCTGAATTGATCTTAAGGGGAAACAAGAATGGCCAAGGTCCTGGTCGTGACGTCCGGCAAAGGCGGCGTCGGCAAGACAACTTCGACTGCCGCGCTCGGCGCGACGCTCGCGCAGATGGGGCAGAAAGTGGTGGTGATCGACTTCGATGTTGGCTTGCGTAACCTCGACCTCATTCTTGGGGCGGAACGGCGGGTGGTGTTCGACTTCATCAATGTGGTGCAGGGTATCGCCAATCTCTCGCAAGCTCTCATTCGCGACAAGCGCCTCGACAATTTGTGGCTGCTGCCGGCCTCCCAGACGAGGGACAAGGATGCGTTGACGGAGGAAGGCGTCAGTAACGTCATCGCGGAGCTTCGGACTCGATTTGACTGGATCGTTTGCGACAGCCCCGCCGGCATCGAACGAGGCGCGATGCTGGCGATGCGCTACGCGGATGAAGCGGTGATCATTACCAATCCGGAAGTCTCCTCGGTGCGCGATTCCGACCGCATTATCGGAATGCTCGATTCGAGGACCGTCAAGGCCGAGCAGGGCGGGCGGGTGGAAAAGCATCTCTTGATCACCCGGTTTGACACCGCGCGCGCAGCGCGGGGAGAAATGCTCAGCATCGACGACGTTCTTGAAATCCTCGGCATCCCGTTGCTTGGAATCATCCCTGAGAGCCAGGACGTTCTGCGAGCCTCGAACGTCGGCTCACCCGTTACCCTGAACGATGCATCGAGCGCGCCGGCGCGCGCATATATCGATGCTGCGCGCCGCCTGACGGGCGAAACCGTTCCGATGACGGTGCCCGCGCCGAGAAAGGGATTGATGGATCGATTGCTTGGACGGAGGGCCGCGTGATGCATCTGCCGTGGCTCTTCGGTGGCCGCACCGCCTCAGCGCCTGTTGCCCGGGAACGCCTGCAGATTCTGCTGGCGCACGAACGCGGCTCGCGTGGCCAGCCTGACTTGCTGGAACTGCTTCGGGCAGAAATCCTCTCGGTCGTCTCCCGGCATGTCGCCCTGGATCCGGAAAAAGTCATGGTTCGGATGGACAGGGGCGATTTGGTGTCGATGCTCGAGGTGGACATCGAAGTGCCTAACGTCGCCGAAAAGTGGATCGCCGCCACGACATGATCGACCACGGCCAGCGTACACTCCAGGCGAACCCTACCGCGGCGCCAGCCATGAACGAAACACCGCTCGATGCCCGATAGCCTGGTGCGATGATCCGAGCCGTGGACGAACGGTATTATTGCATCGACGGTTCGATCGGACGCAGAGCGGCTGAAGCTGCGGTAGCGGTCGTCGCGCAATTTCGGCGGCCCGATGAAGGTGGAGACGCCCCATCGAGTCGAACGCCGTGCGTCATACTGTGATATTTCGGACAGCGGTTAACCGGAATTTACTAAAGAGGCCGTCGTCTGTCCGATTTGCCTTGATTTCTGCACTATTCGAAGGACAAATATTGCGAAGTCACGCTTTGGAGGGGGACGGTGCAGCGGTCCGTACTGGCGTGGTTGCTCGTGGGGCTATTCGGGTGGGTTCTCGTCGGTTGTTCGCAAACGACGCTCTCACCGATGTCGGATGCGAGTTTCACTCAAAGAGACCGGCAACTGCTGGCTCATCCGCCTTACGCGCAGGCGAACATCCCCGAACAGTACCGTCGGCACATCGTCGACTATCCGTACAAGGAGCGGCCGGGCTCGATCCTGGTCGATTCCGACTCACGTTATCTCTATTACGTCCTGCCGCAGGGCAAGGCGATCCGCTACGGTGTAGCGGTAGGGGAGGAGGCAATGGCCTTCTCCGGCGTCGCTACCGTCGGCCGCATGGCCGAATGGCCTGACTGGATCCCGACGCCTGAAATTCAGGCGCGGCTCGGCCCGTATCCCTCACGCGTGCGAGGAGGTCCGGAGAATCCGCTCGGCGCGCGGGCGCTGTATCTTTATGAGGGCAGCAAGGACACTTTGTACCGAATACACGGCACCAATCAGCCGGAATATATCGGCCAGGCTATCTCGTCTGGTTGCATACGCATGACCAATGAGGACGTGATCGATCTTTTCAACCGGGTGAAGCCGGGCACGACCGTCGTCGTGCTCGCGTCTGGTCACGGTGAGCGGCTTGGGGGCCTGACGGGTCGGCGTGGTTGACTTAGTGGTCCGATTCCACCATTCGCATCCCGTCTCGGCAAGCAGTTTTGCGAATGTTGGAATCAAAGGACCACTAGCAAATGCGAGTTTCTAGTGGAGTTTTGGATTTGACATTCGCATTGCGGGTCTGCGGCTAGGTGGGTAGCGAATGTCAAATCCACTACACTAGTGCGGCGGATCTGACGTTCCTGTCAGTCTCGCCGCGAGTGCGTTCTAGGAACGTCAAATCCAAAGAGTTGCTGGTGTCCCTTTGGTTCAGACGTTCGGAAAAAGCGCGTGCGGCAAAGTCATACGAACGTCGGAACCGGACACTAGCGGTCGTTGAAGCTTCGAGGGGAACGGGAAATGAAACGACACTGGCGTTCGCTGTCCTGTTTTCTGACCTTGGCTGCTGCGCTCGCCATATGTTCGACAGACGCTGCCGCAAGATCCAGCCACAAGCCGCAGCATGCCAAGAAGTCGCATGAAGCGAGCGGAGCGCGTCACCACCGCAGCGCGGCGCTCAAGAAAGGCAAGCACACAAAGCATTCGACGGAGGCGCAGCGCAAGGCGGCGCCGCCCAGGGACGCATCGCCTCCGATAGACACGCCGCCGCTCACCGGCGATCTTGCTTTGGTCAGGGACGCCATCGACCTGACGCGCAAGGGCAAGATATCCGAGGCGACCGCCGTTCAGAAGACGATCGCCGACCCGGCGGCGGGCAAGCTCGTCGAATGGTTCATCCTGCGCCATCCGGAAGGTAACGCGAACTTCAGCCGATATGCGGCATTCATCGCCAACAATCCGGGCTGGCCGAGCATGGGACTCATACGCAAGCGCGCAGAGGCCGCGCTGTGGCAGGAGCGCAGCGACGCCGCAACCGTTCGCAGCTTCACCGGCAATCAGCCCATCTGCGCCAAGGGCCGCTTTGCACTTGCGCGCGTCCTTCTCGCCGAAGGTGACCGCGACGGCGCCGCAAGACTGGTCCGACAAGCTTGGCGCACGGAGGAATTGTCCGAGCGCTCCGAGGCCGATGCATACGAGCAATTTCGCGACCTGCTCACGCGCGAAGACTATCGCGCGCGCATGGACAGACGCATCGGCGCCAAGGATTTGTCGGGCGCCAGGCGTGCCGCGCAGTACCTCGGCAGTGACGAACTGTCGATCGTGAAGGCCTGCGCGGCCGGCAATTCGGACAAGGCTCTCGATCGGCTCGACGACGTCGCGACCGAGGCCCGCAACGATCTCGGATATGCGCTCTGCCGAATCCGCTGGATGGCGCATCATGACCGGATCGATGAGGCAACCCACCTGATGCTGTCGTCCGCACCGGAAAACATGGCGCTTCAGGATACGGATGAATGGTGGCGCGAACGGCGCAGCCTCGCCCGCAAGCTGCTCGATCAGGGAAAATTCGAGACCGCCTACCACGTGGTAAGCACTGCCGCGGTGCCGGCCAGCGAACACTATCGGGCCGATTTCCATTTCATGTGCGGATGGATCGCGTTGCGCTACCGCAATGATCCCGCAACCGCGCGGGCGCATTTCGCGCATATAGACGATGACTCCGCCAACCCGATCGTGCTGGCGCGGGCGAACTACTGGCGGGCCCGCGTCGCTGAAGCGACCGGGGAGAAAGAGGCGATGCGCGCCGGCTATGAGGCTGCCGCCCGTTATCCCACTGCCTATTACGGACAGATCGCGCGCGCGAAACTCGGTCTCGACCAGGTCGAGCTGCGAGCGCCCGGTCCGGTTACCGAGTCAGTGCTCGCGGACGAGCGCGTGCGTGCAGCCGATATGCTTTATACGCTCGGCGAGCGCGAAATTGTCCTGCGTTTTGTTGCCGACCTCGCCGAAGAGAACGCCGACGTACCGGTGCTGGTTGCGCTGGGCGAGCTGACGGGCCGCCGCAACGACGCGCGCGCCATGTTGCAGATCGGCAAGCCGGCGCTCGCCCGAGGGCTTGCGCTCGACCACTATGCATTCCCGACGATCGGAATCCCGCAGCACAGCCCGATCGGTCCCGAAATCGAGCGCAGCATCATCTATTCGGTCGCACGCACCGAAAGCGCCTTCGATCAGGCAGACAGGTCGTCGGCCAATGCGGTCGGCCTGATGCAGGTCACGCCGGAAGCCGGACGCGACACCGCCAAGCGGTTCGGGGTTGCTTATGACTGGGACCGGATGGTTTCAGATCCCGTCTACAATACGCAGATGGGCGCGGCTGAGCTCAGCGCGCTGCTGAAGGAATACGCCGGCTCCCACATCATGACATTCGCCGGCTACAACGCCGGCCGGGGCCGCGTCCGCGACTGGGTGAAAGCGCATGGCGATCCGCGCGATCCCAAGGTGGACGCGATTGACTGGGTGGAACGCATCCCGTTCTCCGAAACGCGCAACTACGTCCAGCGCGTGCTCGAAAATCTCCACGTCTACCGCGTCCGGTTCGGAAGCGGGGCCATGGCGGTGTCGAAGTCCGATCCGCGGCCGGCGAAGTCGCAGGAGGCCAACTCCACGTCGCCGTGAGGGTTAGTGTAGCATCCTGCCTCGGGTGGCGCTCATGCTGCGTGCGGGGCAGGTGGCCCGAAGGCTCACCAAGTCAAGGTCATGCCGACCTCAGCTCGGGAAACGAGCGCAGTCACCCGCTCATGGCTCTTTAGGCGCCACTTCCTGAATCCGCTCCCGCGACCGAGGCGCATCCGCGAATCAGCCTCTGACGGCCGTACCTGCCCAAGCATCGGAATCAAAAGCGGCCCCGGCCTGCGTCGCACCGGGACCGCCCAGTTATCCCCCCTACGCGGAAGGGCCCAAGCGATCTCAGATTCGTCGGGCAATATTGTCACCTTTGCAGGGAATTGTGATGGCAAAGGAAGAAGTCTAAAGGTGATCAAGTCGCATTTCGCCAAACGTGATGATCCGCAAACCTCGCATGCCCGACAATTCCGACGAGCGGGCCGGCTTGGGTGTCGCGCGGCGGTACCACGAGGCCGCGAATCGCGTAAGGTACTACCGCTGTACCTTGGAAAGTGGGGCTTATGGCCGACACTCTGGATCAAGATGTACAAGCGTTGAAGGAATGGCTCGCGGTTGCATGGCGGCTACTCGCCGACCCATCAAGCACCCGTTTCGAGCGGCAAGAACTTCGAAACTACATGAAAGAGGCGGACGCGGCGCTGCGAGCGGGGCTGCAAAAAATCGCGGCGAGAGAAATGGCTCGCAAGGATCGGTATGGCAATTATTCCTTTGCCGAGTTGCCAAACTTCCGCGTTTTGAACATTGAGAAATGAGCGGTGAATTCGCTCGACTGTTGCGGACGCGGCATCTCCACGCCATTTCTGGGCCCCAGGTTCAACCGGCGCAAGTCTGGCATTGACGCGTTGTTTATGCACGTCTATCTGACGGCGCAGGGCTGAGACCCTGTCATTTTTCCTTTTCTGTTCTTCCGGCCCTTCGCGTCACATCGATGCCCGTCCGAATGGCGGGGTCGTCTTGATCAGAATTATTGCAGACCCGCCAAAAGCCTCGAATGAAACGCGACGAGGTGCGGACCAGGCAGCAATCACCTCAGAGGTGCCCCAAATAGCACTTGGCCTCGCTGATTGAAGCTGCATTCTCCCGGTATAAAGGCAGGGTCGCGCAAGCAAGCATTATCGAGGCTGCTGTCCCAGGCACCGCGTTGTCGCCATTTGCTCCAGGCGATGTAGTCGCAATATTTGCTGTGCGGATTTCCCGCGTCCCTGGTTGCGCAAAAGAGGCTCTGGCCGGGGTGGCTAGAGATGACGTGCCTGGCCATCACGGGTCCTGCCAACACGGAAAAAAAGACAGCGCCAGCCCCAATCAGTCTGAAACTCGACATGCGTTCTCTCCGTCAGGTCCAGGTTAAGGCGTAACACCACGTATGCGCGAAACTTCCGCTCATGGCTCGTAAAAGATATTTTATTCGGGAGTGGTCATATGACAGCCCGAGAAACTAATCGGAAAGGAAATCCGCCAGGGATCGAGGCTTCGCGCGAGTCTCAGACCAAACTTGAATGCAGGCCCGACAAATTTGAACGTGGCGGAAGGGGTGGTGATCCGTACCGTTATTTTTTTGCACCCGATTGGGATAGCAATCATGTGCAGCAAGCCGAAGCGAACGCGGTTTGGAAAGCTCTAGCAGCCGATCCGGTGCCGAACAAGCCTTGGTCAGGCTTAGGATGAGACGGCTTGTAGAGGCCTTTTCCAAAATAAGCATGCTTTTCTCGAGATTTTTCCCTCCCCCGGTGGGTGGCCCCATGCGGCATTGGCAGAGCTTTCATTTCCGGCTCATCATCGATCCGCCGCCCGCCGCGATCACAAGAAGCTCGGCCATCCCTGCGCGACGACACCGACGCGGGAAGCGAGATAGCCGCTGGGGTGATGCGCAACATCCTGCCAGACCGGCGCGCCTGATCGCGCTGTCGGCCCATCGCGACATATTGCTGTGCCGCGCGATCTCGGTCGCTTCGGAGGGAAGCGGACATCAACTGGCAGGCAAAAATCGGCCGGTTCGGTCGCGAATGACCCGATTCGGACTCGCGCGGCCCGCTAACTACGCTGGACTCATCCACTAGGCTGGACAATCATGAGCGGTAGGCCGTTGAGGGTGCCATGATGGACCTCAGAGGTTGGCTGCGGAGCCTTGGCCTCGAAAGATATGAGGCTGCCTTCCGCGAGAACGAGATCGACGAAACGGTTCTTCCGAGCCTGACGGCGGAAGACCTGAAGGACTTGGGCGTCGATATCGTAGGACACCGCCGCAAACTGCTGGATTCCATCGCTGCTTTGCGCACTGACGCCACGGCGAAAAACGCCTCGGGCGACGCAGTGTCCTCGCCTCCGGGCGCGGCACCCGAAGACCGCGCCGAGCGCCGCCAAGTCACGGTGATGTTCTCCGACCTTGTCGGCTCGACGGCCCTTTCCGCGCGCATGGATCCTGAAGACCTCCGCGAAGTCATTTCAGCCTATCAGAAGTGCGTCGCTGAGACCGTGGGGCGCTTCGGCGGGTTCGTCGCGAAATACATGGGAGACGGCGTCCTTGTGTATTTCGGCTATCCGCAGGCGCATGAGGACGACGCTGAGCAGGCTGTACGCGCGGGGCTGGATTTGGTCGCCGCGGTGACCGGCCTGAAGACAAACACCGCGCTGCAAACGCGTGTCGGCATTGCGACCGGCCTGGTCGTCGTCGGCGACCTGATCGGATCGGGGGACGCGCAGGAACGCGGCATCGTCGGCGAGACGCCGAACCTCGCGGCGCGCCTGCAGGGGATCGCCCAACCGAATACGATCGTCATTGCCGACAGCACACGAAGACTTCTCGGGAACTTGTTCGAGCTGCAAAACCTCGGACCCACGCACCTCAAGGGCATCGCGGGGCCGGTGCAGGCCTGGGCGGCGCTGCGGGCGAGTTCCGTGGAGAGCCGTTTCGAGGCGCTGCACACCACCGGTCTGATCGCCCTGGTGGGAAGGGAAGAGGAATCCGAACTGCTGCTTCGGCGCTGGTCCAGGGCAAAGGCGGGTGAAGGACAGGTCGTGCTTCTCTCAGGCGAGGCCGGTATCGGGAAATCGCGGCTCACGGCAGCGCTTCTGGAGAGCCTCGCCACCGGACCGCACACGCGTTTGCGTTACTTCTGCTCCCCTCAGCACACCGATAGCCCGCTTTATCCGATCATTGGCCAGATGGAACGTGCTGCAGGACTGGCGCACGACGACAAACTGCAAGCGAGGCCCGACAAGCTCGATGCCCTGCTCGCGCAGACCTCGACCTCGACCCAGGATGCCGCGCTGTTTGCGGAGATGCTGTCGCTCCCGAATGATGGACGCTACCCCGCGCTCGAGTTGACCCCGCAGCAGCGCAGGCAAAAAACCCTGGAAGCGCTCATTTCACAAATGGAGGCCCTGACACGCTCAAATCCGGTGCTGATGATTTTCGAGGATGCGCATTGGACCGACCCCACGAGCCTGGAAGTGCTGGGTCGGGTTGTGGACGAGATCGCGATGCTTCCCGTGCTGCTGATCGTGACGTTCCGGCCGGAATTCGACCCACCATGGATAGGACAGCCTCACGTGACTGCCCTCACGATCAATCGGCTGACACAGCGCGACGTGGGTGCCATGATCGACCGCGTTGTCGGCAAAAAACTCCTGCCGGCGAGCATCAGGCGGGACATTGTCGAGCGCACCGACGGCATTCCCCTGTTCGTGGAGGAGATGACGAAGGCGGTGCTGGAAGCGGAAAGCGAGGGCGCGGCCCGGCGCATGGTTGCGGCGGTTCCGTCCGCAGCCCTGGCGGTCCCTGCAAGTTTGCATGCGTCGTTGATGGCGCGGCTCGACCGGATTGGCCCAGCAAAGGAGGTAGCGCAGATCGGGGCGGCAATCGGGCGCGAGTTCTCCCATGCCCTGCTGGCTTCGGTGGTGCGCAAGCCCGAAGCGGAGTTGGGATCGGCGATCGGCCGCCTCATCCAGGCCGGCTTGCTGTTCCGGCAAGGCGTGCCGCCGCATGCGACCTACCTGTTCAAGCATGCGCTGGTGCAGGATGCGGCCTATGGCACGCTGCTGCGCGAGCCGAGACGCGCGCTTCACGCCCGTATCGCCGAGACCCTCGAAAGCCAATTTGCAGAGATTGCGGAGAGCCGGCCCGAGGTCCTGGCACATCATTGCACCGAGGCCGGGTTGATCGAGAAGGCCGCGGGCCTGTGGGGCAAAGCGGGGCAGCGGTCGCTCGCCCGCTCGGCTCTGACCGAGGCGGTTGCGCAACTGACAAAGGCGTTGGACCAGCTTTGGAGCTTGCCAGAAACAACGGCGCTCCGACGCGAGAAACTGCAATTGCAAGTTTCGTTGGCGAACAGCCTGATGCTCGTCAAGGGGTATTCCTCCCCGGATGTGATTGGTGCTTTCGAGAAAGCTCGATCAATGATCGAGAAGGCGGAATCCCTGGGCGAAGGTCCCGAGGATCCTCTGCTGCACTTCTCGATCCTTTACGGCCTTTGGGTGTCCAGTTACATCGCAATAGACGTAGACCAGCTTTTTTGGCGGGCGGAACAGTTTCTCGCTTTCGCCGCAAAGGCCAACACATCTGCACCGATGCAAATCGGCCACCGCTTGATGGCTGTCACGCAGATCGTGGTCGGCCATTTTGAGATCGCACAAATGCACGCCGATCAAGCCGTTGCACTCTACGTGCCCCAGGAGCATCGCGCGTTGGCCGTGCGATTCGGCCAGGATGTCGGGGCGACGGCGTTGGCGTATCGGGCGTGGGCACTGGGGTTGCGCGGCTATCCGCAGAGTGCTCTGACCCTCGCTGACCAACTGATCGAGCACGCGCGAGACCTCGGCCACGCTGCCACATTGATGCACGCACTCTACCATGTTGTTTCCGTCGAAACATGGACAAGAAAGCTGGCTGCCGCCGAGTCGCACGCCGCCGAGCTAATTGCGCTTGCGGAAGAAAAGGGTGCAGAGTTTTGGCGAGCGCTGGGAACGCTTGCCAAGGGTTCAATTCTGTCGGCATCCGGCCGGGCGACGGATGCGATCGAACTCATCAACGTAGGTCTCGACGCGTATCGATCTACCGGATCAAGTGTATTCATTCCGAATTCTTTGAATGCCCTTGCCCACGCCTATGCGAATACAGGGCAACTGGAAAAGGCCTGCGTCATCATCTCCCAAGCGCGGGACACTGTGGAAAGAACCAGGGAAACCTTGATGGAAGCTGAGATCCACCGAACCGCTGGGGAAATTGCGCTTAAATTGCCGAAGCCGGAGGTAGCGAAAGCGCAGGCGTATTTCGAGCGTTCGCTTGAGATTGCGCGAGGTCAGCAGGCAAAGCTCTGGGAACTGCGCACCGCGACGAGCATGGCGCGGTTGTGGTGCGATCAGGGCAAACAGCAACGCGCCAGCGACCTTCTCGCCCCGATCTACGGCTGGTTCACGGAGGGCTTCGACACACTCGATTTGAAGGAGGGGAAGGCCTTGCTCGACCATTTGGCGCAATGAGCGCGCTCGTGGTCGACTCGATAGGCTCAGCGGCGTTCTATCTGGAAACACCAAGCTCTATTGAGCGTAGACCCGACGGAATCCTCACCAGAACCCGGAAGGTCGGCTCGTGGCCCTTCGCGTCATTTCGCGTGGGCGCAACAGTTAGACGCTTTTGGAGAAAAGCGGACATCAATTGGCGGGCAGGACCGGCTGGCTCAGTCGCGAATGACCCGAAGGCGACATCCGAAGTACAAAATTGCTGTTGTGCAACTTGATCCCCGAACCCTATTTTACGGACGGTAAATCCCTGCTTTAATCTTGGCATCGTAAACCAACGGCCTTGTAGGTCTGAGCTTTGGTGGAGGCATTGCGCGCGCGCTCCAGAGCAAGCAGCAAACGGGCGCGACGCCAGAAGGCGAAAACGCGGAAGCGCCACGTTGCGCCAACCACACGCCGTTCCTCCGCTGACCAAGCTGATGAAGTCGATATTGATGATCGACCAAAGGCGGAGGGGGCCGTTCGGGAAAGCGAATACAAGCTTCGTCAAATCATCGATACGGTACCAGGTATCGTCTGGGCAACGGGACCCGATGGCGAAAACACCTATGCCAATCAGCGCCTTTTGGACTATATCGGCGTGCCACATCGGGATTTTAGGAAACGTGGCTGGCAGCAATTCGTGCACCCGGACGACTTGCCAGAAACGCTAAAGGCCTTCCATCACGCAATTGAGACCGGAACGTCCTACGAGGCTGTACACCGCGTGCGTCGCTCGGACGGCGAG
>Ga0210389_10004313_pt1 | contig 11069 bp, 10 predicted proteins | sample IncBWH28OmetaG_FD_160127 | JGI IMG/M metagenome (GOLD analysis project Ga0210389, IMG submission 160127) | Forest soil microbial communities from Barre Woods Harvard Forest LTER site, Petersham, Massachusetts, United States - Inc-BW-H-28-O ... | reverse complement strand
GTCGCGGTGGTCGGGCCAACGTCTGCCGCTACGATCCGCCCAACTGACGAGGATGAAGCCCGCACTCGCGAAGGTCTCGACGTTCTCGCCGGCGAAGGACGGCTTGGGGCACTGCTCATTCAATTCCCGTTATCGTTCAAGAATACTTCGCTAAACCGGGAATATCTCGAGCGTTTGTTGCATCAGTTCATCGAATATCCGCGGGTAGTGGAAGTGCGCGACTCGAGTTGGGACAACGCGGAAACACTGGCCGCGTTCGCGCAGCAAAACGTCGGTTTCTGCAATATCGATCAACCTGTTCTCGGACGTTCGCTCGCCCCGACCGAGCACGTCACCGCACCGATTGCCTACATTCGCCTGCACGGACGGAACTACGATCAGTGGTTCGATTTCGATAACCGCAACGACCGCTACAACTATCTCTACAACGAAAAGGAGTTGGTTGGCTGGAAGGAACGAATCGAAAACGTCGCCGAGAGAGCCGAGACGACCTACGTCATCACCAACAACCATTTTGAAAGCAAGGCCGGCGTCAACGCGTTGGAGTTGAAAGCTATGATCACGGGAAAACGAGTGTCGGCCCCACCGACGCTGGTCCGGAAATATCCGGAACTGAGCAGGTTCGCCGACCCGGACGAGAATTCCGAAAACGAAGGTCCACAATTTCCACTCTTAGCATGAATTCCTTGGAAGTCCTTGTGAGCGTCTCCTTTGGCCATTTGTGGGTGCCCCATTTCTTGCGCGATTTTATGCGCGAGAAGCTTGCCCCCGGGGCGCAGTCGAAGGCTAGCCTTTTACTCCCAATTCCCCCGCAGCCGCATCCGGCGAAAGAATGTAGCCCACGGTGCAAGCGGTGGGGTAACAAAATAGAAAAGAGCAAGCCCCGGAGAGTGTGCGTGAGAGCTCATGCGGACGGCAGCTCGATTTCGCTCACAGAGAGTATCTAAGCACTGGGCGCACAATCTGCAGAAAAAAATCGGCAGCCGGATTCTTCAGATCGGATTTCATGCCAATGTCAATCGAACTCCAGTTCCGCGAGCGCAACTTTCGGTAAGTGACCCCTGGCATCATTAAATTCCCCACACACGCTGGCGCCAATGAGACACCTAATCCCGCGGCAACCAAGCGTAAAACCGTCGGCCATTGGGGGGCATCCTGCACGATGTTTGGCCGAAATCCCGCGGCCTCACAGCAAGCAAAGGTCCGGTCAAAGGCGAGACTACCCATTTTGCGAGCAAACAGAACAAACGATTCGTCCTTAAGATCGATCGGAGAGATCAACTTTTTTCTGGCCAGTTTGTGGAACGAAGGGAGTACGGCGATATACGGTTCGTGAAGGATCGATTCGAGCAAGAGTCCGTCTCTCGCCTCACCGTCGCGCAGAAATCCAATCGCCAAAGTTCCGTCGAGCAAAGCGGGAATCTGCTCTGCGGTCACAAGTTCCCGCAATCGCAGCTCGACGTTCGGACGCATCCGCCGATAAGATTCGATTGCTTTTGGCAGGGCTGTGAACATTACAGAGCCGCTGAACCCGACATTGAGGACGCCCTCTTTGCCAGCTCCCACCCGCCGCGTCATCTCGACGTCATCCTGCAATTTGGCGAGAGTATTCACGGCTCGTTCCGCGAAGAACTGACCGACCGTCGTGAGCTTGACTCCGCGGGTTGTTCGATCAAACAACGCGTATCCAATTGCACGCTCGAGCTTCTTGATTTGCTGGCTGAGCGGAGGCTGTGCCATTCCCAGTTTTTCGGCCGCTTTGCCGAAATGCAAGGTTTCGGCAACCGCAAGAAAGTAACGCAGATGCCTGATTTCAACCTCTTCTCTCATATGAAAATCGTCTTAGTATAGATCATTGAGATATTGGACATATGGCCCATTTTCAACGTATGTTGCGGGAAGACAGTGGAAGCATAAATGTTTAGGAGGGCTTTCAAAGTGTCTCTCGAGGAGAAACAGCTTACCCCGATTTGTGAAGTCACGATCCGCCAATTCCAGCCCGGCGATGAGACTTGCTTTCGAACGCTAAACGAAGAATGGATCGAGCGCTATTTCCGTGTGGAGCCGAAAGAAGCGACCATCCTCTCAGATCCGAAAGGCACGATCCTCAATTCAGGCGGCAAGATATTTTTTGCGGTGATCGAGGACCGATGCGTTGGCTGCTGTGCTCTTCGTCGCATGAGTGACGGCGAATTTGAAGTCGCAAAAATGGCAGTGACGCCGGCTTGCCAGGGAACTGGCATTGGACGCAAGTTGCTGCAAACCGTCATCGAAGCCGGCCGAGCCAGCGGTGCGCGAAGACTCTATCTGGAAACGAACCATATCCTTAAACCTGCGATCCGGCTCTATGAATCCATGGGCTTCCGGCACTTGTCCCCGGACAAAATAATCCCTTCCCCCTACGCCCGGGCCGATGTCTACATGGAGTTGCTGTTTCGCTAAGCCGGGAAGCAGTGGTTCCCGCATTTCCCACCAAGGAACGGGCTGCCCCACGATTGGAACTCGAAGAACAAGGTCCAGTCGTGGCCACGCTCCGGGACCGCGAGCTTTATCCACCACTGTCAAACAATTAAGAAATGATTTCTTGATGACGAGCAACTTTACGACGAGCAACCTTGACCGAGGCTATCTATCGCTCGCGCAAACTAACTCCATGCGCGACCGGCTGTTCAAGCGGCCAGCATCAGGAACTTTGACAGGAGAAACGCGAAGAGCGTCATCTAAGTCCTTACTCGGCAATATTTTGCGGGTGCTCGGGGACATCAAGCCCGAACAACTCCCGCAGAATCAATATGTTAAGGGTTCAGCAACAAAAAACATGGGGATAAAGGGGTATATATGACGCGCTTCTAGAACGAGATTGTTGTCCGCAGCTTCGCCCGGGGTCACGACGTCGCTTCACAGGGGGTCGGTCTCAAGCTCCTACGGCTGCATGGTCGGCCATCCGCCGCTTGTTGTAGCGCAACGCGACATTCATGAAGACATGGCCAAGGGAGGTCTCGAAGCAGATCATCAGCGCTTCGGTGTCTTCGCTGGTCTTATCTCCTTCCTGAGCAGTAAGCAGGAGGGGGGGATGTACGCGGAAATGAAAGCCCTGGTCGTTGAGCGCAGAGATGGCATTGCCCACAACCTGATTCGCAAGTTCGAAGATGGTTTCCTTAATCAGGGCGTCCGACTCCGGCAGTTCAGTGCCCGCGTAGTGGCTGGCCACCTTCACTGCCGTCTGGGGCTCGAGGTCGAGGATGATCCTGCCCTCGATGTCCCCCGTCAGCGCGATCATGCCGGCCACGCCTTTACGGCGGTAGGCGTCTTCTTCCATGGTGAGGTTCCCCACCTTGGTGGTGCCCTGCAAACCCTGCGACAACACGGCATCGGCCGCGTTGATGAAAGGCTGGATCAGTTCCATCTTCATCGGGTTACACTCCCGTTCCGGCGGCGGCCGCCACGGCTCCGTCGTCGCCAAGCACGTACTTGATGACTTCGTACAATACTTCCGGCTTTACTGGCTTCTGTACGAAATGCCGCGCTCCCCGTTGCAGAGCAGCGACGATGTTTTCCTGGTAGCCCACCGAGGAAACCATGACGATGCGCGCTTCGGGATGCTGTTGAACGATGCGTTCGGCAGCTTCGATGCCTTCCATCTGCGGCATGGTGATATCCATGAGCACGATGTCAGGATGCGTGCGGTCGAACTCGCTGATGGCGGTTAAGCCGTCCCCGGCTTCCGCCGCCACCTGCCCGCCGAACGTTTCGATCATGCGGGCCAGATTCTTGCGGGCAAATACGGAGTCGTCCACGATTAAGTAGCGGACCGGCTGACCGTCTTTGCTGCGTTTTACTGGTGCAAACTGCTCCATACAGACCTCCGCTTTCTACTGCATATCATGGCCGGATTGTCCTCGACCAGATCACGCTGGTCACAGGTACCTTCCGTGCCCGATTCCTAGTTTCCGGCGCGCACTGCTCGTCCGACGGATCCTGTGTTCCGTCCGCAAATCGTCTGCAGCGTCGCCCCCATAACATCCAAACCCACCACCCGGATCGCGTATCCGCGTTCGATCGCCGCTTTGGGCATGCCGTACACCACGCAGGAATCTTCGCTCTGCGCAATGGTCATGCCGCCCTCTTTCTTCACGGCTCCCAAACCTTCGGCGCCGTCGTCGCCCATTCCGGTCATCAGGACGCCGACAGCCTGCGTCCTGAATTCTTCCGCCACGCTGCGCAAGAGTACATCCGCGCTGGGACGATGACCGTTCACTCGAGCCTCATCACAGAGCACGATGACATCTCCCAATGGAAGCCTTTTTACTTTCATGTGACGGCTTCCCGGACAGATCAATACCCGTCCTGGCTGCAACACATCTCCGGACTGCGCCTCTTTTACCCGCAGGGTGCAGACTTCATCGAGCCGGCGTGCGAACATGTCGGTGAATCCTTCCGGCATGTGTTGCACCACGGCAATGGTTCCGGGAAAATCGCCGGGCAATTGCGAAAGGACATATTCCAATGCCTGCGGGCCTCCGGTGGAGACGCCGATCGCGACCACCTTGTTCGGAGCGGCGGACGAAGCCGGCAGTTTCTCGGGCTTGGGCGGAAGTCCGTGCAGAAGGCGCGGCTTTAGTTTGCACTCGGACGCCGCCTTCACCTTGGCAATCAATTCCCCGGCAGTTTCTGCCATGTGTGCCGTGGCATCCTTGGGTTTGGAAACGAAGTCGAACGCGCCCAGCCCGAGGGCCTTCATTGTGACCGACGCACCTTCGGTGCTGTGGGAACTGAACACGATCACCGGCAGCGGGTGACGCCGCATGATTTCCTTCAGCGCGTCGATTCCATTCATGCCGGGCATTTCGAGGTCGAGCGTGATGACGTCGGGCTTCAACTCCTCGATTTTTTTCAGGCAGAAGGATCCATCCATCGCCGTCCCGACCACTTCGATCGATTCGTCGGCTGCCAGCATTTGCGGAATCAGCTTGCGCATGAGAGCCGAATCGTCAACCACCAGCACACGTATTTTCGCCATACCTGACCTCATGCCTGCCCCCCAGCCGCGGCCGGGCTCATAGCCAGCCGCATGCGGTCCGTCTGAGTCAGCAGCAAACCCGAATTGGCCTGGCCCGCTTCTTGCGGCCGCCAACGCGCCACATGTTCCACGACGGCGGGCAGGTTGAGAATGAGAACCACGTGCCCATTGCCTAGTATGGAGGCGCCCGAGACCAGATCGGTAGAGAATGTCTGATCGTCCAACGCTTTGATCACCAGTTCCTCTTCGCCCTCCAGCGCATCGACAATCAAGCCATACTTCCTTTCTCCTGCAGTAATAACGAGAACAAATAGCTTGGATTTGTGGTCTCCGTCGGCCACCGGACGTCCCAGCCTCAGAAGCGGCAACACCTGATCGCGCAACTGCAGTACCTCGTAGTTGTCGACCCGATGTACTTCGGTTTCGAAGGTCCGTGCAATCTGAAGCACGGCGTTCAGCGGGATCGCATATAGGCGTTTCTCCACCCAGAACAGCAGTGCCTTGATAATGGCCAGGGTTAAGGGCAGCTTCATGCGGAAGGTCGTGCCTTTGCCGGGGCGTGTCTCCACGCTGATCGAGGCCTTGAGGCGGTGGAGCACGCTCTGAACCACGTCCATGCCAACACCGCGGCCGGAGACTTCGGTGACCTCGTCGGCGGTGCTGAAGCCGGGCCGGAAAATGAAATCGAAGACTTCTGCATCGCTGAGCCGTGCTGCTTCCTCGGGCGTCGCAAAACCGAGCTCGACGGCTTTAGCGCGAATCCTTTGCGCGTCGATGCCGCGACCGTCGTCGGTAACTTCGACGATGACCTGGTTCCCTTGGTGATAGGCGTTCAGCCGGACGACGCCTTGCGGCGCCTTCCCAAGTTTCTTGCGCTCTTCAGCAGGCTCAATGCCGTGACTCACCGCGTTGCGCACGAGATGGGTGAGAGGTTCGGCGATGGCATCGAGAATCCCCTTGTCGAGGTCGGTGTCCTGTCCGCTGAGATCAAGCTCGACCTCGCGGCCGCATTGACGCGAAACGTCGCGCACCATGCGGGGGAAGCGGCGGAACAACTGCTCGACCGGGACCATGCGAATCTTCATGACCGAGCGTTGCAGATCGTTCAGCACCCGCGCCTGGAACGCCATGGCATCGGCAAACTTGCCCCGCAAAGGCTCTTTCGGAAAGCGCTTGGAGAATTCGCTAAGCGCCTGTTGCAACATCGACTTGCCGATGATGAGTTCGCCCACCAGGTTGAGCACGTTATCGATACGGCCCGCATCCACACGCAAGATGTTTTCCTGAAGGATCGGCGACGCTGCGGCTTCGGCCGTTGCCGACCCCGCGGGAGCGTCGGCCGCAACCTCAGGGGGCGCCGCGGTTTGCGCCGCAGGGAAGATGGAGGGGATTTCGGTTGGCAGTTCGGAGCAAACATTGGCCGCGACTTCGGGCGAAACTACGGTGTCGCCCTGAGGTTTGTCCACGGCCACCGCCGCATCCAACAGCAACTCGATTGTGACTTCTCCGGTGATGGTTGGAATCTTGCACTTGGCCGCAATCAGTTCCGCGGTCTGGACACTGGCCAGCACGAACTCGACTTGCTTGGAGGCGGCGGGCGATTTGGCGTCGGGCCGCACGGCAAGGATGGGTCCCATGACGCCGACAGCATTGTGCACCAGTTGACGTCCCGCAATCGGCATCGCACAATGCGGATCGATCTTCACCACCACGTGATACACATCCTGGCCGCTTGCCTGCGCCTGGGTCATGGCCAGGTGCTCGTATTCAGTCCAGCGTGCGGCCGCCCGGGATGCGGTTCGTGGCGTTGAGCTTTTGGCGGCAGCACTGTTCGCACTAGACTTCCTGGTCCTGCGGGTTTTTCCGGTTGCGGGGACCGCGGTCAGTTCCTCGATCCTCTTACTCAAACTTTTCGTCGAGGGCAGCTTTTTGCCGCGATGATAAGCCGCGATCATCTCTGCGAAAACGTCTGCGGCGGCAAACGCGATTTCAGCCACGGCTGCCTGGGTCGCCGTCCCTTCAAGCGATAAAGCATCTTCGAACTGGTGAGCCAGTTCGCTCAACTCCCGCAGCCCGCAAGCTGCCGAATCGCCCTTCAAGGTGTGCACCGTGCGCCGGATAACACGTACGATCTCCTCGTCGCCGGGCGTTTTTTCCAGCTTAAGAGCTTCGTCGTTCAGCGCCTGCAGCAATTCCTGCGAGGTCTCGAAGAAAAGCTCCCGCAGTTCCGCGCCACGCTCATCGGGGGGATTTGTCAATCTCTCACCTCAACCCGCTGGTACGCCGTGCCGCTATCCTTGTGGTACATCTGAAATTTCTCGGTCAACCCCAGAAGGCTTTCTGCGTGGCCCACAAACAGATATCCGCCAGCGTTCAAGCAGCGGTAGAACTTTTCGACCAGGCGCTTCTGCTCGGCTTCGTCGAAATACATCATCACGTTGCGGCAGAAAATCACGTCGTTGCGTTGCGGCAGGTACTCCGTTTTCAAATTGTGAAAGTCGAAGTGCACCATCTCTTTCAGCGGCTTCTTCACGGCGTAGCGTTCGCCCGTTTTGTCGAAGTAACGCAGGCGATAGCCGTAATCGACCATCGACATCTGGTTCTCGCTGTAAGTGCCGTCCTGTCCGGTTCGCAATACCGAATAGCTGATGTCGCTGGCCAGAATCTCCACCCGCCAGGGTGGCGGCACCAGCGGTTTGGGCAACGGCAAATCCACAGGCAGTGGATTGCGCAGGTAGTAATACGCCAACGCGTCAGTGACCAGCATGGCGAGCGTGTAAGCTTCTTGTCCGGTGGAACAGCCCGCGCTCCAGATACGGATGGAATACTCGCGGCGCGAACTCTTGTGCTTGAACAACTCTTCGAGAACACTTTTTTGAAACAGGTCCAGTTGCGCCTTATGGCGGAAGAAACTGGTCTCGTTCACCGTCAGATTCTCCAGCAGTTTCGCCAGTTCATCCTTGCCCTGGTGGCTGATCAGCAAGCGGTAGTAGGAATAAAAGGAGTCGAGCTTGCACTCCTTCAACCGCCGCAACAGCCGGTCTTGAAGAAAGTGCGTCCGTCGCTCGTCGAAGTGCATGCCGCACTCCTGGTACACGAGCGCCTGCAGCAGCTTCAATTCAGCTTCCGTCAATATGGGAGCAGGTGCCGCTCCGGATGTGCTCATGCGTTGTCTCGATCTCGCCTGGTGCTGAAATTCACTGTGGTCTCTCTCACCGCGCCGCTGCACCCCGTGCTTCGGGTTTGGCTGGCGGGTTTTTCTCGCTAGTCTCAGTTTTGATCTGCAGGCTGCCTGGAGCCAGCAGTTTGCTCATGTCGAGCAGTACCACTAAGCGCCCACCAACTTTGGCCAGTCCCGTGACGCAGTTCAGACCGCCTTCCTGAAAGACTGCTGGCGGAGCTTCCACGGCGGCAGCGGGAATCTTCAACACTTCGGAGGCCGAATCGACAATCAGCCCCGCAAGCCTGCCCGAATGCTCAACCACAAGAATGCGATTCTGTTTGCGCAACGTGGCTTCCTTTTCTCCGAAACGCTTGCGCAGATCCATGACGGAAACAATCTTGCCGCGCAGATTGATCACGCCCTCCAGATAGTCGGGCGCATCGGGCACGGCAGTAATCTCGGGTACCCGCACGATTTCGTGCAGGGAAGTGATGGGAACTCCGTAAGTCTCACGGCCCACCTTGAAGCCCACGATATGAAGTTCACGGCTCATATGTTCAAGCTCTGTTTTCAAGCTCCGCCTTCGAGCTCCGGTTTCCGGCTTCCAACCCCGGCGACTGTTAGAACTGCGACCCTGCCGCGGCGCGGCGTGCGTTGCGAGCCGAGACCTCGACGGCGGGTGACGTACGCGAAGACTCGGCCAGGGCAAAGCGGTCGATGAATTCCAACAAGCCCCGCGACATCTTCGACATCTGTTCCGACGATGCCGCCAGTTCGGTTGATCCGGACGTGGATTGCTGGACCAGTTCGCGCATCCGCTCCATCGCCTTGACCACAGCTTGTGCTCCCGAAGCCTGCTCTTCCACGGCCGAGTTGATTTCATGCGTAATTTCGTTCAGCCGAGTGGTGGCGCGCGCGATTTGCGACGAGCCATGCGACTGTTCGTTGGTGGCCGCGCCAATTTCCTGCGCGAATTTGTAGACCTCAGTGACCACGTTGGAGATCTTGCGCAGGGCGGCGTTCAGTTCTCCACCGAGATCCAGTCCCTCGTTCACGATGGTGGTGGAGCGGTCCATGTTCTCGACCGCCTTGCGGGCTTCCTTCTGAATGCTTTGGATCAGCTCGGAGATCTCCTTGGTGGACTGTGCCGATTTTTCGGCCAGCTTCCGCACTTCGTCGGCGACCACCGCGAATCCCAAGCCATGTTCGCCGGCACGGGCCGCTTCGATGGCGGCGTTCAAGGCCAGCAGGTTGGTTTGTTCGGCGAGATCGTCGATCACTTCGATGATCTTGCCAATGTCATCGGCGCGTTGTCCCAGGGCACCAATGATCTCGCCGGAGGAGGTGATGGTAGTGTTGATGCGGTTCAGGCCATCGGTGGCCTTCTCCATGGTGCCGATGCCGTTGTGCACTTCCTCCCGGGAACGGTTGGAGATGTCAAGCAATACTTTTGCGGTATCGGCGACCCGCTGAATCGAGGCCACCATCTGATCGATGGAAGCGGAAGTCTCGCTGACGCTCGACGCCTGCACCTGCGTGCTCTTCACCATGTTCTGCACGTTGACGCTCATCTCATGCATGGTGCTGGTGACTTCATCAATGGCGGACGACGCCTGCAATCCGATCTTGGCGGCGTCGTCGGAGGCCCCGGCCACTTGATTGGAGGCGCTCGCAACCTGAGAGGAGGCGTCGCGCACACTGCGCACCAGCCCCGCGAGCCCTTCGACCATGCGCGCGAAAGCGTTGCCCAGCGTATCGTGGGAAGATCGTGGTTTCACCTCCAGGGTGAGGTCACCTCCAGCGATGGATTCGGATACTCCCGCCATCTCCTTGAGATAAGTCACCATCTTGTGGAAGGTGCGGGCCAGTTCACCGATCTCATCGTCGCGAGTAAGATCAATGTTGTGCTCCAGATCGCCGGTGTTGCCGATTCCACGAGCCACGTTCATCAGGTCGTTGAGCGGCTGGGTAATTGACTTGGCCGTACGGTAGGCGATGGCCACGCCAAGAGACAACGCAATTAAGGTGCTGAGCAGCGATATGATGATGGTTGCGGTTGCTGCCGTCTCATCGGACTTGCGGCGCTCTTCCACCAGCTTGCGGTTTTCACCATCCGCGACATCCAGCGCATCGGTTGAATTCTTTACCCACGAAGAAGCGTCTTTCTGAAGGTAGTAAATCTGGAGTTCGGCCACGGTAGCGTTGCCGGAGTCCACGTCTTTCCGCTTTTCAATCATCGGCTGGGCGAACTCCTTGCCCCACGCCTGTTCCAACTGCTGCACCTTGGCCAATGCGTTCTTGACCTGGTCGGAACTCGCCAGGGTCTTGCTCTGTTCCAGTTTCTCGTTCAAAAAGCGGAGACCCTCGTTCATGCGGTCCACCTCGCGCGTGTCGCCGCTTAAGAGGTAGTTGCTCAGGTAGAGGCGGTTCTGCATCATCTGGAAGCGGACGGCATTCGTGCTATCGGCCAGCTCCAGCGAGGCCGCCGCGGCGGCTTTGGCCGCGTGCTCGCGCTGCACGGCAGACCAGTTCACCAGGAACAGTACTAACACCATGGTGAGGACGATGCCGAAACTCGTGTACAACTTCTTGCCGATTGTCATTCCTGTCTCCTCCGCAGCGAAGCCTCTACCGCGGCTCAAACTTAAAATCGATGATCCCAGAGCTCTCCGCCGATGACGGTTCAAAACGCCATTTCCTGGCGGCATCCAGAGCTGCATTCGCCAAAACAGGATGCCCGCCGACGATGCGCGCTCCTTTGACAATGCCGTTCGGCGAGACCATCACCTCAATCTTGACCGTACCCGTGATATTCATCTTGCGGGCTAGATCTGGGTACTGAGGCTGTACCTTGCTCTTGGCCCGCCGGACGATCTCCTCGCTTTG
>Ga0210389_10004312_pt1 | contig 11072 bp, 12 predicted proteins | sample IncBWH28OmetaG_FD_160127 | JGI IMG/M metagenome (GOLD analysis project Ga0210389, IMG submission 160127) | Forest soil microbial communities from Barre Woods Harvard Forest LTER site, Petersham, Massachusetts, United States - Inc-BW-H-28-O ... | reverse complement strand
TTCGCCTAATAAGGTTGCATATTTTGCAGGGTGCAGCGGTAAAAACACTTTACCAAAGCAAGCAGAGAACGTTAAGGTTGGTTCTGTAATACCCATTTCGGTACCGGCAACTTTTGCTGTGTAACCACTAATAAAATGGTACATGGCTTGCTCAGGTGTTAGTTTAGAAATTGGAGGAAGAATACCAAAAGCATCACAGGTTAAAAAGAATATATTTTTAGGTACATCGCCAATTGCAGGCTCTACTGCATTTTCAATATACGATGAAGGGTAACTTACGCGTGTGTTTTCAGTTTTGCTGATATCATCGTAGTTAACAGTAACAGTTCCTTCATTGAAATTAATGTTCTCTAATAAAGAGCCAAATTTAATGGCATTAAAAATTTGTGGCTCTTTTTCAGCTGAAAGGTTTACGCATTTTGCATAACATCCACCTTCAAAATTAAATACTGATTTATCGCTCCAGCCATGCTCATCATCACCAATTAATTTACGATTTGGGTCGGCTGAAAGGGTTGTTTTACCTGTACCCGATAAACCAAAGAAAATAGCGGTATCACCATCTTTACCAATATTTGCAGAACAATGCATTGGTAAAACTCCTTTTTCGTGGGCTAAAATGTAGTTTAGTACAGCAAAAATGCCTTTTTTAATTTCGCCTGTGTAAGCAGTTCCACCAATTAAAATAGTTTTTTTAGTGAAATCTAAAATAGCAAAGTTATGTTGGCGCGTTCCATCAATTTTAGGGTCAGCTCTAAAACCTGGTGCATTTATAATAAGCCACTCGTGCTTAAAGGTTTCTAATTCGGCAGTAGTTGGACGTAAAAATAAATTATAAGCAAATAAGTTACTCCAAGGATACTCATTTATAACACGAATGTTAATGCGGTGAGCGGGGTCGGCACAAGCATAAGAATCACGCACAAAAACCTCTTTACCAGATAGGTAAGCCAGCATACGGTTATGTAACAAATCGAATTTATCAGATTCAAAACGATTATTTACATCGCCCCACCAAACACTATCTTTAGTTTTGGCATCATACACCACAAATTTATCTTTTGGCGAACGCCCGGTAAATTCACCCGTATCAACAGCAAGTGCACCTGTATCAGTTAAAATACCTTCTCCACGTATAATAGTTTCCTCTACTAGCTCGGCAGGGTGCAGGTTCCAGTATGCAGCTTCAACATTGCCTAGACCTAATTGTGCTAAACTTTGATCTTTGGGTTTTATTCCGAATTCGTTCATAATAATTTAGTTAGTTAAGGGTGCAAAGATAAAAAAAGTCGGCTTTTTTGAAAAACCGACTTTAAACATCTAATCAACAATTTTAACAGTATTTTTAGTGTTTGGCAGGTATCATTTTAACTACAACATCCCTCTGAATTTTTACTAAATCTTTGTTAACTATCAGTTTTTCAACATCTTCTATAAATGCCTTTTTTTCTTTTTTAGATAACTCAGATAATTCTAAGTACATCATTTTTTCGCCCTCACGTCCTCTTTGATTAATAGTTACAGCAGGTTTTTTAGGATTATTTTTAATAAAAGCATCTATTTTATCATACGAAGCGCCATCAATGCCATGGCCAATGCTAATAAAAGAAATTATCAACGCATATTTTGTCTTTTTTTTAGGGGTAATTTCTTTTTTAGGCGACTGTGAGGCACTTTCTTGTGCTTTTACATTAGTGAATCCTAAAAAAATCAGGATGGGTAGAATAAAACTTATTTTTTTCATAATTGTTGTTTTTACAAGATTACTTTAAATCATAAATTGTACCAAACTTATTTTTAGCATAATTCATAAAATGAGTAAAATTTAGCTTTTCGCCGGTAATTTTTACACATAACTCTTGTGCTGTATAAAATTTGCCATGTACATGAATTTTTCCGCGCAACCAGTTTAAAAGGTTAGTGGTTTTTCCGCTTTCAATTTCACTTATTAAATTAGGAATTTCTTTTTGTGCCTGGTTAAAAAACTGAGCCGCATAAAAACTACCTAAAGAATAGGTTGGAAAATAGCCAAACGAGCCATGACTCCAATGCACATCTTGCAAAACACCTTGTGCATCGCTCGGTACATCAATGCCCAAATACTCCTTATACTTAGCATTCCAATAATCAGGTAAATCGTTTACTTTTAATTTATCTTCAAAAATTTGTTTTTCAATTTCGTAGCGTATCATTACATGAGAATGGTAGGTTAACTCATCGGCATTGGTACGAATCAAAGAAGCTTCTACCCTATTAGTTCCTTTATAAAAATCTTCGGCAGAAACATTTTGTAATTGTTTTGGGAAATATTTTTTTGCCGCATTAAAATTGTGTTTCCAATAAGCAAGGCTACGCCCCACATTATTTTCCCATAAGCGCGATTGTGACTCGTGTATGCCCAAAGATATAGCTTCGCCTAAAGGCATACCGTATTGTTCTGCCGGAAGACCTTGTTCATATAATGCATGTCCACCTTCGTGTATGCAGCTCCAAATCATTTCAGCAAAATCGTTTTCGTTTATACGTGTTGTTACACGCACATCGTTCTGACTAAAAGAGGTTGTAAACGGATGCGACGATATATCTTGCCTGCCCCGGTTAAAATCGAAACCCATTTGCTGCAACAACTCTATACCAAAATGCCATTGGGCATCTTTATCAAAGGGTTGAAAGAAAAATTTATTATCAACTTGTTTTGCTTGCTGTATTTGCTTTACAAAAGGAACTAGCTGTTTACGCACATCGGCAAACAAAATATCTAAATCGACAACGGTGGCATTTTTTTCGTGAAGATTTAAAAGTGCGTTGTACGGATGAGCTTGATAGCCCAACAAATCGCACTCTTGTTTTTTTATGGCAATTAGTTTTTCTAAATACGGAGCAAAAATTTTAAAATTATTTTCTTTGCGGGCTTGCTGCCACGCGTTAAATGCCGCACTAACCGCTTTGCTCATATTTTCTACAAACTCGGTAGAGTACTTTTTTTGACGCTCAAAGTCTTCCTCAATTTGAACGACATTTTTTTTCTCTTTATCATTTAAGGTATTATTTTTTGCGCCTTGTAAAAATTTCTCTGTGCTATCACCTGTAAACAGCTGATGTGAAATGCCCGACAGGGTAGATAACTGGCTTGCCTTAAAACCTGCTGCACCTTGTGGCATATAGGTTTCTTGATCCCAACCAAGTGTGGCTGCGGCATAATTTACATCAGCTATACGCTGCATGTGGTTTTGTAATTCATTATAACTCATGCGCTAAAATTACATACAAAACCCGTTATGGCAAATACAATTTAATGGCTGTGCTGATGTCTGTGTCCGTGACGATTATGAGGCGTCCCATGCGATTGATTTTGTTGAGCATCATTGTTTGGATGCTTTTTATCATCGTTAATTTTTAGGGCAATTAGTACCGAAAAACCAATGATAAAAAGTAGCACGCATATCACAATGGCTACATTATCTGAATGCGACTCGGCAGTAAAATTATCTTGTACTGCGGCCAAAGTCTGTTGGCTATAAAATAACGCCATTAAAAACATTACGCCAAGCATTTTTGTTGAGAAGTGTTGTGTTTTCATGATTTCTATTTTTTAAAGGTTCAGTATATAAATTATTGTTTTTGTTGTAAGCATGCCTTCTATATACTTAGACGAAAACAAAGCAAAAAGGTTGCACAGCAAGCCCTAAAAATGCTTTCAAAGTTTTTTAACGGTCGGTTTTAACGATTAAACGGCTATTTGTTGCGGTTTTTGCCTGAAAATAACGGGCAAAAACCTTTGCTTTTAAGCCTCTTATTATGTTTAACCTTAGTGCTATCTCAAAATAGTTGAAAAACTATCTTACTCAAAATGAACGTGTTTAGTGTTTTTTCGCAAATTGCTAATATATTTAGCAATATAACACTAAATTATTTAGCATATTTGCATTGAGATTTTTGATTTCCTGGTTTTTGTTTTTTTGTTTACCACTCATAAATAGAGCTGTTGGAGAAATAAGACTTAAAGGTTTTATTTAAACAACAGCTCTTTAATGGGCACGAAAGAGTTAAAGAGAAAAAAAATAATTAGTGCACAATAATTAATTTAGTGCACAATAATTAATTTTTTATTTACTGCGCCCTTATTACTTACAATATTTATATTATAAATCCCTTCGCTTAAAGCACTTATATCAATGGTTGCATTGCCGGTTATATTTTGGTTAAGTACAACTTCTCCATTTATGTTATAAACGCTTATCGTTATGGCTCCTATATCTTCTGAATAATCAATATGAAAATTACTTGAGGCAGGATTTGGATAAATGGCAAAAGCATAGTTTAAATTATTTTGATTAATAGCTGTGGTGGTACAGCCAATAAAATTATTAAATGCAGTCATGTTTCCATTAAACACATTTACATCATTTGCTTGATTGCCCGCTATGCCCGGCACGGTACGCGTCCAACTATACTGGTTAATAGTCCATGTAGGAAATATGCCTGTGTTAGGAGGTATACTTGTGGAATCTTCACTAAGATAATCAATCCAAAGTTTATAGGTGTTTAATGAACTATTTATACGTGAAGCATTAGTTGCGTTTATGTATATAACCGGTGCAATGCCTGTGGCTGTTTGAACGGTAGTTATCCAATTTTGAATCCAAGCGGTTAATGCGCTATCGCTAAAATTACTTAAATACGATCCCTCTACATCAATTGCAGGAGGTAATTCGCAACTGGTAATATAGGGTTGTGCCACACTTAAAAAATAATTTGCTTCATTAATAGCTCCGGCTTTGGTAGGGTTTAAATCGGCGCGTATAAAATGATAGGCTCCCATTTTAAGACCTGCATTTACACCTGCTACGGCATAGTTTAAATATTCGCTATCGGTATAACCTACACCCTCTGTAGCCTTAGCCCATGCAAAGGTGTAACCTGCCGCTTTAACCTGGCTCCAGTTAATGGTGCTGTTACCGCTATAAACATCAACACCAAGTATCTTCGGAGCAGGTGGCGTTCCACTAGTATCTCGCCAAACCAATTTTGAATACGGGGAATTTGAATTAATTCCACAACCCGAAACCGTTGTTAAAAGCTTTACTATACCGGTAAAGGTTGCAGTCCACCTAATATAGGGGGCAGTAGAGCAGCTTGACCGCCCACAATCGTTTTGATAACAAAGTGTAGTTCCATTAGCATTATTAAACAAGGTTAATTCTGCGTCCCAGCCCATGCTTCCACCAAAATCGCTGCAATAGGTCCATTCATACGTGTCACCGCTTGTTACGTCAAATAAAGTGTAATTACCGCCATTCATAAAAGCACTAACGGTTGACCACGATGATGATGTAGTTGAAAACGTAGCGGTTGGATAATGCCCTGTTGAGTTAGTTGCAGTAGCAGCACAGCCCCCTGTTGCACAGGTTTGTGCGTTTATTTTTGCTGTGCCTAGTATTAAAAGAAGAAGTAAAAATTTTCTCATGCTATTTGGTTTAAATTATACTTTGTTATTTGGTTTATTTAAAACTAAGTTAAATATATAAATTTTAAATACTAATTTAAAAAAAACATGTTTTGTTGTTCAAATTCTTATACCCATTTTAAACAAAAAAACGACTAAAGAAAAGATGCAATATCTCAATAAAAATAAGGATGATAACAATCCACTCTAAACGCTTACTTTCCTCGGCATTTGCCAATTCAACAAATACAGACAGGTTACTTTCTACCCGTTTAAGCATATACTCGAGCTCTTTAAAACGAATAGAAATATCGAAAGTTTTAGTAAGCCCATCGTTTACCTTACCCAAAAATTCATCTTCCCATACTACAGGCGGTGTATCGTAAATATAGAGGTTATCAATAATTCTGTTTTTTGTATTGAGCGTTTTCCCAATGAATTTTAATAATTTTTGTTTTGAAATTTTAAGTTTTCCGTGCGCTTCTAATTGATTGGTAAGATTTACCGTATCGTCAAACAGATGCTGCGCAACTTCCTGATAAAAATCCAACGCCAATGATTGAGCTACTTGCAGCATGGCAATCCGTATTACATCATCATTTATTTCGCTTACCGATAGCGAGTTGTATGAAAATACAGGTTGGGGCGTTTCTTTTTTTTCAATAATAAAATCTTCCTGCAAACGATTATCGAGATGGTTAACGCAGTATTTTGTAAGCAGAGAAATAAATGAGCTGCGCTGTACATCATCAACATTAGCAAATACAACTACGCCATAGTTTAAAATAAAAACATATCCCTGCTCGTACTTGTAAAACAATTCAAACGAGTTTGAATTAATCAACCATCCGGTGTACTCAGTTTTAAATTTTTTAATGCTGGTATTTTCAGCAATTTGATATGCTATTATCTTAATCATCTTTATCCCCTCTCTATACCAAAGATACTCTATTTAGCCCCAAAAACCCAATGAATTAAGGCATAAGTAACTTAAGAAATTGAAAAATAATTTTTCTTAAATATTTATTGCCTATTTAATTTTACCGATAGTACTTTACAATTCGCCAGTTAAACTATTCAATTCCCTTTGCGAGGTTAAAAAACAAGCAAAAACGATATTACCTTTGGTTAGAACTTAGTTATGAGATACTAAAATGGTAATTCCGATTCTATGAAATATTGGGAATAACTAAAAAGTTACGGTTATGGAAACAATTCTTGTACCCACAGATTTTTCACCGGCTGCCAAAAATGCGGCTGAGTATGCGGTAGAGCTTGCCAAATTTTTTGATGCAAGGTTGGTTTTAGTTAACGCTTTTCCTGCGCCATCGGCAAACCTTGATACTATGTTTCCTGTAGATGCTGTTACATCAATGCAACATATAGCTTCAGGAAATTTAGAAGCACTTAAACGAGAACTGCTTTTGCATTATGGAGATGACATCGATATTGAGTGTAATGCAGAAATGGGTTCGGTTTATGATGTTGTTGATTTAAATAGTAAAAAATATGAGGCTGATTTAATTGTTATGGGCATTATTGAGGAAGCCGGAGTAATAAGAGAACATATACTTGGAAGTTCGGCTGTTAAAGTTGCCAGAAACATTGGTATTCCAACATTTATTATTCCTGAAAAAGTGAAATATCAACCTATTAAGCATATTTCTTTTGCTTGCGATATGGAGAAAACAGAACAAACAGCCCTTATAAGCATAGTTAAATATTTTAGCGAGATTTTTAAGGCTGAGCTAGAAATAATTAATATAGAAGGGCTAAAAGAAGAAGTTAGCTACGAAAAAGCGAGAACAAGTGTATTTATAGAAAAAAAGCTTGAAAGCGTAAAACATCAAACCGTTTATATTGCTGAAGAGAGAATTGCTAAAGGTTTAGAAATTTACTTTGAGTCGCACCCAACCGATTTGCTTATTACCAATCCAAAAAAACACAACGTTTTTCATAATTTGTTTAAAGAGAACGTTACTAACGAGCTTGCTTTTCATCTTCATTTACCGATTCTAGCCATTCATTAAATAAAAAATGTTTTATTATAAAACTTAGAACCTATGGAAACACAAACATTTTCAAAAAAATCAATTAGTACTTTGTTAATCTTAGCATTATTTTTTAGTCGAAATATGTTGGCTCAACAAAATAAAACCATAGAAGAAGATGTTGCACCAACACACAGCATAATTTTTATATTAAGTGTGTTGTTTTTTATACTTGGTTTTGCCGTATTTATTGTATTAAAATTGCGTGACGATGCTAAAGAGAAAAAAGATGCTCAATCCATTTCGCATCATACTAAACACAGACATCTTCACCGTAATCATTATGGGCACAGACATCAATATAATCATTAGTTCTTGAAAATAATTACCGTTCCTTAAGCATACGGTAAATAGTAGATTGGCCTATGCCTAGTTTGTCTGCTACTAACTTTATATCGTTGTTGTATTTTTTTAAATACACCGTTAAAATTCGTAATTCATATTCCCTTAGTGTAAGCTCTTCGTTCATAACCTCAGTTATTACATCAAATGAAGTTAAACTAATATCATTAGCTGTAATTTTTTCGTTTGAGCTCATTACAATAGCCAATTCTATTACCGATTTTAATTCGCGTACATTGCCTGGAAATGCATAGGAAATTAGCTTTTGTTGAGCATCTTGAGTAAGTAATTTTTCTTTCAGGTCGTTTTCCTCACAAAAATTTTTCATAAAATACTTTGCAAGCAATAAAATATCATTTCCTCTATCTCTTAAAGGAGGTAATTCAATAGGGAGCCCAAACAATCGATAATAAAGGTCTTCGCGAAACTTGCCCTCTTTTATTTCACTTTTAAGATTTCGGTGTGTTGCCACAATTATACGGCAATCTATTTTAACCGGTATATTACTACCAATGCGGGTAATTTCTTTTTCTTGTAAGGCACGAAGTAGTTTTGCCTGTATAGAAATATCCATCTCGCCAATTTCATCTAAAAAAAGAGTGCCGCCGTTTGCTTCTTCAAATTTACCTATACGCCTTGCCATAGCTCCCGTAAACGAACCCTTTTCATGGCCAAACAATTCACTCTCGATTAACTCCGTAGGAATAGCGGCTACATTTACCGGAACGAATGGTTTGTTTTTTCGACAAGAATTATAGTGGATAGCTTTGGCTACTACTTCTTTTCCGGTTCCGGTTTCGCCGGTAATAGTTACGGTTATATTGGTTGAAATAGCTTTTTCTATTAACTCAACAGTTTTTAAAATAGCCGGGCTATTACCAACAACAAAGTTTTGAAAATCGTATTTTTTTTGAACCTCTTTTTCTAGATACGAGATTCTGTTTTTAAGATATAAATTTTTATGTATATTATCTATTACCTTTAATAAACGCTCACGTATGTCTTTTTCTTTCACTATATAGTCAGATGCACCCTGCTTAAGCAATTCAACAGCTGTTTCTACATTATCTTGTGCAGATATAACAAGCACTTCTATATTGGGGTTATAAGCTTTTATCTTAGATAGAACTTCTGCGCCATCCATATCGGGCAAATAATAATCTAGTGTTACTACATTGGGTGCATCATCAAGGTGTTTTAAAAATTCCTTTGCTGTATAAAACCCCTTTACCAAATAATCAGAATTTAAGGAGAGGTTATGAACCAATAGTTTATTAAACCATTCATTATCTTCAATAACGTATATTGTAAACGGCTTTCCATTCATATATACACTAAAGTACAAAAAAATTGCTTTAGGCAATGCCAAAAAAATAAAAATAATGGTCTATTAAACCAATATATTATGTGTAGGCTGTATTAAGACGCTCATTAATAATATCCTCAGCAATATAACAACTGCGTATAAGCGCATCGTTATCTTTATTTATAAATTCAACTGCGCCCTCACTAATGGTTTGAATTTCGGTTATTGCACTTTTAGACTGAGAAATAACTACTACTTTACAATTAAGGCATTTTTGTTTTATTTTTTTTAGTACAAACAATGCATTTTTGCTATCACCTAAATAAAAATCAACAAAAGCTATATCGGTATCAACATGTAAGTTATATAAACAATCGTTTAAGTTGGTGTACGACTGTATGTCAAAACTATATTCCTTATCAATAGAAATAGGTTTTATATAATTCTGCAATTTTTGCGAGAGAATGTTGTTATAAAACTCACTATCCTCTAACACTACAATTTTAAAATGGTTTTGCGTTTTCATAATTGTTATTTTTAGCATTAAACACTATTTTCAACTCACCTACTATAAACAATTATTGTTTTCGTTTTTTTGTTTTATGCGATAAAATATAATCCATTATATACGAGTAACTCCAATCAGTATCAAAACTTGCCACTTCATCAAAATCATTTTTTGACTGCTGTGTAATTTTTTTATTAGCAAACGCATCTTCTTTTGAAGCCGCTGTTTTAAACTGATGCTGTGTTTTCATAACTAATATTTTTAGCGTTTAATTTATTTTTCATTTTACGAAGCATGTGGCTATAAACAGCGGCTTTCATGCTTCTTCCGGGTTTTTTACCTTCTTTAATTTTTTTGCTCAATTGATGTTTTTTTTCAAGATGATTAACCCCAACTATTTTTACTAGATAATTAGATAAATGGCGTACACGATTTTGAAACAGTTTACAAACCTGATACTGATTATCTTGATTTATTATGTTTAATGTGTTGTACATGGCTACATTTTTTAAATAATACTACTAATTACAGCAATATGTTTTCCAATAGTGTGCCAATTATTATGTTAGCGCAAATAATTTTGTAATTATTTATTTAACAAGCAATTAAGTATTTCTGTTTAAAAAAAATGGTTAGAAATTACTTCCGTTTTTACAATTTTGAGAAAAATTTCTCAAAATGAGAATAGATAAATTTATGTATTATATAGATGAAATTTGGTTAGACTTAGACCAAATATTTATTCTAAAAAAATTTGAGAGAAGGAAATAACGGATAACGAGGGAGGTAGCTTTTATTTTTATTATATATAATCAGGAAAATGCTCTGCCATTACTTCATTAATAATAACTTTTGTAAGTGGCTTTCTTTTAAATGCAATAATTTCTGTAATTAATTTTGCTTTTTGCTCATCATCAGGATTTGGAGAGGTAGTTAGCATTACTATTTTTGAAGACATAGCATTTTGGCTGTTGTTTTCTTTATACTCTTCTACAAACTCCCAACCATTCATTCCGGGCATATTAATATCTAAAAAAATAACATCAGGAGCAGGATGATTTACTTCTTTTAACTGATACTTACCCTTATTTAATAGAAAATCTAAGCCATCCGTTCCACTTTCAGCAACATATACTTGTTCGGCAATGTCTAAGTTTTTAATAAGCTTTTGATTAAAGATATTCGTAAACTCATTATCTTCAATGAGAAGAATACAATTTAATTTTTTCTTCATGCGTTTTCTTCTAGTTTTGGCAAGGTAAAATGAAACTTGCTCCCTTCATTTTCTACTGATTCTACCCATATTTTTCCATGATGAAGTTCAATAATTTTTTTACAATGTGCTAATCCAATACCGGTACCATCATATTTTCTAGTACTGTGCAAGCGTTGAAATATTACGAAAATTTTATCTTTGTG
>Ga0210389_10004310_pt1 | contig 11074 bp, 11 predicted proteins | sample IncBWH28OmetaG_FD_160127 | JGI IMG/M metagenome (GOLD analysis project Ga0210389, IMG submission 160127) | Forest soil microbial communities from Barre Woods Harvard Forest LTER site, Petersham, Massachusetts, United States - Inc-BW-H-28-O ... | reverse complement strand
ACTGGTAAGAATCTCATACTGTTCTTTAAAAATAGTGTACAACTTTTTTGTAGAACTGATTTTTCCCGCCTTTCAAATCTACCATAATTTTGCAAACTTATAATTATAAGACTTCCTACTCTTATTACTTCTATCATCCGCTCCACAGCATTTACAAATCCTGCGGTATAGCTCTAACTAACACCAATGCAGTAAATCTCCCCTTAGCACCATCGGCAAACTAATTATTTTTTATCTTCGCTTTACTAAATGTATTGCATGAAAAATTTACTTCTTATAATTGGTATACTGGTTACTTTGTTTTCTTGCAAAAAATCTAGCACAAATAATCAAGTATCACATTCTAATACATCTAAAGTGCAGGTTGTTCTTTATTCCCCTGTATTTCCTTATACATCTTACTATAGTTCGCCAGCACTAAGAGGGTTTTTGGTCGACACCTTTACAACTCGAAATTTTGGAATTGAATATAATGTGGTTAACGGGCAACACAAGCAGTACTTTGCAACCGTAGTGGATGATAATAATTTAAACACAACTACTGCTGATAGTTTTCGTGTTACGGTTTACATAAACGGAGCTAAAAAATATTATAATGCAGGTAAAAGTACCGCCACTGTACAAATTCAGTTATAGCACCTAACAAACAAAAACAAGTATACATTTATTAAATGAAAAATAAACTAATAGTCTTATTACTTATTATAGCATCCTTTAAACTAAACGCTACAAACGATAGCACCACGGTAACTAAAATAAACGATAGCACCTCCGTAATTAAAAACGGCATTGGCATCACCGTATCGCCTATGTTAGCTATGCCCTATTATAAAAGCAGCAGCACACTTTACCCCGGCTTTAGTTTTGCGGCGGGCGTAAGCGGTAATTTGGTACTAAGTAAAAAACACAAACTCTATCTTGGTGTTGCTTTAGGTTATTTAACCAACAGCGGCATACAAAAAAATATCCCCAATGTTTATTCAGTAACAATAAGCCCCAATGGTAATGTTACGTACACAAACCAGGGTTACTTTAGCACTAGCACTAGGTTCAATTACAATTACCTTGCCCTAAGCCTTCAAAAAGTAGTAGCAAAAATATCTGCAAAAATGTATTTGTTTGCAGGCATAGGTGCACAGCTTAATTACAACTTCACTATACGCCAAAGCACCAAAAACAGGGTAGATTATAATGGCAACAACCTAGATAGCACCTACCATTGGTCAGGTGTCGATATTTCACAAAATTTTTCGGCATCTGCTTTTGCCAAAATAGGTTTAATGACAAACCTTACACAAAACCTTTCGTTTTTTGTTGCACCCGTTTTTTATTACGACCTTAACCCGCAGGTTTTATTTAAAAACAACAATGCCCGGTTTAATAACCTAGGCATCAACCTTCAGTTAATGTACGCCTTTTAATATTTCTCGCTCCACAGCATTTACAAATCCTGCGGTATAGCTCCAACTAACACCAACGCAATTAATTTCCCTTCGGAGCAGTAGGGCAGGCCTGCCCAGACACCAAGTCGACTGGCCCTGTGCGGATGCAATTGGCTGGGCTTGAGTTTTTGATTCTTTTTCATCAAGGACGGCAAAAGTCCGGTGGACTTTTGAGCGAGCCTGTGTGTTAGAATAGTAGAAAAAAAGTAAAAGGATAAAACACTAGGCTAATCAATCCCCGCTCCGCAGGATTTGTAATCCTGCGGAGCGGTTTTTTTTTACACTTTCTAAATCTTTCTGATTTTTAGATTTTAGATAAATTATAAATTTTGTGCTAATTATATTTTAGGATAGGTACAAATTTGAACGCTAACAACACTACTACCACTTTATTCTAATATCTTCATTAAATCCTTAATGTGTTGTGGTTCTACATGATTAGCTATTTTAATTTTAGGGTCAGAGAAACCATCATATAGTTCATCCATAACGCTTTTGTAATAATCTTTCTTTTTTGCATTATTTTTTTGCGTTGCTTCTGCATACATAAGAGCAAAATTATAGAAATCTGTTTTTAAAGTATTATCCTCCCCGGCTTTAGCAATGCCATATAAGGCCGATAGTAAGTCATGGCATTCTTTACCGTTCATAGTATTTGTTAGATAATGTTTATAAGCAAGTAGCTTGGGATTATTTTTATGATTACGGATAATAGTTTTTATATCTTCGTTAATCAGCAAGTATTTTCCTCTCTCTTTATAAGTATTAAACACTTTAAAATCTATCTCCATTGTACCTATTGATTTTATTAAGCTATCAGAGTAACTGACAATCTGTTCAACAATTAGATGCTGATAACTATCAAGTCCTCCAACATTTAGAGAATCGAAGTAAGTGACATTTAATTTATTTCCTATAATTTCTACTTGAACAGAATGTGAAGGAAATAGTTTAAGTAATAATTTACTAATACTATCTGTAGTATTACTTAAATTACTTTCTAAGACTTCCTTATTTTCTTTGCTTTTGTTAGAACAACTCAATATGGTTATTAACAAAGTAAGTATTATAATTTTTTTAACCATTATTTTTTAAATTTTGGGTTTCTTTTATAAAAAGCTTTTGACATTGAATCAGCAGGAAATGCCTCCGCAGTTTTTGCACTATCTTCAATTGTTCTGGCTTTTGGAAGAGAAATAACTGTACTGCCAAAACTAGGAAATCCTAATGAAGGTGCAATATTTTTTAATGGAGATTTAAACTCGGCACCAAAACCAAGACCTACAGTATTATATTGAAAATTATGAGGGTCTTTAGATTGGTTATTTTGAGTCCAATCGCTGTTTCCTCCCATCCTAAATGGCTCTACAGAAACCCCATAATATAAATTATTATTTTTTAAATTATATGGGTTTCCAAAAGGGCCTATTTTTACACTCCCAAAACCCCGCTCCGCAGCATTTGTAATCCTGCGGTATAGCTCTAACTAACACCAATGCAGTAAATCTCCCCTTAGCACCATCGGCAAACTAATTATTTTTATCTTCGTTTTACTAAATATAATGTATGAAAAACCTGTTTCTTATAATTGGTGTACTAATAGTGTTGTTCTCTTGTAAAAAATCAACTGACACAACTACGTCATCTGGCCCAATAAATACTACTACTACACCAAGTTATTCTTTAGATGCACAGGGTAATCCCGGTGGCATGTATAGCGGTATGTTCAATGTAGATTATAGTTACATTTACAATTCTCCCCCTTCAATTATTTATTCTTCTTTGTTTGGAGTAAGCTGTTGGTTTTTTACCGCACCACAATCGTATCAAAATATAAGAACAGGCAACTTCTATACAACAACAACAAACTCCGTAATAGTAAACGGACATAAGTTTGCTTTACATAATGGCATATATCAAGATTCTACAGGTGTTACACTTTCGTCGCCTTACCAATGGACTATTGTCGGTAACAGCAACATCCCCTCATTTACATACACCAGCATTACACCAAAACCAAGTTATTCTGGGTTTTGGCAAATTCCTGATACAGTAAACAAACAACAAAACTTAACTTTGCCTTTAAGCGGAGCAAGCGGCTACGATTTGTTTGAGGTAGATATATACGATACTGCAACATACAACAAGCACATAAAATATTCGGTTTCAAATGCAACATCAGTTATAACCATCCCTAAAGATTCGCTTACTAAATTCATTTCGGGCACAGGGGTGATAATAGAAACATCCCTTACAAAATTTGACCCGCAAAGTACTGGCGGTAAAAAATTTCTTTTCCAAACCACCCTCGAATATCAAAGAACGCTAACAATTAAGTAAATTTCACCCGCTCCACAGCATTTACAAACCCTGCGGTATAGCTCCAATTAACACCAACGCAATTAATTTCCCTTCGGAGCAGTAGGGCAGGCCTGCCCAGACGCCAGGTCGACTGGCCCTGTGCGGATGCAATCGGCTGGGCTTGAGTTTTTCTTTCTTTTTGGTCAAGCAAAAAGAAATTAAGAAAAATAAAAAACCAAGGCTAATCAATCCCCTAGCACCAATTACTCCTTACTTTATAAGCCATTTTTTCGTACTTTTGCCCCCATGAATTTAAACGGCAAAAAAGTTGCTTTTCATACACTTGGCTGCAAACTAAACTTTGCCGAAACCTCCACCATTGCTCGTAAGTTCGAAAACACAGGCTACACCAAAGTAGAGTTTGACGACCAAGCCGATGTATATGTACTAAACACCTGCTCGGTTACCGAAAACGCCGATAAAGAATGCAAGCAATTAATTCGTAATGTAAAAAAACTTTCGCCGCAGGCAATTGTGGCAGTTATAGGTTGCTACGCCCAATTAAAAGCTAACGAAATTGGTCAAATACCCGGGGTTGATTTAGTGCTGGGCGCTAAAGAAAAATTTAACCTGCCGCATTATGTGGAACATCTTACCAAAACTGAAAACGCTGAGGTGCACAGTTGCGAAATAGAGCAGACTGATGAATTTATTTCATCCTACTCTGCCGGCGACCGTACTCGTTCCTTCCTAAAAGTGCAAGATGGTTGCGATTATACCTGTTCCTATTGCACCATCCCTTTAGCGCGTGGCAAAAGCCGCAGCGATAGCATTGCAAATGTAATTGCCCAAGCTAAAGAAATTGCCGCACAAGGCATTAAAGAAATTGTACTTACTGGTGTAAACATTGGCGACTTTGGTTTTACCCAAAACTCTAATACCGAAAAACGCCAAGAAACTTTTTTAGATTTAATAAAAGAACTTGATAAAGTAGCAGGCATAGATCGTTTCCGCATTTCATCCATCGAGCCTAATTTATTAAAGGATGAGATTATCGATTTCGTATCGCAATCAAAAAAATTTGTTCCTCATTTTCATGTGCCCTTGCAAAGTGGCAGCAACAGCATGTTAAAGTTAATGCGCCGTCGTTACATGCGCGAACTTTATGTTGAACGTGTTGCCCGCATAAAACAAGTAATGCCGCATGCTTGCATTGGGGTAGATGTTATAGTAGGTTTTCCCGGCGAAACCGATGCCGAGTTTTTAGAAACCTATAACTTCATCAACGCGTTAGATGTTTCTTACTTGCACGTCTTCACCTATTCTGAACGTCCAAACACCGATGCCATTACGCTTGATGGCGTAGTTTCTATTCCTGTTCGTAAAGAGCGCAACAAAATGCTGCGCATTCTTTCTACAAAAAAACAAAGAGATTTTTATACCCAACACATAGGCAGCACACGCAAAGTGTTGTTCGAAGCCGAAAACAAAAACGGTTTCATACATGGCTTTAGCGATAACTACATAAAAGTACAAATGCCTTTTGGGGCAGATTTAATAAATAACATGCAGGATGTTTACTTGCAGCAAATAAACGAAGCCGGTTTAGTAACCGCCACACCGCTTATAGCCGCAACAACTTTAGTGAGTAAGTAAAATGAAAATCAGTGTAGGAAAACTCTTTACCAACTTAGCCTTATTTTTTGGCATCTTAGCCGCCTTATCGTGTATCTCTATTTCCCTGTTAAAGTGGGGCATGTTTTGTGCCATTGCAGGCATCATTTGTTCGGTGTTTGTAATTTTTAGGCGCACACAATTTCAAATGGAAACCAAATGGAATCACCCGGTGTTTTTTGCCCTTTTGCTAAGTTCCGTTCCGGTGCTTTATATTATCACAATTATTTTTATTTTTAAAGAATAATGTATGCTTAAAAAAATAAATCAATATCTGTCGCTCATAAAATTTAGTCATACAGTTTTTGCTATGCCCTTTGCACTTATTGGTTTTTTGTTGGCCTATAAGCAAGTGGGCAAGTTCGACGCCACTATTTTTTTCTATATGATACTGTGCATGGTTTTTGCCCGCAGTGCGGCAATGGCATTCAACCGTTATATCGATAGAAAGTTTGATGCCCTAAACCCCCGCACCAAAAACCGCGAAGTGCCTGCCGGCATCATTAGCCCTGCGGCTGCATTAACCTTAACCATCATTTGCTCGGCAGCCTTTATAGCAACCACTTGGTTTATCAATTCAATTTGTTTTTATTTATCGCCTGTGGCATTACTGGTAATTTTAGGTTACAGTTTCACCAAACGCTTTACGCCCCTTTGTCATTTAATATTGGGCGTAGGTTTAAGCCTGGCACCCATTGGCGCTTATTTAACCCTAACAGGGCACTTTAGTTTGCTGCCTATTTTATTATCGTTTGTAGTTTTTACCTGGAGTGGTGGTTTCGATATTATTTACGCCCTGCCCGATGCCGATTTTGATAAAGCACACAACCTAAATTCTATTCCCGCATGGTTGGGCATTCCGCGTGCACTAAAGTTTTCCGAAGTGGTGCATGTTGTTACTGCACTTTTAATTATTACCGTTGGCGTAACCGGGCACTTTAGTTTTATTTATTGGATGGGTGCTGCTTGTTTCATAGGCTTACTTATTTATCAGCATCGTTTAGTAAAGCCAACCGATTTAAGCAAAGTAAATTTAGCGTTCGGCACAGTTAACGGCATTGGCAGTTTAGTTTTTTCTATCTTCACCATAGCCGATATTTTTTTTAATAAATAAAAATGCAGGGTAAATATTCCTTACGCAAAATAGAAAACCTGCATATACCACTTTGGTTACTTAAAGATACTTGCTGGATGTTGGAGTGGCGTTTGCTTGGCGTTACCATGATAGTGCCCACCCTGTTTGTTGCTTTTTTAATTACGTTTATTACCCGCAAAACCAACGAGGTGTACATCAACCTGGCTATTTGCTTTTGGATTTTTGCCAATGCCTTTTGGATGTGTTGCGAATTTTTTGGCAGGGTAGAGTATAAATTTTACGCCGGCATTCCTTTTGTTTTTGGTTTTATAGCCACCGCTTATTTTTATATCTTTAAAAATAAATCCCAAAATGAAAAAATTAGCTAATCTCATATCCTATCTTTTTCATCCCATTTTTATGCTCACGTATTTAACGGCATACTTTTTATTTACCAACAACTACTTCGCCTATTTTGTACCACCCGTAAAAAAACTTTTTTTAATGGCAGCCGTAGTAGTATTTTCGGTGCTGTTGCCCTTACTAAATATGGTGCTGCTAAAAAAAATGGGCTATATAAAAGATATGCAGGCGCACCAATCTAGCGAGCGCTTAATGCCCTATGTATCAACCCTAACTTTATACATCGGCTTGCTTTATATTTTGCACGGTTTATCGCTGCCTTACTTTTTCAAACAAATTATCTTAGTATCGTTACTTGTTATCGCTGCCGATTTCATCATAAATTTTTTCACTAAAATTTCGGCACACGCATCGGCCATTGGGGGTTGCTTGGGTGTAATTTATTTTTGCGAATTTTTTTCTACCAGCGCCAACATCATACCCCTTTGCATTTGTTTGGGCATAGCAGGCTTAATTTGTTTTGCCCGCTTGTATTTAAACGAGCACTCGCCCAAGCAGGTTTACGCGGGTTTTGCGGTAGGCTTGCTAACCTCATTAGCTTGTTTAACTTTGCTACTGTTTGTAAATTTTAATTTGTGATTTTAGTTACCGGTGCCACAGGTTTATTGGGTAGTCATTTAACGGCTGCGCTTGTCATGCAAAATAAAAAAGTGCGTGCCCTGTATCGTCATAAAGATAAAATAGAAAACACAAAAAAAATTCTTGCCTACTACACCACCGAAGTCGAAAAATATTTTTCGCTCATCGAGTGGCATCAGGCCGATGTTACCAATTATTTTTCTCTGCAAGAACCCCTTACCAACGTAAGCGAAGTATATCATTGCGCAGGTTTGGTTTCGTTTGATGAGGCCGATAGCAAACAACTCTACGCCATTAATGCCGAAGGCACAGCGCACGTTATAAACACTTGCTTAGACAAAGGCGTGCAAAAATTTTGTCACGTTAGTTCCGTAGCCACCTTGCAAATAGAAGCCAACAAAAAATACATCGATGAGTTTTCTGTCTGGAAAACCGCCGCAGGCAATTCATCCTACGCCATTACCAAATATCGTGGCGAGTTCGAAGCATGGCGCGGTGCCGCCGAGGGCTTGCAAGTTTTGGTAGTAAACCCATCCGTTATTTTGGGTGCAGGTTGCTGGGGACAAAGCAGTACACAACTCATTACCCGTTGCCACAAAGGCTTACCCATTTACACCGAAGGCATAACAGGTTATGTAGATGTGCGCGACGTAGCCAACTGCATGATTAGGTTAACCAACGAAAACAAATTCGGGCACCGTTACATCCTCAATGCCGATAACTGCTCCTTCAAGCAAATCACCCACCAGCTACAACAAAATTTTAATAAGCCAACCAGCAAAATAAAAGCAGGCAGCTTTCTTTTAAACCTGGCTTTATTTGGCGATGCCTTTCTTTCCACCATCACTGGCAAAAAACGTAGCTTTACCAAAAGCATGTTACAATCAGCACAAAACAAACACTACTACAATAACACAAAAGTTTGCAAAGAGTTAAACTACCAATTCATCCCCGTAGCAAATAGTTTAGCTTACGTAGCTAATTTGTATTCAAACGATAATAAGTAACTGGGCGTTCCGGCAATTACGCCGTCGGGCTTTCCGTTACAAGTCCTCGCCTGCTTGTCATTTCGAACGAATGTGAGAAATCTGTATTTGCAGGCTGCGGGCTTTTCACTACAATCCCTAACGCACCCGCAGGATTACAAATCCTGCGGAGCGGGGCAAAATATTTAGTGCAGTATAACGAACTTTTTATTTATTAAATAATTGGCAGTTTTAATTACTACACTATAAACTCCTTCATTTAAATTGCTTACGTCGACACTTAAAGTGTCGTTTATGTTTTCACTAAAAACATGTCGGCCGTTTGTATCATACAAATCCACCATTAACTTATCAGTAGTGTTAGTTTTAATAATAAACTGATTACTTGTCGGGTTAGGGTATATGGTAAAAATAGTTTCGGCCGTTACTTCATCTATATCCGTAGTTACACAATTTAGACTTGTTGTATATGTTTTAATACAGGCGTGCGCATCGGTTAGGGTTAAGGTATAATTTCCTAATGCAAGTCCGTTTATAGTTGAGCTTGTTGCATTTGTATTCCATAAATAAGTATAAGGTGCGGTACCGCCCGAAACGATGGCCTGTATCATTCCATCATTTAAACTACACGATGTTGGGCTTGTATAAGTAAAGCTTGTATACAAATAACCTGGTTGTACTATAGTTATAACTCCGTTAGCTGCTTTACCTTTTGCATCGGTAACAGTAATTGTATAACTGCCTGGGCTTAATGCGCTTACCGAATAAGTTGTTTGCCCACTGCTCCATAAATAAGTATAAGGTGCGGTTCCGCCATAAGGCGAAACACTTGCATTACCGTTATTGGCTGTATAGCAACTAACATTTGTTTGCAAAATAGTAAAGCTTACTTTTCCTAAATTGGCAGTAAACACATCATGGGTGTATGTTGTATTATTTACCGTATTGTAAACAGTTGCAGCATCAAAATTAATTGATGGGCTTCCAAAATATCCAGTTACATATACATTTGTATCGGCATCAACACATATTCCACCGCCAAAATCATTATCATCACCGGCGTTGACTTTTGCCCAAACTACATTGCCAAGTGCATCATATTTTACCATATAAATATCATAACTGTTCCAGTTAGGTAAAACTACATTTCCAAATGTAATCGGACGATTGTTGAAATCGCCTATCACATATGAGTTACCTGTACTATCGGTTGTTATATCGCAGCTGTTTGCCAACATATTATTTCCGGTGGCCGTTGCCATTTTTGCCCAAAGGGCATTGCCTAACGAATCGTATTTAGCCGTAAAAACATTGTAACCGTATGTGTTTATTAAAGTTGTAGAACCAAAAATAATTTTCGGACTATTAAAATCCCCTGTTATATAACAATTTCCATGTGCATCTGTACTAATTCCACTTGAACCGTCATTGCCGTTTCCGCCACTACTTTTTGCCCAAATAACATTACCGGTTTGGTTATACTTAGCCACAAAAATATCTCCGCCTACAGTTGTATCGTTAGGTAAAGCAATACTTCCAAAATTCATGGCAGCTTGGGCAAAAGTCCCTGTTACAACTATGTTGTTTATATTATTTACTGCTACGGCCGTCCCACCACTAAGGCAATTAGGCCCTCCTGCGGTTTTTGCCCAAACAACATTACCCAATATATCATGCTTTACTAAAAAAAAACTTTGATTAGGAGCATTAAGATTAATTAGTTTAATACCGCCAAAATGAATTGAGTCTCCCGAAAAATTACCTGTCATAAATAAGTCTCCGTTTTTGTCAACACAAACTGCAGTTCCTTCATCATTAGCACCACCCCAATAACCTTGTCCGCCATAACTTTTTGCCCACAAAACATTGCCTAACGAATCGTACTTGGCTAAAAAAATATCTGTCAAGTTGCCCGATGTATCTATATTACTTAACGTAAACGTGCCAACCGTAATGGTTTTGCCATAAAAACTTCCGGTAACGTATATTTGGTTCATTGTATCAATGGCAATACTCGTACTGTTTTGGTTACTAACTCCATTAATGCTTTTTGCCCACACTGGGTGCCCTAATAAATTGTATTTTACAATATAGGTTTCGCAGGTAAAAATAGAATTGGCACTATCTACATTGACTAAAACACTAGTGCCATAGCCAAAATTTAATGTTTTACTATAGTAACTTCCAGTTACATAAACGCTGCCTTTACCATTGGTGCAAATTCCCGAACTCGTTTCATTTCGCACACCATAAGCCCCTATAGCCCAATTCCATTTAGGAGTTTGCGCATTTACGTATTGTAAAAAAGTAAGTAAAAAAAGGAATAAAATTTTTTTCATGCTTCGTTTGGTTCATCAAATATAATTAATTGCCACTATATTTACTTATAGTTATTACTTTGTTTTTGCTCCACACCCCCGCTCTGCAGGATTTGTAATCCTGCGGTATAACTCCAACTAACACCAATGCAGTAAATTTCCCCTTAGCACAGTAGGGGCAGGCCTGCCCAGACGCCAAGTCGACTGGCTTGTGCGGATGCAATCGGCTGGGCTTGGCTAACGCACATACTGGCTCAAATGTGTACTACACATTTG
>Ga0210389_10004309_pt1 | contig 11077 bp, 6 predicted proteins | sample IncBWH28OmetaG_FD_160127 | JGI IMG/M metagenome (GOLD analysis project Ga0210389, IMG submission 160127) | Forest soil microbial communities from Barre Woods Harvard Forest LTER site, Petersham, Massachusetts, United States - Inc-BW-H-28-O ... | reverse complement strand
CTCAGCTGCGATGCCTCGACCGCCGATCTCCCGCGGCACGCGGGTGTGCGTGATCGTCATCACACCATCCGCCAGTGTGTAATCCAATTCCGCGTGATGCCCGTCAACGTCTGTCGTAAATCGCTTTAAGTTCTGATCATGGCTAATGGTGCTCATGCTCGTTCGAATGCTCCTTTGGTTCTGCCTGTCGCTCCGGGGGACGCGGAGCAGGGCGGGCTTGCGGTTGCGGCGCAGGCCTGGGAGCTTGAGTCTGCGCCGGTTCGCGGCGCGGCTCAACTGGCGCGGCTTGCCGGGGCGGCGGGGCCTCGCGCTGCGGCGGCGGCTGGCGTTGCTGCGGCGGAGGCTGGCGCTGCTGCGGGGCTTCGCGCTGCGGCGGGGCTTCGCGCTGCGGCGGAGGCTGGCGCTGCTGCGGGGCCTCTCGCGGCTGCGGCGCTTCTCGCGGTGGGTTCGCGCGCGGCGGCGACGCAGTTTCGCGGTTGGGTTGAGCTGGCCGTGCCTCGCGGGGCGGAGCAGCCTCGTTTCGATTGGGCGTAGCTTCCCGGTTCGGCGTGACCGCACGATTCGGCGTCGCTTCGCTCCCCGGCCGAGGCGTGCTCAGGCGGGGCTGCGGAGTCGCGCGTTCCGCGGGGTTCTGACGATCGCCCCCCGCGCCGGCATTCCGTGTCGGCGTCACCGCGTTCCGTGCGGGTATCGGGTTGGAAAAATTTCCGGCGCGAGGAGTTGCCGCAATTGACGGATGACCGTGATTGGCAGCGGCGCGCAAATCCGGATTGCTGCGTGCGGTCTGTATATGCTCGCGCTGAGCCGGGGTTGCTTCGATGTGGCGCTCGCGCGCCGCCGCCATTTCCCCCTGGGTGGGCTGCGCGCGAACGCCGCCGCTGCCGCCGTTGTAGCTGACCCGTGTTACGTTGATATTGTTGATGACGGTTTTGTTGTAGACGTTGGTGATATGCGTTGAGCCGACATTGACGACCGCGCGGTTGTAGAAGAGGTGCCCGCCTTGCCAATAGCCGCCCTCGTAGCCCCGGCCGCCGTAGCCATAGCCATAATTGACGCCGCCATAAAATCCGACCTGGGGACCCCAGTAGCCGGCATGCCAGAGGAAAACGGCACCCTCGGCGCCCCAGTACCCCGGCGTCCACAGATAGTCGGGTTGCGGAGCTTCGACCCAGGTGCCCGGTACCCAGTAATAGTCTTGAATGTCATCGCCCCAAGCCCAGTATCCGGGCGTCCATATATAGCCGTCCCCAGGAATCGGCGGCTGGTCATATACCGGGATCTCGGGAGGGGCGATGCTGACGGACACGTTGATTTGCGCCGAACTCAATGCCGGCGAGAACATAAGGAGCAACGCCGGAATGATGGACAAACGCCAGGATATCGAACGCATGATTAGTCTCCGTTGTGAGACGCGCGGTGTCGCGGAATTCTTGTAAGAGCACCCTATCGGGAAGCCGGCTCCGTCTTAATCAGCGGGCCGCGCCGGCGCCTGTAGGATATAGCTGATAGCCCACAGTAGCGATTCTCTGCGCGTTCTATGATGGTTCAACCTATGACAGCCGCCCCGGTTATTGCCCAGAACGCGGATGTCCGTTTCCTTGGAAAGCTTCTCGGCGACGTCATCCGCACGTACGGCGGCGTTCAGTTGCTCGATCGCATCGAAGCGATTCGGGCGGCTTCGGTCGATCGATTCCGCGGCATCGCCAACCCGCGCGGACTGGCCGCCGGCTGGGAGAGCCTGTCGCTCGATGAGACCGTCGCCTTCGTCCGCAGCTTCATGCTGTTCTCCATGTTGGCGAATCTCGCGGAAGACCGGCAGGGCGCCGCGGCTGAAAAGGACAGCTCCTTGGAATCGGCTCTGGCATACCTTGAAGCCCAGGGGGTGGCGCTCTCGCAAGCCGCAGCGCTCCTCGATCATGCGCTCATCACGCCGGTGCTCACGGCCCATCCCACCGAGGTGATGCGCAAGAGCATGCTGGATCATCGCAACCGCATCGCGGCCTTGATGGCGCAGCGTGATGCGGGGCTTCGCGAGACTGCCGCGGGTGAAGTGATCGAGGAAGCCATCGCCGCGCAAATTGCCTTCCTCTGGCAGACGCGCGCGCTCCGGCATGAACGGCTTTACGTGGCGGATGAAGTCGACACGGCGCTCGCTTACTTAAGGGACATATTTTTGCCGGTCATGCCCGCTCTGTACGCGCGTTGGGAGCGCTTGCTCGAGAAACGTCCGCCCAGTTTCTTGCGGCTCGGTTCCTGGATCGGCGGCGACCGCGACGGCAATCCGCATGTCACCGCGGATTCGTTGCGTCTGGCATTGGGCCGCGCGAGTCAAGCGCTGCTCACGGATTATCTGGAACAACTCAACGCCATCGGCGCGGAGTTGTCGCTGTCGAGCGAGCTCGCAGCGGTGTCCGAACCACTCGCGGCCTTGGCGGAGACAAGCGGTGACCGCAACGCGGCGCGCGCCGATGAGCCTTATCGGCGCGCCATCACCGGGATGTATGCACGCCTCGCCGCCACGTATCAGAATCTGACCGGCCGGATACCGCCGCGGCCGGCCACGGTGGAAGCGCGCCCCTATCCGGATGCGCCGAGCTTGCGCGCGGATCTGCAAGTTCTCGAGGACTCGTTGAAGTCCGAGAGCCGGGTACGCCTCAACGGCGGCGGCGCTCTGTCGCGGCTGAATCGCGCGGTCGAGACTTTCGGCTTCCATCTGGCGACGCTGGATCTGCGGCAGAACGCCGACGTGCACGCCAGGGTCGTTGCGGAACTGCTCAAGGTCGCGGGCGTTTCGGGGGACTACCAGGACCTCGCGGAATCCGACCGCGTCTTGCTTTTGCGGCGCGAGTTGGCGAGCGAACGGCTGCTCGCCAGCCCGTATGCGCGCTATTCGCCGGAGACCCTCTCGGAACTCGGCATCGTGCGTGCGGCAGCCGAGGCGCAGCAGCGCTACGGCGCTGAATGCATCCGCTTCTACGTCATCTCCAAGTGCGAGAGCGTGTCGGATTTGTTGGAGGTCAACATCCTTTTGAAGGAAGCCGGGCTGTACCGCGGGCAGGGCAGGGCATCGGCCGCGATCATGGCCGTGCCGCTGTTCGAGACCATCGCGGATCTGGAAGGCGCGGCCAGAGTGATGCAGGCGTGGCTGGAAATGCCCGAAACCGCGGCGATCGTCCAAGCTTTTGGGTTTCAAGAAGTCATGGTGGGCTACTCGGACTCGAACAAGGACGGCGGCTATCTGACTTCTGTGTGGAGCCTGCACCAGGCGACGCGCACGCTGGCGGCCGTCTTCGAGAAATATGCGACGCCCATGCAGGTATTCCACGGCCGCGGCGGCGCCGTCGGCCGCGGCGGCGGCTCCTCCTTCGCAGCGATCCGGGCGCAGCCTCATGGCACCGTGCGCGGACGCATCCGTATCACGGAACAGGGCGAAATCATCGCTGCCAAGTACGGCACGCGCGAGAGCGCCGCCACCAACCTCGAATCCATTGCGGCGGCGACGGTGCTCGCGTCGCTGGAGCATGCTTCGCTCTCCGGCGAGAGCGGCCGGCGCTTCGCCGCGGTCATGCAGGATCTTTCCAAGGAGGCGTTTCGTGCCTACCGCGCGCTGGTGTACGAGACCGAAGGCTTTGCCGTATTTTTCAGACAATTGACGCCGCTGCTGGAGATCTCGGAACTCAAAATCGGCTCGCGTCCGGCCTCGCGTACCAACTCGCAACGAATCGAGGATCTTCGGGCGATCCCTTGGGTGTTCAGTTGGGCGCAGGCCCGGGTGATGTTGCCGGGATGGTATGGCGTCGGTCAGGCAATGCGTTCGGCCGACGTAGGGTTGCTGCGGGAAATGCTCGATGCCTGGCCGTTCTTCCGCGCCACCGTCGACAACCTGGAAATGGTGCTGTCGAAGTCGGATATGGTAATCGCCGCCCGCTATCTCACGCTGGTGACGGATCAGGCCATGGGCGAGGCGCTGTTCGGCCGCATTCGCGATATGTGGCTGGCCACCCAGGAATGCATTCTCGCGGTCACCGGGCAGGCGCGTCTGCTGGAGAAGCATCCCGCGTTGGACGCCTCGATTCGATTGCGGCTGCCGTACATCGAGCCGCTCAATCTGCTGCAGGTCGAGCTGCTCAAGCGCCATCGCGCCGGGGAGAAGGATCCGCGGGTGCGCGAAGGCATTCAGCTTTCGATCAACGCCATCGCGACGGCGCTGCGCAACAGCGGTTAGCAAGCGATGCTGCGCAATGACGAATTCGGGCCGTGGAATCCGGGCATCGAATCCTATGTACCGAAGGAATTGCGCCATCTTGCCACCATCTTTCGCGCCGAAAATGTCTTTACCAGCATCGCCGCGGCGACGGAATTGCGCGGCCTGACCGGATTCAGCCTGAGCGAATTGGTGGTGTTTCGTCCGCAACGGCTGACATTGCATGAACTGCTGGTGCGCGTCACCGCCGATTTCGCCGTGCCCGACGGGACCCGCATCGCGGATCTCGGCTTGAATTTCCGCGAGATCGCGCGGCTGTTGCTGTCGCGTTACCTCGAGCCCGCGATGGAGGCGATCGTGCAGACCTATGTGCGCGCGCTGCAAGATGCCAACCGCACCATCGAGAGCGCGCTGTCGCGCTTGCAGCGCAACTGGGGTCCCGAGGAGATCGCCGAGATCGAACGCATGGCCGCCGCGTCCGGCGCCGCGGCAGCCGTTGCCGGATACAAGAGTCTGGCGCGCGTGATGTCGGCCTTGTTCACGACGCAGGGCGCCGCGTGGGGCACGAAGGATTTGATCGCTTCGATGGCCGCGGGTCTCGCCGGCAACGATTTCGGCAGCGATTGCGTCGGTCAGGCGATCGCGCCTCTGTTGCAAACCGCCGCGCGCGAGCAAGGGTACAAGCTTCTGCCGCGCCAGGAACACCCCGTGGTCATCAACACCAAGGGGCCCTCCGCGTCCGGCAAGAGCACATTGCGGCCGCTGCAGAAGAAGCTCGCCGGCGATATCGGCGTGCAATGGAGCGATTTCGCCCTGATCAGTCCGGACATCTGGCGCAAACAGCTCTTGGACTATGCCTCTCTCGGGGCGGCGTTCAAATACGCGGGCGCCTTTACCTCCGACGAGGTGCAGACCATCGATCAGAAACTCGACCGCTACATGGCAGCCAAGAACCGGCGCGGCGACATGTCGCATTTGCTGATCGATCGGTTCCGCTTCGACAGCTTTGCACCCGATTCAGCCGAAGCGGGCAGCAATTTATTGACCCGGTTCGGCCAGACGGTTTATTTGTTCTTCGTCATTACGCCGCCGGAGATGTTGGTGGAGCGCGCGTGGCAGCGCGGACTCGAGTTCGGCCGCTACAAGGCGGTGGACGACACCTTGGCGCACTCGGTCGAGGCGTATTCGGGCATGCCCAATGTGTTTTTCACCTGGGTTTGCCGCAGCGACAAACGCATCCAGTTTGAATTCCTGGACAACACGGTGCGTCTGGGCGAGCGGCCTCGCACCGCGGCCTTTGGCGACAATGAAACCTTCAACGTGTTGGACGTAAAGTCCATGTTGGACATCGACCGCTATGCACGCATTGACGTCGGCGCGACGGCCGCGCAATTTCTCTACCCCGATCGCGCGCTGCTGGCTCCCGACAGGAATGTGAATTTCCTCAAGCGCTGCGTCGCGACCTTTCATCGGGTCAATTTTGCCGAGCAGGCGAGCGGACGCATTTATTTGCGCATCGAGCGGGGCCGGCCGGCATCCAAGGATGGCGAGGCGCTGGATCGGGCCGTCGAGAGTCCGGACACGTTGGCGGCGATCCGGGCCGTGGCGCCCGATGCGCTGACCGGCAGCGTGCCTGAGACGCAGCGGGCCGCTTACCTTGCGGCCCGAGAGGCCTCAGGGCCGCCCACCCTCGGTCAGTGGGGACCGCTAACCTAGAAACCCGCAGTGCCGGTCGACGTGCGCCGCCAGATCGAGCGTGTGCTGGCGGGTCAGGCGCTCCGCCTCATCCGTCTCCCGCTTCTCGAGCGCCTCGATGATCTTCAAATGATCGACGATGGAGCGCGCCGCCCGATCGTTCTGCGTGATCGTCGCGCGGCGGATCGCGCGCACATGGAGCAGCAGGTTCTTGGTCGCATCGATGATCATTTGCGAGCCGCCCAGTGCGATCACCGCGGTGTGAAAAGCGATGTTCGCGTCGGAGTACTCGCACAGGTGTTCGGACGGCGGCGAATTTTGGAATTCATCGAATAGATGCCGCAGCTTGGCGATATCCGCGTCGCTGGCGTGCAACGTCGCGAGCCGCGCCGCCATGGACTCGAGCGCCGCCCACATTTGAATCATTTCGATCATCTCGCGCTTCGATTTGCGGATGATATAAATGCCGCGGCGCGGCACGGTGCGGATGAATCCCTCCTGCTCGAGCAGCGACAAAGCCTCGCGGATGGGTGTGCGGCTGACGCCAAGCGCGTTGGTCAATTGGCGCTCATCGAGCCGCAATTCCTGCTGCGGATCGTAGATATCGGTATCGGCAATGGCATTTTTCAGCAGCGCATAGGCTTGGTCGCGCAAACTGGTCGCGTTGAGCGGGGCTAGTGCCAGCGGAGTGGCTGAAGTGGTTCGTTGAACCAACGTCACGATGGAATTCATTCGGCCTCTTTAAATCAATTCGACGGCTTAAGGATGTCGGCAGCAGTGCACCAGATATATTACATTGCAGCGGAGTTTTTCCCAGCGAATAAATCGCCGAACCACCCCTGCGCCGAAGCGACCGCCTGTTGATCGCTGTTGCATAGCGCAATTTCCGCCGGGGCGAGTCGTGTCAGATTTCGCATTCCCGCAACCACCCCAGCCCTTTTCGCAGCGGACTTTGCAATCTAAAGTTCGATGGGTTCCAAGCGCCCTCCCTTTGCTTGACACTTCGAAACTCGTTCATATATGGTATACCACGATAACGATGCGTGCTGGCTTGGTTCTCGAATTTAATCATTCGAGCTTCGTTATTCGGAATATGCAAAGTTCATTACTTTCAGCGCAGCTCATTTTCGCTCTACCGATCAGCGCGAATTTGCGCGTCTCGCTCTGCGCCAAAAACGGAGAATTAAAATGAATGAAAATGCAACTGCTACTGCTAAATCTCCCTTCGCGAATCCCTGGATCCAACTCATCATCGGCGTCATCTGCATGGCCTGCGTGGCCAATCTGCAGTATGGCTGGACTTTGTTCGTCAATCCCATCGACGCCAAGTTTCACTGGGGGCGGGCGGCGATTCAGGTCGCGTTCAGTCTGTTCGTACTCCTCGAAACGTGGCTCATTCCGATTGAAGGCTACATGGTCGACCGCTTCGGCCCGCGCTGGGTCGTGATCGTCGGCGGCATCCTCGTCGCGATTGCATGGGTGCTGAACTCCGTCGCGAGTTCCTTGCCGGTGCTGTATTTCGCCGCCGCCATCGGCGGCATCGGAACCGGCTGCGTCTACGGCACCTGCGTGGGCAACGCGCTCAAATGGTTTCCCGGCAGGCGCGGACTGGCCGCAGGCATCACTGCCTCCGGATTTGGCGCCGGCGCGGCCATCACCATCGGACCGATTCGAACCATGATCGAGACTTCCGGCTACCAGCACGCGTTCTTGACGTTCGGCCTCATTCAGGGCGGCATCGTATTCGTGTTGGGATGGCTGCTGTTGGCTCCGCCGCCCAACGTCGTGGCGATGACCGTCAAGCCCAATCAGACGGCGCACGGTTATACGCCGGGCGACGTGCTGAAGAGCCCGGTGTTCTATGTGATGTACGTCATGTTCGTGCTGATCGCGGCCGGCGGGCTCACCATGGCGGCATCCATGGCTCCGATCGCGGATGACATGAAGATTTCGAAGATCCCGGTCGAGCTGTTCGGCATGGTCATGCCGGCGCTGGGATTCGCGCTGTTCCTCAATCGCATTTTCGACGGCGTCGGCAGGCCGTTCTTCGGTTGGCTGTCGGATCAGATCGGGCGCGAATATACGATGGCGCTGGCCTTCAGCATCGGAGCGATCGCGTTGTTCACGTTGAGCCAGTCGGGAAGAAATCCCGTGCTGTTCGTGCTGGTGACCGCCTTGTATTTCGGCGTCTACGGCGAAATATTCAGCCTGTTTCCCGCCACGCAGGGCGATACCTTCGGATCGAAGTATGCGGCGGCCAACAACGGCATGCTGTACACGGCGAAAGGTGCCGGCTCGTTGCTGGTTCCCGTCGCCGCCCTGATCGCGAAGAACTCCGGCTGGAACGTCGTGTTCGCGATTTTCGTCGCCGGCAACCTGATTGCCGCGCTGATGGCGCTATTCGTATTGAAGCCGATGCGCGCCGCGCATTTTGCCAAAAGCAAGGCTGATTTCCCGGCATCGGCCCCGGCCGGCGCCGCGCCCCTACGCAACGCTTGAGGCTCCGCCTCGATTCACGCATCTGGAGATAGTATGGCCACTGCAAACCCCATCTCGAATCCGCCCAAGGCCACGACGGCCGAAGACACCCTGCAACGGAAGAGCCGCGATGCGAGCGTGATCTCGGGTGGGCACCTCGTCGCGAAGGCACTCAAGAACGAAGGTGTGGACACCATCTTCACCTTGTGCGGCGGGCACATCATCGACATCTACGACGGTTGCGTCGATGAAGGCATCCGCATCATCGATGTGCGGCACGAACAGGTCGCTGCCCATGCAGCGGATGGCTACGCGCGACAGACGGGCAACCTTGGGTGCGTGGTCACGACCGCCGGGCCGGGATGCACGAATGCGGTCACGGGCGTCGCCACGGCGTTTCGATCGGAGAGCCCGATTCTGCACATCGGCGGCCAGGGCGCCCTGACGCAGCACAAGATGGGATCGCTGCAGGACCTGCCGCATGTCGAGTTGATGACGCCGATCACCAAATTTGCGGCGTCCGTCTCGAGCACGGAACGCGTGGCGGACATGATTTCCATGGCGGCGCGCGAGGCGTTCAACGGCGCGACCGGACCTGTGTACCTGGAAATTCCGCGCGACGTGCTCGATCGGGAGGTGGACATCGCCAAGGCCGTGGTACCGAAGCCCGGGAAGTACCGTGCTTCGACCAAGTCAATCGGCGATCCGCGCGACATCGAGAAGCTGGCGGACTTGCTGGTGAACGCCGAACGGCCCGCCATTCTCTATGGCCAGCAGGTGTGGACCGCCCGAGGCCACAAGGAAGCCATTGCGCTGCTGCGCGGACTGGACATTCCGGGCTACTTCAACGGCGCGAGCCGCGGTCTTTTGCCGCCGGGCGATCCGCATCATTTCGACCGCACCCGCTCGCAGGCTTTTGCCAGTGCCGACGTATTGGTGATCGTCGGAACACCGTTCGATTTCCGCATGGGATACGGCAAGCGCATCAGCAAGGACCTGCAGCTCGTGCAGATCGACATGGACTATCGGACAGTCGGCAAGAATCGGGACATCGATCTCGGATTGGTGGGCGACCCGGGCGCCATTTTGGGCGCGGTCCTGGCCGCCGCCGGCGGGCGCATCAAGGGCGACAAGCGCCAGGCGCGCCAGCAGTGGCTGAAGCAGCTGAGCGACGCGGAGGTGGCGGCGGGCGAGAAGCTGATGCCGCTGTTCAAGTCGAACAGCGTGCCCATTCATCCATATCGCGTGGCCTTTGAGCTGAATGAGTTTCTGGCCGACAACACCATTTACATCGGCGACGGCGGCGATGTGGTCACCATCTCAGCGCAGGCGGTGCGGCCGCGCGCGCCCGGGCAGTGGATGGATCCGGGTGCGCTCGGCTCGCTCGGCGTGGGTACCGGCTTTGCCATTGCCGCGGGACTCGCGAATCCGCAAAAAGAGGTCCTGTGCTACTACGGCGACGGATCGTTCGGCATGACGGCCTTCGACATGGAGACGGCGAACCGATTCGGCGTCCCCTATATCGCGGTCATCGGCAACAACTCCGCCATGAATCAGATCCGCTACGGCCAGCTTGCCAAGTACGGCGAGCAACGCGGCAGTGTCGGCAATCTCTTGGGCGATGTTCCGTTCGGCAAGTTTGCCGAAATGCTGGGCGGCTACGGCGAGGAAGTCCGGGATCCGGCGCAGATCGCGCCGGCGCTGAAGCGGGCCCGGGAGTCGGTGCACAAATTGCGCAAGTCGGCGGTGATCAACATTTGGGTCGATCCGCGCGAATACGCCCCGGGTACCAAAAATCAAACAATGTACAAGTGAAGGGTCGCGGGAGTTTCCATGAGTAAGGCGTTAGACGGCGTCCGCATTCTTGATTTCACGCACGTGCAATCCGGGCCCACGTGCACCCAATTGCTGGGCTGGTTCGGTGCCGACGTCATAAAGATCGAGAAGGCCGGTTCCGGAGACATCACGCGCGAGCAGCTGCGCGACGTGCCGGATGTGGACAGCCTGTATTTCACGATGCTCAATCACAACAAGCGGTCGGTGACGCTCGACACCAAGAGCGATCATGGCAAGGAGGTCCTGGAGCGCCTGGTCAAGCATTGCGACGTTCTCGTGGAGAATTTCGCTCCGGGCGCGCTGGATCGCATGGGGTTCACGTGGGAGCGCGTTCAGCAACTGAATCCGCGCATGATCATGGCCTCGGTCAAAGGCTTCGGACCCGGTCCCTACGAGGAGTGCAAGGTCTACGAGAACGTGGCGCAATGCGCCGGCGGCGCGGCGTCCACCACCGGATTCGATGACGGTCCGCCCCTGGTGACCGGCGCGCAGATTGGCGACAGCGGCACGGGCTTGCATCTCGCCTTGGGAATCGTCGCGGCGCTCTATCAGCGCAACGCGACCGGACGCGGTCAACGGGTGCTGGCCGCGATGCAGGACGGCGTGCTGAATCTCTGCCGCGTGAAGCTGCGCGATCAACAGCGTCTCGACCGCACCCACGTCATGAAGGAATATCCGCAATACCCGAACGGCAAGTTCGGCAGCGCCGTGCCCCGCGCCGCCAACGCATCGGGCGGCGGACAGCCGGGAACCATTGTGAAGTGCAAGGGCTGGGAAACCGATCCCAATGCCTATTTGTATTTCATCGCCCAAGCCCCCGTCTGGAAGGCCATTTGCCAGGTCATCGGCAAGGAATCGTGGATC
>Ga0210389_10004308_pt1 | contig 11079 bp, 11 predicted proteins | sample IncBWH28OmetaG_FD_160127 | JGI IMG/M metagenome (GOLD analysis project Ga0210389, IMG submission 160127) | Forest soil microbial communities from Barre Woods Harvard Forest LTER site, Petersham, Massachusetts, United States - Inc-BW-H-28-O ... | reverse complement strand
ACATCATCAGCAACGTCGATCCGAAACGGCTTCACCCGTTCATAGTGCCGCCGGGGCTACAACCGGCGACACGCTGCCCCTAGAACCGAAGTGTGTCAGCTCGGCAGACGCGCAGTAGGGGGCTAACGGACGGTCGCGAAGAACTTGCGGACGTCCTCGACGAACAACTCGGGTTGCTCGAATGCGGCGAAGTGGCCGCCGCGCGGCATCTGTGTCCAGTGAGTGATGTTGTAGTTGGCCTCGGCCCAGTGGCGCGGTGCCAAGGCGATCTCCTTTGGGAATTGAGCGACGCCGGTGGGCACCTCGACGCGAGCGAGCCCACCGAAGACTCTGAAGCTCTCCCAGTACATCCGCGCCGACGACGCGGCCGACGCGGTGACCCAGTACATCATCACGTTGTCGAGGAGTTCGTCCCTGGTCAGCACGTTCTCGGGGTGGCCGTCGCAGTCCATCCATGACCAGAACTTCTCGACGATCCACGCCAGTTGGCCGACCGGCGAGTCGACGAGGCCGTAGCCGAGGGTTTGCGGTCGTGTCGACTGCTGCTTCGAGTAACCCGAGTCCCACTCTTCATAGTGCGCCCAAGCGGCGAGTGCCCGCTGCTCCTCGGCGCTCGGATTGTCCAGTCCTTCGGCGGGAGGCAACGCGATTGGCATGTTCACGTGTATGGCAATGCAGTGCCCGAGGTTGTGTCCGATCGCGGTGGTGACCGCGGCGCCCCAGTCGCCGCCCTGCGCGCCATAACGGTCATAGCCGAGCCGGGTCATCAGCGTTTCCCACGCCTCGGCGACCTTGCCGACGCCCCAGCCCGTGCTCGTCGGCTTGCCGGAAAACCCGTAGCCCGGCAATGACGGGCACACGACGTGGAACGCGTCTTCCGCTTGGCCGCCGTGCGCGGTCGGATCGGTGAGCGGCTCGATCACCTTGTGGAACTCCACGATTGAGCCCGGCCAGCCGTGAGTGATGATCAACGGGAACGCGCCCTCATGCGGGGAGCGCTGATGAATGAACTGGATATCGAGGCCATCGATGTCGGTGGTGAACTGGTCGAACCGGTTGAGCAGCGCTTCCCGGGAGCGCCAGTCGTACCCGTCGGCCCAGTAAGCGGCAAGTTCTCGCGTGAACTCAAGCGGAATACCCTGGCTCCAGTCGTCGACGCACTCGCGTTCAGGCCATCGGGCCTGGGCCAGCCGCTGGCGCAGGTCGTCAAGAACGTCATCGGAAACGGCAATTCGGAAAGGGCTGACGTCGGTCACGGCTACCATTTGACCTCACCGCGCCGGACGAACGCACGAGCGAATTGAGAAGTGAGTGCATTCCGGCCGGTAAAAGGCCCCTTCCCCCGGACCCCTCCCCCCGGCCGGCGATTGCGGGCCGCATGCCCGTCGCGGCTTTCGGCACCCTGGGTCACCTCCCGAACCAACGTGCTGATTTGGTCTAGCAGTTGCCGCATATCGGCGCGCATCGCGTCCACGGCGGCATACAGGTCCGCCTTGGTCGCCGGCTGCTGATCCGATCGATGACCCGCGCCGAGCTCGACGTCGTAAGGCTGGTCAGCGAGGGCCTGGGGAGCAAGGATGTCGCCGCACGTCACGGCTGACCTAATCGATGGCCGGCTCGCGACCCCCGACAGTTGCGGCGCCGACGCGTTGCCGGAAAGCCGGGACGCTGTAGCCGGTCACCGCCGCGTCGGTGCGGGCGCGCACCGTTGCGGAGCGCGGCAGGCCGAACAGCGGGCCGACCTCACCGAAGTAGTCGCCGGTCCTGGCGATTCGGAGCACTTCCTGGCGGCCGCCCGCTAGTTGACGGACGATTTCGAACTCGCCTCCAGCGACGACGTAGATCAGGTCTGACAGCGCGCCTTGGTCGAACAAAACCGTTCCTGCCTCGAGACGAATCGTTTCGTGCGCGCGATTCACCAAGACGGTCTTTGGCTTCATCTCGATTACCCGATCGGCAAGCGGCAGCAACCGGGCGTCGTGGGTCGCCACGACGACCATGCGTTCGCCGCTCGCGAGGCTGCGAATCAGCTTGAGCATCTCCTCGACCTGGAGGTAGTCGAGATGTGCGGTGGGTTCATCAGCCAGAATCAGCGGTGGGTCCAGGGCGATCGCGCGCGCCACGGCGACCCGTTGTTGTTGCCCGCCGCTGAGATCGCCAGGACGATGATTCATCCTGTCCCGCAAGCCGACACGACGCAGCAGCTTCTCGGCGCGCTCGCGCGCCTCAAAGGGCGACTTTCCCGCCGCGCGTAGCGGAACCATGACGTTCTCGAGCGCCGTCAGGCTTGGCACCAGGTTGAATGCCTGGAACACGATGCCGACGTTGTGGCGCCGGTATTGCGTCATAGCGCGGCGGTTGAGCGCAGTCAGGTCCACGTCCCCGACGGTGATCCGGCCGGAAGTGGGTGTCAGGAGTCCGCCGAGGCACGACAGCAATGTCGTTTTTCCGCAGCCGCTGGGGCCGAGCAGGACGGTTAGCGAGCCCGCGTTGAGTTCGAGGTTCAGGCCGTCGACCGGGCGGATGGCATTGCCGCCGTTCGGGTATTCGACGACAAGATCGTGGATGCGTAGATCGACCATGATTTAGGGACCTCCAAATGCTAGTGCGGGATCGACGGTCGCGGCCCGCCGGACTGCGGTGGCGCTGGCCAGCAGACCAACACCGACCGCGATCACCGCCAGTAGGGGATAGGCCAAAGCGGGCTCGATGACGTTCATTGGAAACAGAGGTGCGAGTAGGCGCGAAAGTCCTGCACCGAAGGCGGCCGCAAGCGCCGCGACAACGATCGCCTGCAGCATCAGGCCGGCCAGGACTGATCGCGTCGCGACGCCAATCGCTTTGAATACCGCGAAGTCGCGCATGCGCTCCAGCGCGGACAGGTAGACGACCCCGCCCACAATCAACGCCGCGACGATCCAGAGCAGAACCGCCACGATCCTGATCGCCTCGACCGCAATCTTGGTGGGTCGCATGAGGTCGTCGATCCCGACTGTGCGGTTGACAACCCGGTAGCCGTCGGGGACCTGCGACAGTGTGCCGCGGATCCCGATCGCTGAGATGAGCGGCTGCCCGCCGTATTCCAGTTGTTGTACACCTTCGGTCGTCACGAAGAGGTTAGGCGTCTTTGCCAGCGCGGTGGAATTGTTCACGATGCCGACGATCCGCAGCTTGCGCGAACCGACCTCGAGCTCTTCCCCAATCTGGCGGCCAATCGTGCTCGACACCGCCAGCTCGTCAGGGCTCGACGGTGCCCTGCCCTCGGACATCGCCGGCATGCCCGGACCGCCCGCTGGTGCGCCGAACATGGCCGCTGGGTGCGTCGAGTCGCCGTTTTTGAACGTCGCCCCCTTGTACGCGAGCGGAGCCGCGGCCACAACGCCCGGTGTGCCGGCGACCATTTTCAGTTCTGCCTCCGGGAACGGTGCGGAGCCCAGGAATGGACCGGTCGCACCGGATTTGATCAGGAACACATCGACGCCGAGGGAATCGACGGTGCGCTCATCCTCTACCCGGAACCCGTTCGCGAGCCCCGTGAGGACGAGCGTCATCGCGAACACGAGGCCCGTGACGACGATCGCGATCACGAAGCGCCATTTGCGCCACTGCATGTCGCGCAATGCGGTGAACAGCATGATCAGCACCAGCCTTTCGACGTCCGACGCGAACGCCACAGACGTCCGAGGCGATTGAGATACCTTGCCGCGGTGACTGTCTCGTGAAACTGCCCTGCGGTTCTATGGAGTGCATCCATCTGTGTTTGGTGGCTTCCGCCGTCGCGAGGAGCCCTCTTCCGCCCACGGGCAATGATGATGTATAGCGTGATGAGCACGCCGATAGTGGTTAAGACAGCCGCGGTCGTTGGTATGACCTGAAGCCATAGCGACGCTCGATTATGAACGTGCGCCGTGCCCTGCGCTGTGATGCGCGTCAAAAACACCAGGACGTCAGTGATGTTGACCGGGTCATGCTTGAGCGCCTTCGTCGCGGTCAGCCCACCCAAACCCGAACCGATGGCCACGACGCGATGTCGCCAGCCACAGCCGTGTGCGGCGCCGGGCATCGCTGTGACGGTCATGGCATCCTCTTCGTTCAGTCGCTTGACTGGCCGGTTGGTCGATCGGACGTGTCTCACGTCCACCATGAGTGCGCGGAACACAGGGTGGGGATGCCGTATTTATCCCTAGTACTGGCAGGGACAGCATCGGGCTCAAGTAATCAGTTGCCGTTCTATCGGTAGCCCAACCGGAGTTCGCCGAAGCGGCGCTATGCATGCAGGCCGACCGTGAATACCCAAACGGCAGGCGGCGCTGAGCTTTTGACGCAAGAACAATATGAATTAATCAGGTAGCGGTTCTGGGCGTGTTGCGCTAGCAAGCGGGAACGCGGGCGCAAGGGACCGTAGTTCCGCTAGCGCTCTGGCGGAGTCACTACCGGGCTCGGCGCGGTAAATGAGCACATGCTGCCCACCGGCGTGCGGAACATGCGGAACGATGAGTTGGTTTCGGCATAGATAAAGGTCGCCGACTATCGGATGACGCATATGCAAGACTCCCAACCGATAACCCACATCCGCCCGCGCCCACAGGTTACGGAAACGTGAGCTGGCAGAGGATAATTCAGCAATCAAGGCTTGCATGCGAGGATCGTTCGGAACTGTGCCGGCGAGTTCCCGCAAACCGCTCACCGCGGCCTCGGTCGCGTCTTCCCAATCAACGTAGAGCTCTCGGGCAGCGGGGTCTAGAAGGCGCCAGCGCAGGAAGTTTTGTCCCACTCTGAATCCAGGTGACAGCGCCTGGGCGATCGGATTTGCGGCCAGGACATCTTGGTACCTACTGGCCACGATCGCCGGGAAAGGCAACTCATCGATCAGCCCGTCTAGCCCTTCGGCGGCTGCGTCTAGGACGGCGTGATCCCAGCGGCTGATGATCGGGTTGGCTAATTGGTGCAGATACCTCGTAGCCTTGATGTCCAGCCGCAGGGCCTGCGCGAGCGCCTCGACAACCTGAGCCGACGGATTCCTGTCGCGGCCCACCTCCAGGCGCAGGTAGTACTCGGCGCTGATGCCCGCCAACATCGCCAGCTCCTCGCGGCGCAAACCCGCGACGCGTCGCCGCGCGCCGGGAACCAGCCCGACATCCTCGGGCCGCACCTGCTGCCGCCGCGCACGCAGGAAGCCACCCAGCGCGCTGGCCTCCGTCGCCATCATTCGAGCGTAATCCTGTCCCTGCGAGTACCGGGAATAAACGCGGTATCCCCAGCCGGTCTGCGCCGCGCCGATGGTTGTTGCAAGGCCCCGGCCGAGTGACGAGTGAAAGCCGAGCTAGACCAATGACCGCCATCATCGAGATTCGCCCGCAAGTATGGGCAGTCAATCACAACGGACACGCGCTGCGTCAGCACTACTTCACCCTTCAGACAGCACAGATGGCAGCACAACAGTTAAGGAGTTACCGACAATGACCATCACGGCGACGTTGCCGGCGGATTTGGCGACTATCTCTGCGACGCGGCAGTTCTCCGCCTACGGCCCGTCACATTGGACGGTGCTCGTGGTCTTCGCGATCGGGTCCGCTGCGCTTGTCTGGATCGGACGCCGGCAGACCGAATCGCAGGCCCGGCTCCTCGGCCGCGTCCTGGGGGCGCTGACCATGGCGATATTTGGCGTGGCTCTGTTGTACAAACTGGTCCAGCCAACCATTGCCGATTCGGTGCCGCTGCAACTCTGCGATGTCGCCGAGCTCACCGCGGCCTACGCTTTGTGGTCGCAGCGGAAATGGGCCTTCGCACTCACCTATTACTGGGGTCTCCCGCTCAGCTCACAGGCGTTGATCACACCGGATCTCAACGCGCCAGACTTCCCTAGCCACAGCTTTGTTACGTTCTTTGCGCTGCACCTGCTAATTGTATGGGCCGCTATCTATTTGACCTGGGGGTATGGCATGCGGCCGGGTTGGCGCAGCTACCGCTTCGCGGTCATCACAACCCTGGCGTGGGGGGCGTTCACGTTCATTTTCAACACAATCGCGGGAACCGACTATGGCTTTCTCAACAGGAAACCCGCCAACGCCTCACTGCTGGACTTTTTGGGACCTTGGCCGTCCTACGTAGTGGCAGAGGTCGTTATTGTTGCGGCGGTTTGGGCGCTCATGACCTGGCCCTGGGAGCTAAAACGACGGAGACAGTTGAGCATGGCAACCGCCGGTGAAACTCACGCCGTCGAGATCGCCGCAGAGGCCAACGCGGGAGCCGGGCTATAACCACCTGCAATTCGTCCGGCCGGTCGCAGGCAACAAGTGGAGGCGGTCCCTTTCGGCCGCGGCCCCGGTGTCTAGCACGACCCGCCCGGAACCGGCACTCGCTTAGCGCCAAAGACATTCGGACGACGGGATCAACGCCCATCCCCACCTGGACGAGCACTGGTGGGCGCGGGCGACAGGGATCGCAGTTCCTCGAGCGCTCTGGCGGAGTGGCTGCCGGGCTCGGCGCGATACATCACCACATGGTCCCCGCCGGCATACGGAGCGTTCAGCCGATGCGTGTGAAGATAAAGGTCGCCGACTAGGGGATGACGGATGTGGCGGATTCCCAAGTGGTAACCGACACCCGTGCCGCCAAACCACAGTTCGCGGAAACGTGCGCTGACCTCGCACAGTTCATCTGTAAACGCCCGCATGCGAGCATCGTTCGGCCAGTGACCGCTGAGTTCACGTAGACCAGTCACCGTGCTGGCGGTCGCCTCGTCCCAATCAGGGTAGAGCTCCCGGGCGGCGGGGTCTAAAAGGCGCCAGCGCAGGAAGTTTTGTCCCGGTGTGAACTCTGGTGACAGGGCGCGGGCAATCGCAATTGCCGCCAAAACATCTTGGTACCTGTTGGCCACAAATGCCGGCATAGAAAACTGATCGATTAGTTCGGCTAATGCGTAGGCCCGTGCTACTTCCAGATCGGAGGTACCCGATGCGGTCGGGTTGGCCAGGTTGCGCAGATGCTGCGTGGCTTTGGCGTCCAGCCGCAGGACGCGCGCGAGCGCGTCGACAGCCTGAGGCGACGGCTTCTTGTCGCGGCCCACTTCCAGCCGCAGGTAGTACTCGGCGCTGATGCCGGCCAACATTGCGAGTTCTTCGCGCGCAAACCCGCCACGCGTCGCCGCGGGCCGGGAACCAGCCCGACATCCTCGGGCCGCACCTGCTGGCGCCGCGCACGCAGGTAATCACCCAGCGCGTTGGCCTTCTCCGCCATCACCCGAGCCTTGGCCTGCCCGCGCCTATCCAGGGATCAACGCGCATCAGCACTTGTGGGCGCGGCCGACAGGGACCGGAGTTCCTCGAGCGCTCTGGCGGAGTCGCTCCCGGGCTCGGCGCGATACATCAACACGTGGTCCCCACCGGGATACGGTGCGTTGAGCCGCTGTCGATACAGGTAAAGGTCGCCGACTAGAGGATGACGCAAGTGCTGGATTCCCAAGCGGTAACCCACACCCGCGCGGGACCACACTTCGCGGAAATGTGCGCTCACCGAGGACAAGTCAGCAATTAACGCCTGCATGCGAGCATCGTTGGGACAGAGACCGCCGAGTTCCCGTAAACCACACGCCGCGTTGTCGATCGCGTCGTCCCAATTAACGTAGAGCTCCCGGGCAGCGGGATCTAATAGGCGCCAGCGCAGGAAGTTATGTCCTGGTGTGAATTCAGGTGACAGGGCGCGGGCGATCGGGTTTGCCGCCAAAACATCCTGGTACCTGTTGAGCAGGACGGCCGGCATCGCAAACTGATCGACTACTTCGGCTAATGCGTGGGCCCCTGCTTCGAGATCCGCGGTATTTCCCCCAGGCTGTTTGGCCAGGTGGTGCAGATGCTGCGTGGCTTTGGCGTCCAGCCCCAGGGCACGCGCGAGCGCGTCAAGAACCTGAGGCGACGGATTCTTGTCGCGGCCCACTTCCAGTCGCAGGTAGTACTCGGCGCTGATCCCGGCCAGCATTGCCAGCTCCTCGCGGCGCAAACCCTCGACTCGTCGCCGCGCGCCGGGAACCAGCCCGACATCCTCGGGCCGCACCTGCTGCCGCCGCGCTCGCAGGTAATCACCGAGCGCGTTGGCGTCCGTCGCCATCGTTCGAGCTTAATCCTGTCCCTGCCAGTACCGGGGATAAACCCGGTATCCCCGACTGGGTCCCGGCGCGCTGATGGTTGATGCAAGGCCCCGGCCAAGTGGCGAGTTAGCTCGCGAGCCGGCCCCGCGAAGGCAAGGACCTTCGCCAATCACTCAGAGAGGATGCCATGACCACCACAGTGACGTTGCCGCCGACGCGCCAGCCCTATCTGGAAAGCGGGCTGCTGCCGGCCGATTTCTACGCCTACGAGGAGCTGCTGTCAGATTCGGAGCGGGCGAAGGTTCACCGGATACGCGAATTCTTCCGCACCGAGGTTGCGCCGATCGTCGGCGACTACTGGGCACGGGCCGAGTTTCCGTTCGAGCTCGTCAAGGGGTTCGCGAAGCTGGGCCTGCTGGATTGGGCCGACCCCGATTCGTCGGAGTCCGCGCCGAGCAATCTGCTCACCGGCATCACCGCAATGGAAATGGCGCATGCCGACCCCTCGCTGTCAGTGTTCTTCGGGGTACATAGCGGGCTTGCGATGGGCACCATCGCAAGCTGCGGCTCCGAGGAACAGAAACGCCGGTGGCTGCCGGCGATGAGCCGCTTCGAGAAGATCGGCGCGTTCGCCCTGACCGAGCCGCACGGTGGCTCGGACGTTGCGGGCGGCATGGAGACCACCGCGCGCCGCGACGGCGACGAGTGGGTGCTCAACGGGGCCAAGCGCTGGATCGGCAACGCCACCTTCGCCGACCTGGTGGTGGTGTGGGCCCGCGACGTCGAGACCAACAAGGTGCTGGGCTTCGTGGTCGAGAAGGGCACCCCGGGTTTCATCGCGACCAAGATCGAGAACAAGATCGCGCTGCGGATCGTGCAGAACGCCGACATCGTGCTCGACGAATGCCGGGTACCCGAGGCCAACCGGCTGCAGAACGCAAACTCGTTCAGGGACACTGCGGAGATTCTGCGCCGGACCCGCAGCGGTGTGGCGTGGCAGTCGGTGGGAGTCCAGTTCGCCGCCTACGAGATCGCGCTGCAGTACGCGAAGGAGCGGACGCAGTTCGGTCGCCCGATCGGCAAGTTCCAGATGGTTCAGGACCTGTTGGTGAAGATGCTCGGCAACGCCACGGCGTGCGCCGGGATGATGGCCCGCCTGGCCCAGCTGCAGCACGAAGGAGTGTATCGCGACGAGCAGTCCGCGCTGGCCAAGGCCTATTGCACGTCGCGGATGCGCGAGACCGTGCACTGGGCGCGGGAGCTGTTGGGAGGCAACGGCATTGTGCTGGATTACAACATCGGCCGTTTTGTCGCCGACTCAGAGGCCCTTTACTCCTATGAGGGCACCCGCGAGATGCAGACGCTGATCGTCGGCAAATCCGTCACCGGCCTGAGCGCCTTCGTCTAAGGAGACAACGACAATGACCACGCAGACAACATCTTTGGTGTTCTCCGGGCTGAAGGTCGTGGAGATCGCCAGCTTCATCGCCGCTCCTGCGGCGGCGACGATGCTGTCGGACTTCGGCGCCGACGTCATCAAGGTCGAAGCGCCCGGGATGGGTGACCCCCAGCGGCTGCTGAGCTCGGTTCCGCCGAGCCCGGCGGCGCCGGGAAATTACAGCTGGCACTTGGCCAACCGCAACAAGCGCGGCATGGCCATCGACCTCAAGTCGGAGGGCGGGACGGAGATCCTCAAACGTCTCGTCGAATGGGCGGATGTGTTGATCACCAATTTCCCGCACGGCACCCGCGAGGGCCTGCACTTGGGCTACGAGCAGGTGTCGCAATGGAACCCGCGGATCATCTACGCCGACATCACCGGGTACGGCGACGCCGGCCCCGACGCCAAGCTGCCCGGCTTTGACCTGACCGCGTTCTGGTCACGCAGCGGCCTGTTGGCGGCCACCCGCGACGCGGGGGCGCCGCCCACGTCGCCGCCTTGGGGCAGTGGGGATTACACCACCGCCACCGCGATCTACGCGGCCATCACGACCGCGCTGTATCACCGCGAACGGACCGGCGAGGGGTCCAATGTCGGCACCTCGCTGCTGGCCACCGGGGTGTGGTCAACCGGGACACTGGTGTCCGCGGCCCTGGCCGGCGCCAAGACGTACGAACTGCACGACCGCACCAAGCCGGTCAACGCGATGACCAACGCGTATCAGTCCGCCGACGGCCGCTGGATGATGCTTGCCGCCAGGCAATCTACTTGGCCGATAGTGGCCAAGGCGATCGGTCGGTCGGACCTGCTGGCCGATCCACGCTTCAGCGACGCCAAGGCCATCAGCCAGCACGCCGCGGAGTTGGCCGAACTGCTCGACGCCGAATTCCGCTCGCAACCTTTGGCGCACTGGAAAGAGGCTCTCGACCAAGCGCGCATCCCCTACGGCGTCGTCCATACCCCGGAGGAGGCAGCGGCCGATCCGCAACTGCGTGCCGCCGACATCGTCGTGCCGATCGAAGGCGCGCGGGACCTGGAGTACACGGTCAACAACCCGATCACGTTGCGCGGGCTGGATCGGGTGCCTTCCCGGCGTGCACCCGAGCACGGAGAGCACAACGACGAAATCCTCGCACAGCTGGGATTCAGCGTCGATGACATCCAACAGTTACAGGAACAGAAAGTGATTCCCGTTGCAGCAGAACAGGAGACAGCGAAATGACCACAACCGAGCAGGCCACGGAGCTTGTGGTCACTGAGCGTCATGACGGCGTGTTGACGATCACCATCAACCGGCCGGCACAAAAAAACGCCATCAACCGCGACGTCGCCGTCGCACTGGCATCCGCGCTGGATCTGCTGGATTCTGATCCGTCGCTGTCGGTGGGCGTGCTCACCGGCGCCGGCGGCACGTTCAGCGCCGGCATGGACCTCAAGGCGTTCGCGGGCGGGCAGACCCCGATCCTGCCCGGTCGCGGATTCGGCGGGCTCACCCAATCCGTGGTGCGCAAGCCGCTGATCGCGGCCGTCGAAGGATGGGCGCTCGGTGGTG
>Ga0210389_10004307_pt1 | contig 11080 bp, 10 predicted proteins | sample IncBWH28OmetaG_FD_160127 | JGI IMG/M metagenome (GOLD analysis project Ga0210389, IMG submission 160127) | Forest soil microbial communities from Barre Woods Harvard Forest LTER site, Petersham, Massachusetts, United States - Inc-BW-H-28-O ... | reverse complement strand
CAAAGACTTCAGAGGTGATCCTTCTTCAGCTTTGTTAGAAGTATTGGATCCGGAACAGAATTCAACGTTCATGGATAATTTTCTGGAAGTTGAATATGATTTATCTAAAGTGTTATTCATTGCAACTTCAAATGCGCTTGATACCATTCAGCCTGCATTGAGAGATCGTATGGAGATCATTGAAATCAATGGATATACACTGGAAGAAAAAATACAGATTGCTAAAAAGTATCTGATACCAAAGCAAAAAGAAGAACATGGTTTAAAGACAAAAGATGTTTCGTTTACCGATGCTGCTATCATAAAAATTATTGATGACTACACACGTGAATCCGGAGTGCGTAATTTGGAACGTAAGATTGGTGCAGTAGTAAGAAGCATTGCTGTTGCAATTGCGATGGAAGGCGAATATACCAAGAAAATTCAGCCTGCTCAGGTAAGAGAAATACTAGGCTCGGAAGACTTTGAAAAAGATACCTACCAGCAAGACGAACTAGCCGGTATTGTTACTGGCTTGGCCTGGACACCGTATGGCGGGGAGATTCTCACCATCGAGTCGATCATCAGCAAAGGGAAAGGCAAGCTTACTTTATCCGGTCAGTTAGGGGACGTAATGAAAGAATCTGCAACAGCCGCGCTTTCCTTATTGAAGGCAAATGTAGATGCAATCGGAATTGATTACAGGGTATTTGATCACTTTGATCTACATGTGCACGTACCGGCAGGCGCTACCCCTAAAGATGGTCCTTCTGCAGGTATTGCGCTATATACATCGTTAGCATCAACGTTTACACAACGTAAGATTAAGCCTGCACTTGCTATGACCGGTGAAATTACGTTGCGCGGCAAAGTATTGCCGGTGGGCGGAATAAAAGAAAAGATACTGGCTGCGAAGAGAGCAGGTATCAAAGAAATAATTCTCAGCAAGAAAAATCAAAAGGATATTGAAGAAATCAATAAGCCTGATATCGCAGATTTAAAGTTTCATTTTGTTGAAACAGCTGATGAAGTATTGGCAATAGCTCTGTTAAAGCAGAAAATTAAAAAACCATTTAATCTTCAGATACCCGAAGAAGCAAAGAAGAAATAAATATAAACCATTAAATTACGGCAGTAGATACCAACTACTGCCGTTTTACGTTTTATTACATTATGATTCAAAGGCGTTTTTTATTTTTCTTTATTCTATTTCTACCATTTATGTCACAGGGGCAATTGGGAGGGCGCACCGGATATTCCTTTCTGGAAGTTCCGGTAGCAGCAAGACAGGCAGCGGTGGGTGGTTATAATGTTTCTATCTTAGATAAAGACGTAGCCATGGGCTATTCTAATCCGGCTTTGCTAAATGACTCTATTCATAAACATGTAAGCTTCACATATCAGCCTTTTTTTGCCGACATTAAAAAGTCTACTCTTTTTGGAGCCTATACATTAAAAAATAAAGGCACGTTAAGTGCCGGCCTTAATTACTTTAATTATGGCACAATTCAGCAAACAGATGCTTCCGGAACTGTTACAGGTTCCGTATTTCATCCAAGTGAATTTGCCCTTATTGCAGGTTATGCCAGAGGACAGGGCCCGTTTTCTATGGGCGTGAATACAAAGTTTGTATACTCTTCTCTTGGATCATATAATGCTGCAGCAGTTATGATTGATTTCGGAGTGTTGTACAAACATCCTAAAGAACAGCTGACTGTTGGTTTGGTATTTAAAAACGTTGGTTTTAATCTGAATAATTATGTAAAAAATCAAGCCGTAAATCTTCCTTTCGATATACAACTTGGTGCTACATACAAGCCTGCGCACATGCCGTTGCGCTTATCTATTACGACACATGATTTATATAAATTCAATGTTGTTTATAACGATCCTTCAATAAATGTAAAAGTGAATTTAGACGGATCTGTTACGCCCATAGGTACTACATTTACAGATAAACTATTGCGTCATTTTGTTATTGGAGGTGAATTTCTTTTCACAAAAAATTTCCACTTCCGTTTCGGGTATAATTTTTTAATGAGAAGAGAATTAAAGCTTCAGGACAGATCAGCGGCAGCCGGCTTAAGCTGGGGCTTTATGTTGCGTGTGAAAAAATTTGATGTTGGTTTTACGCGCACGTATTATTCAATTAAAGGCGGTACAAGTTATTTTACGCTTGGGTTGAATATCAATGAATGGATAAAAAAATAATTAACACACATAATTAATGACTGCTTTAGAAGGATTTCTTACACCTACCGAAATTGTAGCGGAGTTAGATAAATACATTATTGGACAGAATGATGCTAAACGGAATGTTGCGATTGCATTAAGAAATCGTTGGCGAAGAATGTATGCGCAAGAAGACATGCGCAAAGAAATCATGCCCAATAATATATTATTGATTGGCCCTACAGGTGTAGGTAAAACCGAAATTGCCCGGCGTTTGGCAAAACTTGCAGATGCACCTTTTACCAAAGTGGAAGCTTCTAAATTTACAGAAGTTGGTTATGTTGGTCGTGACGTAGAAAGCATGGTACGTGACCTGGCAGAGCAGGCTGTAAATATGGTTAAAGCTAAAAAGAAAGAAGAAGTTAAGATAAAGGCTACTCAGGTTGTTGAAGATATTATTTTAGACTTATTAATTCCTCCTGTTAAAAATACAGGTATGGGTTTTAAAACCAATAATGCATCAGTAACAGATACAGCGGAAATTCCTGACAACGATCAGGAGCTTAATGAACGTACACGCGAGTTATTCAGAGAAAAGATCCGTTCAGGAGAACTGGACGAACGCAAAATTGAGATCAATGTTCAGCAGCAAAGCTCAGGGGTAGGGGTTGTAGGCGGCCCAATGGATGAAGCATCGATGATGAACATTCAGGAAATGATCGGTAATATGATGCCCAAGAAAACAAAGAAGCGCAAGCTGAGTATTGCCGAAGCACGTAAGATCTTGCTGGAAGAAGAATCTGCAAAATTAATCGATATGGATGAAGTGAAAGACGAAGCCATTCGTAAAGCAGAGAACATGGGCATTATTTTTATTGATGAAATTGATAAAGTAGCTTCTTCTAAAAAAGGATCTGGTCCGGATGTGAGCAGAGAAGGGGTACAGAGAGATTTATTACCGATTGTGGAGGGGAGTGCCGTGAATACAAAATACGGCATTGTACATACCGATCACATTCTGTTTATTGCTGCAGGGGCATTTCATATTTCTAAGCCATCCGATTTAATTCCCGAATTGCAGGGACGTTTTCCTATTCGTGTAGAGTTAAATAGTCTTACACAATCCGATTTCTACCACATTTTAAAAGAACCAAAGAATGCATTGACAAGACAATACAAAGCATTGCTTTCTTCAGAAGATGTGACAATAAATTTCGACGATGATGCATTGAAAGCAATAGCTGAAATAGCCTTTGAACTTAATGTAGAAGTAGAGAACATTGGTGCCCGGCGTTTGCACACGGTGATGAGCCATTTATTGAATGAGTTGTTGTTTGATGTACCGGATAAAATTGGCGCTGATGCCTCCATTCTGATTACTAAAGATATAGTAGAACAAAAAATGAAAGGTCTGGTTAAGAACAGAGATTTAAGTCAATTTATTTTATAATGAATTATTATTACATAACAGGCACATCTTCCGGATTGGGTAAAGCAATAGCTGAGCAATTGTTAGAGCGGGAAGATGCGTTTGTTTATGGTATTTCGAGAACTTCCTCTATACAACACAAAAAATACTATCATGTATTTGCAGATCTCAGTGATCCTGGATCTTTGAATGTTATTACTACATTGTTTAATACCCCGTATACGGTTGATGACAGCATTTATCTTATAAACAATGCAGGTGTTATTGACCCCATTAAATATGTACAGGACTTTTCTGAAGATGAAATACAGACATTATTGCAAGTCAATTTGATTGCATCTATTCAATTAATAAGTGCCTTTTTAAAGATATCTGCTCCGGTTAAGAAAAGTGTAATCATAAGTGTTTCATCAGGTGCCGCCACTAAGGTAATTGATGGCTGGTCTTTATATGGAACAGCAAAAGCAGCACTCGATCATTTTTCGCTTCATGTTTCGAAAGAACTTGAAATAAAGAAGGTTTCTAATAGTTTTGTCTTTTCAGTTGCTCCGGGTGTTGTAGATACTGCTATGCAACTAAAGATCAGACAGACTCCGGTAGAATCATTTTCAACGTTGGATCGCTTCATGACCTTATTTGAAACCGGTGAATTAGCTTCCGCATCCGTTATCGCACAGAAGTATCTTCGGATTTTAGATCATCCGAATGACTTCCCCAAAGTTGTTTTTTCAATTCGGGATCTTGCTTAAAATTTCCTGCTACCTGTAAATAATCAATAAATTAAAATTCAAATATTGATATTACATACTGTTTTTTGATTGCTATAAAATATTTAAAATTATTAATTCATTAATAATTAGGTGTTTACTGTTAATTTAATATTTAGTTGTAATAAATTTGTTTTTAAATTATTGCTTTTTAATATAAAAGGTACATATTTGTAGTATGACTTTTGGGAAAGATATTTTTATTATTTTTTAATGATACTTCTGCAAAAAAGGGATGATGTTTAAGAGATATCATCCCTTTTACTTTTAAATCCTCTATAATGAGGCTGTTGATCCCCTCAGATTTTATTAACAGCTAAGGAAATTGACATTAATTATCGGTATTATTGCAGAAGGAACGAATTTGATGTATGAGCGCAGAAAATACCTATAAGCAATTACTACCGCTGGCTAAATATTGGTTGAAAGAACTGGACTTCTATGGCAATAATCAATTCAAGAAGAAGGTTACGAATACCAGCTGGACTATTGGTCAGATTTATGACCATTTGCTAAAGTATTCTCAGGAAATTCATGTAAAGGCTATTCAGGAATGTTTAGCAACAAAGGATGTAAATGCAAAACAAGGTAAGTCATTTAAAGGTTTTTTGCAGTTTTCGTATGGGAGCTATTTGCCATTCAAACATAAAAGCAATCCCTATAAAGAACCCGGACAACCGTTAAGTACAGAAAAAGTTAAAGACGACTTTTATCGTTTTCTGAAATTGATTTATAAGATTGCTAAAGAAATTGATTATAAAAAACCGGCAGCAAAAGTTAAACATCCATCATTGGGTTATTTGTCAGCGGAAGAATGGTTCAAATTGATGGAGATGCATTTTCGTCACCATGTTAAACAAAAGAAAAAATTAGATATTGATGTTAGAAGTAATTTCAGAGAAACAGAGGTTAAAGAGTTTGATGATATTCCGGACCTCCCTTTTCATGAGTTATAATTAAAAGGATACACGTACAATAATAGAGAAGGCCTGATAAGATTATCTTATCAGGCCTTCTCTATTATATAATGAATTTGATCTGGAGGAGAGATGATAGAAAACAATTCTCTCACAAAATAAAATGGCCAGCTGATTGGGGCTGGCCATTTTATATATTTTTAAATCGTTAATTACTTAACAGTATCCATGTGAACGATCAAGTCAACTAATTTATTAGAATAGCCCCACTCGTTGTCATACCAGGATACTACTTTAACAAAGTTATCATTCAATGAAATACCAGCTTTAGCATCAAAGATTGAAGTACGTGCATCACCTAAGAAGTCAGTTGAAACAACCTCGTCTTCAGTATATCCAAGAATACCTTTCATCGCACCTTCAGAAGCAGTCTTCATTGCAGCTTTGATTGTTTCGTAAGAAGCAGGCTTCTCTAAACGGCAAGTTAAATCAACAACAGAAACGTCCGGTGTAGGAACACGGAAAGACATACCTGTTAATTTACCTTTTAATTGAGGGATAACCAGACCAACAGCTTTAGCAGCACCGGTAGATGAAGGGATGATGTTTTGGTAAGCACCGCGACCACCTCTCCAGTCTTTTGCAGACGGGCCATCAACAGTTTTCTGAGTTGCTGTTGCAGCGTGCACAGTAGTCATTAAACCTTCAAGGATACCAAAGTTATCATTTAATACTTTAGCTACAGGAGCCAGACAGTTAGTAGTACAAGAAGCATTAGAAACAATAGTCATGTCTTTTGTATATGACTTATTGTTTACACCCATTACAAAAGTAGGAGTATCGTCTTTTGCAGGAGCTGATAAAACTACTCTTTTTGCACCAGCTGCAATATGTTTATCTGCTGTATCCATAGTCAAGAAAAGACCAGTAGATTCTACAACGTATTCAGCACCAATTTCATTCCATTTAAGATTAGCAGGATCTCTTTCTGCTGTTACTCGGATTGTATTTCCATTTACAACTAACTGACCACCTTTAACCTCGATTGTTCCATCAAAACGACCGTGAGTAGAGTCATACTTTAACATGTATGCCATGTAATCAACATCAATCAAATCATTTATACCAACTATTTGAATGTTAGGGTTGTTAACCGCAGCACGGAAAACCAAACGACCAATACGGCCAAAGCCATTAATACCTACTTTGATTTTTGACATAATTATAAAGATTAAACCACAAAACTTATGAACATTCTGAACTAGCAGAATAAGCTACAAACATACAATAACGCATATCCAAAATCAACCAGGAAGCACTTTTATTTATTTTATTAAAAAATATCCTGATTGGTTTTGTATTTATCGAAATCTTTCATAGTTTTGCAAACCTTTTAGAAAAAGGCCTGTTCGTCTAGGGGTTAGGACGCGTCCCTTTCACGGACGAAACACGGGTTCGATTCCCGTACAGGCTACCAAAATAGCAAGTAAAAAGCTCACTGTCATGCAGTGAGCTTTTTTATTTTTACTCCTTTTGTCAAACTCAGTAGACAGTTAATGCGTAGGTGTAAGCACAAGCATTTCAACCGACAGTTTTTGTAATGTTGAGATTGTACATTGTGTTATTTTTCCGGATGATTGTACATTAGCAGTACACGATTATTTTTCAAAACATAAAATACCTGTGCGGATTGAACAAACGAAAAACGGTGGGTGTTTTATTCGTAAACCTGTTTAATCGAAAGAATGATTTTTGTTTTAGAATGCTTCGGCAATGAATATATTTTTAAGAGTATATTTTAATATTGAGTAGTAAAAAACACCTGTTATTGGCGTGGCTTTAAAAGATAATACAAGAGTAATCTGGCGTTAATATAAAATTTTCATTTTATTATGTAATTACTAATAAAATAAATTGTTGTATGTAAAAACAGGTGGTGTTATAAATTAATCTCTAAAGCTTTGTTCCCATAGGCTATTTGTGTTAACTTATAAAGTAAGAAGAAACATTTTATTCTGAACATATATAAATATAGTTGTTCAAATTTTAATTTATAACGAATCATGACAAAGAAAATCAGGCCATACATTTTTTCTAAAGGCATTGATGAATATTTTAAAGGAGTTTATGATGCATGCATATTTATTGCGTTGTTTTTTAAACAGGTATTTAAACCTCCTTTTCATTTTCGTCAGGTCATAGATCAATGTTATGAAGTCGGGTTAAAATCTTTGCCTTTGATTACCTTAACAGGTTTTGTTACAGGCGTAGTATTTACCAAACAATCCCGTCCGTCCCTTGAAATATTTGGCGCAGCTTCCTGGTTGCCCTCATTGATTTCCATTGCACTTGTTCGTGCATTAGGTCCTTTAGTAACGGCACTTATCTGTGCGGGTAAAGTCGGTTCAAGTATTGGGGCCGAGTTGGGTTCAATGAAAGTAACAGAACAGATAGATGCTATGGAGGTATCAGCAATAAATCCGTTCAAGTATTTAGTTGTTACGCGTGTTGTCGCTACTACATTAATGATTCCTATACTGTCGGTATATTGCAGTTTTGTTGGCTTGTTGGGATCCTTTGTTAACGTGCATGCAAATGAAACCACAAGTTTTGCTAATTTCTTTCAAGGCGGGTTCAGTACAATAAGTTTTATCGATCTATTTACAGCCGTTGCCAAGTCGATTGTGTTTGGATTTACGATCGGTGTTGTTGGGTGCTATAAAGGGTATAATGCATCACAGGGTACACGTGGTGTCGGGAAAGCAGCTAATCAGGCAGTAGTCTTAACAATGTTCTTAATATTTATAGAAGAAATTACAATCGTTCAGATAAGTAACTGGATTAAATTTTTCTAATCATGGAAACGAAAGCGCAAGAGATTAATACAACCGAAACCGTTATTTCCATTAGAGGATTAAATAAATCTTTTGGAAATCTCCATGTATTGAGAGGAATAGATCTGGATGTTTATAAAGGAGAGAATGTTGTTGTACTGGGACGTTCGGGTACAGGGAAATCTGTTCTGATAAAAATCCTCGTTGGTTTGTTAAAGCCTGATTCCGGTGTCGTGAAAGTTCTTGGCAAAGAAGTTGATCAATTAACCCGGAAAGACTTGGATGCACTTCGCTTACACATCGGGTTTTCATTTCAAGGGAGTGCCTTGTATGATAGTATGAGCGTGCGACAGAATCTGGAATTTCCTTTGACCATGAATATAAAAAATCTTACAAAAAAGGAAGTGAGTACAGCCGTTGAAGAAGTATTGGATGCAGTTGGATTGAGTGATAAAATGAATCAGATGCCATCCGACCTTTCGGGGGGACAACGCAAGCGTATTGGCATTGCCCGTACGTTAATATTAAAGCCTAAAATAATGTTGTACGATGAACCTACTTCGGGTCTGGATCCTATAACAAGTTTCGAGATCAACGAATTAATAAATGACGTACAGAAAAAATACAATACATCTTCGATCATCATTACCCACGACCTTACCTGTGCCAAAGAAACATGCAACCGTATTGCCATGCTGCTCGATGGTACATTTGTTAAGACAGGAACATTTGAAGAAGTGTTTAAGGAAAAAGATGAACGGATACAAAGTTTTTATAATTACAATTTCATTAAATAAGTTATGAACGAATCATCTAATAAACGCACGGTCATAGTAGGCTTGTTCGTTCTGGTCGGAATACTCGTATTACTTGCAGGTATCTTAACCATTGGCAATTTGCATGAAACCTTTACCCGGAAAATAAAAGTAACATCGTTATTTGAAGATGTCAACGGACTTCTTCCGGGGAGTAACGTATGGTTTTCAGGTGTAAAGATCGGTACGGTTAGAACCCTGCACTTCCATGGTAAATCACAGGTAGAGGTTGTAATGAATCTGGACGAGAATGCGCAGGAGTATATTCGTAAAGATGCGAAAGTAAAAATCAGTACCGATGGTTTGATTGGCAATAAAATCATTGTTATATATGGAGGAACATCCGATGGCGGCCATATTGAAGCAGGGGATACTTTGCGTGTAGAAGCAATGTTATCTACAGATGATATCATGAATACGCTGCAGCAGAATAATAAAAATCTTCTTGATATAACAAAAGACTTTAAAGTGATAAGTAAAAAACTTGCAGATGGGGAAGGTACACTTGGCAAGTTAATAAGCGACGAATCTATATTTAACAATATCAACGCAACTACTCAGTCCTTGCAACAGGCTTCTATGAAGGCACAGCAGCTTATGACTTCACTTTCCGGGTTTACTGCTAAATTAAATAAAGAAGGCACGTTGATGAATGATCTTGTTACCGATACCGTGATGTTTAAATCTATGTCTGCAACAATTGTTGAACTGGAAAAAATAGCAGACTCAGCATCTGTTATGGTAAACAACCTCAAAAATGCCAGCAGTGATCCAAACAGTACGCTTGGCGTATTACTTCACGATGATGAGTCGGGTGCACATTTAAAAAGCACGATCAATAATTTAGATACAAGTACAAAAACATTAAACGAAGATCTTGCTGCCCTGAAGTATAGTTTTTTACTGAGAGGTGCTTACAAAAAACAAGAAAAAGCAGAAAAGAAAAAGAAGAAATAATTACATTCTTTTACATTGGGTACATTTAATCGTATTTCTCAAAACTTATGTACTGCTCAGTATTCGTTGTTTTTCGTTTCTTAAAAGTTTAAAGCTATTACCTAAAACTTTTTTTGCCAAAAACTAGTTACTTATTTGTGTTATTTGTAATATAAAGCATGGATCAGTATTTAATAGACATAGACTTTCCCGACGAACCGGATGATGAATTTATCTCATTAATTCCATCTCAGCGTGCGATGATCAACAGTCACATGCACAATGGTGTTGTTACATCATATAGTTTGTCAATTGATCGTTCCAAACTTTGGGTTACAATTGTTGCGGATAGCGAAAAAGAAGTGGGTGAAATATTGGCAACTTTTCCTTTAATCACATATATGGTATACTCTATTCATAAGCTGGCTTTCCACAATACAGCACAGTATAGCATGCCTCCTTTGTCTCTTAATTAATTCAGATAGTTTATTTATTGTATTGATATAAAAAAAACGGATAGCTTTGGGAGAGCTATCCGTTTTTACTTTAACTAAACGAACTGAAACGAGACTATTACTATAAACTATTACTATGAACGATTAATTCTGGTATGAAGGATCTGCGTGATGATGATGCTTACTCACTTTGTGGTGTTTGTATTTATGACCATGAGACACTGTTGCTGCTGATACACTGAACGCAAATAAACTTAAGATTATTGTGCTGAATACGATTAACTTTTTCATATGTGTACGGTTTAATTGGTGCATTGAATTATTAATACAATTATAATACACAAATCTGTAGACATATTGGGTTAATTCTGAAGGCTTTTTGAAGACCTTTCCAAGCGGGATTATTTTGTATATTCTTTACGTAATTCCTTGCGCATAAGCTTATTTGAAGCAGTTCTGGGAAAATTATTTTTTAGAATGATTTCTGAAATTTTAAATAAGGGATTTAATTCCGTCTGAATCATTTTCTGTAGTTCCTTTTGAAATTTTGAGATCTCAATAGCGGGATCTTTTGAATGAATAAAAATAACAAGCCTTTCCGGACCGCCATTTTTTTCCTGAGAGGCTATTGCTGCACTCTCAACAACCATAGGATGTTTGTTTATGATCGTTTCAATTTCTACCGCACTTATTTTAATTCCACCCAGGTTCATTGAATCATCCGTTCTGCCGATGCTTTTGTAATAATTTATTCCTGCATACGTGCTCACGTGAAA
>Ga0210389_10004306_pt1 | contig 11083 bp, 10 predicted proteins | sample IncBWH28OmetaG_FD_160127 | JGI IMG/M metagenome (GOLD analysis project Ga0210389, IMG submission 160127) | Forest soil microbial communities from Barre Woods Harvard Forest LTER site, Petersham, Massachusetts, United States - Inc-BW-H-28-O ... | reverse complement strand
GGAGCGGCGGGTGCGTATCCCGCCACAACCTCCCGAATGCAGCCCCATCCCCCGTGGCCGCACAGCGCAGCACCTCGGGGAATTCGGGACCTATCACGAACGAACCGTAAGTGATGCATGCGTCTAGGTCACGCCCTTTCCGGAACTTTCCCGGGTAGCTTGCATGCCGAGTCCCATGGCGGCCGCGCGGACTGTATTGATGTATGTCGATTATCAAAAGGTTTCGGAAATTTTCGAACGTGTCTGGCGGCAGCTTCACCTGGGCACTGCCCGCACGGTCGCTCGCCACGTTCCAGATCGCGCCTGGCTAGTCTTTGTCCGCAACCCGTGGCTAGTGCATGAGCGGGCGGACCTGTCCGGCGGCAAAGCGGACCAGGTCCTCCGGGTCGAGCCCGGGCGGCTGGGATGGGTGGAGCACCACCGAGTCAACGCCGGCCCGGGCCAAGGAGCGCACGGTTCCGGCCACCTCGGTGGCGTCGAGGCGATCGATGCCCACGTAGACGACGAGCTGATGATGATCGGTCCGGCCGCCCGCGGCCCGTCCTTCGTCGATGAGCGCGCGGGCGCGGGCGACCTGCTCCGGTCCGGTTCCGGCGTCAAGGATGGTGCCGTCGGCGATCTCGCCGCTCAGCCGGAGGGTCTTCGGGCCGGTCGCCGCCGAAAGGACCGGGGGCACCGGCGCAGGCGGCGGCCATTCGATGGCCACCCGGTCCAGGCGGACGTACTGGCCCTCGGTGGTCAGCTCCTGTCCGTGCAGCAAGGCGCGCAGCGCCGTCAGGTGCTCGCGCAGCAACGTCATCGGTGACTGCGCCGCCGCGCCGATCTGGCCCATCCACGACTGAACGCCGTGCCCGACGCCGACCGTCACCCGGCCAGGGAAAAGCCGGTGCAGCATGGCCGTGTCCATCGCCGTCGCCGCGACGTTCCGCAGCGGGGCCGGTAGCACGCCGATTCCCACCCGCAGCCGGCTCGTCCAGGCAAGGGCCGCCGCGCACTGGGGTACCGCGCCGCCCCAGAAGCAGTCCTCCCACAGCCACAGCTCGTCAAGTCCTGCGTCCTCCGCCGCCAGCGCGACATCGCGCAGCCGCTCCGGTGGTACCTGCGGCCAGCAGACCGCCCCCAGCGTCGTCATGGCAACCATGATGGCGCAGAGCCCGGTGTCCACGTCATCCTCACGTACTTCCCTGCCAGGCAAGGCCCGTCAGCTCCTCGCTCAGCTGCCATAGCCGCGCCGCGGCCTGGGCGTCCGTGGCCAGGGCGCTCGGCCTGGCGAGCTTGCACTTGACGAAGTAGCCGCCGGTCACGGTTGCTGCCTCCGGCGAACTGGCGAGGTACACCGGGGTCCGCGCGCCGGACGCCGGACCCGGCCGCAGCCGCAGGGCAACCTGGAGCAGCCCGCCCAGCCCGCCCCCGACGTCCCTGCCGAGTGCGCTGCGCACGAACCCGGGGTGCAGGCAGTTGACGGTGACGCCGGTGCCGGCCAGGCGGCTGGCCAGCTCGGTCGTGAACAGGATGTTCAGCAGCTTGGATACCGCGTAAGCCTGGCCGCCGACGGCAGGCCCGCCATGCGGCAGGTCAGCCCACGGGATCACCCGCACCTGCTTGTGCGCGGCGGATGCCACCGTGACGACCCGGGCCGGCGCGCTGCGCTCCAGCAGCCCGCGCAGCAGGCAGGTGAGCAGGAACGGCCCTAGGTGGTTGGTGGCGAAGGTGACCTCCAGCCCGTCGGCGGTCAGCCGCCGCCGCGTCGTGATGACGCCGGCGTTGTTGACCAGGACGTCGAGCCGGTCATGGTGGGCCAGCACGTCCGCGGCCAGCTGGCGGACCTGTGCCAGGCCGGACAGGTCCGCGGTCATGACCTCAACCCGCGCGGAGGGCACGAGCCGCCGGATCTCACCGGCGGCACCCTGCCCTCGTGCCTCCTCCCGGGCGACGATGATCACGGCCGCGCCGAGCAGGGCCAGCCGCAGCGCGGTCTGCCTGCCGATTCCGCTGGTCGCCCCGGTCACCAGGCAGGTCCTGCCGGCCATCACGCTCGCATGAGCCTCCACAGCGGACATTCAACATCACAACGCGGCGCCGGCCAGCCTCCTTCACGGGGTGTTAGCCTGGCTTTCGTCGCGACAAGCGGGCGAACGATCCCAGGGGGCGCGGTGCACGTGGTCATCGTCGGGGCCGGGGCAACGGGCTGCCTCACCTCGCTCTTGCTCGCGCGTGCGGGCCACCAGGTCACCCTGCTCGAACGGGACCGCCTTGCGCCGCACCCGGACGTCGAGACCGCGGCCGCCGCGGCTTTCCGGCCCACGGCGCCCCAGATCGTGCAGCCGCACATCATCATGGCCCGCTGCCGCGAACTGCTGGTCCACAAGCTCCCGGACGTCTACCAGGGCCTGCTCGCCGCGGGCGTCACGCAGGCCCCACTGCACGCGCAGATGCCGCCGTCGCTGCCGGACAAGAACCCGTGGCCAGGGGACGACCAGCTCATCCAGCTGGTCACCAGGCGGTCCACCTTCGACTGGGTGCTGATGCGCGCCATCGCGACCGAACCGGGCGTGGAGTTCCGCCCCGGTGTCAAGGTCACCGGGCTGACCGCGCGGCGAGCGGACCACCGCGCTCCCGTGCACGTGACCGGTGTCCGCTCCGGCGCGGGCGATGTCGGCGCGGACGTGGTGATCGACGCGTCCGGCCGCCGGTCTGCCATCGACGCCTGGCTAGCCGAGATGGGAACCCGCCCCACCGCCCTTGGCCAGGCCGAATGCGGACTGGCCTACTACAGCCGCCACTACCGCCTGCGGCCGGGCGGCGTGCCGCCCGGATCGCCGCTGCAACGCATGGTGGCGACGCTCGACGAGCTCCTGGTGGGCATCTGGCCCGGTGACCACGGCACCATGCAGGTCGCCATCGCCCCCCTCGCCGCCGACCACCGGTTCCGCGCGGTCAAGAACCCGGACGTGTTCTCGCGCGTGGTTCGCACCGTTCCCGACTTCGCGCGCTGGCTGGACGTCCTGGACCCGGTCACCGCCGTGTTCCCGATGAGCGGGCTGCACAACACGCTGCGCCGCCTCGTTGTCGGCAGCGAGCCAGTGGCCACCGGCCTGCACGCCGTTGGCGACACCGTCTGCACGACGAACCCGACGCTCGCCCGCGGCCTGGCCCTCGCGATGATCAGCGCGGCCGATCTCGCCGAGGTCCTCGCCAGGCACCCCCGCGACTTCGCGGCGCAGGCCCTGGCGATGGACGACCGGGTCGCCGCCCATGTCGAGCCCTTCTACGCGGAGCAGGCCGCCGTCGATGAGGTGCGCCTCAAGCGCATGCGCAGCGTCGTCTTCGCCGAGCCTGGACTCGAGCCCGAGCCCGAGCCCGAGCCGGAGCCCGGGCCCTCGCTGGCTGACCGGGTCAGCCACTGGCAGGTGCGCGCGGCCGCGCCGTTCGACCCCCTGGTCTTCCGGGCGTTCTGGAAGGTCATGGGAATGATCGCCACGCCGGGTGAGGTCTACGCCGATCCGGAGGTCATTGCGCGCACCCGGGAGGTGCTCAGCCAGCCAGATGCCGCGCCTGCGGGCGGCCGGCCGTCTCGCGCCCAGGTCCTCGCCGCGCTCGCCGGCTAACCGAGGCCGCAGGCCGTGGTCACCGCAGCCGGGCGGGCAGGATCTCGAACCCGCGCAGGATCCGGGTCGGCCGGCGCCGGGCGCCGGGCAGCAGCCGCATGTCCGGGAACCGGTCGGTAATGGCGCGCAGCCCCACCTCGCCCTCCATCCGCGCCAGCGAGGCACCGAGGCAGTAATGACGCCCGCCGGAGAAGGAGACATGGTCCTTCGCGTTCGGGCGGGCCACGTCGAAGCGCTCAGGACCGGAGAAGACCACCGGATCGCGGTTCGCGCCGGCCAGGACGGGCAGCACGAGCGCGCCCCTGGGCACCTCGACACCGGCCACCGAGGTCGCTCGCACGCAGAACCGTCCGGTCATCAGCACCGGAGGATCGAGCCGCAGCGCCTCGTCCACGGCGTTCGGCCACAGCGCGGGGTCCGCGCGCAGCCGGTCGAGCTGCTCAGGGTGGCGGCCGAACAGCGCGATCGCGTTCCCCAGCAGGTTGACCGTCGTCTCGAACCCGGCGGCCAGCACAAGCCCCGCGATCGCCTTGAGCTCGCGATCATCCAGCCGCCCTTCCTCGTCGCGCGCTTCGATCAACTGGCTGAGCAGGTCCTCACCGGGATGCCGCCGCAACTGCTCGATGTGGGCGTCCAGCAACTGGGTGAAGCCACGCAACCCGGCCACGACCTCGCGGTACCGCCGCCAGCCGAGACCGAAGTCAAGGCTGGGCGCCGCGCGGGTGCCCAGCTCCAGCACCTGCGCTTGCTGCTGCGGCGGCACGCCGAGGATCTCGCCGATCACCGTGACGGGGAGCAGCGCGCAGTACGACGAGACTAGGTCGGCCGGCGCCGCGGGGTCCAGCGCGTCGAGCAGCTCATGGGCGATCGCCTCTGTCCGCCCCCGTAGCCGCTCCACCTCCCGTACCGTGAACACCCGGGTGACCAGCTTGCGGTACCTCGTATGGTCCGGCGGCTCGGTCACCAGCAGTGACGGCGGCTCGGTGGGGTGCAGCACCTGGGGAGCTGTCCGGTCGATGAGCCGCCACAGTGGCCCGTCGGCGCCCGCCGGGCGGGTGCCGGCCTGGAAGTCCGGGCTGGACAAGATCTCTCTCACCACCGCGTGGTCGACGGAGAAGTACGCCAGCCGCGATCGGTGCAGTGGTCCGGAGGCACGGGCCTGGGCGAGGAACTCCCACAGCTGCTCTCCTGGCGAGGCCGCCGCCACTACCAGGCGCGCCTGCAAGTCCCCGCGACGCGCGTTCATGCGCGTCGCCAGCCACGGCAGCCCATGGCCTAGTCCCCAGTGGACCCTTGACCGCAGCCCTTCCCGCCAGCCCGCATCCGGCCGGCGTTGGCCAGCAGAAGCACCCGGCATGGGCGCGGTCAGCGAATCGGCGGCCATGGTTTCCTCCGCGGCGGTCGGTTGCTACTCCAGAGTAGGCCGAATGGGGGTAAATGCCGTCAAGGGGCCTGCACTGGAGGTCAGCGGGAGATGGCGGCGGCCGACAGCAGGGTCGCGGCCGCGAGGGACGCCCAGAGGGCAGCGGGACCGTGGGCGGCGAGGGCCGTGATGACCATGGGAGAGATGGCCAGGCCGAGGCCGGTGGACAACTGGAAGCGCGCCAGGGCACGGCCGAGCGCGTGCTCCGGGGCGCTGGCGGCCACCAGGGCCGTCGAACTGCCGGCGTAGATGATCTCGCCGAGGGTGCAGAGCACCGAGACGCCGGCGACGGCGGGGGCGGCCCAGCCGTGGCCGAGCTCGACGGCGCCCAGGAATCCAAGGTAGGAGACGCTGAGCACGATCCCCGAAATGACCAGCGCACCGCGGCGCGAGAACCGCGACATCCAGACCGTGACCGGCACCTGGAACGCGACGACGAGGACCGTATTGCTCACGAAGACTCCCGCCGCCCAGACGGGCGACGCGTGCAGTTGCGTCACCAGCACCAGCGGGATCGCCACCTCGAAGATGTTGAGGCAGAAGACGTAGCTGACGTTCGCGGCGAGGAGCCCGTGCATCGGCGGGCCGGCGGCACCGGTGCCGGTGCGCGCGCCTGGAGCCGCGCCCGGGGAGCGGGCCAGCCGGGTGGGCACGGCCCGGGAGCCGGCGCGGACCCGGACGGACCAGGCCAGGGCGGCGGACAGCAGGTAGCTCAGCCCGGTGCCGACCGCCAGCGCTCGCATGGCCGAAGGGCCTGCGGCCAGGCTGGCGGTGGCGAGCAGCGCGCCGAGGCCGAGGCCGCCGTTGCGCACCGACCGGCCGGCCGCCAGCGCGGCGTCGCGCTCCCGGCCCGTGGAGATGGTGGCCACGAGGGCGGCGTGGGCGACCGGGAAGTTCTGGTTGCCGATGCCGAGGAACAAGGCGGCGACCGCGAACACCCATCGCGTGTCCGGGCTGCCCGCCGGGGCAGCCACCAGCAGCGCCGTGCCGATGACCCGCACCATCATGGAGGCCGCCACCGCCGTGCTCCGTGCGCCCCGGTCCAGCCAGCGGCCCATCGCGGGCGTGCTGCCCAGTCCCGTGACCACCCCAGCCGTCATGGCGAGCCCGGCGACCAGGGCCGGCAACCGCAGGACCTCGATGCCGTACAGCAGCATGAACGGGCGCAGCAGGCCGGTCCCGATCGCGTCCACGCCGAGGGCGACGGCGTAGCGCGGGCCCCCGAAGGCGCGGATGAGGCCGCGGACGCTGGTCATCCGGGCCCACGGCGCCGGGACGGCCGCACGGACGGGTTCCGGGGCAGGGCCCGGCGGGACGGGCGGGCCGATCGTGGTCATGAGGCCACTGTCCGGCCGGTGCCAGGCGCGGCCCAGCCGGTTGACTGGAACCGTCAACCGGCGGGCAGATGCGGCACCTGCCAGCGATACTGGCGGCGTGACGCTGCGCATCGACATCACCGGCCTGCCGCCCGGGCGGGTGTCGTTCGCCGCCTCGCCGCTGGCCGAGCTGACCGCGATGCTGCACGCGCTGGCGGCCACGGGGCATCACCCGCGGCTCGCCGCCTGGGCCGCGGGCGTCCGGACGGCGCTGCGCCCGGAACTGGCGGAGCGCCTGCAGGAGGCGGAGTTCCTCTGGAGGTCCTCACGCGCGGACTTCCTGCTGCCCGCGCAGCCGCGGGAGACGCTCAAGGAGGAGCTTGACGACGTCGACCGGATCCCGGACGAGGCGTACGTGACCTCCGCACTCGTCACCACCTGCGGCAGCAGCCGGATCTACTTCGGCGGCGCCTCTCCGCTCACCGACGCGGCCGCCCGGGAACGCGCGCTGGACCAGGCGCAGGCACGCGGCGCGCTCCAGGAAGCGTTCGCCGGGCGGCTGCTCGCGGACCCGCGGGCGGTGCGGGCGAGGGTGCGGGAGACGATGGAGCAGTGCGCGCCCGCGTTCTTCGACGTGGCCTGGCCCGGCGTCGCCGCGCGGATCGCCGCCGACGTGCGGGTGAAGTCCGATCTCAGGGACCGGGTCGGCCTCGGCGCGGCCCTCGCGGCCGTCTCCGGGGCCGTCGCCCTCGGGCCCGAGGGTGACCGCATCGTCGTGGACAAGCTCCAGGACAACGCGACGAGCGCCGGCGTTACGGGCCCCAGCGAAGCCGGGGTGACGTTCATCCCGAGCGTCTTTGGCAGCCCGCACCTCGTGACGGTGCACGCCCCGGGCTGGCGGCCCGTGGTGCAGTACCCGGTCGCCGAGCGCGGTGCTGGCGACAACAGTGCGCCCGAACCGCTGCCGCTGGACGCCGTCAAGCGCAGGCTCGACGCCCTCGCGCACCCCGTCCGGCTCCGGCTGGTGCGCACCTTGGCCCGCAGCCCGCACACCACCAGCGAACTGGCGCACGCCTGGGACCTGACGCCCCCGGAGGTCTCCCGCCACCTCGCGGTCTTGCGCCGCGCCGGGCTGCTCACCGCGCAGCGGCGCGGCCGCTACGTGCACTACGCCGTGGACCTCACGGCGCTGACGGCGCTCGGGACCGACCTGCTGGAGGCGGTGCTCAGGTGAGGGAGGGGTCGCTGCCGCCCTGCCTGTCGCTGCCGCCTTGCATGGTGCCGCCGGACACGCTGGCCATGAAGCGGACAGCGTCGCCCCGGGACATGCCCGCCAGGTGGGCAGCCCCCAGGCGGGTCCGCTCCCCCACGAAATGGGTCGGGCCGCCGTCCGGCAACGCAGCGATGATCTCGTCCACGGCCTCCTCCGCGGTCAGCGCGCCGGGAATGGGCGACGGGTCGTCCGGGCTGGCCAGCACGCCCCGGTCGGCCAGCAGGCGACGCAGCGCCGGGGTGTCGGTGGCGCCGAGGATGGCACCGAGGACATCGACGCCGGCCGGGTGCAACTCGGCCCACAGTCCCTCGGCGAGGACCATGTCGAAGGCCTTGGAGGCTCCGTAGGCGACCATGTGGGCCGCGCCCACCAGCCCGGCAGCCGAGCCAACCACGACGATCGCGCCCCTGCCCCGGGCTGCCATGGGGGCGGCGAAGTGGTGGCACAGTTGCACCGGGACGACGCAGTTGCGCTGCACCAGCGACGTCGCGAAGCTTGACGGGCTGTCGAGGAACCGCGCGTAGCGGGGGTCGGCCCCGGCGCAGTACATGAGCATCCCGACCTCGATGTCGGCGGTTTCGCGGGCGATCTCCGCCGCCGCGCCCTCGGCCGCCAGGTCAACGGGCAGCACCCTCGCCTGGACACCGGTGCCGGCCCGGATCTCATCGGCGAGGGCGTCCAGCATCTCCTTACGGCGCGCGACCAGGACGACGCTGATCCCGCGCTGCGCCATGGCCCGCGCCCAGGCCGCTCCGAGGCCGTCGGAGGCGCCGGCCACCACCGCCCAGGGTCCGTATCGGTGAGTGAGGTCAGCAGTCATGACGTGTCCTTCCGTGCTACCGTGGGCAACCCTGTTTGCCGGCACCTTGATAGCCGATCGGCTATTCTCGCTCATGAACAGTAGCCTACCTGCGAGGAGCCATGCCCAGTGAGCGAGCCCGAGGACCTGCGCGCGACGGTGGAGGCGCTCGCGGCGCGGGTCCGCGCCCTCGAGGATCAGGTCGAGATCATGCAGCTCGTCGCCCAGTACGGCCCGGCCGTCGACAGCGGGTCCGCTCAGGCCGCCGCCGCGCTGTGGACGCAGGACGGGACCTTCGACGCGGTCCCGAGCATGCAGATGCGCGGGCACGATGACATCGCCGCGATGGTCGCCGGCGACGGCCACCAGAGCCTGATCCGCAACGGGTGCGGCCACGTCCTCACCGTGCCGCACATCGTGGTGGACGGGGACCAGGCCACCGGCCGCAGCTACGCCCTGAACATCCGCTGGGACGCCGGCGCCGGGCGGTTCTGGGTGGCGCGGGTGTCGGCCAACACGTGGCGCTGGGTGCGCACCTCCCGCGGATGGCGGGTCAGCGAGCGGGTGAACGCGAACCTGGACGGCACCCCCGAGCACCGGCAGATGCTCGCCCCGCCACCGGCTCCAGGCAACTGAGCCACGCCGTCTGGGCGGCCCGCGCTGTCAGGCCGTCACGCCCGCGATGAGCTGGTCGAGGACCTCGATCATCTGCGTCCGGGCCAGCGCCCGGTCCGCCGCTTCCGCGACGTACAGGGCTGCTTCGTCCCCGGCTCCCATGAGCGCGTGGGTGAGCGGCCGCGCCGCCAGCGCGCGGATGCGGCCGGCCTCGATCCCCTGCGTGAGCAGGGCCTGGACCAGTCCGAACACGTGCTGCTGGCACACCTCCCGCCAGCGTGACCAGCCCAGGACCGATGGCCCGTCGATCAGGGCGATGCGGTGGACTTCCGGCTCGACGCAGATCTCCAGCCACGTTCGCACGGCGTGCCGCAGGGCATCGACCGGGTCGGATATCCCGGCGGCGGCCACCGAGCCAGCCAGCCGCCCCGCGATGTCGGCCTCGACCGCGCCCACGACCGCGTCGAACAGCGCCGCCTTGTCCTCGAACTGGTGGTACAGCGCCCCGCGCGTGACTCCGGCCTCCGCGACGATCGCGTCGGTCGGCACCTCGGCATAGCCCTGCGCGGCGAACAGGCGGCGCGCCGCCGTCACCAGCGCGTCCCGGGTCGCGGCGGAGCGGTCGGCCTGAGTGCGCCGCGCCGATGGCGTGGCGGAAGTCTGCGATGGCATTCTCCGATTCTCCCCATTGTCCGTAAGCCGTGCCACTAACCCTCGACATACATACGTACTGACTGTATGTTTATTGTATGGCACTGGACCTTGCTCTCAATGACTCCTTGATGGCCGACCTGCCGCAGGGCAGGCTCGCCTACCGCGCCGCAGGCCCTGCCTCAAGCTCCAGCCCGCCGGTCGTCCTCGTGCACGGGATCCTCGTCGATGCCCGGCTCTGGGAACCCGTGCAGGAACGCCTCGCGGCCGAAGGCATCCGCAGCTACGCGCCGGCGCTCCCGCTCGGGTCGCACCAGCGGCCGATGAACGCCGATGCCGACCTCTCGCCCCAGGGGATCGCCAGCCTCCTGCTGAACTTCATCGACGCCCTCGGCCTGCGTGCCGTGACGATCGCCGGCAATGACACCGGCGGCGCGATCTGCCAGGTCATGCTCGGCTCCGGCACCAGCCGGATCGGCGCCGCGGTCTTGACCAACTGCGACGCGCTCGGCACCTTCCCGCCCCGGGGCCTCGCGCCGCTCTTTCGCGCACTGCGCCATCCCGGGCTGGTCGCGTGCCTGGCCCCCGGGCTGCGGTCAAGGACGTTGCGGCACGGACCGCTCGCCTACGGCCCGCTCACCAGTGGCCCTCTCGACCGCGCGCTGACCCGCGCCTGGGTGCAGCCACTGGCTCAGGCGGGCATCCGCCGCGACATCGCCAGGTTCGCGAGGGACGTCCACCCACGCGTCCTGCTCGACGCCGCCAGCCGGTTCGGCCAGTTCACCGGCCCCGTGCGGATCCTTTGGGGAGAGGCAGACCGGTTTTTCCGCCCCGAACTGGGACGCCAGCTGAGCGCGGCGTTCCCGCACGCCACCCTCACCACGATCCCAGGGGGCCGGACGTTCCTGCCGCTCGACCACCCCGGCGAGGTCGCCCGCGAGATCATGGCCGCCCTGCGGGACGCATCGGCTCAAGACAGGCAGTGACGCGCCGAAGCGAGCGCCGCCGGCCCCGCGGCTCACGGGGCAGCGCCTCACGAATCCAGGGCCTGGTCGAGCGGGACGAGATGGCGCTGCAGGGCGAAGATGGCGGCCTGGGTGCGATCGGCGACGCCCAGCTTGGCGAGGATGGCCGACACATGAGTCTTGACGGTCTCCTCCGACAGCGCCAGCGCGCGGGCGATCTCCCGGTTGGTCCGGCCCTGGGCGATCGCCTTGAGCACGTCCGTCTCCCGGGGCGTGAGTCTCGCCAGCGGGTCCTTGCCGCCGTGCCGCAACTCGCGCAGCAGCCGGGCCATGGCGGCGGGCTGCAGGATGCTCTCGCCCCGGGCCGCCGCTCGCACCGCGTCGATGACCTGGTCCACGTCGGCTTCGGCGTCGCGGGCGCGGACCTCGGCTA
>Ga0210389_10004305_pt1 | contig 11083 bp, 1 predicted proteins | sample IncBWH28OmetaG_FD_160127 | JGI IMG/M metagenome (GOLD analysis project Ga0210389, IMG submission 160127) | Forest soil microbial communities from Barre Woods Harvard Forest LTER site, Petersham, Massachusetts, United States - Inc-BW-H-28-O ... | reverse complement strand
TCCAGGGCACCCTCGGCGGTCCACCGCACCACGTCACCAGTGCGGTACATCCGCTCCCCCGCCCCGCCGAACGGGCACGCCACGAACCGCCCCGCCGTCAATCCCGGCCGGTTCAGGTAACCGCGTGCGAGGCCGGATCCGCCGATGAACAGCTCACCGGCGGCCCCGGCCGGTGACGGCCGCAGCCGGTCGTCGAGCACATACACCCGCGTATTCCAGATCGGGCGGCCGATGCTCGTCTTCGGGTCAACCGGTGTGCTCGTGGACCAGATCGTGGTCTCCGTCGGCCCGTAGAGATTTGTCACGTGGCCGGAGACCGCCCGCAGCCGGTCGGCCAGATCGGCCGGAAGCGCCTCACCGCCCGTCAGGATTCGCAGCCCCGCGAGCGGCGGCGAATGCTGTTCCAGCACCGCCTGCCACAGGCTCGGCGTGGCCTGCATGACCGTGATTTTCTCGCGGGACAGCAGGTCGCACAGGGCGGCGGGATCTTGGACGACGTGCCGTGGCACGATCACCACTGCCGCCCCGGAGAGCAACGGCAGGTACAGCTCCAGCCCGGATATGTCGAACGCGACCGTGGTGACGGCCGCGAGTCGATCCGATCCGCGCAGCCGGAACTGGTCGTCCATCGCCAGCAGGAAGTTCGCCAGCGAGCCGTGGCTGACCACGACGCCTTTCGGGCGGCCAGTGGAGCCCGAGGTGTAGATCACGTAGGCCGGATGCGCGGGCAGCGGCCTGCCACTCCGCTCCCCCGCGCCGAGGTTGGCGTCCGCCAGGCGGTCCACCGCGGCCCGCGTCGCCGGGGCGTCGACCACCAGCCGCGGCACCGATTCCAGGTCCGGAACATTGCCCTCCGCACCCATGTCGGTGATCACCAGCACCGGCCCGGCGTCGTCGAGGGTGTAGCGGATCCGGTCGGCCGGGTACGCGGGGTCGATCGGCAGGTAGGCCGCGCCCGTCTTGAGGACGGCCAGGAGCGCGATCAGCAGGTCCGCGGAGCGGTCCATGACCACGCCGACTAGCGTCTCCGGGCCCGCGCCGCGCCCGGCGAGCAGCCGGGCGAGGCGGTTCGCCCGCTCGTTGAGCTGCGCGTACGTCAGCCGCACGTCCCCGCAGGCCACCGCCACCGCGCCGGGAGCGCGGGCGGCCCGCGCCTCGAACAGCTCAGGCACCGTCGCGGGCGGAACGTTCCTGGCGGTGTCGTTCCACTCCGCCAGGATCCGGTGACGCTCGGCCTCGCCGAGGATCTCGATGTCGCGTAGCGGCATTCCGGGAGCTGTCTCGAGCGCGGCCACCACCTGCTCGGCCGCGGCGTGCACCCACCCGCACAGCACCCCGGGGTCCAGCGGCGCCACCGTCTGAGCACCGATGACGAACCCGGTACCGGAGTCATCCACCGTCACCGTCACGGGGTAGTTGGTGTAGTCCCGGGCATACAGCGTCTCGATCCCGGCCAGTCCGGAAGCGCCGCCGTCGCCCCCCGCAGCGACGTCCAGTCCCGGATCGCTGGCGTGCCGGTAGTTCAGCAGCGAGGTGAACAGCGGCGTGCTCGGCGGCAGCCCGCTGGCCTCCTGGGCCAGCCCGAGCGGTGCGTGCTCGTGCAGCACCAGGTCGGCGAGCTGATCTCGCATCGCCGACAGGGCGCCGGCCACGGTGACCCCGGATAGGCCCGTCCGGACGGGCAGGGTGTTCATGAACAGTCCCGGGATGCGGTCCGCGCCCGAGCCGGCGTGCAGCCGCCCGAACAGCACCGTCCCGAACACGACGTCATCGCGCCCGGACAACGTGGCGACCACTTGCGCCCACACCACATGGAACACCGTCGCGGCCGACATCCCGTGCCGGCGGGCCTGTTCGCGCACCCGCCCGGCCAGGCCGGCCGCCACCGGCAGGCTGGCCTCGGTGATGCCGGTGCCGTCGCCGAGGACCTCCAGCAAGCCCAAGGGCGCCGTCGGCTCAGTCACGTCGCCGAGGAGTCCGGCGAAGTACCGCTCATGCTCCGCACGTGGTACCCGCAGCCGGGCCTGTGCCACGAAATCGCGGAACGGCAGCGGCGCCGGCAACCGCTCCTCCCGCCCGTCCAGGACCGCCCGTATCTCCCGCAGCACGACGTCAAGGCCGGTGTGGTCGTCGATAAGGTGATGGACCTGCAGCAGCGCGAACATCCGGCCGCTGGCCGGATCCGGCACCGCGTTCACGCGCAGCAACGGCGCCACGCCGATGTCCATCGATGACTCGCACGCGGCCAGCAGCCACTCCGTGACACCGGCGCCGGCATCCGCCGCCGCGCGGGCGAACCCGGCATCGGGCGCCAGCGTGGTGACCGGTATCGCGGCCACGCGCAGCACCACCTGGAGGGGCTCGGGCAGGCCCTCCCACACCACGGCGGTCCGGAGAATGTCATGCCGGTCCGCGACCTTCTGCAGCGCCCCGAGGAAACCCTCGAACCGCTGGCGGGAATCGAAAGCCAGCACTATCGGCATCACGTACACATCGGCGCCCTGCCCGGCCATCAGGTGGTGGAAGAAGATGCCTTCCTGCAGGGGCGCCAGCGGGTACACGTCCGCGATATTCGCCGCCCCGCCGGGAACCTGCGCGACCAGCCGCGCGATGTCCTGCGCGGACAGTTCCACCAGCGACAGCATCTCCGGCGTCAGCTCCGCCGCGCCGTCGGGGATCCGGTTCGGCGGCACCGCCACCTCATCGTGCGGGACGGCCGAAGACAGTCCCGCCGCCGTCGGAGCGGTGAACAGCGTCCGCACGTCCACTGCCACCCCCTGTTCCCGCAACCGCTGCACCAGCCGCACCGCCAGCAGCGAGTGCCCGCCAAATTCGAAGAAGTTGTCGTCCATCCCGATCCGGGGCACGCCGAGCACCTCGGCGAACACTGCGCAGAGGGTCTCCTCCCGTTCGGTCGACGGAGCCCGGTAGTCCGCGGTGCCGAAGCCCGCGTCCGGGGCGGGCAGCGATCCGCGGTCGAGTTTCCCGTTGGGTGTCAGGGGCAGGTTTTCCAGCACGACCACGGCCGCGGGCGCCATGTACAGCGGCAGCCGTGCCCGCACGAACACCGCGAGCTCCCGCACGTCCACCGTGCCGGCCTCAGCGGCCGGCACGACGTAGCCGACGAGCCGCTGGTCGCCGGGGACGTCCTCGCGCACCAGCACGACCGCCTGCCCCACCGACGGGTGCGCGGCCAGCGCCGCCTCAACCTCGCCCAGCTCGATCCGGAAGCCCCGGACCTTGACCTGATCATCAGCGCGCCCCAGGAACTCCAGGTTCCCGTCGCCGCGCCACCGGACCACATCGCCCGTCCGGTACATCCGTTCACCCTGTCCCGCGAACGGACAGGCCACGAAGCGCTGCGACGTGATGGCCGGACGGTTCAGATACCCCCGTGCCAGCCCGGCGCCGGCCAGATACAGCTCGCCCGGAACGCCCGGCGGAACAAGACCGAGCCCCGCGTCCAGCACATACGCGCGGACATTCGCGAGGGGCCGGCCGACTACCGGATGTTCCGCCGAGTCAATTTCTCCGACTAGCGAAACAACTGTGTTCTCCGTCGGCCCGTACATATTCAGGCCGATCGTGTTCTTGTTTTCCCTAAGCTGCTGCCAGAGGACGTCCGGTACGGCATCAGCGCCCACGATGATCGTGCGCGGACGCGCCTCGTCCGTGGCGGTGTCTTTTGCCAGAAGGCCGCACCTGATCAGCTCAGCGGCGTAACCGGGCGTGGTGTCAATCAGGTCCACGGCATTGTGCTGTAGGTACTCGGTCAGCGCGACGGGATCCCGGCGCGTCTCATCATCGAGTAGATGCAGCTCATGACCGGCGACCATCGCCAGCAATGGCGCCCAGCATGCGTCGAAGGACAAGGGCGACGTCGTCGCTACCCGAACGCGAGAGCGCCCGCTAGCGGCCAGCTGGTTGGCGTAGACGGTGTTTCGGTAATGTTCCCAGAAGTTCGCGAGACCGCGGTGTTCAACCACGACGCCCTTCGGCGCTCCGGTAGAACCAGATGTGTAGATCACGTAAGCCGCGCTGGCCCCGGCATTATCACCATCGATCCGGACGTCAGCGCCCGGCATTCCGGCCATCGCCCGCATGGTGTCTTCCGTCACGACCGCCTGGACGTCCACGTCCTGGAGCAGCCATTCCACCCGTTCCGCCGGCCACCCTATGTCGACGGGCACATAGACACCGCCCGCCTTGAAGACACCCAGCATCGCCACAATCGCGTTCACCGAGCGTGGCAGCGCGACGGCGACAGCCGCCTCGGGCCTTATCCCACGGCTGATGAGCAGCCTGGCGAGCTGGTTAGCCCGCGTGTTCAGTTCGGCATAGGTAAGGGAGTCATCCCCGCAGGTCAGCGCGACCGCATCCGGGGTGCGGGCCGCCTGGGCCCCGATCAGGTCCGGCACGCTGGCCGCGGGCACCGGCCGGCTCGTCGCGTTCCACTCCACGAGAATCTGGTGCCGCTCGGCCTCGCTGAGCACCTGAACCCGGCTCGCCGGAGCTGCCGGTTCCGCCAGGGCCTGGGTCAGCACCCGCACGAGGCGCTGCCCCAGCGCCTCGGCCGTGGCGTGATCGAACAGGTCAGCCGCGTACGTGAGCTGGCCTCGCAGCCCCGCGGGCTGCCCCCCGGCGCCGAATGTCTCGGTGAAGCTAAAGTCCAAGTCGAATTTCGCCGACGGGCTATCCACGGGTATGACCGTGGCCGCCACGCCGGGCAGCCTGACGACCGGCTGTGCCTGGTTGTGCACCGCCAGCATGACCTGGAACAGCGGGTGCCTGGCCATCGACCGGGTCGGCGCGAGATCTTCCACCAGCCGCTCGAACGGCACGTCCTGATGCGCGTACGCCTCCAGGTCCACCTCGCGGATCCGTCCCAGCAACTCGGTGAACGCCGGATCACCCGACACGTCCGTGCGCAGCACCAGGGTGTTGACGAAGAACCCGACCAGGTCCTCCAGCGCCTCGTCGAGGCGGCCGGCTACCGGCGTGCCGATCGGAATGTCGGTACCCGCGCCGACCCGCGACAGCAGCAGCGCCAGCCCGGCCTGCAGCACCATGAACACCGTCACGCCCTGGGCTCGCGCCACGTCCGCGATCCGGGCGTGCAGCTCCGCGTCGATCGGCAGGCGCACGCTCCCGCCCCGGTGCGAGGCGGTCTCGGGGCGCGCGCGGTCCGCCGGCAGCGGCAGCTCTTCCGGGGCATCCGCCAGTGCCTCCCGCCAGAAGGCCAGCTGGCGCGCTAGCACGCTGTCCGGATCCTCCGCCCGGCCTAGCCGGGCACGCTGCCACAGCGTGAAATCGGCGTATTGCGCGGGCAGTGCCGTCCACCGGGGTGCGGTACCGGCATGGCGGGCCTCGTAGGCGAGCGACAGGTCCCGCGCCAGCGGCGCCATCGACCAGCCGTCCGCGGCGAGGTGATGCACCACGAGCACCAGGATCCACTCATCGGCCCCGGTGCGCAGCAGCCACGCGCGCAACGGGGCCTCGGCCGACAGATCGAAGGCATACTGTGCGGCCTCGGCGACTCGCGCGGACAACTGGGCCATGTCCAGGCCAGTGGCTTCGGCCACGGTCAGCAGTGCACCCGCGCGGGCCACGTTCAGCAGGCGCTGCCGCGGCTCGCCGTCCACCACGTCGAAGACGGTCCGGAGCACCTCATGCCGCCCGGCCACGTCATCGAGCGCTGACCGCAGCGCCTGCTGGTCCAGCGACCCGCGCAACCGCAGCGCCACCGGGATGTTGTATGTCGCGCCGGGCCCGTCCAGCTGGTGCAGGAACCACAGCCGCCGCTGCGCGAACGACAACGGCACCGCCTCCGGACGCGGCCCGGCCGCCAGGGCCTCGCGGCCGGGAATCGCCCCCGCCAGCTGCACGGCGAAGCCCGCGACCGTCGGGGCCTCGAACAGGGCCCGCATCGGTACCTCGACGTTCAGCAGGGTCCGGACCCGGCTGATGAGGCGGGTGGCGAGGAGGGAGTGCCCGCCGAGTTCGAAGAAGCTATCGTCCACGCCCACCCGCGGTACGCCCAGGACGTCGGCGAAGATCCCGCACAGAACTTCTTCCCGCGCCGTGGCGGGTGCCCGGTAGCTCGCGGCCGAGCGGAGGCGGAGCGCGGGCAGAGCGTGCCGGTCGAGCTTGCCATTGACCGTCAGCGGCAGGGTGTCCAGCGCGACGATGCTCGCCGGCACCATGTACTCAGGCAGCCGCCCGGCGACCCAGGCCTTCAGTTCGGCGATATTCAGGTCGCCCGCACCCGGGCGCGGCACCACGTAGCCCGCCAGGCGCTTATCACCGGACGGCTCGCCGACCGCCGCCACCGCGGCCTGTCCCACCTGGGGGTACGAGGCCAGCGCCGACTCGACTTCTTCGAGCTCGATCCGGAAGCCCCGGATCTTGACCTGTCCGTCGTCCCGTCCGAGGAATTCCAGAGCGCCATCGGCGGTCCACCGGGCCAGATCCCCGGTGCGGTAGATGCGTTCACCCGCGGCGCCGAAGGGATTGGCGACGAAGCGTTCCGCGGTGAGCGCGGGACGGTGCAGGTAGCCGCGGGCCAGTCCCGTGCCCGCGACATACAGCTCACCCGCCGTGCCGGGCGGCACCGGCCGTAGCCCGGCGTCCAGCACGTACACCCGGGTGCCGGAGACCGGGCGGCCGATCGGCACCGTCGCCGATCCGGCGAGGTCCGCGCCACGCACCGCGTGCGTAGCCGTAAAGGTCGTGTTCTCCGTCGGCCCGTATCCGTTGACGAGCCTGAGGCCGGGCAGGGCGGCCAGCACGGCCCGGCACCGGCGCACCGACAGCACATCACCGCCGGCCAGCAGCTGACGCACCCCGCGTAGGGCCGTCACGTCGGCGTCGGCCACCTGGTGGAACAGCCCGGCCGTCAGCCACATCACGGTCACGCCGTGACCGGCGACGAAGGCCTTCAGCTCCGCGACCGACAGCAACCGGACCGGGGCGACCGCGAGCGTCGCGCCGCTCAGCAGCGCGCCCCAGATCTCGAACGTCGCGGCGTCGAACGAGACCGACGCGAGCTGGCCGACCACGTCCCCCGGACCGACCTCGATGTAGTTGGCCCGGCACACCAGCCGCGCGACGGACTCATGCGCGACCAGGACGCCTTTCGGGCGGCCCGTCGATCCGGAGGTGTAGATCGCGTACGCCGGGTGCGTCGGCCGCAGCGAGCTCTCGCACTCGGCCGCCGGGACGTCGGTGTCCGGGCGTGCCCGCAGGTCCGCCGTCACTTCCGGGTCGTCCAGCACCACCACCTGGGCCTCGTGGCCGGGCGCCCAGCCGCCCGCCTGAAGCGCGCTCGTAGTGACCACGCACACCGGGCGTGCGTCATCGAGCAGGTAAGCGACCCGTTCCGCCGGATAGGCCGGATCGACCGGCAGGTACGCGGCACCCGCCTTGAGCACGGCCAGCAACGCGACGACCAAGTCGGCGGAACGTTCCAGCAGCACGCCAACCAGTCGCTCGGGCCGGGCGCCCCGCTCGATAAGCAGCCGCGCCAGCCGGTTCGCCCGGGAATTGAGCTCGGCGTACGTCAGCTCGGCGTCTTCCGACGCCACCGCGACCGCGTCCGGGGTGCGCGCCGCCTGGGCCTGGAACAGCTCGGGCAGCGTCGCGGCCGGCGGGTTCTCGCCGGTGTCGTTCCATTCGACCAGAACTCTGCGGCGCTCGGCCTCATCCAGCACATCGATGCGGCTCACCGGCGTCCGCGGATCCGCGCCAACGGTCCGCAACAGGCGCGCGTAGCGGTGCGCGATGGCTAGCGCCGTGCCGTGGTCGAACAGGTCAGTGGCGTAGGTGAGCGAGCCTTCGATGCCGGCCGGGCCGCCGCTGGCGTCGAACCGTTCCGTGAGCTCCAGGTCGAGGTCGAACTTCGCTGCCTGCCCGCCGACCGGCACCGGTTCCGCCGTCAGGCCGGGCAGCCGGAGGACGCCCGGCGCCGTGTTCTGCAGCGTGAGCGCGACCTGGAACAGCGGGTGGCGCGCCATCGAGCGGGCGGGGGCGAGGTCCGCGACAAGGCGTTCGAACGGGATGTCCTGGTGGGCGTAAGCGCCGATGCTGGTCTGCCGGACGCGGCCCAGGAGCTCGGCGAACGCGGGGTCACCGGTCAGATCGGCGCGGATGACCAGCGTGTTGACGAAGAAGCCGACAAGCCGGCCGAGTGATTCGTCGTTGCGCCCGGCGATCGGCGCGCCGATAGGGATGTCGGTGCCCCCGCCCAGGCGGCACAGCAGGGCCGCGAGCCCGGCTTGCAGCACCATGTAGAGGGTCGCCCCGTGCGCTTGCGCGAGATCGGCGAGCGCGCGATGCGAAGCGGCGTCCGCGTGGAACGGCACGGAGCTTCCCCGGTGCGACGCGACGGCGGGCCGCGGCCGGTCGACGGGCAGGGCCAGCTCCTCCGGAAGACCGGTGAGCGCGTCGCGCCAGTAAGCCGCTTGCCGGCTGAGACGGCTTCCGGGATCATCCTCGTCGCCGAGCAAATCGAGCTGCCACAACGCGTAGTCGGCGTACTGCACGGGCAGTGGTTCCCAGTCTGGGGCCACACCGCGAGAACGTGCCTCGTACGCCGTCGAGATGTCCTCGGCCAGCGGCGCCATCGACGATCCGTCGGCGGCGATGTGGTGCACCACCACGACCAGGATGTGCTCGTCGGGCGCCGTGGTCAGTAGCCGCGCCCTGACCGGCAGGTCGGTGCTCAGGCTGAACTGGTGCCGGGCCGCGTCCGCGATCAGCGCGGTCGCCTCTTCCTCTCCGCCGGCCGCGATCACCGGGAGATCGAGGTGTACCGACTCCGGCTTGAGAATGCGCTGGCGCGGAACCCCGTCAGCGGCCGGGAACACCGTGCGCAGCGCCTCATGGCGGATCAGGACGTCCAGCAGGGCAGCGTGCAAGGCCCCGACGTCAAGCTGTCCGCGTAGCCGTATGGCCAGGGGGATGTTGTACGCGGAATCGCTTTCTCCCAGCTCCGCCAGGAACCACAGCCGCTGCTGCGCGAACGACAGCGGAATCATGCGTCCCCCAGGAGAGCATGTTCTTTCAGGCCCAGCGACGCGAGGGGCCTGCCGACGCTTTCCAGGCTCAGTCCGCGGCGAATCGCCAGCACCGCTCCCGCGGCCTCGAGATAGCCGCCGACCTCGACTACATTTGGCAGGCGTAGCGCGCTGGCGGTTACGTCGAGGAGCGTCGTGTTGGCGGCGACCGCGATGACCGGAGTGCCGCGTCGCGCGGCCGCCAGTACGGGTACCGATCCGAGAGCCGTGGCAGGCGCGATTACCGCGATCACATCGTTGATTCCCACGACCGCCTTGTAGCCGAGGCCGGGCCTCGATTCCAGTTGCGGCGCGTTACGCAATCCCATGAGCACGCACGCCAGACCGCTTGCCGAAACGAATTCCCCGGCGCCGCGCGCGTCTACCACCGCGGGCACGCCGGGCAGCGCCTCGAAGTTGATCATCGGCGCGTGTGCGGCCGGGATGCCGAAGGTGCGAGTGAGCAGGTGGGACAGGACGGCTTCCGCGCCTCCCACCGGGTTGGGATGACGGCCGGCGAAATGATCCGCGTACTCCCCGGCCGGGAGATCCTGCACGTTGGTCGTGACGGCCAGCGCGGTCGCGCCCGCGGCGACCAGCTGGCGGGCGGCGGCGAGCAAGACACCGGGATTGTCGATCTGGCCGGTATACGCGCCGGAGGCGTGGCGGGTGCAGCGTGTGCCGATCGGCTCTTCGGTCACCACATAGTCGATAATCTCCACTCCATGCACCGCCCGGACAGCGTTGATAACGTTGAAGACCTCGGCCAGCGCGGAGTCATCGGCTCGTTCCACGATAACGCCAATTTTATTGGCCCTGGGGATAAAGAGCGTGGCCTCGCCGCGGCTAAATTGATCCAGCGAGTAGCCTTCCGTGTAAACCATGTCCCGCTCTGGACCTATGAAGTTAGAGGCGTTCACCGCATTCGGGTTGGTTATCACGAAGTCCGCCGAGGCGGCTAGAAGCGATGTCACCGGACCCGCGTCCCCCGCATAGCCCCCGATCGAGCAGCCAATACCCGTTGGTATCAGGCTTATGACCGCGGTCTTCCCCGACGGCGGTTGCGTCCGCACCGGCAGGTTCCGTGCCGGGGGCGCCTGGTCGGTGCACTCTGTAGCATCGACGCGATACCCGCCTGGGCCCGCCGCGCTGATGAACCAGCGCAATGTTTCCCCGATGTGGGCACGCTCGATTTCCGCGATCAAATCACGGGAATCCGGCAGCGCGGAAATCTCATAGCTTCGGTTTATTATCACGATAGTTTCTCCTTGGGGGCGAATTCATTCATCGTCGTCATCACGATTCCGGCGCCGCAGCACGGGCCGGGGATCGGCCGGTGCGTCGAGTAGTTTCGACACTCCGGCTACCGTCGGGTTTTCGAAGAACGCGGCGATCGAGATATCGACACCGAGTGCCGACGCGATTCGGCTGGTGAGCCGCGTGGCGAGCAGTGAGTGGCCGCCGAGTTCGAAGAAGTTGTCATCGACGCCGATGCGGGGGACGTCGAGGATCTCGGCGAACACCGTGCACAGGACCCGTTCCCGCCCGGTGGACGGGGCCCGGTAGGTGCCGGTGCCGGCCGCGGGGCCGGGGGCGGGCAGCGCCCGCCGGTCCAGTTTGCCGTTGGGTGTCAGCGGCAGGCCGGGCAGCATCGTGACCGCCGACGGGACCATGTAGAGCGGAAGCCGGCCGCGCATGAACGCCGCTAGGTCCCGCACGTCCACGGTGCCGGCCTCCGGCGCCGCCACGACGTAGCCGACCAGTCGCTGGTCACCCGGCGTGTCCTCCCGCACGAGCACCGCGGCCTGCCCCACCGACGGATGCGCGGCCAGCACCGCCTCGACCTCACCCAGCTCGATCCGGAAACCACGGACCTTCACCTGATCATCCGCCCGCCCCACGTACTCCAGGGCACCCTCGGCGGTCCACCGCACCACGTCACCAGTGCGGTACATCCGCTCCCCCGCCCCGCCGAACGGGCACGCCACGAACCGCCCCGCCGTCAATCCCGGCCGGTTCAGGTAACCGCG
>Ga0210389_10004304_pt1 | contig 11084 bp, 7 predicted proteins | sample IncBWH28OmetaG_FD_160127 | JGI IMG/M metagenome (GOLD analysis project Ga0210389, IMG submission 160127) | Forest soil microbial communities from Barre Woods Harvard Forest LTER site, Petersham, Massachusetts, United States - Inc-BW-H-28-O ... | reverse complement strand
GTGAGGACTACAACAGCCTCGTCATGACGCGCATCAGAGAGGAGGCACACCGCCTCCCGCTGCGCGAGGCGGTGTCGCGCGCCATCGGGGTGACCGGCACCACGGTCACCTCGGCCGGCCTCGTACTCGCCGGGACGTTCGCGGTGTTCGCCATCGTCGGCGGGCGCGGGTCCGGCGGCTCGCAGATCACCGACGTCGGGGTGGGCCTCGCGGTCGGCGTCATCATGGACACGTTCGTCGTCCGTACCGTGCTCGTGCCCTGCACGGTGGTGCTGCTCGGCCGGTGGAACTGGTGGCCGTCGAAGCTGCACGTAACGGCGTCTCCCGGCGAGTCGGACGCGGTCGGGGTCAGCGCGGACGCGCTCGGGCTTTCCGGTCCCGCGGCTTCGACGGACTCCACAACTGACAGCGAGTCACGAAGAAACTCCTAAACATCGGTACCCTAGTACCCCGCCCGCAGGCCCGGACATGGTAAATGCCACCATGTTCTCCGGACATGCCGGGCGGGGTGCTTTTCTTCTGGCACTCTGACCGTAAGACTCTTGACCTAAGTGTTTACACCCGAGGGCAGGGCTTGCCCTCCAGGGAGCCGAGAAGGCAACCTGAGAAGCCGCTCCCCTTCAAGGAGTGGCGGAGTCACGGAGTCACACAGGGAAGGGACCCCGATGCAGGAACTGCGCTTCGTCGCGGTCAGCGAGGACGGCAGTTACGCTGTCCTCGCGGTCCCGGGTCGAAGCGGCCGGTACATCCTGCCGATCGACGAGCGGCTGCGCGCGGTCGCTCAAGGGCAGACCTCCCGGCTGGCGCAGTACGAGATCGAAGTGGAGAGTCCGTTGCGTCCCAAGGAGATCCAGGCGCGTATCCGGGCCGGCGAGACGGCTGAGGAGATCGCCGACGCCGCTGGTATCCCTGTCGAGCGCGTGCGCTGGTTCGAAGGTCCCGTCCTCGCTGAGCGCGCCTACATCGCCGACCAGGCGCAGTCCGGTTCTGTGCGGCGTGCGGGCGATTCCGCCGGGCCAGGTCCCCGGCTTGGCGACATCGTCACCGCACGGCTTTCCGCCGCCGGCACCGACCCGGCTGACGGGCAGTGGGACTCCCGCAAGCGCGGCGACGGCAACTGGCAGGTCTCGCTGACGTTCCCGTCCGGCGGGCGGTTGCACGTCGCCGAGTGGGTCTTCGATCCCCGCCGCAGGCACGTCATGCCCGACGACGACAACGCCGCCCGTCTGTCGCTGCCCGAGTCCGAACTGCCAGCCGAGCCAGTGCCCATGCCCGGCGAGGCGACCGTCACGCCCATCGCGTCCCGCCTCGGGGCGGCCGCGGGCATGGGCGGCGGCGGTGCCGTCGGCTTCTCCCGCTTCCGTCCGGATCGCTCGGTCATTCCTGACCGGTCCCTCGGCGCGGACCGCTCACTCGTGGACCGTCCGTCGCCGCAGCCCGAGCGTACGGCGATGTCCGACCGCACCGCGATGTCCGACCGGACCGCCGCGCCCGAGCGGCCGCCGGCGCCGCATTCGGCGGTGCCGCCGCGTCCAGCGCAGCAGGACCGTCCCGGTTACCCGAGCCGTCCCGCGAACCCCGGCTACGCGGAATTCCCCGAGTCGGCCCCGTACCGCGCTCCGGAGCCCGCACCCGAGCCCCCTGCCTACCACGCGCCCGCAACTGACCAGCCAACCTCCCGCGGCGAGGATGCCGGGCACCGTGGCTACGGCGACCCGTCCTCGGTGTCGTCGGTCTACCGCGCGCAGGTAACCGAGCCCTCGACGTACCGCGAGGCTGCCCCTGAGCCGCGTACCTACGTTCCTGACCCGGCCGCGTACCGCGCTCCGGCTCCTTCGCAGCCCTCCTTCCTTGACCAGGATCCGGTGCCGGGCGCGCGCCAGGGGTTCCCTGGCAGCCCAGCGCCTGCGGCGCAGTCGGCATCGGCACCCGACGCGCCGGCGACGGTCGCGCCCGCCGCACCCGTCCCCGTCGCCGCTGATTTCGATTATGCCGAACGGCCGCGGGTTACTGCCTCACGCCCCGTCATCTTCGAAGACCCCGAGCCGGCCTTCCTCGGCGAGCAGCCAGAGCACGCCACGGCTTCCGCTTCGGCATGGCCCCAGCCGGCGGTGCCGTCGGCGCCCAAGCCGGCACCAGCCGCTGAGCCGACGGCCCCCTCCCCGGCCGCGGTGATCTCTCCGGCCTATGCACCGGAACCGGTGAGTGCGCCTGCTGCTACGTCCGCCGCGGCGGTTCCCGTGCGCGAAGTGGCCGCTGCGCCAGCAGAGCAGGCATCAGCCGCCACGGTGACGGCCCCCAGTCCGTCCTCGCTCAACCAGGTCGCGCAGCACCCGACGCCCGCGCCCAGCACCGCCGTGCCCGTTGAGCGCGTCATGCCTGAGCCTGCCGCCGTGCGGCCAGCACTTCAACCGACCGCCGAGCCCCAGCCGTCCAGCACACCAGAACTGGCTGCCCCCACCGTGGAACTCCAGGTCGGCGTGGTCTCAGCTCCGCTCACCGCGGCCATTCCCGCGCCAGGCAACCCGACGGAAGCGACGAAGACACCCCAGCCGACGCGCACCGCACAACCCGAAGCCCGCGAGCCCGAGCCAGTCCCGCAGCCTGAGACCCGCGAGCCTGAGCCAGTTGCCGCGCGGGCCGAGCCGACGCCAGCAGCAACGCCAGCGACTACGGAGTCTGAGGTCACGGCTACGGTGACGCCGGTCGAGCCGGCCCCGGTCACCGTGGCCGATCCTGTGCCAGCGGCCGAGCCAACCCCGGTCGCGGCAGCAGACCCGCAGCCGATCGCGGCAACGGAGCAGGCCACGCCAGCCGCCGAGACGGCCAAGCCAGCCGAGACGGCCGCAGCCGAGCCCGCCGCCCCGACTGCCGAACCGGCCCCTGCCACGCCACCCGAGCCAGCAGCCGCGTCCGCGACGCCCGAGCCAAAGCCCGAGGTCACCGTCCCGGCCGAGCCCGCACCCGCCGAGGAGCAGTCACCACGCCCGCGGCCAGGGAGTAAAAAGAATGCCAAGGCCCGCCGCTCCTCCGTCCCGTCCTGGGACGAGATCATGCTGGGCAGCTCCCGTCAGCGCGACTAATCCGCTATTCGTCAGTACTGGCCCTAAGCGGGGAGCTGTACTGCGAACCACCGAGCTTCTTGCTGTTATCTGCGGCCAGGGTGTGGTGGGCGCGCCTGCGGCGCCTGTTGCTGTTATCTCCGGGCCAGCAGCCAGGGGCAGCGTGGCGTGCCGCGCCAGGTGCTAGGTGGACTGTTTGAGAGAGAAGCCCCAGTTGAGGACCCTCGCGGCGTCTTGAGCACCGGCCGCGACGCTGGTGGGCGGGGAGCCCAGGACGTCACCGATCAGCGTGCGGCCATTGCGTACTGCCTCGAAGAGGAGAGTGTGGCCTGCCGCGTCCGTGAAGCCGTCCTTGATGCCGATGACGCCTGGGTACTGGCCGATGAGCGGATCGGAGTTGGTGAAGGAGTAGGCGCTGTGGCCGTCGCCCTTGGGGAGGTTGTAGTAGCGCAGGTCCACGATCGAACGGAACTCCGGGTAGCTCATCGCGACCTCGCCCAGCCTTACGAGGTCGGCCGGGGTTGAGTAGGTCGAGGTCTCCGTCGGGTACGGGAGGCCGTCCGGCGAGGTGAAATGCGTCTGGGTCAGGCCCAGTTCCGCGGCTTCCGCGTTCATCTTCGCGATAAACGCGGGCAGGCCCGGTCCGTAGGCGTTGGCCAGGGTGTAGGCGGCGTCAGCGGCCGACTCGATCAGCATCCCGTGCAGCAGTTCGTCGACAGTGAGCACCTGGCCGGGGATCAGGCCGATGGCGTTCGCGTCGTACTTGGCCACGTAGGCGGTCACCGCCTTGGGGACGGTGACCTCCCGGTTCAGGTCGCCCGCCTGGATGATGACTAGTGCGGTCATCACCTTGGTGATGGAGGCGATCGGCCGCTCCGTGTTCTCGCCTTCCGCCCAGAGCACCTGACCGGTGGTGGCGTCGACCAGGATGCCGGCCTGCGCCTTGACCCCCTGCGGGGCGCCGACGACCGCGAGGACCGGACCTGCCGCCGTCTTCCCGTGCGCGGACGCCGGGACCATCGCGGTCACGGCCGTCGGTGACGTCGCCGGGCGGGCGGCATCCTGGGCGTAGGCGAGACCGGGCGCGGCAGAACAGCCCACCGCCATTCCTCCCACAGCCAGCGCTATCCCCGTGATCACCAACCGTACGGCCAGGCGGCGCATGAAACTCCATCGAGCTAGGGTCCGGAAAATCAGACCCGATCGTACGGTCTCATGTCGATAAATATCCTGCCAATCCAACAAACCACCCCACCAGCTCAGCCGGGCACACGAGAGCAGAGCGCTACTCTCCGCATTCAAATGGTGCCGGAATGGCGCGACGCGGGGTGCCGTTTCCGCTATCCCAAGCGCACGGATGGCGCTTACCGTCACAGCCAGAAGGCGCAACGGGCCTGGAATGCTGTGGGCCAAGTAAGCCGGGCCACCGGCTCCGCGCTGATTACCGCGACGTCAGGCGGAGGCGCGGGACAGGACGCCTGCTAGGGAGTCGCGGGCGGAGTGGGTTATCTCCCTGGGGTCGACGGCGGTGAGGCTGCCGTCGCGCTTGAGGATGCGGCCGTCTACGACTACCAGCTCTACGTCGCGGGGGGTGGCGGCGGTGACCAGGAGACGGGCAGGGTCGGTCAGGACGCCCAGGCTCGGGGAGTCTGGCGAGACGACGATGACATCGGCGCGTTTGCCCGCTGTCAGCGAGCCCGTGACGGCCTCCAGGCCGAGGGTGCGGGCGCCGTCGATCGTGGCCAGGCGGAGCACGTCCCTGGCGGTCAGCGCGAACTCGTGGCGGGCCTGGCCGTTGGCACACGCCTGGGTCACCTTCATGACCGAGAACATGTCGGCGTTCCCCGACAGCATCGTCGTGTCGACCGACAGGCCGACGCGCAGCCCGGCGGCGAGGAGCTCGCCAGTGACCGGCTGGCCATAGCCGATCTGAAGCTCGGTCCACGGCGACACAGAGACCGGAGTTCCCGCCTCCGCCGCCAGGGAGATCTCCGTCTGCGTCGCGTTGTTCATGTGCACCAGCTGCAGGTCCGGGCCGAGGATGCCATCCTCCGCGTAGGTAAGGATCTGCCCGGCCGCGAGGGCCGGGCCGCACGCGTGCACCGAGACCGGCAGCCCGAGTTCGCGGGCCACCGCGAACTCCGCCCGGTACAGCTCGGGCGCGACCCGCATCGCCGGGTTGGAGCCGCCGGTTCCCCGCCAGGCCACGCCCAGGTGAATGCGGTCATCGGCGTGATAGGACGGCCACGCCGCCCTGATGCCGGTCAGGTCGTTCAGGGCCATCAGCTGGTCGTTAGCGTGGCCGGTCTCGTAGCCGTAGGAGAAGCGGGCCCGCAGGCCCGATTCGGCCAGCGCCCGCAGGCCGGCCTCGGCCCAGTCCAGACCCCTGATGTTGTGCGCCCAGTCGTGCACCGTCGTGATGCCGGCATCGATCGCCTCGGCCGCGGCCAAGCGGGTCCCCGCGTAGGTGTCACCGGGCAGGAAGTGCCTGCCAATCCCGACGCAGGTCGCGAAGTAGCCGCTACGGTCGGGGCCGCCCAAGGTCGGTCGTCCGTCCGACATCCCGCGCAGCAGCGTGTTCCACATGTGCCAGTGCGTGTCCACCAGACCGGGTGCCACGATCTTCCCGGAGGCATCAATCACTTCGGCTTCAGGGACGTTTAGGTTCCTGCCGATTTGCCGGATAACGCCGTCCCGGATGTGAACGTCCGCGCCGGGGAGGTCGCCGCCGGAATCCATCGTCAGCACGTAACCACCACGAATCAGGAGGTTAACGGTCGACACGGATGCTACCGATGTCATGGTCGCCCAGCTTAGCGGTCCGCCCTGGTATAGAAGTGTCTCGATTTCTCATCGATGCTGCTGCGGATACCATGCGTAATCTCTGACGGACCTTTTTCTTTCTGATGGTGCCTGCGCAGCTCAAATCCTCTGTCATGCAGGAACAAGGGTTTCGCAGGGAGCATAAGCGATGGCAATGAGAACGCCCGCGGCTGTCTCCGCCGTGCTTGCCGCGGGCATCCTGGCGATGGGAACGGGCGTAACGGTGGCTTCCGTGATCAAGCCGACGGTCCGTGACAGCAGGGGCGTGACGGCAGCGGCCGGGCGCGGGGGCCGGAAGACAAACAGGAGCGCCTACCCGGCGGAGGAGGACGCGACGACGACATCGGCCGCCTCGGGCACCTCGCCTGACACCAAGCTGGGCGTGAGTGTCTGCTCGGCACCTCCCGCGCGGTCGGCACTCGCCGCGAAGCTGTCCGCCGACATCCAGGACGCGCTGCGCGGGCGGTCCGGCCATCACGCCGTGGCCGTGTATGACACAGTAACCAAGATCTCCTGCCACACCGACGACGACCGGCACTTCGACTCGGCCAGCATCGTAAAGGCGATCATTCTGGCCGCCCTGCTGCGCTGGCACCAGGAGACTGGCACTCCGTTGTCCGACTGGGAGCAGGACGAGGCGACGCTGATGATCACCCAGTCCGACAACGACGCCGCGACCGCTCTGTGGAACGAGGTCGGGATGAGCCGGCTGCGGCACTTCCTCAACCTGGCGAAGATGAATGAGACCCAGCTTGGCCAGGACGGGTACTGGGGCCTGACCCAGGTCACCGCCCACGACGAGATGCTGCTGCTCGAACTGCTCACCCTGCCGAACTCCGTACTGTCCGGCTCCTCCCGGTCCTACCAGCTCGGGCTGATGGCCCAGGTGATCCCCTCCCAGCGGTGGGGCACCCCGGCCGGCGCGCCAAGTGACGTCACTGTGCAGGTAAAGAACGGGTGGCTGCCCGACGGCACCGGCTGGCACATCAACAGCATCGGCGCGTTCACGGGGAAGGACAAGAACTACCTGATCACGGTACTGACCGACGACAACCCGTCCGAGCAGTACGGGATCGACACAATCGAGAACGTCGCGCGACTGGTGCACAAGGACCTGAACTCGGCCAGGCGCGTCCTAGGCGCCCGGCTGGCGGCTAACGTGGCTCCGACCCCGACCCCGACCCCGACGGCGTCGCAGACGGGGACGGTGCCGTCTGCGTGGGCGGTGGTTCCCGCACTGCCGATCCCGCCTGCTTCGCCGCGGTAGCGGGCGAGTCCCTGCTGTCCCTGAAGACCACCCAGCGCATCATGCAGTACAGGTAGACGGCCTCGCAGCATGCCGCGAGGACACGGGACAGCTCGTAGTACACCCCTACGTTGGACAGCAGGTCGGTGAGTCCCAGCACGAAGATCAGGTAGTTGCTCGCGCTGACCGCTACGAACAGCGGAAACTGCCGACCGACATTCTCGTGGCTGCGGAAGTTCAGCACCCGGTTGAGCAGATAGCTGATTACCGAGGCGGTCCCGTAGGACAGCGTCACGGAGAGGGGAATCGGCCACCGGAAGTGGCCATGGAACAGACCGAGCAGCCCTAGGTCAATGAAGAACGTGCACAGGTTGATCAGCAGGTAGCCGACCAGGCTTGGCGGAACCTTCTCGGAAAGCCCGAACGGGAGCCGCCTACTGATCGCCGTCGTCACGGCCGCGAATCTCGCCCGGTGTGTCACGTCATCCATTGTGCCTGCTGGCCACGACCAGTCGGCCCGCCAGACGGGCACCCTTCGGGTTTCCAGAAGATGTTCTCAGGCAGATCTCAGCAGCCGCTAAGCACGCCTCGGATAACGTAAGTCCTACTCGTGAAAGTGGCCACAGGTAGAAGACGGCCTGACTACGGCCTGCCTACTTGTGAAGGTGATCACATGTAGGTGACGACATGGTCTCGCGGACCGCCGGCCGGCACGGGCTTATGGTTGGCTGCCTTACCAGCGAATGGGATTAGCCGGACGGCCACCGGGAAGGTTCCGGCAGGATCACGGAGTACGATCTGCCGGGGCAGCGGTGTTTTGCGTGCGCGGGGCAGGAGGTCCGTAAGCAAGCGTCCGTCCTTATGAGAGGAGTTCGATGGCCCTGTTGGTGGATCCGCCACACCGTGACAGTGCTGCCGAGCAGCCTCCCGGCGAGGCGCCCTTCGACGAGACCGCTGCCGTGCCCACCTCGCCCGTAATGACCGAGCAGGTTCTCCCGCCGCCCAAGACTGGCGAACCCGGAGAACACCGGCTCGCCGAACCGCCGCTCACCGGCGGGCGCGTCGAGGCCCTCATGGGCGAGCTCATCCGGGTGCTCTCGCACAGCCGCCTGGCCCGTCCACTGCCCGCCGTCATCCTGACCGCGCTCGGCCTCGGCGGCGTCGCGTTCGTCGGCCTGTGCGCCACCGCTCCGCAGGCGAGCGTGGCAACGCCGCCGGTCTTGCTGCCGTTGACCTCGGTCGCGCGGGATCTGGGCGCGCCGCACCTGTCCGATCTGGTCGGCAGCCTTGTCATGTACGTCTCGATCATGCTGTGCTGCCTGGGCCTTGCCATGATGCTGTGGGCCAACAGCCGGGGCTGGTCGCCTAACCCGCGGAAGGTCTTCTGGACGGCAGCGGGCGCGGTCGCCGTGCTGGTGAACATCACCCCGGTCGGGTCGTCTGACATCGCCTCCTACGCCGCCTACGGGCGGATCGCGGCGCTCGGCTATAACCCCTATACGTTCAAGCCGGACATGCTGCCCGGCGGTGCGAACAACCCGTACACGATGCTGGTCAGCCCCATGTGGCAGGGCACGGTCTCGGCTTACGGCCCGGTGGCGACCTGGATGCACCTGCTCGCTGCCTGGATCGGCGGCGCGAAGCCGTGGCTCACCATCTGGATGTTGATGATCATGATGGGCGCCTCGTTCCTGGGCGCCGGGTACATCTTGCTGCGGACCGCGGAGAATCCGGTGCGCGCCGTTCTGCTGTGGGTGGCCAACCCGCTGCTGATCGTGGAACTGGTCATGGGCGGCCACCTGGACGGGTTCCTCGCACTGTTCGCCATCGCGGCGATCGTCATGTCTCGGCGGCGCACGAAGCTGTGGCATGACCTGGCCGTGGCGCTGCTCGTCGGCATCGCGGGCGGCATCAAGGTGAACGCCGCCCTCGTCGCGCTTGCCATCGCGATCCCGCTCATCCACGACCGCGACTGGGGCCGCCTCATCCGGATCGGCGTCGTCGCCGGCGTTACCACGTTCGGCCTCTACTACTTCAGCTATGGCCTTGTCGCGCTCAAGCCCCTCGTCTCCGAGGGGCAGATGGTTATCTCGCCCACCCTTTGGCGCGAGGTGCAGGTGATTTTCGGCACCGGCCCCCTGATGAATCACATCATCGGCTTCAGCTGGCCGCCGCTCACGCTCCTGCTGGCCTGGTACCTCTACAAGCGGCTGTCACCCGACGTGCCGACGGTCGTGGCCGCCAGTTGCGCCCTCACGTTCGCGTGGATCGTCGTCGCGCCATGGTCACTTCCCTGGTACTCCTCGATTGCCTGGGTCGCTCTCGCGCTGCTGCCCCGCAATTCGCTGACCCGCTGGCTGACCCTTGCGACAGGGACACTAGCGATGCTGCACTTCAATGGTGGTCATCCCACTAATGTCCCGGTTGGTCCGACACCGTAGGTTTTCCGGCCATTTCAGACGGCTAGACACTCGCCATGAGTGTCAACGACGTCATAAGCAACGGTTCTCAGGATTCCATCTCCCGCGGTCCGATCGGGCAGGGGCGGGTCGCGGTCGTCACCGGGGCGGCCAGCGGGATCGGCCAAGGGCTCTCCGAGCGGTTCGCCGCCGAGGGCATGCATGTCGTCATGGCCGACGTGGAGGAGCCCGCGCTGTCGAAGGCGGCCGCCGGGCTCGCGGAGACCGGCGCGTCCGTGCTCCCCGTCGTCACCGACGTGTCGGATCGCGCGGCGGTCGAGGCCCTGCGGGACAAGGCCCTCTCGGCGTTCGGGGCGGTGCACGTGGTGTGCAACAACGCGGGCGTGGGCGGGCCGCACGGGCCGTTGTGGGAGTGCCCGCCCGGCGAGTGGGACTGGGTGCTCGGGGTGAACCTGGAAGGCGTGATGAACGGCGTCCGCACGTTCATGCCGGTGCTCCTTGAGCAGGACGCCGGGCACCTGCTGAACACGTCGTCGATCTTCGGTGTGTTCGCGGGGACCCTCGGGCCCTACGGGGTGTCCAAGCATGCGGTCACCGCGCTGACCGAGACGCTCCACTTCAACCTGAAGTCCCTCGGCGTCACGCACGTTGGCGTCTCCGTGCTCTGCCCGAGCGCGGTGCGGACCAACTTCGGCGCCTCGTCGCGGAACCGGCCGTCCTGGGCCGGGCCCGCCAAGCCACGGGATGAGGCAGAGCAGGCGTCCGCCGAGCGGTTTGACCAACTCTCCCTGCTCGGCACCTCCCCCGCCGAGGTGGCCGGCATGGTGGTTGACGGCATCAGGTCGCGCCGCTTCTACATCCTCACCTCTGACAACCGTCACGAGCCCGTGCTCCGCCGGGGCCAGGAAATCGTGGCGGGCGGCCCCCCAGAGCCGCCTGTGTCGTTCGTCTGACCCAGTCACCCCACAGCCTTGGTCCGTGCGGCGCGGACCTGGTACGATCGCGGCTTTTGCGATCAGGCCCGAGCCGCACGGACATCGGGGGTACGGGGGGGCGCCCCCCGGAAGATAACAGTCTTCCGGTCTAGACTTTGGCGACATGAGCACTGTGCCGGCATCCGAGTCCTCGACCGCGCCCACTCCCCCGATCGCTAAGCAGGATCTGACCGAGCGCACGCACCACGGCGACACGGTCGTCGACCCGTACGCGTGGCTGACCGACCCCAAGGACCCTGAGGTCATCGCCTACCTGGAAGCGGAGAACGCTTACACGGAGGCGCTGACCTCGGGGCTTGGCGAGCTGCGTGCCGCCGTGTTCGACGAGATCAAAGCGCGCACCCAGGAGACCGACCTGTCGGTGCCGGTACGCAAGGGGAACTGGTGGCGCTACACACGCACCGTGGAGGGCCAGCAGTACGGCATCCACTGCCGCCGCCTGGTACGCGACGGCGAGGTCATGCCGCCGATGCCGGAGGACGGCAAGCCACTTGACGGCGAGGAAGTGCTGCTCGACGGGAACGAACTCGCCGAGGGC
>Ga0210389_10004303_pt1 | contig 11085 bp, 10 predicted proteins | sample IncBWH28OmetaG_FD_160127 | JGI IMG/M metagenome (GOLD analysis project Ga0210389, IMG submission 160127) | Forest soil microbial communities from Barre Woods Harvard Forest LTER site, Petersham, Massachusetts, United States - Inc-BW-H-28-O ... | reverse complement strand
CGACCCCTTGGAGCTGGCGCGCGCCACACTCGCCGGCCAGCGTGCATGGTTGGTGGGCGGTGCCGTGCGCGACCGCGTCCGCGGCGGCAGCGCTGCGGATCTCGACGTCGTTCTCGACGGCGACCCGGCCCTCGCCGCGCGTGCCCTGGCTCGCGCTGCCTCGGCACCGCGGGCCAGCGCCTTCGCGCTCTCCGAGGAGTACGGGGGCTGGCGCGTCGTCGCCCACGGTGGCGCCTGGCAGATCGACCTGGAGCGCTTGCGCGGGGACTCGCTAGAGGCCGACCTCGCGCTGCGCGACTTCACCGTCAACGCGATCGCCGAGCCACTCGGTCGCTCGTCGAACACGCCTAGGGAACTGATTGACCCGCTGGGAGGCTTGCAAGACCTCGAGCACCGGCGCCTGCGTGCAGCCGGACCGCGCGCGTTTGCCGAGGACCCCCTACGTGTATTGCGCCTCGTGCGGATGGCCGTCGAGCTCGACCTTGAGCCGACGCCCGAGACGCTGCGTGAGGCCGCCGATCACGCCGGGGGGCTACGTGCCGTATCACCGGAGCGGATCTTCATGGAGCTGCGCCGGATCCTCGCCGCCAAGCGCGCGGTCTCCGGACTCGAGTTGATGGAGGAGGTTGGTGCCAGTGCCGTCGTGTTGCCCGAGCTGCATGCCCTGCGCGGCGTTGAACAGAGTCGCCACCACCACCGCGACGTCTACGGCCACACGCTTGAGGTGCTCGAGCAGACGATCGCGCTGAGCGGGGCTGCGGGCGGTGAAGCCGGTATCACCGTCGGCGCTGGCGCCGGGGTGTCCGCCGAGCTCTTCGGGGATCACGACGCGGCGCTCGCGGAGCTACTCGCCGAGCCGCTCGCCGATGAGCTCACCCGCGGCGAGGCGCTGCGCTGGGGGGCTTTGCTGCACGACATCGCCAAGCCACCGACGCGCGAGATCGTCGCCGATCCCAGCGCGCGCGTGGATCGACACGTCACCTTCATCGGGCACGACCGCCTCGGGGCACAGCTTGCGCAAGAGATTCTCGGGCGCCTGCGCGCCAGCGGCCGCCTCCGCACACACGTCGCGGCACTCGTGCGCCACCATCTGCGGCTCGGCTTCCTCGTACACAAGCCGCTGGCGCGCCGGACGGTGTTCGAGTACCTACGCACCTGTGAGCCCGTCGAGGTCGACGTCACGCTGCTATCGGTCGCTGACCGCCTCGCAACTCGTGGGGCAAACTCAGAGGAGGCGATCGATGCCCACCTGCGTCTGGCCGGCGAGATTCTCGGCGATGCACTGCGCTGGCATGTCGATGGGCCGCCCGCCGCGCTATGGCGCGGGGACGAGCTCGCACGCGCGCTCGAGATCCCGCTCGGACCGCGCTTGGGTGAGCTGCTGGAGGAGCTTGCCCGGGCCAGCTATGCCGGGGAGATCACCACGCGCGCACAGGGCCTGCAGCATGCACGGCGCGTGCTCGTCACTGCCGCTGGCCCTACCATTGAGCGCTCGTGAGCGATCCCAACTGCATCTTCTGCAAGATCATCGCCGGCGAGCTGCCGGCGAGCATCGTCGATGAAGACGAGCGCACGGTGTCCTTCATGGACATCAACCCCGCCACCCGCGGGCACGCGCTGGTCATCCCGCGCCGCCACACGCGCGATCTGCTGAGCATTGAGCCCGAGGATCTCAGTGCCGTGACCCTCTCAGCCGCGCGGCTTGCGGAGCGGATCTCCGAGCGGCTCGGCCCGGCCGGCGTGAATCTGCTCAACTCCTGCGGAGCCGCCGCGTGGCAGACCGTCTTCCACTTCCACGTCCACGTAATCCCGCGCTACGAGGGCGATCCACTACGGTTGCCGTGGGCGCCGACGCCCGGAGATCCCGCGGAGATCGAGGCCGCCGCGCAGGAACTCGGGCGCGGAGGGCGAACCCGTAGCGCGTAGCCAACCGCTACCTAGCGCACTTTTCGGTGTTCCATTGACCATGTCCCTGCGACGCAAAGCTCTCCTACCGATCCTCGCCGGCGTTGGCCTGGCGCTTGCGGTGCCCAGCGGGTCACTCGCGACACTCGCCGAAGTCGGGGTCATCCCGGCTACGACTCCGCCGACGACGCCGAGCTGTCCCGCGAGCCCATGTCTTGCGCTGACTCGCACCACGGGCTTTCAGGTCAAGGTCGGCAGCACTCGCAGCCTCGTCACCGTGCCGAAAGAAGGCTCCGTCGTCGCTTGGACCGTTACGCTCGGCAAGCCCAACGCCACGCAGGTCAAGTTCTTTAACGCCAACGAGGGCGGAGCCGCCTCTGCAGCGATCGCTGTCCTGCGTCCCCAGCACAAGCCGAATCTCAGCTACAAGCTGATCGCGCAGAGCCCCGTCGTGCCGCTGGAAAAGTACTTCGGCAAGACCGCGCAGTTCCCGTTGGCGAGCACCATCCAGGCGAAAAAGGGCGACGTCATCGCACTCGCCGTACCCACCTGGGCGCCGGTCCTCGCGCTCGGTTTCACCAACGAAACCTCCTGGCGCGCGAGTCGGCCGCGTAGTTCGTGCTCGAGCACTAGCACCCTCAGCGTGCAGTCCGTCGGCGCCACGGTGCAGTACTACTGCCTATATCGTCAGGCGCGCCTGACCTACAGCGCGACGCTGATCTCGACGCCCTGAGATATCTAGGGAGCCCCGGCGCCGCCGGTCGGGCTGCTCGTACCGGATTCCGTTTTGCCGGTTCCGGGTTCCGAGCCGCCGGTCGCGCTTGAGCCACCGCTTGAGCTTTCCCCGCCGGCCGAGCTCGATCCGCCGTTACTCGACGACGGTTCTTCGGCTGCGCCACTCGAGCTTTCGCTTTCGCTTTCAGTGCCGCCGGAGGTCGGTTCGCTGGCGCTCGTGCTTTCTTCGGCCGTACCTTCAGCCGTCGTGGACGATTTGGTGCTCGTCGCCGTCGTCGCGGTCGTACTGGTACGTGTCGCTTCGCTTTCAGCCGTCGTGCTGCTCGGCGGCGTGATTTCGGGCGTGCTGCGCGGAACCGCGTCGGAGACCTTGCTCCCGCCGCAGGCCCCCAGTGCTAAGCCGCAGACGAGCGCGAGTGCGAGTGCGCTCGCGCGCTTGCTGCTCGACGAGACCCGAGTAGGCTCATGCTGCGTGACATCGGGCCCCACCAGGGGCGACTGCGGGGGCGCCTCGTCGGTTGCGCTCACGCGTCCAGCGGACCCATCCGCCGGCCGCATGTCGGGCAGTCGTTGAGATCCTTCTGCGCGAGCTGCCCGCACCAAGGACAGGAGCGCAGGTTCTCCACAGCCCACGGAAGCCGCGAGGAGGAGGGAGCCAGCGGCAGCACCTTGCCGACGACCTCCAGCGTCTTGCCCGAATCGCGATCGGTGTAGATCTCGTCCGGGTTAGCCGCCAGCACGACTTCCCGCCCGCTGGCGGGGTTGCGCAAACGGTAACGCTGACGCGCGCTCACGGCGCGCACTCTAGCGAAGGCCGCGGGGGAGCGCACGCGGGAGTCCAGGAGGGGCGTGATACGCGGTGCTCGGGCGGGCAGATGTAGGCTGCCCAAGGATGCGCGTCTTGATCTTCCACGGCTACCTACTGGAAGGCACCGGCTCCAACGTCTACAACGCGCGGCTGGCCGCCGCGCTCGTCGAGCTCGGCCACGAGGTGCACCTGCTCTGCCAGGACCGCCACCCCGACCGCCAACCGTTCGTCGACGCCTTCGGAGATTGGGAGCAGGGCGAGCTCCGCGTCCGCGAGCTGCGCGCCGACCCGCGCTGCACCGTCTACAGACCCGATATCGGCGCTCTGCTGCCCGTGTACGTCGCCGATGTCTACGAGGGCATCGAAGCGCGCACGTTCGCCGAGTGCGACGACGAGGAGCTCGGGCGCTACCTCGCCGCGAACGTCGCCGCCGTGCGCGAGGTCGCCGCGCGCGTGCGCCCCGACCTCGCGCTCGCCAACCACCTGATCATGGGCCCCGCGATCCTCGCGCGCGCCCTCGACGATGTGCCGTACGCCGTCAAGGTCCACGGCAGCGCGCTCGAGTACACCGTCAAGCCCCAGCCCGAGCGCTTTCTGCCCTTCGCGCGCGAGGGACTCGCCGGCGCGCGCGCCGTGCTCGTCGGCTCGCGGCACACCGCGCACAGCCTCTGGGCTGCGCTTGAGGACCCGCAGCTGCCCGCGCGCACCCGCCTCGGACCGCCCGGCGTCGATGTGCATCGCTTCCGTCCCGTCCCCGCCGGCGAGGCCCCGACGGCGCTGCAAGACGGTGCGGGTTCGCTCGCCGCGCGCCTGCGCGCCGCCGCCGCGACGCGGGAGCCCGGATCGCAGGACACCGGCGCGTTCGCGCGCGACGAGCTCGCCGCCGCGCGCGCGCTGGAGCGTCTCGCCGCGCTCGCCGCCGCGCAGCCTATTCGCCCGGTCGCGTTCGTCGGCAAGCTGATCGTCAGCAAGGGCGTCGACCTGCTGCTCGCCGCCTGGCCGCTGGTGCTCGCGCAGGACCCCGACGCGACCCTGCTCGTCATCGGTTTCGGCGCCTACCGGAGGACACTCGAGCGTCTGCTCTCCGCGCTCGCCGGCGACCAGCTAGAGGAGGCCATCGAGATCGCGCGCGCCGGGCGCGCACTGGAGGGCGAGACCGCAGACGCACCACTGCGCCACCTGCTCGCTTTTCTGCTCGAACTCGACGGCGAGCGTCGCGAGCGCTACTTCCGTGCAGCTCGCGGCCTCCCCGAGCGCGTGATCTTCACGGGGCGCCTCGAGCACGACGAGCTGGCGGAGCTGCTCCCCACGTGCGAGGCGCTCGTCGTGCCCAGCACGTTCCCGGAGGCGTTCGGCATGGTCGCCGCCGAGGGCGCCGCCTGCGGCGCGCTGCCCGTCAGCGCCGCGCACTCCGGGCTCGCCGAGGTGAGCGAAGTGCTCGCCCGTGCAGTCCCCAGCGAGGTCGCGCCCTGGCTCTCGTTCGCAGTCGACGATCGCGCCGTCACGGCGCTCGCCGCGTGCCTCACGAGCTGGCTGCTCGCCGACGCCGACCTGCGCGCGCGAACCCGCTCCGGGCTCGTCGCGACAGTGCGCGAGCACTGGTCCTGGGAGGGTGTCGCCCGCCGTGTGATTGCCGCCGCGCAGGGCGATCTGAATGACCTCCCCGCGCCAGGTGACTTCGCCCGCTCGGTCGGATAGAGTTGCCCGCGGTGAGGATGAGGAGCCTGCGCAACCTGGGTCTAACGGTTGGAGCGAGCAGCGTCGTGCTGCTGGCTGCGAGCGGCTGCGGTGCGGCCAAGCACGGCGAGAACGCCAACCTGATCGTCGGCAAGCAGCAGTTCGTCGCCAAGTGCGGCGCCTGCCACACGCTTGCGCGTGCCGAAACCAAGGGCACAGTCGGCCCCAACCTCGACGAAGTCTTCGCGCGCAGCATCGACGAAGGACTCGGGCGCAACACGATCCGCAGCGTCGTCCAAGGGCAGGTCGAAAACCCCAACCCCGAAGGTGCGATGCCGCGCGGCCTGGCCAGCGGCGCCGTCCTCAACGACATCTCCTCCTACGTCGAGACCTCCGCCGACCGACGCGGCAAAGACACCGGGCTGCTCGCCACCGCCGTCGCGCCCGCCGGCTCCGGCAAGCCCGCCGAAGAGAAGGCCGGCAAGCTCGAACTCGAAGCCAGCCCGACCGGCCAGCTCGCCTACACGACCGCCAAGGCGATCGCGCAGCCCGGTTCGGTGACAATCTCGATGAAGAACATGTCCGGCGTCACGCACAACGTCGCGATCCAGTCCGGCACCAGCGGCCCCGTACTCGGCGCCAGTGCCCTCCAGCCCAAGGGCACCTCGTCCTTCACCGTCAAGCTCAAGCCCGGCACCTACACGTTCTTCTGCCAGGCCCCCGGCCACCGCGCCGCCGGAATGCTCGGCACCCTGACGGTCAAGTAGAGCTAGAGCTAGACGCTGAGCGCCGGAGTGGCTTGAAAGAGGCGCCGGAGTGGCTTGCAGGAGGCCGCTCTAGAAGATTGCGCGGCCGATCAGGACCAGCGCGATCACGACCGCGAAGAACGCGATCGCGTAGATCAGCAGGCGAAACGCCTCGCCCTCGGAGCGCAGCGGATTGAGCACGCGCGTGAGCCTAGACGATCGGCTCGTCTTTGCGTCCAGCCGACCCGGCGGCAGCGAGTCTCGCCTGTACGCTCGCGCTCCCGATGGCGCGAATCCGAAGCTCTCGCCGGCGCTTGCTCGCCGTGCTCTCCGTCGTTGCGCTGCTCGCGGGCGTCGTCGCGTCGACCTCCGCGCTCGGGGCCGGCTCCGCCGAGGCCGCAAGCGGAGCCTCGCTGGGCGCCGCCGTGCTCGGCGCCCCGCTCGTCGCTCCCGCGCCGCCCGCGCTCTCCGAACCCGACACCGACAGTTACGCCTGGCAGCGCTGCTCCTTCTACACGACCGCCATCAAGGCCGACGGCGCCAGCGATCTCTGGCGCCTCGACGACGCCACCGGCGCCATCGCTGGCGACACGCTCGGGTCAGCAGCCGGGAGCTACCGAGGCTCCCACGCGTCCGCCACGAGCGCACCGCTGGCCTCCCAGGGAGGTACCGGCGCGAGCTTCGACGGAACGAGCTCGGCCGTCACCGTGCCGGCGGACGGCACCGGAGCGGGCACGAGCCCCTACACGTTTGAGCTATGGGCGCGCCCGACGAGCGTCGACGGCGTCTATCGCTTCCTGATCTCCCACGAGGAAACACTCGCCGGCAAACGCGAGGGAACCGGTGTCTGGCTGTCGAAGACCGGTCTCGGGTTCGAGCGCTGGAGTGGCGGAGTCGGTACGTCGATCACTGACGCCAAGGGTCTCCCGCTCGACACCTGGAGTCAGGTCAGCGCGAGCTTCGACGGGACGACGATGCGGCTCTACGTCGACGGCGTCCTCGTCGGCTCGCGCGCCACCGCGGCCCCACTGAGCGTCCTCGCCGGCCCGCTCGTCATCGGCGCCGGCGCCGGCGCGCGCGCGGGCTTCTTCGCGGGCGATCTCGCCGACGTCGCGCTCTACCCCGCCGCGCTCGCGCGCGCGCACGTCGCCGCGCACTACGCCGATGGCGACCACGCACCCTGCAGCCCGATCGCCGGCGCCGCGGGCGCGACCTACACGCCGACGCTCGCCGACCTCGGCGAGACGCTCGAGGTCACCGTTCGCGCCACCGGCGCCGCGCACGACGCGAGCCTCACCGCGGCGAGCTCCGGTCCGGTGAGCGACGGCCTGTGCCCCGTCATGGGGTGCGCCGGCAATCTCGCCGCCGCGCGCATCGACGCTCTCACCGCCGGGGAGACCGTCGGCGGTACCGTGCAGGTCACCGCGGACCTCTACGGACTGCCGGCCGACCGCATCGAGTTCGACGTCGACGGGCAGTACCGCTACGCGAAGCCCGCCGAGGCTCCCTACCAGTACACCTGGTACACGCGCGCCGAGTCCAACGGGCCGCACACGCTCGCCGTCAAGCTCTGGGGGCCCGGCGCGAGCGCTCCGGTGCTCAGCGAAATCACCGTCGAGGTGCACAACCTCGCCAGCTACCCCACGCCGCTGCCCGGCGGCCGCGAGAGCATGTACGCGGAACTGAACGAGGGCGAAGAAGCCACTGCCCAGGATCTGCTCGGAAACGTCTGGCCTGCTCGCGGCTTCGCACTGCCGTACTTGGAATGGCCGCTGACCTGGCAGGAGGACCCCTACCACGAAGCCTATTGGGAGTTCTACTTCTACGGCCTGCGACCCGAGGCGACGCTGCTCTACGAGTGGCAGAGCACCGGCGACGCCGCCTACCTGGAAAAGCTGATCGCGATCCTGCGCTCCTACGTCGCCTACGACCGCGTGCGCTCGCTGAATCGCACGACGTTCGACAACGACCACACCTCCGCATACCGCGCGATGGAGCTCGTCAACTTCTACGCCAAGCTCAAGGCCGCCGGTGTGCTGCCCACCGATCTGGAAGCGGGCCTGCAGACCTCGCTGGCGAAGCTCGGCGCGTTCCTCGCCGAAGCCGGTCACTTCGAGGCCGACTACAACCACGGCTTCAACGAGGGCGCCGCGCTGCTCCTGATCGCGGACAACTTCCCCGCGATGCCACAGGCCGCCGCGTGGCGCGCACTCGCGCTCGCGCGGCTGAAAGAGATGCTGACCAACACGATCGACGCCGACGGCGTCGAGGTCGAGAACTCGCCCTTCTACCAGGTCTACGTCCTCGGACTCGTCTACCAGATCGCGCAGTGGGCCAAGCAATACGAGCCCGAACTCGCCGCCCCCTACTCCGAAGCGGCGACGAAGATGCTCACCTACACCGCCGACGTCACGCAGCCCAGCGGCTACCTGCCGATGCTCGGAGCGACCGCGACGACCTATATGCCGAGCCAGGACCCCAACGTCTACGGGCCGATGGCCGCCGCCGACCCCGGATTCGACTTCGCCTTCACGCGCGGCGCGCACGGTACGCCACCGCCCGACGGGACCGTGCTCTTCCCGGTCTCCGGGCTGTTCCTGATGCGCTCGCCGCTCGGCGCCGTCGCGAACCTGCCCAACCAGACGTTCGTGACTTTCAACGCCGGCACCTACCGCACGAGCCACTCCGACCTCGACGCGCTCGGGCTCACGCTGTACTCCAACGGCTCCACGCTGCTGCCGACCTCGGGGCTCTACACCTACACCGAAGAACCCGCGCTCGAGTACTTCCACGGCACGCGCTCGCACAACACCGTCGTCGTCGACGGCCGTGACCAGGCCGCGGGCTCCGCCGAAGCCGGCAGCCACGGTTCCGCCGCCGGCTCGACCTGGGCCAGTGGCGTCAGCAAGCTATACGCCGGCGTCACCCACCACCGCACCGTGCTCGTCCTGCGCCAGGGGCTAGTGCTTGTGCTTGACGAACTGAGCAGCGCCGCCAGCCACCAATACAGCCAGACCTGGCACCTCGGCCCCTCCGCGAGCCCGAGCGCGAACGGCATGAACGTCACCGCGACCGCCGCCGGCAAGGCCGTCTTGACAATCACCCAGGCGAGCCCCGCCGGGATGACGCTGCAGAGCTTGCGCGGCGCCAGCGACCCGCTACAGGGCTGGTACTCCTCAAGCTACGGCTCGGAGGTCCCCAGCTGGGCACTGCAGTACACCCGCACCGGCACCAGCGCCGTCTTCGCGACACTGCTCGCCGCCGGCCCCTACGCCGGCCAACCCGCCACCGTCGTCGAACACCCGCAGACGCAGGCCGACCTGCTCGACGTCTGCGTCGGCACCAGCACCGGCTACGCCGTCACCATCTCCCACGAAAACGACACCGCCCCGACAATCGCCGCCGGGGGCTGCTCGGGTTAGCTCTGGGCGGGAAAGCACGGCAGGCGCCGCATCCACGGCCCTCAGATCACGTAGACGGTCGTGTAAACCACGATCCACATGATGTCGACGAAGTGCCAGTAGATGCCTGGCACCTCGACGCCGCGGTGCTCCTCGGGGGAGAAGTGTCCGCGGAAGGCGCGTACGGTGACGATCAGCAGCAGGATCAGGCCGATCGTGACGTGCGCGCCGTGCAGGCCGGTGAGCGAGTAGAAGATCGTCTGCTGCGCGGCGTCCTGCGGGGCGAAGCCGATGTTGGCGTACTCGTTGATCTGGATGAACAGGAACGTGCAGCCCAGCAGGAAGGTCATGAGCATGCCGGCCTTCAGGCCGAAGCGGTTGCCGCGCTTGATCGAGGTCTCCGCCCAGTGCAGCGTGAATGACGAGGAGACGAGGATCAGCGTGTTCACGCCGGCGACCGCGACCGGCAGGTGCGTGCCGGGCGCCGGCCACGGGTCGCCCTGGGCGACGCGGATGAAGAAGTACGCCGTGAAGAACGCCCCGAAGATCATGATCTCGGAGATGATGAAAAGCAGCATGCCGAGCATCTGCGGGTCGACGCGCGAGCTGCGGTTCGCGGGCGGCGGACCGTGGTGCTCGTCGGCCCCGCCGGGCGCGCCCGCGGGCGCGTGCGCGCCGGTGGCGGGGGCTACGGCGTGCGTGATGCTCGCGGCCTCCATGACCTGCCTCTCAGCTGCCCGCCGCGGCCGGCGCCGCGCTCGCGGTTTGGCTGACGTCGACGACGACGTGCTCGACCGGCGCCCCCGTCGCGCCGCGGATGCGCTCGATCAGGTTCGCGCGCAGCCAACCCGAGCGCTCGTTCGGGAGCGTCGAGACCACGACGTCGTCGACGCGGAACAGCTCGAGTGCGTTCATCGTCGCGGTGTACGGGTCGGGGTCGCCGATCATGCCCGCCGCGGGCAGCTCCGCGGCGCGCAACCGCTCGAGCATCGCGGCGAGCCGCTGGCGCGCCTCCTGGACCGCGGCGTTGTGTCCGCGCTGCTGCGGCACGACCGCGATGAACAGGTGGCGCTGGCCATCGGCGGCCTTCTCGCGCAGGCGCTCGATCAGATCATCGCCGCCGGCGGTCTGGTTGGCGATGACGAGCGTCACACGGAATGACAGGCCTTCCTGCTCGAGATCGGTCACGATGTGCTCGACCGGGAGTCCCGAGGCGTTTTCGATGCGCTCGATCAGGTCGCGCCGCAGCCAGCCCGAGTGCGTGACGGGGTGCGTCGAGACGATCACCGCGCTCGGCCGGCGCTCGGCGATCGCGTCCATCGCCGCGAGGAACGGGTCCTGGTCGCCGACGGCGCCGCTGGCCTGGATGCCCTCCTCGCCGACGAGCGAGACCGCGAGATCGATGCGCACCTGTGCCGAGTCGCGCACGACTTCGTCGTAGATCACGAGGCCCGAGGACGGTTTGCTCTGCGGCACGACGAGACGGAAGCGCGTCTCCTGCTCGCTCGCCAGCTCGCGCACGCGATCGAGCAGCTTGCGCCCGCCGAGCGTGCGGTTGGCTATGACCAAGATTTCTCTCATATCGCTAGTCACCTCCGCTGGGGACCGTGACGCCGCCGGCGGCGCCCGTGTGCACCTCCGAGGGCGTCGGCGCCGGCGCGAAGATGCCGTGCACCGCGCCCGGCACCCCGTACTCGTAGGGGCCGCCGACGACCGTCGGCACGTTGTCGAAGTTGAAGATCGGCGGCGGCGAGGAGACCTGCCACTCGAGCGTCATCGCGCGCCACGGGTTCGCAACGGCGCGCGGTCCGCC
>Ga0210389_10004302_pt1 | contig 11085 bp, 10 predicted proteins | sample IncBWH28OmetaG_FD_160127 | JGI IMG/M metagenome (GOLD analysis project Ga0210389, IMG submission 160127) | Forest soil microbial communities from Barre Woods Harvard Forest LTER site, Petersham, Massachusetts, United States - Inc-BW-H-28-O ... | reverse complement strand
CGCACAGGTGCAGCAACTCATCACCGCCAAAGATTTGGCGGAGGGTGCTCGTCTTCCGTCGGAGCGCGACCTGGTCAGGATTCTCTGTGCGAGTCGGCCGACAGTGAGTCAAGCTATCAGGATTCTCGTGGTGCGCGGCTTGGTCGAATCCCGGCGCGGCTCCGGTGCTTATGTCACCCGACGGCCTGAAGCCGGATTGGCGACGACCGTTGGCCTCATGCTGGACATCGACCAGGACTCCGTGCTGCACCTCAGTGAGTTGCGCCTGTGGTTGGAAACCAGCGGAATCGAGCGAGCGATCGAGCGCGCGACACCTGACGAGATAGCCGCCGGCGAGGCGGCGCTGCGACTGCTCCGCGGCAACGCCGGGGACGTCGCCGCCTGGGTGAGCGCGGACACGCTGTTCCACTCGACCCTGGTCCGTGCATCGCAGAACCCCTATCTGTCGTCCATCTTCGAAAGCGTGCACGCGACTCTCATCAACTACGAATATCAGGCGTGGATAGAAATGGGGACCGTGCCCGCCTGGCTGCAAAAATCCGAGGCGGAGGCGCTCAACGCGCTTCATGAACCGATCCTCGACGCGGTTCGCCTCGGCGATGCCGCCATGGGAGTGCGAGCTGTGCTCAGGCACCATGAGGTCATGGCCCGGCACCTCGCCGACAGCCACTGAGATAGATCCATGACCATCGCATGGATTCCGAGCCTGCGCGGTCGCGGCTCCCGTTTGACCGCCTGTCGCAGTCGGCCTATTGTGGCTTAGCCACTATATAGTGGCTAAGCCGCAATGCCGAGGGGGCTGCCTGCGCATGACTGCAACCGATGCGCTGACCACGGCGCGGTACGCGGACGTGATCCGCCTTCGCGCGGTACGGATGGTCGCGCCGCATGGATTCGGGTACCTCGGCCAGGCGCTTTCGTCGGCCGAGTTGTTCGCCACCTTGTACTCGGGGCACTACGACCCCGGTCGCGACAGCCTGGGCGGCCACCTGCCGTCAGCCGGCATCCGCAGTCAACTCGTACTCACGTGGAAGATCCACTGTGATGTGGGTCCCGGCCCCGGCAGCGCTACGGAGCTGGATCGAGCCGCCCAGAGCCTCGACGCGGTCGGTGAGGCCGGCCAGGCCCGATCCGCGCGCGGGATCAGCCCCGCCGACACCGTCGTCGCGGATGGACAGCAGCAGACTGCCGCTGCGCGCGGCGAGTGAGATCACGACGTGCGAGGCCCGCGCGTGCTTCATCGCGTTGGCCAGCGCCTCGGACGCGACGTAGTACGCCGCGGTCTCGATCGGCTCAGGAAACCGCGCGTCTATCGTGACATCAAGGTCGACCGGTACCAAAGACCGGCGGGCGAGCGTCCGCAGCGCCGGGCCAAGGCCGCGCTCGGAGAGGATCGCCGGGTGGATCCCGCGCGAGAACTCCTGCAGTTCCGCCACCGCCTCGGTCAGTCCCGCGGCGATGCGCGACAACTCAGCTCGCAGGTCGCCCCTGTCGGCCGGAACATTGGACTCCGCGGCACGGGCCGCCAATGCGAGCGAGACGAGCCGCTGCTGGGTGCCGTCGTGCAGATCACGCTCGATCCGGCGGCGGGCCTCGTCCGACGCGGCGACGATCCGCCTGCGCGAGGCGGCCAGTTCTGACCTGCTCTCCGCGTTCGCGATGGCGGTCGCGAGCAGCTCGGTGAAGTTCTCCAGGCGGCCCTCCGTGCCGAATGGCAGAAGCTCGCCTGCGGACGCGACGGTCATCACACCCCACAGCCGGGCCTCGACAAGAATCGGGCTCCCTACCGTCGAGACGGTACCCAGGCGACGCGCGGCCCCCGCCACGGGCCCGTAGGCCGACAACCAGTCCATCGCGTCAACCCGGGCGGAGCATCCGGTGCGGTAGACCTCGGCCGAGACCATTCCCGGCTGGAGCACCCATCGCGTCCCGGCCGGGAGATCGAGGCTTTTCGAGACCCCGACGAAGACGACTGCGGGTTCTTCGTGCTCGAACCTGAGCACCCCTGCCCGCGCCCTGAAAAGGCGAGCGACCTCGTCGCTGACGGCTGAGAAGATCTCGACGGGCGGCACACCTTGTGCCACCAGTGTCGCCATCCGCCGCAGTGCCGCCTGCTCCTCGGCGAGCCTGGTCAGCGCCGCGCGTGACTCGGCATTCGCGATCGCGGTCGCCATCAGCTCCGCAAACGAGGCCAGCCGGGCCTCGGTGTCGGCCGGCAGGTGCTGGTCTCGGGTGTAGGCCACGAGGATGAGGCCCCAGGGCCGCCCCTCGACGCTGATCGGCACACCCACCGACGAGCGGAAGCCCCAGTCGTGAGCACCGGTGTTCCCGATGCTGCCAGTGACGTCGACGTAGGCGTCCAGCCGGGCGGGCCGCCCCGTCCTCAGCGTCAGCGTGCTCACGTTCCGGCCGCCGAGCTCGAACCGGCTGCCGACCGGGCTCGGCGCGGCGACGCCGGTGGCGGTCCACGCGCCGACAACGGAGATCATGTCTTCCGGGTCGGACCGGATCAGGACCGTGTAGTCGACCTCAAGCAGCCCCCCAACCTCCTCGGCGACCGCCGCGAACTCCTGCTCCGGCGGAGCCGCCTGGGCCACCAGGGTGGCCACCCGCCGCAGCGCGGCCTGCTCCTCGGCCAGCCGGGCCAGGGCAGCGCGGCCGTCGGTGTTCGCGACCGCCGTCGCCACCAGTTCGGTGAAAGAGGCCAGCCGCGTCTCGGTGTCGGGCGGGAGGGGCTGCTCCAGGCTGGAACCAGCGGCGATCAGGCCCCACAAACGGCCGTCAACGATGATCGGCGTCCCGACCGCCGAACGGAGCGCGGCCTCGCGGGCGACGACGCCGAGTGCGCCAGAAGAGCTATCGGCGTAGCGGTCAACCCGGGCCGGGCGCCCCGTCTCGAACACCAGAGTGCCGAGGTTGTGTCCCCCGAGGGTCTTCCTGGTCCCGACCGGAAAGCGGGCCACCGCACGCCCCCAGTGGGCGACGAAAGTGAGGCTGCTGTTGGACTCGTAGCGGCACATGGTGGCCGAATTGACCGGAAGCAGCTGCCCGACTTCCTGGGCAACCGCCGCGAACACCTCTTCTGGCGGGGCCCCGCGTGCCACCAGCGTGGCGACCCGCCGCAGCGCGGCCTGCTCCTCGGCCAGCTGACCCGACCGCGCCTGCTCGGGCGGATCACCGCCAACGCCGCCGTTGTCGGCGCCGCTGCGTAGCGCGTCCATTAGGTCACGGTAGCCCGGCGCGTGGCGACCAGCAACGTCACTGGCCCCGCTGCTCCTGGCCTATTCGGCGGACCCGTCTATTCCGGCCAGTCGGAGTCCTGGATGACGTCGACGAAGTTGGCGCGCTTGAAGCCGGGGACGAACCGCTCGAGGACGTCGGCGTTGACGGTGCCGAAGGTGGTGTCCGGCCTGGGCGCCATGCCGTCGTTGAACGCCTGCAGGATCTGGCGCTTGAAGTCGGGCCGGGGGTGCAGCGCGGTTACCGCGGCCCGGTCGGCGTCGCTGATGTCGTGGTAGCCGATGCCGAGCACGTCGGTCTCGACCCCGGCGGTGACCAGGGCGACCTCGGGTTCCATGAACTCGGGGATGCCCGGCGTGGTGTGCAGCGCGATGGCCGTCCACACCCGGCGGGTGCTGTCTTCCGGGATGCCGTGGCCGCGCAGGAAGCGGCGGGCCTCGTCGGCGCTGCTCACCTCGAACCGGCGGTCGCTGCGGCGGTACTCCTCGTTCAGGCCGAGGTCGTGGAACATCGCCCCGATGTAGAGCAGTTCCGGGTCGTAGCTGAGGTCCCGGTTGCGGCCCTGCAGGCTGCCCCAGAAGAACACCCGCCGGGAGTGGTGGTACACCAGGTCGCTGGTGCGGTCCCTGATCAGCTCGGTGGCCTCACGCGCCAGCTTGGTGTCGGGGACCGTCACCCCCGCCGCGGTCTGTGCGCTGGTAGCCATCTCTGCCTCCTCGTGTCGCGTGAAAGGGCGGCGCGCGGCGCGCGGCACCTTGTCATTTCAAGATCGCGCCTCGTCGTCGCCCGGTCTGCCCGGCAGGCGGCCAGTCCTGCTTCCTGCTGGCGGTAACGCGGGAATTGCAGCCAGCACCCGTGGGCGACGCACGCTGGCGGTGATGCCGCATCGCAGACGCCGCGTGAAGCTATGTCGGAGACTTACGGAGGACTGATGGAATATCGCCTGCTCGGCAGCAGCGGCTGTGCAGTGTCCGCGCTCGCGCTCGGTACGCTGACGTTCGGCAACGAGACGGACCAGGCCACGTCGTTTAGCCAGCTCGACCGGTTCACCGAGGCCGGGGGAACCCTGGTGGACAGTGCCGACGTGTACGCCGACGGCCGCGCGGAGGAGATCATCGGCCGCTGGCTGGCCGCTCGGCCGGGGAAACGTGAGCTTGTCGTGCTGGCCACCAAGGGCCGGTTTCCCACCGATGAAAGCCCGAACGGGCACGGGCTGTCTCGCCGGCATCTGTCGCTGGCTCTGGACGCGTCGCTGCGTCGGCTGAACGTGGAGACCATCGACCTGTACCAGGTGCACGCCTGGGACCCGCTGACCCGGCTCGAGGAGACGCTGCGCTTCCTCGACGATGCGGTTCGCGCCGGAAAGGTCAACTACGTCGGGCTGTCCAACTTCACCGGCTGGCAGCTGCAGAAGGCAGTGGACACAGCGGAGTTCCGCGGGCTGTCCGCCCCGGTGTCGGTGCAGCCGCAGTACAACCTGCTGGCCCGCGCGGTCGAATGGGAGATCGCGCCCGCCTGCCAGGCCGCCGGGCTGGGCCTGCTCGCCTGGTCCCCGCTGGCCAGCGGGTGGCTGACCGGTAAGTACCAGCGGGACAAGCCGCCCCCGGCCGGCACCCGGGTGGTGGAGAACGCCGACGAGGGGATGCGGATCTGGAACCAGCGCGGCCAGTCCGAGCAGACCTGGCAGGTGCTCGACGTAGCGCGCAAGGTGGCCGAGGAACGCGGCGTGTCCATTGCCCAGATAGCCATCGCATGGCTGATGGCCCGGCCCGCCGTATCGTCGGTGATCCTCGGTGCCCGGAGCATGGACCAGCTGACCGACAACATCGCCGCGGCCGAGCTGACGCTGGCGCCCGAGGAGACCCGGCTGCTGGATGACGCGAGCGAGCCACCCGCCCCGGACTATCCCTACGGTGAGCCAGGTCAGTCCCAGCGCAGCCGCCGCATCCGGGGAGGGAGATTCTAAGCCCTGCCCGGATGGTCGCGGCGGAGACGCCCGGCGGCTAGCGGCCCTTGAGCTGCAGCACCGGGATCTTGCGGATTCCCTCGGTCTTCTGCGCGTACTCGCCGAAACCGGGCATGCGCCTGACCTGCTCAGCGTAGATACGGTCGCGTTCGTCACCGTTGATCTCGGTGACGGCGGCCTGCTGGGTGCGGCCGAGCACCTCGATGGTGGCCTGTCCCGCGGCGACGAGATTGCCGTACCAGTCAGGGTGGGCCGGCGCGCCGCCCTTGGAAGCGAAGATGTAGATCGACTCATCGTCGCCTTCGCCGGGCAGGTAGACCAGCGGCGTCACGTATTCCTTGCCGCTCTTACGGCCGACGTGGTGCACCAAGACCATCGGCGCGCCCTCGAAGCTGCCGCCCACGCGGCCTTCGTTAGCGCGGAACTCCGCGACGACACGCTGATTCCAGTCATTGAAATCGGACACTACTATCCCATCTCGTGCTCATGAGGCACGCCCGCTGTCGCGAGTATCGCGACGGAGCGGGCGGCGGGGCTATCGGTCAATTACCAGTGACGTCTAGCGAAATAACCGGCAAAGTCATTCCGCAGCACGATGCCGATGAAAGTCACAGTCTGGCTTCATGAGGCGCGCAGCTTCTCGCGGTACACGTACAAGCACGCTTCGAGTACATCGTCGGCGAGGGCCTGGGGGTCGGCCAGGAGGATTTCGACGGCTACCATGCGCGCCGCCCTAGCGGGCAGGCTCTTTATCTCCGCTTCCACCGTGGTCACTTCGTTTTCTCCCTCAGCTGGTCTGTGTCCACGCGAGTCGCGCCCGTCGCAGGAACTCCTCGTTCATCGCCTGGTAACGGGCCGCCGTCTGGGGGCTGACCGCGTGCTCTGGCGTGTGCTCTAGTTCCTCGCGTACGCGCCTTCGCTCGGTCAGGAACGCCGGATCGTCAAGCTGGGTGAAGTCGTCGCCACTGTCGCTCATGGCCCTTCCTGCTTTCGCTTTGCGGCTCTGGCACGTCCCGCCGGCGTTCCATCGGGTTTCGGGTTAGCACGCCGTGACGCCGGCAGGACGTGAGGGAATCGTGGCGGATAGTCGTGAGTGTCATCCAGGTATGTGGCAAAATCTCGTTCATGACTGGCAAATCGAATCCGGTCTCCCACTTCGGCCGACAGGTGAAGAAGGAGCGGCTGGCACGGGGATGGGGGCTGGTTGAGCTGTCACGGCGTACAGGTATAGACGCCGGCCACCTGTCAAGAATCGAGAACGGGAAGCGCCCGCCGACCGAGACCGTGGCAAAAGCCTGCGATCGCGTGTTCCCGGAGCGCAAGGGCTACTTCGCCGAGTACTACGAGGAATCGAAGTCGTGGGTGCCCGTCTTCTTCCGCGACTGGCCCGAGATAGAAGACAAGGCGGCCGTCCTCCGTGTGTGGATGACGGGGGTCGTGCACGGCCTTCTCCAGGCCGAGGGCTACGCCCACGCCCTGCTCGCCACAGCGCCGGGCGTGACCGGCGAGACCATGGAGCGCAGGCTGAAGTCACGGATGGAGAGACAGCGCCGCGTGCTGCTCCGCGAGCAAGATCCCCCGCTGGCCTTCTTCGTGGTCGACGAGATCGCGCTGTACCGGGAGGTGGGAAGCGCTCAGGTGATGGCCGAGCAGATGCGGCACCTGACCGCCGTCGCGGCGATGCCGAATGTCACGTTGCAGGTCCTCCCGGCGGTCGCCCATCCCGCCACAGCCTCGGGCTTCGTCATCGCGGATGACTCTGCGTGGTGCGAGCACGTCGTCAGCGGCGGCGTATACGAAGCTGATTATGTTTCGACCCTGACCAGGATGTTCGATAGCCTTCGGGCGGAAAGCTACCGCGCATCGGAGTCAGTGGCGATGACTGAGAGGCTAGGCAAGGCATGGGCGAGTGGCGTAAGTCCTCTTACAGTTCTGCGAACGGGGCTGACTGCGTAGAGACCGCCAGCGGCGACGGCGTGATCCTGGTACGCGACACCACCAACCGCGACGGCCGGACACTGGCGTTCACCGCCAAGGCCTGGCAGGAGTTCACCCGGCGCCTGCGGTAGCCGTCGGGGGAAGCAGGCCAGCCTCGGGCAGCGTCCGCCAGCCGATCCGGGCAAATCGGGCGCGCGCCCAGGAACATGTGATGGTGGATCGTTGTGCACACAATAGCGTGCACAACGATCCGCCATCTTCGAAAACCCAGCCGAAAACCTGGTCCCTTCGACGCTAGGGGATGAGGACGGCGGCGCCGTCGAAGCGGCCGGCCTTGAGGTCGGCCAGGGCGCGGTCGGCGGCGTCGAGCGGGTACTCGTGCGTCGTGACCGACAGCTTGTGCTCCGCGGCGAACGTGAGGAACTCCCTCGCGTCCTGCCTGGTGTTCGACGTGACGCTGCGCAGCTGGCGCTCCTGGAACAGGTACTTGTCGTACGACATCGGCGGGATGTCGGTCAGGTAGATCCCGGCGACGGCGAGCGTGCCGCCGCGGTCAAGTGCGGCCATGGCGGGCAGCACGAGGTCGCCGACGGGCGCGAAGAGGATCGCGGCGTCGAGCGGCTCGGGCGGCATGTCGGCGGCCCCGCCGACGAAGGAGGCACCGAGCGACCGCGCCAGCTCCTGTGCCTGCGCGCCTCTGGTCATCACGGACACCGAGGCGCCCTGGGCCAGGGCAACCTGCGCGGCCAGGTGCGCGCTGCCGCCGAAGCCATACAGGCCTAGCCGCCCGCCAGGCGGCAGGGCGGCGCGCTTGAGCGCCCGGTAGCCGATGATGCCCGCGCACAGCAGCGGTGCGAGCTCGGCGTCGGAGTAACCAAGGGGGAGCGGGTGCGCATACGCCGCGGGGACGGTGAGGTACTCGGCGTAGCCGCCGTCCGCGTCCCAGCCGGTGTACGTCGAGGACGGGCACAGGTTCTCCGATCCGCGCGCGCAAAACCGGCAGGTGCCGTCGGTCCAGCGCAGCCACGCCGCCCCGGCGCGGTCGCCGACCGCGAATCCTGCCATGTCGCCTGGCCCGGCCGCCACCACCTCACCGACCACCTCGTGCCCGGGCGTCACCCCGGGCCGGTGCACCGGCAGGTCGCCCTCGGTGACGTGCAGGTCGGTGCGGCACACCCCGCAGGCACGCACCCGCAGCAGCAGCTCACCCGGCCCGGGTTCTGGCACCGGGGTGTCCCGCTCCGCCAGCGGCCCCCCGTCCCCGCCATCGACTCCCACGGGCCCCGGTCGGTCCACGTGCCATGCCCGCATCGCAGCCCCTCTCTCTGTGCCCACAGTAAACCCGCCGCCGTATCCGTCGGCCAGGACCTGCGCCGGCTCACGCCGAAGCACCGATAAGGCTGTGCCCAGCTGAGAGCTGAGGAAGCCAACCTTGGCCGGGTCGGCGATGACGTGGATCTTCCTGATCTGCTCGCCGTCGATCGTGAGGAGGATTACGGCGGTGAGCCGCTGCCCGGCGAACGCGAGGACAACAGCGGGTCCGGCGACCGGATTCGACACCAGCGTCGTCGTGCTCCCGAAGTAGCGCAGGAAGTTCGTCGCCACCTGGAGCGCCCCTCTTCTGGTTTGTCCGGTTCGCGTGTCGAGCGGGCCGAGGTCTACGTCGCCCCAGATGTCGGGGTCGAGCAGGCCGAGGAGGGTTTCCAGGTCGCCTCCCGAGCAGGCCTTGATGAACTGCTCGGCTACCTGCCGGTGCTGGCTCGTGTCGGCCGTCATGGCCGGCCGCGGGCTCTGCGACTGGATCTTCGTCCTGGCTCTCTTGGCCACTTGGCGGCAGGTGGCCGCCGACTTGCCCAGCGTCTCCGCGATGGCGGTGAAAGGCGTCTGGAAGACATCGTGGAGTATGAACGCCACCCGTTCAGCCGGCGTCAGGCGGTCAAGCACGACGAGGAGGGCAAGGCGGACCTGGTCGTCGAGGGTAACCCGGTCGGCGGGGTCGACCGGCGGGGCCGGCGTGGCCGGGGCGCCGGCGGACTCGATGGCGGTCGGGTCGTGCGGCCGGTCGCGCTTGGACCGCGCTGAGCGGATCTGGTCGAGGCAGATCCGGCTGGTGACTACGATCAGCCATCCCCGTGCGTCGTCGACCTGGTCTGGCTCTGTGCTCGCGAGCCGGGCGAATGCCTCCTGGACCGCGTCTTCTGCCGCTCCGATGTCGCCAAGCATCCCGAAGGCGAGGCCGACGAGATATGACCAGTTGGCCCGCCAGGCCTCGGCGAGACGGGCGCCCCTCGCCGTGTCGTCTGCTCCCATGTCGAACCTCAACCTAAATCGTCGCTGGCCGGAGGCCGATCCTCCCTGTCACTACCCGAGGACGAATCAGCGGCTGGGAAAGTGACGAGGCGCAGGGGCTGTCACTTTCCCGCACCATGTCCCGTCCTCCACTGCGAAAGGCCGGATCGCAGCCAGCGAAAGGCTGCGTGACCGATATCGCAGGAGAAATAGCCATGAGAACTGTGCTGGAAGGACGAACGAGGGCGGGGCTGAACGCCGGGCCTGCCGTGCGGGCGGAGGAGCTGGTCAAGACCTACCCCGGCGAGGTACAGGCGGTCAGGGGTGTCAGCTTCGAGGTCGCCGCAGGTGAGGCCTTCGGCTTGCTCGGACCGAACGGAGCAGGCAAGACCACCACGATCGGCATGCTGAACACGGCGGTTGTCCCCACCTCTGGCCGGGCGCTGCTCGCCGGGCGCGACGTCGCCAGGGACCCGAACGGAGCGCGCGCCATCAGCAGCGTCGTGTTCCAGGATGCCGTCGTTGACCACCCGCTGACCGGCCGCCAGAACCTCGAACTGCACATGCGGCTGTGGGGCGTGCGGCCGGGCGATGGACTTCCGCGCATGGCCGAGCTGACCAAGACGGTGGGCATCGATGACATCTTGGACCGGCCGGTGGCCACCTACAGCGGTGGCCAGCGGCGCCGCACCGAGATCGTCCGGGCCCTCCTGTCGGCGCCCAGGGTGCTCTTCCTCGATGAGCCCACCGTGGGCCTCGACACCCGCATCCGCTATGACCTCTTCGACGTCATTGCCACCCTGCGGGAACGCACCGGGGTGACGATCATCATGACCACCCACTACCTCGACGAAGCCGAGCGGCTCTGTGACCGGTTGGCGGTTATCGACTCCGGGCAGATGGTGGCCTGCGACACCCCCGCACGGCTGCTCGCGTCGATCGGGCCCGCGGTGCTCGAACTCCGCCTCGATGAACCAGGCAAGCTCGCCGGCCTCCTCCACGATCACGGCGTTGCCACCGACGACATCCTCGTCATCGGCGAGACCGCCACGGTCTCCCTGCGCGACATCACCGCACTCCAGGTGACTCGGCTGCTCGAAGACCACTCGATCCATGCCCGCTCCGCGACTACGCGGCCGCCCACCCTTGACGACGTTTATCTCCGGCTCACCGGCGACCGCATCGCCGGCAAGAACGACTGAAGGAGACCACCGATGACTACCGCGACAATCGCAACCCGCCCGGTGACCGCGGCTCCGGCCCCGCCCTCAAGCGCGCGCGTGCTGCCGACGCTCACCGGCCGCCGCCTGGCGCTGACCATCCGCTCGCCCCGGGCGGTGCTCGTTCCGCTCCTCGCCCCTGTGCTGTTCGCCCTGGTCGTCGCGCCCGCGCTCGCCAGCGCCGTGTCGGCGCCAGCGCAGCGCAACACCTACATGACGTTCTTCTGCGTCGCCACCGCCGGGCTGCTGATCCCGCTCAACTGCATGTTCTCCGGTCTCGGGGTCATCATCGACCGCCAGCACGGCGCGCTGCGCGAACTGCTTGCCGCGCCCATCCGCCGGTCATCGATCGTTTTCGGCAACCTCGCCTCGGCCACCTTGATCACCGCCATGCAGCTCGTCGTGCTCATCGTGGCATCGATCGCCAGGGGC
>Ga0210389_10004301_pt1 | contig 11087 bp, 13 predicted proteins | sample IncBWH28OmetaG_FD_160127 | JGI IMG/M metagenome (GOLD analysis project Ga0210389, IMG submission 160127) | Forest soil microbial communities from Barre Woods Harvard Forest LTER site, Petersham, Massachusetts, United States - Inc-BW-H-28-O ... | reverse complement strand
CACTGAGCTGCGACCCCAGTTGGCAGTGCAGCCCGACCAAGTCCAGCCACGGCTCACCCAGGACGCGCTTGACCGCACTGAACGCCTGGCCCTCCGCCAGGGCAAAGCCGAATTTCTGGTCGAGCAACCCGGTACGGACCGCGCTCGGGTCGATGTCGGGGATCACCCGGATCAGCACGCGTTGACGGCGGCGCACCCGACCGGCGAGTAACGCGATCTCGTTCGGCGTGTCGATCACGACGCGCCCCACCCCGGCCGCGACCGCGTCGTCCAATTCGCGGGCCGTCTTGGCATTGCCGTTCAGGATGATCTTCGACGGCGGCACGTCGCCGGTCAGGGCGGTGGCCAGCTCGCCCACCGAGCACACGTCCACCCCGGCACCTTCGGTGGCGACCCACCCGGCCACGGCCGTGCTCAGCAGGGCCTTCCCGGCATAGACCAGTTCGACACCGGGAAGCGCGGCGCGAAAACAGCGGATGCGGGCCCGAAAGTCCTCTTCGTCCATGACGTAGGTCGGGGTGCCGAACTTGGCGGCCAGCTCAGTGGCGGCCACCCCGCCGACGCACAGCCGGCCTCGTTCATCGACGCCGGCGCTCAGCGGCCAGATCGCACGGTCGAGGTGGGGGTGCACCTCGGCCCGCGACGATGGCAGCACCTCGAACAGCGTCATAGGTCTACGGTGCGGGCGCGAACCGGGATCGGCCACATTCTTAACAAAGCTTTCACACCCCGGAGATAAATCTTCACGGGTTCCGTATGGCGGCTTTCTGACGAGCCCGTAAATATCCGTGCTTATCGGCTGCGCCCGGCCGCGACGAACGGAACGTCGTCGGGCGCCGACTTACGCGTCGCCAACAGCGCTCGCGCCCCGTCACCGATCGCAACCCGCAGTGGCAGTTGCGGTTTCTCCGCGGCGTCGACGACCTCGGCTGCGACCTGCTCCGGGGTGATCATTCCCGCGCGCGGCCCGCCGGCTTTCAGGATCGCGGCGTAGGGGTCGTCGGGCAGGGTGTAGGTGGTCACGTCATCGAGGGCCCCCGAGCTCACGGCGCCGGGTTCCAGCAGGGCGGCCTGGACCCCGAAGGGCGCGACCTCGATGGCCAAGGCTTCGACCAGCGCCTCCAATGCCCATTTCGTCGCGGCATAGGCCGCGCTGGGCGGCAGGACGACCCGGCCGAGGACGCTGGACATGAACAGCAGCTTTCCATCGCCGCGGGCGCGCATCTGTGGCAGCACCGCTTGGGCGACACGCACGGCGCCGACGGTGTTGAGGTTGAGCAGGCGCTGCAGTTCCGGCAACGGCGTTGCCTCGACGGCGGCATAGACGATGACCCCGGCGTTGGCGATCAAGATGTCGATCTCACCGGCGGCCGCGACTGCCGCGGTGACGCTCGCGTCATCGGTCACGTCGAGGGCCAGCCGTTGGCTGACATCCAGGTCGGCCAGCGTGCGCGGGTCACGCGCGGTGGCCACGACTCGATGCCCCCGACCGGCGAACTCGGTGGCGAGGGCGCGGCCGATACCGCGATTGGCTCCGGTGATGAGGACGGATGGCATTGCGTTGTGCTCCTTCGGTGGTTGGCTTCGCGTCGCATCGCATTTCCTCCCTCAGCCGACGCGATTTCCGTTGGTGCCGGAATGCTTTGCGGGACCGGCTAAGTCGAAGACCAACAACGTGCTCGTCGCGGTGGCGACCAGTGCTCCCGAGACATCGGTGACCTTTCCCTCGGTAAATCCGATCCGCGATCCCGCTTTCACCACGGTGCCGACCGCCGTCAGCGGCCCGCTGGACATCGTGACCGCCCTGAGGTAATTGACCTTGATTTCGACCGACGTGTAGCCGACGCCTTCGGGCAGGGTTGTGTGCACCGCACAGCCGGTGACGGTGTCCAGCAGGGTGCACACCGCGCCGCCATGAACCATGCCGAGCGTGTTGTACATGGACGCGTCGGGTGTGCAGGAGAAGGTGACGCGGCCGTTCGCCACGTCCACGACGCGCATCTGCAGCAGCTCGCCGATCGGTGGCTGTGGCAAATGGCCGTCGGCGACCGCCCGCCAATACGCGAGACCAGACATCGATGCGGCGGTGGCCTGCGTGCTGATCGGATCGCGCCAGGCGATCAATCGCGACTGTTCTGTGCCCCAACCCACTGTGTCGGCGGTATCGAGGGCGCCACGCGGAACGTCATGAGAAGGCATCGGTCACCGGCTCCTTGAAAACTGATCGGTTTACTTGTTCATCCCAACATAGCGCCACTTTCGGCGGCTGTAAACCGAACGGTGTATATTGGGCGCATGACGGAGCCGGCGACACGTGCACCCGGCGGACGGGGTGCACGGGAGCGTATCGAGCGAGCCGCGGCCCGGCTCTTCTACCGCAACGGAATCCACGCGACCGGCGTCGAACTCATCGCTCAACAGGCCAACGTGTCCAAGCGCACGCTCTACCAGCACTTCGCCAGCAAGAAGGATCTGGTGGACAACTACCTGCGCGGCATCGATTCCCGCGGCGGCCCGCCCGTCGAGAGGCGCCTGAATGACACCGCACAATCCGCCCGCGAGAGGCTGTTGGGGATTTTCGAAATGTCCCAATCAGAAGTCCTGCGCGGCTGTCCCTTTCACAATGCGGCCGTGGAATCCGCCGGGACTCTGACGAGCACGGACGAGATCGTGCGAGCCCACAAGCTGGAATTCACCCGCCGCCTGGTCGCCGTCGCGCACGAGGCCGGCGCGGCCGACCCGCACCTGCTGGGCCAGCAACTGGCCGTGCTGTTCGAAGGCGCGACCGCGATGGCGACTTCGCTGAACGACACCGCGCCCGTGGTGCATGCCCGCGCCGCCGCGGCGGCGCTGATCGATGCCGAGTTGGCCACCTCCAGGAACTCTTGACGAGCTCGACGCGGTGCTGCTAGACATGGCATGCGTTACGGTTTGGGCGATCGCCCAAAATTGGGATTCGAGGTTGCGACAGCTGCGTGAAGCAAGGGAAGCATCGATGACCGTCACAAGCGACACGGACGTCTATTACGACCCCTACGACGTCGGAATCAACGCCGACCCGTACCCGACTTACGCGCGGCTGCGCGACGAGGCACCGATCTACTACAACGAACACTACGACTTCTGGGCGATATCAAGGCATTCCGATGTCGAACACGCGCTGGCCAATTGGGAAGTGTTCTCCAGCCGTCGCAGCGACATCCTCGAGCTGCTTCAGTCGAAGTTCGACATGCCCGGCGGGGTCATGATGTTCCAGGATCCGCCCGAACACTCGATGCTGCGCGGCCTGATGTCGCGGGTGTTCACGCCGCGGCGGATGGCCGCCATCGAGGACCAGATCCGGCAGTACTGCATCCGGTGCCTGGACCCGCTCGTCGGGTCCGGTGGGTTCGACATCATTGCCGAGCTGGCGTCCATGATGCCGATGCGGGTGATCGGGATGCTGCTGGGAATCCCTGAATCCGAACAGATCTCGGTGCGTGACGCCAACGACGCCAACCTGCGCACCAAGCCCGGCGCACCGCTCCGGGTCGCCGACGCGGACTCCATCGCGGACGGCCGGATCTACGCCGATTACGTCGAGTGGCGATCCAAGAACCCCTCGGACGACCTCATGACGACACTGCTCAACGTCGAGTTCGACGATGAGCGGGGAGTGCGCCGGAAGCTGACCCGCAAAGAGGTGCTTCATTACACCCAGGTGGTCGCCGGCGCGGGCAACGAGACGACCGGCCGGCTGATCGGTTGGCTGGCCAAGGTCCTCGCCGAGCATCCCGACCAGCGCCGGGAAGTCTACGAAGATCGGTCGCTGCTGAACCGCGCCGTCGACGAGACACTCAGGTTCGAGCCGACGGGGCCCCATGTCGCCCGTTGGATGGCAACGGATTTCGAGTGCCACGGGACCACCGTTCCGGCCGGCGGCGCCGTGCTCCTGCTGTTTGGTGCGGCCAACAGAGACCCCCGCCGCTACACCGATCCGGACACGTTCAATATCCACCGGGACAACATGACGCACCTCACTTTTGGGAAAGGCCTGCATTACTGCCTTGGTGCAAACCTGGCACGACTCGAGGGCCGCGTCGCGCTGGACGAGCTGCTCAACCGCTGGACCGCGTGGGACATCGATTACGGCACGGCACAATTGGCCTCGACGTCTACGGTCCGCGGCTGGGAACGGCTGCGGGTCGTGCTGCCTTAGCCGGGGCCCGCGCCGCGTTCGCGGCGAGCCGTCGGCGACGGCATCTCGAACCGGTCCAGGAATCGGTTGACCAGCGCGACGGCCTCGTCGTGGCCGCGTGCGGCACCCAGATCCTGCTCCAAAATGAGGCTCCGGCCGATCGAGGCGATGACGACCGCGATTGCCGCGGGCGGGAATTCGCTTGTGTCGATGTCGTGTTCGCGAACGATGAAGTGCAGTGCGGTGATCTGCTGGTCGCGCCACCGCTCCGACCAGGCCGCGATCTCGGCCCGGATCTCCTTGCGGTGGTTGGCAAGCCCCATGAACTCCAACAGCAGTCGGGTGTCCTTGGGTTCGGTGAGCGTATCCCAGAAAGCGTGCAGCGGTCGGTCAGAGGCCAACGCTTTCTGCTGACTCTCCAGATAGACCGTGGCGCCGCGGCGGAAGACAGCCAGGTACAACTCGTCCATCGTGGGAAAGTAGTAGTGCACCAAAGCCGATTTGACACCGGCTTTGGCCGCCACCCTGCGCGACGTGGCCGCGGCGTAACCCTCGTCGACCATGATCTGAGTCGTTGCGTCCAGCAGCATGTCGCGAGTGGTGGAGTTCCGTGCCTTCGGTCGTTCGGATGCGGGCATGGTGTAACAGGCTATCTGAGCGATCGCCTAACACGGGCAGTTCCCATGCCCGCATTCCCGCTTGACCCTGGGGGACACACGGTGATAGGCATGTGGGGCTAGCCGTTTGGGCGGTCGCTCAGGGCAGTGGAGGCAGGTGGGCGTGAAGACGGCGGTCGTTACCGGCGGTGCGTCAGGCATTGGCCGCGCCATCGCACAGCGATTGCGCAGCAACGGATTTCAGGTGGCCGTCATCGATCTGTCACCCACCGAAGACGGCTTCGGCTATGTCGCTGACGTCACCCAACGTGCTCAGGTGGATACCGCCGTGTCGGCGATCCGCAACGCGTTCGGTCCCATCCTGGTTTTGGTCAACGCGGCCGGGGTGGAAGGCTTCACGAAGTTCTTGGGTATGTCCTTCGACGAATGGTCGAAGGTGATCGACGTCAACCTGAACGGCGTTTTCCACACCATTCAGGCCGTCCTGCCCGACATGGTCGAGGCCGGATGGGGACGCATCGTCAACATCTCGTCGTCCAGCACTCACTCCGGGCAGCCGTTCATGGCCCACTATGTCGCGGCCAAGTCCGCGGTGAACGGCCTGACCAAATCGCTGGCCCTGGAATACGGTCCGTCGGGGATCACCGTCAACGCGATACCGCCGGGATTCGTCGACACACCGATGCTGCGCGGCGCCGAGCGGCGCGGGCTGCTGGGTGGCACCGTTGAGGATCACATCCTGCGGACCCCGGTGCGCCGAGTGGGCCGACCGGAGGACATCGCTGGGGCCTGCGCGTTCTTTGTCTCCGAGGAAGCCGGCTACATCACCGGACAGATACTCGGCGTCAACGGCGGCCGCAACACCTGATCAGAGTTTCTTGAGCCCTCGGACGATCTTGTTGAACGGCATTACTGCGGCCAGCCCCTTGCGCAGGCTTCGCTGGAAGAAACTCAGGTTGATCAGCACCGCGTACCGGACCCCGCAGTCGCGCCACTGTGCGGCTTGGTCGATGACCTCATCGGGTGTGCCGTTGAGCAGGATTTCCCGCAGCAGCGACGACGGGACGTTGGCCGCGTGGGACAAGGCCGTCTGCTCGTCCATGCTTTGGGGGACGATGTCCTGGGCACCCTTGAACCCCGCGCCCAGTGGGTGCTGCGCACCGTGGCGAGCAAAAACTTCGTCCGACGCATTGAGCCCGAACACGCGGAGCACTTCGGAATCGAGCGCCTCATCGACCTCGTCGCGGGTGCGACCCGTGAGGACAAACAACCCGACCGCCGGGATGATGGACTGCGGATCACGACCGGCGTCAGAAGCGGCCGACCGGACGACGTCGAGACGCTGCTTGTAGTCCACGGGCCGGTGTGGGAAACCGGGAAAATACGCATCCCCGTAGCGCCCCGCGGCGCGCAGCATGCGCGGGCCGTGCGCACCGATCCAGATCTCGGGCCACTTTCCCCGATAGGGCGGCAGATCGAATACCGCGTTCCGCAGCGGGAAATGGGGCGAGTCTCGGTTGACGAGTTCGCCGCCGGAATCCCAGAGCGCGCGGATGGTGGCCATCGCCTCCTCAAACCGTTCGACCGGCTTGGACCAGTCGACACCGTAGGGCTCGTTTCCCTCGCGTTCGCCGGGACCGATACCCAGGATCGCCCTCCCGCGGGTGAGCAAGTGCAGCGTCGCGGCGGCCTGCGCCGTGACGGCCGGGTTACGGCGACCGCTGTCTGTCACACCAACACCGAGACGCAGCCTGCCGACTCGGTTGTGCGCGGCGATGTGCCCGAGCATGGTCCACGGCTCCATGCTGGCGTCAAACTTGGGTACGATCTTCGTTGCGCCGCAATACTTCTCGTTCCACAACGATCGCGGGACCAATTGGTTAAGGTGGTCAGGAACCCAGAACGAGTCGATGCGATTGGTGACCGCACCCAGGTACTGCGCTCGGGTGAGCGTGTCGGCCGTCGGGCGAGCGGCAACGATCGGGTCCATCACACCCACGCGAAATCCGGCCATGGCCTACCCCTTCCGCTGCGGTTCTGGCGCTTGGAGCATCTCGCGAACCGATCCGACTGAACAGAGTAGCCCGCTACTCGAATTCGAGGTAGGCGTGGCGAACGCCACGTTTAGAAGCAGGCACGGCCCGGGCATTTGCAGTGGCGTGGCTCCCACTTTCAAGGACGTCATCACGTCCAAGTACCTGCTTCTGACGACGTTCACCAAGGATGGCCGTCCCAAGCCGACACCGATCTGGGGAGTGCCCGAGGGCGACAAACTCCTCGTCATCACCGATGACGGGTCGTGGAAGGTCCGCCGGATCCGTAACACGCCCAGCGTCACCGTCGCCAAGAGCGGATCGTTGGGCAAGCCCAAGAGCGATCCGGTCGAAGGGGTCGCCCGGGTCCTGCCCAGGTCCGAGACCCGCCGGGTCTACAACGCCGTGCTCAAGCGGTACTGGTACCACGCCTGGTGGTTTTATGCGCACTCGCTGGTGCGCGGCGGCATCGACAAGGTGCACATCGGCCTGGAGATCGAACCCGCGGCGTAGATATTGGCCGGCGGGTACCCGGCTATCCGCGAAGCGCCTCGAATGTGTCGGCCACCGTTTCCCGGGGATCCCGGTACGTGATGCCGAGTTCGCGCTCGCTTGGCGAATCGTCGGACGCCGGCATCTGTGTGTAGTACTGCATCCCCGCCGAGGTGAAGGGCGTGTCGAACGGTAGAAATCGGCCCGCCCGATCCATCACCGCCCCCGCGACGCGCAGCGCGGTGTCGGGAATCGGAACGGCGATCATGGGCGTACCGGCGATTTGGCCGAGCAGGTTCGCCAGTGCGGCGGCCGGAACCCGATGACCACCCGCGGTGTAGCGGCGCGGCCCGCGGCCCGGCTCCACCAGCGCCGCATGCAGAGCGGCCAGATCGCGGACGTCTACGACCAGCCATGCCGCGCTTCGCCCCGGGATCGCATGCATCTGCAACGCCGCCTTGACGCCCTCGCCGGCCTCACCGAATTGGTCGCCGACCGGCGGACCGAGAACCATGCCCGGATAGGTGATGTTGACCGGCGCGCCGGCGTCCTGCAGGCCGCGGGCGTAGATGTCGACCTGCGCCTTGGACTTTCCGTACCCGTCCGCCCCACCGACCACCGGCAGGTCCGCCCTCAGCATCTCCAAGCCCGGATGAAACAGCGCGGTGAAGCTCGACACGTGGATGATCGGATCCAGGCCGAGCTCGACGGACTGTCCGAGGACGTTTTGTGCTCCCTGCATGTTCGTGGTCAGCATCTGGGCGGCCTGACGCGGGTCGGTCGCCACCAGCGCGGCACTGTGCACGACGGCGTCGCAGCCGCGCAACGCGTCCCTCACCGAGACGCGATCGGCGATGTCCCCGACGGCGAAGTCCGACACGTCCACACCCAGTTTGGCGACGGAGGTCGCCAGCCGATCGGGATTGCGCACCAGAAACCGGATGGAGTGCCCGGCGTCGGCGATGGCCTTGGCGGTCCACCCGCCCACGAATCCAGTACCGCCCGTGACCAGAACTCGCATGGTGCGATTCTGCAACGAACTACAGGTGACTCGCAGCGAAGTTCGCGGCCTCGCCCGTCATGCCATTGACCGCATACGCGGCATGCGCCGGCGGACTGCTGCCGTCACCGCAGACAGGGTCGCCGGGAGCACACAATTCCAGGGTCTTGGGCTGATACAGCGGGCCGATCGCGATCGTCGGGGCGCCGTACTTCTTGAGGAACTGGTCTGAAGGTGTCCCGAACAGCGTGACCGCGGCGATGTGGTTTGCGATATCAGGCGACATCGGCTTTGGCACCGCGGCGGCGGGTACGCCCGGTGGTACGGCAGCCGAGGTGACGAAGCCCGCGACGGCCGCGCCCTGGGAGTATCCGCCGAGCACTTCCCGGGTATTCGGGCAGTTCGCGGCCATCGGCTCGATGTGCGAGCTCGCGTCACGGATCCCGTCGATCACCGTCGCCGGGAAATCGGGATTGTCGAAGTCGTTACTCGCCTGGTAGTTCACCGGGTACACGCCCAGCGCCCGGCCGCCGATCTGCCCGCGCAACGAGTCGACGAACGATCCGCCGACCCCGCCGACGCCGGGGGGCTCGCCGCTGCCGCGAGCGAACACCACTTCGACGTCCGGGCACGGATCGGCGGCCGCCGCCGGCATCGGCGCGCTCAGCAGCCCAAAGGTCGCGACCAGCGCCGCGACTCCGAGTGGCGCGCCGAGCCGGCGCGCGCGTGCAGACCCGATCCGTGCCCGCGCAAACCCGATCAATCTGGCGACGTTGATTTCGTGGATTTCCATGCACCCGCCTCGCATCGTTGGGTTCCCTTGCTGGTATTCGACGTCAATCGGGGCTTGGATTGCCAGTCGGATATTTTCCAACTACACGGTGTTGTCGCGTGCTTGGTTCACGCGCGATTACTTCTTGAAGGCGTCCTTTACCTTCTCGCCGGCATCTTTCAGGTGGGACTTCACCTGATCCGCCCGGCCTTCATTCCTGGTCTCGGCATCTCCGGTGGCCTTGCCGATGGCTTCTTTGGCCCGGCCGCCCAGGTCCTCGATCTTGTTCTTGAACTTGTCCGCGCCGCTCATGGGTTCCTGCCTCCTCCTGTTTGCTGTGTTGTGCCTGTTCTAACTACCCGGCCGCGGACGATCTCGAAACCCTGGCGATCCGCTATTCGGCCGATCGGCCTGTCATGATGGAATTTGTGAGCACCGCAGTCGTGGTGGGAATCGTGGCGACGCTGATGTTGCTGGGCATCGGCATGGTGGTCAATCAGCTCCTTCGGCTGCGGGGATTTCTGAAACAGTCGCCGCCGGGCAACCCTCCCGACGAGGAAGACCACCAACCCCCGTAGTGATCGACCACTGAAGATTGTGTGCGGCGTTCTCCCTGCCTGATAACGTCATTCTCATGACGGCAGCGCGAGTGAAACCGTCGACTCTGCTGGTAACCGACGGTGGCTTACCGCCCGGTGTCTCCGGGGCTGCCGATCCACATTTCGCGAACGTCATCAAGATCTTTCTGCGGCTGTTTCCCGGCCGCCGGTTCGGTGGCGGCGCCCTCAGCGTTTACATCGACGGCATACCCGTCGTCGACGTCTGGACGGGGTGGTCGGACCGGGCCGGCACCCAGCGCTGGACGGCCGACATGGGCGCCATGGTGTTCTCGGCGACCAAGGGTGTGGCGTCCACGGTGATTCACCGGCTGGCTGACCGGGGCCTGGTGTCCTACGACGTCCCGGTCGCCGAGTACTGGCCCGAATTCGCGGCCAACGGGAAGGCGGACATCACGGTCCGCGACGTCTTGCGGCACCGATCCGGGTTATCGCACCTGCGGGGCGTCACCAAGACCGAGTTGATGGACCATCTCCTGATGGAGCAGCGGCTGGCCGCCGCGCCCGTCGACCATTTGCGCGGCGTGCAGGCCTACCACGCGCTGACCTACGGATGGCTGCTGTCCGGTCTGGCCAGGGCTGTGACCGGCAAGGGCATGCGCGACCTGATCCGCCAGGAGGTCGCGCGGCCGCTCAACACGGACGGCCTGCATCTCGGCCGTCCACCCGAAGACGCGCCGACCAAGGTGGCGGAGATCCTGATACCGCAGGCGAAATTGCGCACTCCGGTCATCAATTTCATCGCGCCGAGGCTGGCCGGCCTGCCATTCTCGGGCGCCCTGGGCGCCATGTACTTTCCCGGCGTCGTATCCCTGATCCAGGGCGACACCGCGCTTTTGGACGGCGAGGTGCCCGCGGCCAACGGTGTGGTGACGGGCCGTGGTCTGGCCAAGATGTATGCCGCGCTGGCCAACGACGGCCGCATCGACGGCAAGAAGTATCTGTCCCAGGAGTTGGTGCGCGGTCTCACCGGGCAGCCGCGACGTAAGTGGCCAGACGCGAACATGGTGGTGCCCATGCCATTTCATCTGGGCTACCACGAATCGCCGGTTCCCGGCCTGCTCAACGGGTTCGGTCACGTCGGTCTGGGTGGCACGCTCGGATGGGCGGACCCCGAATTCGGCAGCGCCTTCGGGTTCATCCACAACCGGCTGGTGACGCCGTTGCTGTTCGACATGGGATCGTTCGCGGGCCTGGCCGGTCCGCTGCGCAATGCGATCGAGGCGGCGCGTCACCGGGGTCCGCTACAGGTGCCCCGGCTCGGTGCGGCCTACCCGGCTAGGCCGTCGGCACGCGCCCGCGCGGCAGCGTCAGCGGGAGATCGGCGTACGTGACGATGCCCGGCGGCGCAGCGATGACTGCCGGGATCGCGTTGGTGG
>Ga0210389_10004300_pt1 | contig 11088 bp, 13 predicted proteins | sample IncBWH28OmetaG_FD_160127 | JGI IMG/M metagenome (GOLD analysis project Ga0210389, IMG submission 160127) | Forest soil microbial communities from Barre Woods Harvard Forest LTER site, Petersham, Massachusetts, United States - Inc-BW-H-28-O ... | reverse complement strand
GCGTTGAACAGCAGCTGAAATGCCTCGGCTTGGCCGACGCCGACGTTCCCGAGCACCGCCATGACGAATGATGCGGCGCCGACGAGAATGATCGAGTTCACCGGTGTCTTGTACTTCGAATGCAGCTTGCTGAACCACGCAGGCAGCATGCGATCCCACCCGGCGACCATCGGGAGGCGCGTGACCGCGGTGAAGCTCACGCTCGCCTGCGCGACGCGCGACGCAAGTGTCATGAGGATCGCGATCGTCACGAGTGGGCCGGCGATTCCGAACGGTCCGAACCCCACTCGCAGCACCTGTGGGAGCGGGCCGATCAGATCCATTTGGTCTGTTGGGATATAGGCAAGCATCGTTGCGGTGCCCATCACGAACATGATCGCGATGATCGGCGCTGCAATAAGAACAGAGCGTCCGACTGCGCGCGCCGGCGATCGTGTTTCACCGGCGAGGATCGCGACGTATTCGAATCCGCCGAGTGCGCCGAAGCCGAGTTTGCTCAGGATGTTGATGTTGTAGAGCGTGAACTTCGGGACTTCGGTGTGGAAGGGATGATAGTCTTTGAGGTGTCCGGTCACGACGCCGAGGATTGGCAGCAGAATCAGCGTGCCGAAAATCACGAGCATCATCACGCCGCCGGTGTTGTGGACCCACTTGCCGACCGAGAGGCCGATGGTCGACGCGACGACCATGAACGCGAGAATCAGTGCGGCTGCGAGCGACGGAAACCAGCTGCTCGTTGTCATCCACGCCGCGCTCGGCCCGATCGCATACGCGAGATAGTTCGCCGCGGTGAGACCGATCTCCGAGGTGAAGACGATCACGTATAACCAGAGATTCCACGCGAGCATGAAGCCGATGGTCTGGTTGAAGCCGAGCTTGGCCCACTGGTAGAGTCCGCCTTCGAGCGGCATGAGGCGGTTGAGATAGATCACCACCGCAGCGGACGGCAGATAAAAAAGTATGAGCGCGAGCAGCCAGAAGATGACGTGGGAGGGGCCGAGCTTTCCGGCGACGCCGATCCAGCTTAGGCCGACGATGAACAGAATCTGGGTGAGCGCGAGATCGGTGACGCCGAGCTCTTTCTTCAGCGACTTACTATGCGCTTCTACGTTTGCTTCGGCGTCGGAGCTCGGCGGTCGGAGTCATGCGGTGGTCTCGCCGAGGAGGTACCAATAGCGAGCCCAAGATTCGAGGCCTTCGTGGAGGCGGTGGATGCGGAAGAATTCGTTGGGGGAGTGGTAGTCTTCGTCAGCGGTCGAGAAAGAGAAGAAGACGGTGTCGAGCTGCATGAGGCGTTGGAAGAGTTCTGAGATCGGAACAGTGCCGCCCATTCTCACTATGAGTGGCGAGACGCCATAAACAGTTGTGAGTGCTGAGTTGGCAGTTTTCAGTGCTGAGTGGTCGGCGCGGATGTGGCTGGGGCGGGCGCCGTGGTCGTTGAGGCGGACGGTGAGTGTTGTTCCCTGCGGAACGTGTGACTCGAGATGGCGCTTAACCAGCTCGCTGATTTCTTCCGGGTTCTGATCGGGCACCAGACGACAAGTGATTTTCGCGTGAGCTTCGCTGGGAATCACGGTTTTCTGGCCGGGGCCTTCGTAGCCGCCCCACATGCCGTTTACCTCAAGCGTGGGGCGGGCCCATTGGCGTTCGAGCGTGGAGTAGCCGGATTCACCGAATGTCTCCGGAGCGCCAACTTGGTTGAGATACGCGGCCTCATCGAACGGGAGCGCTTTGATCGCGGTGCGTTCATCACTCGTGAGTTCGACGACTCTATCATAGAAGCCGGCGACGGTCACGCGGCCGTTGTCATCGTGCAGCGAGGCGATCAGGCGGGACATCGAGTGCAGCGGATTTGCGACGCCACCGCCGTGGCGGCCGGAGTGCAGATCTTTCGATGCGGCGGTGAGTGTGAGCTCGAGCCCTGCGAGGCCGCGGCTGGCGACGGTGAGCGACGGTTCGTTGATGCGCCACATGGCGCCGTCGGCGGAGAGAACGAAATCAGCGGCGAGCAGTTCCTTGTGTTCTGCGATGAACGATTCGAGATGGGGGCTGCCGATTTCTTCTTCGCCCTCGAACATGAATTTCACATTGATCGGCAGCGCGTTTGTCGTTTTCAGAAATCCGCGCGCGACTTTGATCGGGATGAGCATCGGGCCTTTGTCGTCCGACACACCGCGTGCATAGAGACGGCCGTCGCGCACGGTTGGCGTGAACGGAGGTGAATGCCATTTCTCGAGCGGGTCGGGCGGCTGGACATCGTAGTGCCCGTAGACGAGGACCGTGGGTTTCCCAGGTGCGCCGAGCCATTCGCCGTAGACGATGGGATTGCCGGCGGTCTCGATCATCCGCACGGTGATCGGGCCTGACGCGGTGAGTTCGGCGGCGACCCAGTCCGCGGCCGCCCGCATATCCGGTGCGTGCGCCGGATCGGTGCTCACGCTCGGGATCGCGGCGAACTCCATGAGCCGCGCGAGAATCTTGTTGTGATTCTGTTTGAGGACGGCGAGGACCTGATTGAGCTGACTCAATCCGTTCACTTGCCGCCGTCGATCGACAGCACCTGGCCAGTGATCCAGTTGGCGTGCTCGGACGCAAAAAAGAGAACGCCGTTGGCGATGTCATCCGGCGTGCCGAGTCGCTTCAGTGCGATGCGCTCGATGAGTTCTTTCTGGCCGTGCTCGCCGTACGACTCCCATTGGCGTTCGGTCATCGCGTTGGAGCGCACGAATCCGGGGGCGATGTTGTTCACCGTGATGTTCCACGGACCGAGCTCGTGCGCGAGCTGGCGTGTGAGTCCGATCTGTGCGGCTTTCGCGGACGCGTATGCCTGAATGCCGGTGAGGCTGATGCCGAGTCCGGCGCCGCTGGAAATATTGATGATGCGGCCATGCTGCGCCGATTTCATGATCGGCGCGACGGCCTGCGAGAAGTAGAACGCACCGGTGACGTTCACCGCGAAAATATCCTGCCACTGTTCGGGCGTGACTTGTTCGAGCGGGCGGCCGACCTGGCCGAGCACGCCGCCGGCATTGTTCACGAGAATATCGACCCGGCCGGTGCCCGCCGATGCGTCCGATGTGAAATCGTCGACCGATTGCTTGTCACGCACGTCCAGCGTGCGCGCGGTACACTTTCCGCCGATCGCGTGAACGAGACGTTCGGTCTCGCGCAGCTCGCCGTCGAGCACGTCGCAGGCCCAGACGTGCGCACCGCGGACGGCGAACGCGAGGGTGATGGCGCGGCCAAAGCCGTGGGCGCCGCCGGTGACGATTGCTGTTTCGCCGGTGAAGTCGATTTTCATGAAGCGTTCCCGGGTGCGAGCAAAGCCAGCGCGTCGAGTGTTTCCAGAGACTGTGGGCGCAGGCCGTCTTCTATTTCGTGTATCAGTGCAACGAGCCGCCGTGTGAGCGGCGTCGCGATGCCGGCATCTTTGCCGAGTGTGACGACGATGCCGAGCTGTGGATCGACTTCGGTGGGGCGTTTGCGTACAGCGAGATCGCGCCAGATTCCGCTGTGAGTTTTGGCGGAACGGCGGTTGTGCGCGACGAGCGCGTCGAGTGAGGCTTCCGCGGCGCCGGCGGGAGCGCTTGGCAGATATGCCGCGGGATCGAAACCATCGAACGCTTCGGGAACGATGGCGCGCCCCTTGGCCACGGCGAGGATTTCACGGGCGAGCGCGATGTACACACGGCGATACCGCGGCATCGCGAGTGCATCGGCGATCGATTCGTTGGTGAGCGCCGTTGCGAAGAGCATCGCGCCGTACGCTTCCTTCCCCCAGAGATAGCCCCAGATGTTCGGCGTGACGATCGCGCGATCGTCGAAGTCCGCCCATGCGTCGCGTATCTGTGTAACACGGGGAGTAATGGTTCCATCGATCTCGCCGACTACCACGGCCGCGCGGCTGCCGTGAAGAATCACGCCCGGTTCGAGATAGTCGGCGCCGAAGTTCACAAACGCGCCGACCGTACGCTCCTTGCCGACGATCATCGAGATCGTCAACTCGTTCAGTCCGTTCTGCACGGAGATCACGCAGCTGTGATCGTAGAGAAAGGGAACGATCGCACGCGTGGCCTGTTCCGTGTGATGCGCTTTGGTGCAGAGCATTACCGTGTCCCACGCACCGACGAGTGTGCCGGGCGTGAACGCCGGAACGCGCTGCGTGAACTCCGCGACGGGTCCGGTGATCTTGATGCCGTCGCGATTGATCGCGGCAACGTGTTCGTCCACACTATCGACAAAGGTGATGTCGTGGCCGGCGCGGGCGAGGTACGCGCCCATCGTGCCGCCGATCGCGCCGGCGCCCCAGACAAGAATGCGCATCTTAGCGGAGTCCGTCAGGCTGCGTTCCCCCACGAGCCGGTCAGAAGCGTGCGGGTTTCTTCGACAGCGATTTTCCAGAGGGCGAGGAGCTCATCGTCCGGCCGCTGATAGAGGCCGCCGAAGTTTCCGTCGCCCAGATATTCGCGGAGTGCGATTGGGTCGAGTGCACGGACGCGTGCGTGATCGACCATCGGCTTCTGAGTCGACGGCATCTCGACTCCGGGCAGCCGCGTCCAAGGAAGGTTTTCCATCCACGATCCGTGCGATGCAACGGGATCGATCTCCTGAACCTTCGCCCAGGTGAGCGGTGCGTTCCACCAGTTGTGAAAAATCACCCGGCATTTAGGATGGTCCGCAGCCCACTCGAGCACGAATTGCTGCGCGGCGTTGTTGCCGCCGTGGCCGTTGACGATGAGGATCCGGCGGAAGCCGCTGTGCGCCATCGAATCGAGGATATCGCTCACTACCCGAAGATGCGTCTCGACGCGCAGTGAGATCGAGCCCGGAAATTCGCGGAAGTATGGCGTGACGCCGTACGGCACCACGGGAAAGACCGGAATGCCGAGCGGTTCGGCGGCGTCGAGCGCGACGCGCTCCGGTAGAATGCAATCGACGGTAAGCCGGAGATGGCTATGCTGTTCGGTGCTGCCGAGCGGGAGGATCGCCCGGTCGTCGTTCTGCAGATATTTCTCGACCTGCATCCAGTTCATATCGGAAATGCGCACGGCCTGCCGGGCTCCGGTAATAGGGTACCGGAGAACTTACGACTTCAGCGGCCGGAACACATCCGTGGCACCCCGCAGATCATCGACGTTTCTTGGGTGAGATCAGCGTGAGTCGCGCTTCGGTCAGCAGAAGCCGGAGCTCGGGCACCCGAATTTTGGCGAGCCGCACGATCACCGCCGAATATCCGTTATAGTGCGGATCATAGATGAATTTCTCCGGATCGGAGGAATTGATCAGGTCTTTGTCGACGAGGTTTGCGACCCGGAACACGAGCACTTCGGGGTTTCGTACGCGCGGTTTCTTGGGGTGGACGCGCTCTTTCCAAGCCCACGCGAAGGCTTTCTCTTTGCCGTTCACGACGACTGCAAAGGCAAAATCGGTTTTCGACTCCACGGTATCGGGGAGCGCGAGCGCGATCCGGCGGACGTCAGCCTGCGTGGCCATGCTCAAAGTTACGGTTCATTTCCGGCATTATCGAGCGCTGATCCCGGACATAGAGCGTCGGAAGCATTGTGCCGAGTGATCGTTGACGATCCCTACCGCCTGCATCCATGCGTAGACGATTGTCGGCCCGACGAACTTGAAGCCTCGACGCTTCATCTCTTTGGAGATTTCTTCGGAGAGTGGTGTCGTGATGATGCGGCTGCGACCGTCGCTCTTGATGACTTTGCCTTTGGTGAAGGACCAGCAGAAGTCACTGAAGCTCTCGCCCGCGTCTTTCATTTCACAATAGATCTGTGCGCCGCGGATCGTTGCTTCGATCTTTGCTCGCGCGCGGACGATCCCTGCGTCGTTCATCAATCTATTGACATCAGTTTTACCAAACCGCGCGACTTTCTTCGGGTCGAACTTGGCGAATCCTTTCTGAAAGGCGGGACGCTTCTTGAGGATGATGCTCCAGGCGAGCCCCGCCTGAAATCCCTCCAGCATCAGCATCTCCCACAGCATCCGCGAGTCACGCTGCGGAACGCCCCATTCCTCGTCGTGATACGCGCGCATGAGGTCGTCGCTTTCGGCCCACGCGCACCGTTTTCTCTCTGTCATGCAACATCCTCCGGATTCGCATACTATACAGGGATATGCGAACAAATATGATCTTACGCGCGGCGGTTGGCATCGCAGTGTTTACCGCATTCGCCGGTGCGCAGGCGTCGCCGTATCCGGCAGAATGGACGGAACAGTTTCCCGCGTTTCGCATTGCGGGGAATCTCTACTACGTGGGGAGCAAGGGGCTCGCGAGCTATCTGATCACGACGCCCAAGGGAAACATCCTGATCAACAGCGATCTCGATGCGAACGTTCCGCTGATCAAAGAGAGCATCGAAAAACTCGGCTTCAAATTCAGCGATACCAAGATCCTGCTGATCAGCCATGCGCACTGGGATCACGACGCAGGCAGTGCACTGATCAAAAAACTGACCGGCGCAAAATATGAAGTGATGGACGCCGATGTCGGTGTGGTTGAGTCCGGCGGGAAGACCGACTTTCAATATGGGAATACGGCGAGCTCGCTTTATACGCCGACCAAAGTCGACAAGGTTCTGCACGACGGAGAAGAAGTGCAGCTCGGCGGAACGACGCTCGTCGCGCATCTCACGCCCGGGCATACCAAAGGATGCACGACCTGGACGATGAAGGTGAAGGAGGGCGGGAAGAGCTACAACGTTGTGATCGTCGGGAGTCCCAGCGTGAATGTCGGGTATAGACTTGTCGGCAACGCAAAGTATCCCGAGATTGCCGCGGATTTTCAGCGCGGGTTCGACGTGCTGAAGAAACTGCCGGTTGACTATTTCCTCGGCGCGCACGGCGCCTATTTCGATATGGAAGCGAAATACGCGAAGCTAAACGCCGGCGGAGCGTCGCCGTTCATTGATCCCGCTGGGTATGCGGCGTTCGTGGCCGATCGCGAGCAGGCGTTTCACGAGGAGCTGGCGAAGCAGAAGGCGGCGACGCCGTAACGCATCCCGATCGATCGTGACGCACTCTCGAAAGCAGGTTCGCGCATTTGAGGAATCGGATTTTGCCGAGTGGCTCCGGATGCGCTGCTCGACAACACGATCAGTCATCGTGCCCATGAGGGTGCCGGTTATATAGAAGTGGAGCGCGCGGTGAGGTACCGGAAGTCACTGTAGCGCGCGATGGCTTGATTCCGCCTATCGCGCAGAGGTCGACGGAGTTATTTCCTACGCGTCGGCTCCCAGAGCGGAGTGTTCACGCCTGTCTATCCACCATTCCGAATGAATGATTCGATCGAGGTGCGCGAAGCGGTATTAGCTGATGCCAGCGAAGTCGTGCGGTTGCTCGCGCTTCTCGGTCACCTTCAGCCAGCCGTTGACGCGAAGACGCGGCTCGCCGCGTTTCTCGATCAAGGCCAGCATGTGCTCGTTGCGGCGCGTGCGGGATCTGGAGCGGGAGCACCGCTCGTCGGCGCGGTGACGCTACATATCACACCGGTGATGCATCGCGCCGGTCCGATCGGTCGCCTCACCGCGGTCATCGTCGATGAATCGGTACGCGGTCAGGGAATCGGTCGCGCCCTTGTGGCCGCATCCGAAGTGTTGTTGTTCAAGCGTGGCTGTGCGATGATCGAAATCACGAGCAATAAGAAGCGGACGGATGCACACGCCTTCTATGAAGGACTCGGTTACACAGGGACGAGCTTTCGGTTTGCCAAGGCGGCCCCGCAAGGGTGAAGTAATGGATTGACAAGTGTAACGTGACACGTTACACTTGTCAATGATCAAGACGTTCGCCGATTCCCGGACCCGCGATCTTTTCAACGCCGGGACAGCCAAGCGGTTTCCGCCTGATGTCGCGAAGCGTGCGGCACGCAAGCTCGAGTATGTCGATCTTGCGACAAACTTGAATGATTTGAAAGTGCCGCCTGGAAATCGACTCCATGCGCTCAAAGGTGATCGCAAAGGCCAACACGCGATCGCTGTGAACGATCAGTGGCGGATCTGTTTTCGTTTTGTCGATGGTGACGCATACGATGTCGAGATCTGCGATTACCACTAAGAGGCAGACCAAAAATGAGCATACTCAATACTCGAAACATGAAGCGGCGACCAACGCATCCGGGCGAGATGCTGCTCGAAGACTTCATGCCGGACTATGACCTGTCGGTCACCGCGCTTGCTGCTGCTGCGGGCGTTTCTCGCCAGTCGATCAACGAGCTGCTGCGCGGCCGTAGGGCTGTTAGCCCTGAGATGGCACTTCGCCTTTCACGGTTGTTTGGCAACTCGCCAGAGTTTTGGCTCAACGCGCAGCTGGCAGTAGACCTGTGGGACGCCGCGCAGGATATCAAAGCCGACGTTGCGCGCATCAAACCTCTTCGAGTCGCCTGAGGATTCAATGAAAGGCGGTAAGGCCGGTCGCAAACGAAAAGGCCCTGGCGGCGGGAGTCACCGGCCGTCGAGCGGGCGCGGTACACCCATGAAGGCGAGCGAAAAAATTCCCGCCAACGCGCCGCCCAAAAAAGGGAGCCGGAAGAAGCCGGATTTCGGCGCGTCGTCATCATCGGGCGAAGACGACTAGCATTTCTCGCGAATGAAAAACAAAAGCGGCGCCGATCGAGAGGTCAGCGCCGCTTTGTTTTACCTGTTCTTCACCTGCTCACGGCGCCCGTGTGCGCGCCGGCGGAATCTCCGGCATCTTGTCGGGCGCGAAACGCGGCAACATCTGATCACGATTTGCGAGATGAATCATCAGTGATGCCGTGATCACGGCGTTGTGCATCACATCCTCAGGCACGATGCGCTCGTAGGTATCGAGATTCGTGTGCCAGGTCGTGCTGTTGTATTCGATGGGATCCTGATTGGCGCCGATACCCGGGAGACCCGCGACCGCAAACGCACCATTGTCGCTACCGCCTTCGACGCGCGCGGTGCTCGCGGATGCGCCGAAGATTCCCCATTCCTCGAACGGTTTGAAGTATTGCGCGACGATCGCCGCGGCTTCAGGCGGGCCGAATACGCTGGCGCCGCGTACGCGACCCGTGCCGTCATCGATGTTCCAATAGGCGTCGACTTTGCCAAAGTCCTTGGTAGGCGCTTCGGCGCTGCCAAAATGATTCTTCACGTACGCAAACGAACCGAGCAATCCTTCTTCTTCGCCGCTCCAGAGTGCGACGCGGATAGTGCGCCGCGGTTTTGCGCCGGTGACCTCGAGAATGCGTGCGGCTTCCATCATGATGGCGCAGCCGATGGCGTTGTCTGTGGCACCGGTGGCGCTGGTCCAGGAATCGAGATGGCCGCCGAGCATGACGACTTCGTCGGCTTTGTCGGTGCCGGGGATTTCGCCGACGGTGACGTAGGAGGTCTTTCCCTCGGGGAAGAACTGATTCGAGATGTTGAACTCGACTTTCACCGGCGTGCCGTCGGCGATGATTCGATAGATGCGACCGAAGTCGTCTGTGCGGAGAATGACTGCAGGCGGCTGCGGCGTCGTGTCATCGTAAATCTGGCCGGCGCCGTTCTGCGCGACGATGACGCCGGGAATTCTGCCGGGGCCCTGCGCGGTGAGGCGCAGTGCCGGCATGTTGTCGCGCAGGAACTGCGTGATGCGCTGATTGACTTCGCGGGCGGAGAGATGGCCGTCCGGCGTTGCGGGAGCAGCACCACCGCGACCGCCACCGCCGCCACGTCCACCGCGGCCACCACCGCCGGGAGCGTAGCGCGCGCGGACATCGTCATCGGGCGTACGCTTTGCGCGTTCGTTGAAGTTGACGGGCACGTCGGGCGGAAGACCGATCATCACGATTCCGCCTTTTACTTTGTGCGCGAACGGCGCGAGAAAGGCGGTGAGCTCTGCTTCAGTTGGAGTCGTCGGCGGGACGATGCTGACGACGTCGCCGCTGACGGTGCCTTTGGTCGAAGGCGACCAGGGTACCGCTTCGAATTTGAGATTTGCCTTGACTGGTGAGACGATGAATCCGCTCGCGCGTCCCGGAAGCCAGCCAACGCCGCGCCAGGTGAATGGCTCGAGGTGCGCGTTCTTCATTCCCCAGCTGGTCATCGTCTTGACGGCCCAGTTTGCGGCGGCGACGTGGTTGGGTGAGCCGATCGGGCGCGGACCGTAGACGTCGGTGAGCTCGTGCTCGATCCACATGATTTTCGAGTGTTCGAGCCCTTCGGCGCGGATCTTCGAATTCATCGCGGTGTCGATCGCTTCGGGCTGCTGTGCGCCGAGCGAGTGCGCGGTGGCGATGACGAGTGAAGCGGCGATCCATTTGGTGCACGACGGCATGTTCGGCCTTCCTCAGGGTGGGGGCGGATTCCGTATATTCTAACGCTTCTCACGAGGAGGACGCTGTGCACCAGTCTATTCCGGCGCTGCTCATCGGCTGGCAGAGCTACTACGTGATCATCGGCTCCTCTGGCGCGGCGCTTACCGGCCTTCAGTTCGTGGTGATGGCGCTGATGGCGGAGTCACCGCTGCCGGTTGCCGCGGGCGAGGCCGGTGTTGCCGCGTTTGGATCGCCGATCATCGTGCACTTCTGTGCGGCGCTGCTCCTTTCGGCGATGCTCAGCGCGCCGTGGCCCGAGGGCGCGAGCATTGCGACCGCGATGGATCTGTTCGGAGCGGCGGGGATGCTCTATGTGCTGAACGTCGTGCGCCGAACGCAACGGCAGAGTTCGTACAAGATGGTCGCTGAAGACTGGCTCTGGCATATCGTGCTGCCGTTTCTCGGGTACACGGTGTTTCTGGTTGCGGGGCTGATGCTGCGGTCGAACCCGGTAACGGCGTTGTTCGTTGCCGCGGTAACACCGGCGGCGCTGCTGTACATTGGAATTCACAATGCTTGGGATTCGATCACTTATACGGTTTTGAAACACGCGAATGCGCGGTTTCCGGCGAAGGATCATGCGAAGGACCATGGAGGCGCGAAGCGATGACGCGTGCGATGCTGCTGATGCTGGGGTTCGCTGTCGTCGGGCCGCGCGCGGCGCGGGCTCAGCTGTGCACGCCACCTGAACATCCTTACTTCGAGTATCAGGTTGAACGACCGGCCAGAGTCACCGGCGACAACGCCGCGCA
>Ga0210389_10004299_pt1 | contig 11088 bp, 11 predicted proteins | sample IncBWH28OmetaG_FD_160127 | JGI IMG/M metagenome (GOLD analysis project Ga0210389, IMG submission 160127) | Forest soil microbial communities from Barre Woods Harvard Forest LTER site, Petersham, Massachusetts, United States - Inc-BW-H-28-O ... | reverse complement strand
GGGACCGTACCTGGTTTCGTGGATGGTCGAGGCGCGACCGCCTATCCGGATTCGTTACTGCGCGATTATTTCGAACTGGCCGAATGGGAGGTCGATGAGACCGCCTGGGACACGGTGCTCGAGAAATACCACATCGATACCGTGCTTTGGGTGAAGGCGCATGAAAACCTGAGGCGGTTTCTCGTGGCCAAGAGAGGCTGGAAGGAAGAATACGCAGGATCGTATGAGAGCATTTACGTCAAGCCATAACGCAGGATCGTCCGGTCATTCGGTAATGCGATGAGGTCAACGCCAGACCCGCGATACGGCTTTATTTGCCGAGGGCCTTCTCCATGGCCGCGTCCATCTTCTTGCGCATGAACTCCTGCAATTTCTCCGAATCGTCGCCGATCCGTTCCAGTTCCTCTTGGTCGGCCTTGTTGGCGGCCGTGGGTTGAGGCATCGCCTTGTCGGCAAGCCTTTCCGCTGCGGTTTCTTCGGCATCCTCTGCGGCCTTGTCGCTGGCTTTTTCGCCGTCAGTGCGTTCCTCCAGCGGCCTGGTGCAATCGCCTTTGCCGCTGAGCATCTTCACCGCCCGGCCTTGATCGACGTTGTGGCTGCACAGCACGATCTGGCCCACGCCGGGAGCGACCTGTTTCGAGCAAGACACACTCATGGTGGTCCCGGCCTGAGTGGTCGATACCTTACAGTCCATCTGGCAACTGGTTTCGCTCTTGTAGGGATTTGCGATCATCGCATCGACGGTTTTCCCGTCAGGAGAAATCCTGCAGATGAATCCGTCGGCCTTGGCGACTGCGGCTGGAGCCGCAGCGGCGGGGGCTGTATCCGCCGCGCCGCCCTTGCAGCTATCTTCCGAAGATACGACTTTCTTGTACCAGACCTCGGTTTTGTCGAACGCGCATAGCGAGTGATCCTTTGCGAGCGGCGGCGTGTTGCCGCCGCAGCTGACCGAGACCACCCCTATCTTGGTGTCGACCTTGCAACTCACCTGGCAAGTCTTCTCGTCGCTCGAACCGTTGTCGGTGACCACGTTAATGGACTTTCCGTCCGGCGCGATGACGCAGGTCGCCCTCACCGGAATCGATTGGAAAACGACCAGCGTGGCGGCCAGAGCCGCAAAAACGAGACGAGCATTCATCGAGTGGTGTCCCCGTGATCCAAAGGAATTCTGAAAAAACATCAAAAAACGGACCGTTGCAGCTTCTTCAGACGATATGCAGCGTTATTGAGGCCAATTACCACATTTCATTTCAGCCCGATCCGGCTGCGGCGCCCGTTTGACGTTACGACTTGCCATCTGGTTCATCGATCCAGGCGGTCCGCTGCCCGGTTTGGGTCATTTGCGCCGATTTCGGCATGCCCGTCCGGTCATGAGGCGATCCCGGAAATGCCGGTTGTCCGGTTTTGCCGGTCTGGATTGATGTTCACAGATTTGAGGCGCGGGACCTATCCTGCGCGCGAGCCCGGTGCCGGCGCAGGACTCAGCGGGGCGCCTCCGACCGAGACAGGGCCGACAGGTTTGGGCAGTGCGGGAATTATTTTTCGCGAGGTCCCGACGACCCGAGCACGAATACTCGGATGTGGGATGCTGGAAGCCGTCAGCGGCGTCTGTGGGATGCTGGAAGTCGTCAACGGCGTCATCGCATTCTGCACAGAGCTCAGCTGCGCCGTCACCAAAGAGAGTTGACGGGATATTCTTTTCAAATCCGCCTGTTGAGTTTCGGAGCTCTGCGAGAGCGACACCAACACAGCTGCGTTTTGCTGCTGCGACAACTGAATATCCTTCAGCGCGTTGACGGTGGGATCTGGTATCGGGGCTGACGCCGTCTCATGTGGAGACTGTGCGACGAAGCGATTGAAATCCGGCCAAGAGAGACGACTGAAATTAGGCGAAGAGAAATGCGGCAAAGAGAGGCGATTGAAATCCGGGAGAGAGAAGTTCGGCAAAAAATTGGCGGTGGCGGCGCCAATGATGGCCAAGGCGGATAAGGACACCAGTATCGCCGGCACCCGGCTCGAAGCGCGCTGCTGCGCCGTCTCCGGCTGTGTATCTCCTTGCGGTTCTTTATCCGGTGTTTCAGCCACCTGCGTTCCTTACGTGTCAGCCCAGTCGCAAGATTTTTCCTCGCCGCCGATCAGGAAAAACAAACAAGAGCCGTCGCGTGGACGATCCAGCGACGACTCTCGCGCGATAGCCCACCCAAATTGGGCTTAAATCATCGGCTTATATGGTTAATGAACGGTTATTCTCAGCCGTCTCCGCGCTCATCAGGAGGCGACCGGCCTATCGCGGAACCCTGACCCGCGATGGCGGCCATGATCGCCGCACGGTCCATCTCGGCCGCGAGCCCAATGCACACGAGGCGTCCGGGACCCCTGACCCAGGAAGGCGCGGGCTCGACGAGCGCGCGGCGGCCGACGACGTGGAGGGTGACGAGGACGCCATCGAGCCTTCGGACAAATCCCTTGGCGCGCAGCAGGCCCAACCGCGGATCGGCAAGCACGCCGGCCAGCCTGTCGGCGTCGCGGGGATCATCGATCTCGAGGCTCAGGGTCGCAAAGTCCGTGGTCTCATGATCATGCAGCTCCATGTGACCTGTATGGTGCCGCGGGTCTCGTCCCAGGATGACTTCGGGCGGAAGGCTTGCATTCCGCGCCGGCAGCACGCGCGCGCCGGGCACGATGCGAGCGAGCCAGCCGAGGGTCGCGGCGGTCGATGGCTCCGACACCAGATCGATCTTGTTGAGAACGATGATGTCGGCGACGGCAAGCTGCGCCAGCACGGTGTCGCCCATATAGCGGTCGCGGGCGCGTTCTTCGATGGTCTCGGCATCCGCCAGCACGATCACACCGTCGATGGCCAGACCCTGAACGAGTCCGAGCGATTGCACGATCGATCCCGGCAGCGCCACGCCGCTGGTCTCGATCAGCAGATGGTCGATCTTTTGCCCGCGCCCCCGGATGTCGATCAGGGCGCCGACGAGATCGCTGCCGAAGCTGCAGCAGATGCAGCCGCCGGAAATGCTGATCAGGTTGTCGTCGCGCGCTTCGATCAGGTCGGCGTCGATCGGCAAGGCGCCGAACTCGTTGACCAGAACCGCCAGCCGGCGCCCGGCGGCATTTCGCAGCAGCGAATTGACCAGCGTCGTCTTGCCGGCCCCGAGATAGCCGCCGATCAACGTCACCGGAATGGCCGCGGTCATATCGCTGACGCGGCGAAGATCCGGCCGCCGGAAACGGTGCCCCAGATGCGAACGTCCTTCAGGTGCTCGCCGCCGATCTCGGTCGGGTCGTCCTCGAGCACGGCAAAGTCGGCATGCTTGCCGCATTCGATCGAACCGACCTCGCCGTCGAGGCCGAGCGTATAGGCGGCGCCGAGCGTGATCGTCCGCAGCGCATCGGCGACCGGGATCCGTTCCTCGCTGCCCAGACGGCGTCCGCTGGACGTCAGGCGATTGACCGCGCACCAGGCGGTGAACAGCGGTCCCAGCGGCGTCACCGGCGCGTCGGAATGGATCGCCATCGGCACGCCGTTGGCGAGCGCCGTGGCGCACGCGTTCATGCGCTCGGCCCGCTCCGGGCCCACGGTCAGGGCGTAATGCTGATCGCCCCAATAGAAGTGATGATTGGGAAACAGATTGACGCACATGCCGAGCGCGCGCATGCGGCGAAACTGCGCCGCATTCGCAAGCTGGCAGTGCTGCAGGGTGAAACGGTGGTCGGGCGAGGGGTTGTTGCGAAGCGCCAGGGTGAGCGTATCGAGAACCAGTTCGGTCGCCTCGTCGCCGTTGGTGTGGCTGTGCACCTGGACGCCGGCCGCGAGCGCGCGCTCGAAAATTTCGCGCAGCTGTTCCGGCGCAATGTACCACAGCCCGTTGGGGGCGCCGTTGTAGTATCCCGGCGGCTTCAGCCTTGCCGAAAATCCCTGGATCGAGCCATCGACCACGATCTTGATGGTGCCCAGCCGCAGACGGTCCGAACTCAGCTTGCGCAACTCGAGAACCCGGGCGATCAGGTCGGCGGGACTGATGTCGCGCGCGACGCGCAGCGACACGATACGGGCCGGGAAACCGTCCTCGCCGGTCACGCGCAGCATCATCTCGACCGCGGGCTGCGGCAGCAGGTTGGCGAGGTCGGCGGCGGTCGTGACGCCCTTGCGCACGCACAGCCTGGCGAAGGCGCGCAGGCCCGGCTCGTCGGATGCCAACAAGCCGCGATCGAGCCCGACATGCGGGCCGAGCGGGGTCATGGCATCCGGCCCCCGCATCTCGCCGGTGGGCAAGCCGTCGGCGCCGAGCGGAATGCCGGGATGATTGACGCCGGCACGCAGCATGCCTGCCAATTCCAGCGCCTTGCTGTTGACGTTCATGATGTGGCCGCTTGCATGCATGATGCCGATCGGGCGCGCGCTTGAGACGCGGTCCAGATCCGCCCGTGTCATGCGGCGGTTGTCGAAATAGATCGGATCGAGCGCCCACCCCGTCAGCGGCTGCCTGGGATCGGTGAGCCCGGCATTCGCCGCAGTCAGGCGCGCAAGCACCTCGTCAATCGATTTCACGCCCGGCCAGATCGTGCCGTCCGGATCGCTGCGATCGAAAAACCCGCAATAGACGAATCGCCATTGCACGCCCTCGGCCACATGGCTGTGCCCTTCGACCAGCCCGGGCATCAGGACCTTGTCGGCGAAACTTCGATCGAGTGTGTATTCGCCCCAGCCCGTCAATTCATCGAGGTGGCCCACGCCGAGGATCTTGCCGTCGCGGACCGCGACATGGGTCGCGAGCGGCCGGCCTGGATTCATCGTCACCACTTTGCGGGCTTCAAAAATCGTGGTCATGGCAATGATCCTGTCCGTGAGTTGTCGCCGCGCCACGATCGGGCGCGCCCCGGCGCTAGCCGCGATAGGCCCGCACTCGCTTCAGCATCCGCTCGACATGCGCGATCGGGGTTTCCGGCTGGATGCCGTGGCCGAGGTTGAAGATCAGCCGTCCCCTGGCATAATTCGCCAGCACGTCGTCGACCGCGGAATCGAGCGCCGCGCCGCCGGCGATCAGCGCCAGCGGATCGAGGTTGCCCTGCACCGCGACGCGGTTCTGCACGCGCTCGCGGATCAGCGATGGTTCGGCCGCCCAGTCGATGCTGACGGCATCGACGCCCGTCGTCTCGACATATCCCGGCAGCAGTGCGCCGGCGCCTCTGGGAAAGCCGATGATCTTCGCACCGGGCGCTTTCGCGCGCACGCCCTCGACGATAGCCTTGGTCGGTTCGACCGACCAGCGCGCAAATTCGCGCGGCGGCAGCACGCCGGCCCAGGTATCAAAAATCTGCAGCACGTCGGCGCCGGCCGCAAGCTGCGACAGCAGATATTGAATCGAGTTCTCCACCAGCACGTCGATGATTTTTGCGAACGCCTCAGGGTGGCGATAAGCCATCATCCGCGCCGGCGCCTGATCCGGCGTGCCCTGTCCCGCCACCATGTAGGTCGCGACCGTCCATGGCGCGCCGCAGAACCCGATCAGCGCGATTTTCGGATCGAGCTCGCGGCGCACGCGGCGCAACGCTTCATAGACCGGCTCGAGTTTGCCGAAGTCCGCTCGCCGCGCCAGGGTTTCGACCTTCTCCGGCGTATCCAGCGGCTCGAGCCGCGGGCCTTCGCCGACTTCGAAGCGCACCTCACGGCCGAGCGCGTAGGGAATCACCAGGATGTCCGAGAAGATGATGGCGGCGTCGAAGTTGAAACGGCGGATCGGCTGCAGCGTGACTTCGGCGGCGAATTCCGGCGTGAAGCAGAGATCGAGAAAGCCGCCCGCCTTGGCGCGCACTTCGCGATATTCCGGCAGATAGCGGCCGGCCTGCCGCATCATCCAGATCGGCGGCACCGGCTGCCTGCGGCCGGAAAGCACTTCCAGAAAAGGTTTTGTCGGCTGATTTTGGGACAAGCGCTGATTTTCCGCTGGGGTGATCGAGGGGCGGGGATATCGCTCCTGATACACTGCGGATACCGACTTGGCCAAGCCGCGATCATCCTCGACGCCGGCCATCGCGGGAAGGCCGTGGGCTACCCGTTCCGGACTATGGCGACGAAACCGCGCCTTTTCTCGTCAGAATGACGGGACAATGGGACCTTGAACGCACAGTCCTCCGGCCTGGCGAATAGGTCCAACGGTCGCTCCAAACCGGAAATTCCAAACGGGCTGGGGTCGGAATTTGTCCTTGGAGCACCGCAAGTTTCACTCAGCGACGAGACGTGCAATCTCATCGCCGCGACAGTCGAGCGGAAGTTGCGGTCCCTGTCTGTGCGAAATTGGTCATGTTCGGCAAAAAATGCTGCCGGTTCTCTGCCCGCTTCGGTGCATTGGCGGCGCCAATTGGACGGTACCCCCGCGCCACCGGCCGGGAACCGTCCGGGTTGCCGGCGCGTTAATCCGCCATGGAGGCTTGAACATGGCTGAAAAATTCGATCCCGCGGCGCACGACAAGCATGCGGAAGATCCCCGCAAGGCCGTCAAGGCCGACCGGGATACTCACGCCAGGCTGGAAGCCGGTCTGGTCGGCAGCTTTCCGGCATCCGATCCGGTCAGCGCGACGCAGCCGTCGCCCTCGAAGCACGACGAGCGTGAGGGCGCTTCGCTCTGGGACAAGGTGCTGAAGGTGTTTCGATAGATCGCGCGGCAAGCTTCGCCCCGAAGGCAGCTGAATGGATCAGGAATTCAACCACGCCGCCAACGATTCCCCGCGCAGCGGGAGTTCGAAACAGGTGACGCCCGTGGTATGGGGCGCGATCATCCTGGCGATCGTTGTGATGGCGATCTGGTTTGCCATGAGGCTGTAAGCGCCTCCGACATTCGGTTGGGCCACTTGTGGGTGGGAGATTGAGATGGATGATCGAACCGTGCGGGCGGCGCTCGAGCGCCATTGGGAAGCTTCGGACGCGGGCGATTTCAAGGTCGAACATGAAATCTACCGTGAGGATGCCGTGCTTGATTATCCGCAGTCGGGCGAGCGTATTCGCGGTCGGCACAACATTCAGCAGAGCCGTTTCGTCCAGCCCAACAAGAAGCGTTTTACGGTCCGGCGCATGATCGGCAGTGGCGATCTCTGGGTCACTGAATTCGTACTCACCTATGACGCCATACCGTCCTACACGGTCAGCATCATGGAATTCCGCGAGGGACTGGTCGCCCACGAAACGCAATATTTCGCCGATCGGTTTGACCCTGGACCCTCGCGTGCGAATCTGGTCGAGCGAATGGGGGAAAGCACGTCATCCTGATTGCGCCGTCGAGGAGGACCCGGATCGGCGTCCATCTCGACCTCCGGCCGCGCGGTCGCCTATCCGTCGTGGTCGGCGGAGGTCACCATCTTTGCGAGGAAAATTGCCATTGAGTTCCCGTAGTAATACGGGAGTCAGTTCTGCAATTGAACCTCCTTTGCTCCATTCACTTCAGGGATAAATAACATGTGCGTGGGATACTCCCTCGATCGGAGAATCCCGCGACATGGACGGTGGTCCCCAGAGAACTGGCCTGATGCGCCTGCCTTTTCGCGCGGCGGCATTTGTCGTGCTGCTCTGTGTCGCCATTCTCGGGATGAGCGGCTTGCGCGAGTGGAACTTGCGCGCAGCCACGCTGCAGGCCGCGAAGGTAGAACTGGCCAACCTGGCGCGTTCGCTCATCCAGCACGCCGAAGACAGCTTCGACTTGCTGGATGCCAGCATACTTGGCGCCGTGGGCCGCCTTGAGACCGATGGAGCCACGCCAGCGACGCTTGCGAAGCTTCAAGACATCTTCGCGGCGCGGAAGGCGGCATCGGAACGTATCAGCGGGTTCGCCATCGTCGACGAGAATGGCGACTGGCTGGCGTCGTCGGGCGCGACCGGGAAAAGCCTTGGCGATCGCGAATTCTTCCGGCACCATCTGCAATCGACCGATCGAGACGCATTTATAGGACGTCCGGTCAAGAGCCTGAGTGGCGAGTGGGTCATGACCGTCTCGCGGCGATTCAATCATCGCGATGGCAGCTTTGGCGGCGTCGTGATCGCGACCATCGGCGCCCCGTACTTCTCGGAATTCTACGGCCAATTCGACATCGGCGCGAGCGGCACCGTTTCGTTGCTCAGTACCGAGGGGATCGCTCTGGCGCGCCGTCCCGACGACGGCAACGTCGGGCGCGACCTGTCGGATGGGCCCTTTTTCAAGGCTATTCGTTCCGATGCGTTTTCCGACGCGTATTATTTTCGATCGAACCTGGACGGGTTGCAGCGCCTTGGCGTCTACCAGCAAACCAGCCGCTATCCCCTCATGGTTCTGGTCACCAAGGCTGAGGACGAAGTGCTCGCGCCGTGGCGACACGCCGCCATCACCCGCATGATATTCGTTCTCGGCCTGGTCATGCTCATTGCGGTGATGGGACTCTATCTGGTGCGGCAATTGCTGCAAGGACGGCGGCTGGCGGTTGCGCTCGCCGCCAAGGAAGCCAACTTCCGCGTGCTCGCGGAAGGCTCGAGCGACATGGTGACCCGCGTCGGGCTGGACGAGCAGATCCATTACGCCTCACCCTCGTCAATTCGCATCGTGGGCTGGCGTCCCGATCAGCTGGTAGGAACCCCCGCGCTGGCCGGCGTCAATCCCGAGGATTTGGTCCGTGTCGAGGAAGCCGTCGCTGCCTTGAAGCATGGCGACACCGAGGAGGCGCGCATCGCCTACCGCACGCGGCATCGCGAAAAATCCGAGATCTGGGTCGAATCCACGCTGCGCGTCACGCGGACGGTTACCGGCAAAGTCGACGGCGTCGTCGCGATCACGCGCGATGTATCGCAACAAAAGAAGCTGGAGGGAAGGCTGGAGACACTGGCTACCGAAGATGGTCTCACCGGCCTCGCCAATCGCCGCCGCTTCGACGAGCGGTTGCTGGAGGAATGGGCAAGAGCCCATCGCGAGCGTACTCCGCTGGCGCTGCTGATGCTGGATCTCGATCATTTCAAGATGTTCAACGACGAGTATGGGCACCAGGCCGGGGACGAGTGTCTGCGCGCGATTGGCGGGATATTGGGCGCGGAAGCGAGGCGAGCCGCGGATCTCGCAGCGAGATACGGCGGCGAAGAGTTTGCGATGCTGTTGCCGAACACGGATGCGGGAGGCTGCGCGCAGATCGCGGAGAAGATTCTTCGCGAGATCAGGCGCGCCGGGATGGTGCACAGGCTGAACCTGCCGTCCGGATGGGTTACCGCAAGCATCGGCGGAGCCGTTTTCCGTCCAGGTGCCGATCGATCGGCAGGCCGCGCTTCGTTGATCGAGGCGGCTGACCAGGCGCTCTATAGCGCGAAGCGCGGCGGGCGCGATCGATTGGTGATGGCGGCCCCGCCCGTGAGGCTGTTTTCCTTCAGATCCACCGCAGCATAGCGGCTCCCTAGTAATGCGGCGGCGGTTCGTTGGCGGCGCCGGGGGCTTGCGTCTCGGCTTCCTGAAGCCGTTCGCTCAGCGCTGCGAGCTGGCGGGCCAGCGCGTCGATTTTCAGCCACTGCTCGGTGATGGCCTTGTTCAGCGCCTCGATGGTCTCATCCTGGAACATCGCCCTCGCTTCGAGCGCCTCGATGCGGTCGCCGAGCGTCTTTTCGTCACTCATCGGAATCGTTTTCCGTTCGGCGCTGCCGCAAGCCGTGACCGAGCGCCACGCGGTCGTCAAACACAAAGCATTCGCCGCGCCAGCGGCTCTCCGCTTCCGGCACGCCCTCCAGATACCCAAGGATTCCGCCCTTGAGGTGATAGACCCCGGCAAAACCGCGCGCCAGCAGATAGCTTGAGGCCTTCTCGCAGCGAATCCCGCCGGTGCAGAACATCGCGATTCTGCGATGCTTTGACGGATCGAGATGGCGCGCGGCAAAATCCTTGAACTGGCCGAAGCTTTTGATGCCGGGATCGACGGCACCGGGAAATGTGCCCATCGCAACCTCGAAGGCATTGCGGGTGTCGATCACAAGCGTGTCGGGCGCTGCGATCAAATCGTTCCAGTCGGCGGGGTCGACATAGATGCCGACCTGGCGGGCCGGATCGGCCCTGGTATCGCCGAGCGTGACGATCTCCTTTTTCAGCCGGATTTTCAGGCGCCGAAACGGCATCGCGGATGCAGCCGAGAATTTCAGCTCGAGCTTGTCGAGCCGGCCGCCGAACAGCTCACCGTGGCGCAACGCGTCGATCATCTCGCCGATGGCGTCCGCGCCGCCGGCAAGCGTGCCGTTGATGCCTTCCGGGGCCAGCAGCACGCTGCCCTTCAGCTTGAGGCGAGCGCAGATCGTCCGCAGCGGCTCGCGCAGGTCGCGAAAGTCCGGCAATGCGGCGAATTGATAGAAAGCGGCGACCTTATAGGGCATGTCAGGGGTTTATCAGGCGGGATGGGATCGGGAAAGACGGTGCACAATTGGCAAAAACACCGTCGTCCCTGCGAAATCAGGGACGACGGCGATGGACTGTTATGCACCCCGACCATTGCCCAGCGCTGCATGAATGTGCCATGTAATCCGGGTCCAAAAACAGCGATAAAAAGACAAGCGAGCACGTTTTCATGAGGAATTTCCATCTCGCCGGCCGCTCGACGGTCCATGCCCAGAACGCGATGGTGGCGACCTCGCATCCGTTGGCCGCGTTGACGGCGATCGAGGTGATGCGTTCCGGCGGCACCGCGGCCGACGCCGCGGTGGCGGCATGCGCGCTATTGGGTGTGATCGAGCCGCAATCCACCGGCATCGGCGGCGATTGTTTCGCGCTGGTCCAGCCACGCGGCGAGGGCAAGATCACGGCCTATAACGGTTCGGGCCGCGCGCCGCAGGCCGCGACCGCGGAATGGTATCTCGAACGCGATATGCATTCGATCCCGCTGACCTCGGCGCATGCGGTCTCGATTCCCGGCGCGGTCGACGCCTGGACGACCATCCTGCGCGATCACGGCAAGCTCGGACTCGATACTCTGCTGCAACCGGCGATCAAGGCCGCGGAAGAGGGTTATGTGGTGACGCCCCGCACCGCTTTCGACTGGAAGAACCAGTTCGAAAAGCTGAAGAACGGCACCAACACCGGACGCTATCTGCTGCCG
>Ga0210389_10004297_pt1 | contig 11088 bp, 9 predicted proteins | sample IncBWH28OmetaG_FD_160127 | JGI IMG/M metagenome (GOLD analysis project Ga0210389, IMG submission 160127) | Forest soil microbial communities from Barre Woods Harvard Forest LTER site, Petersham, Massachusetts, United States - Inc-BW-H-28-O ... | reverse complement strand
CGCGCCGTAGTCTCGTTCGAACACGGTGATCGCCGACCGCGCCTTGTCGGCATCTTCGGTTTTGTAAATTTCCTTCATCGCCGCCAGCGCGCCTGGATGCGCCGACTTCGGAAGCGCAGCAAGGGCATTCGCCTTCGTGTGGAACCAACAGCGCTGCTCCTTCGTCCGCGGGGAAGACCTCGCAGACGAAGAACGACGGAGGCGGTGTCCCGCACCGCTGCCGCGCGCGTTGCGGGTTATGGGTTGCATTGCACCGGCTTTGGCTGCTACCAGCACGTTCGTTGCTGAGGTCGTGCTCGCTGGTTCGGACGATGACTAAAGAGGCCTGCCTGATGGCCGCCCAGTCCGTAGACGTTCCCGCCCTGCGTAGCGCCAACGGGAAGCCCCTGACGCGATATCGGCCAACTCACCCATCTGGTCGCTGCTGGGCTCGCCCACGCGATCGTTTTGCGCGAGGTCGGTTAGCCCGGCTGAGCCTACGTAGAGCCAGTCAGCATCAAAACCACACTTTGCGGCCCGCGACGGGGCGCCCAACCGCGCCCAAGATCCACAAGATGATTCCGATGACCAGCAGGATGCCGCCAATCGTGTACAGGATGCTCAAGCCGGTGAAATAGCCGATAACAAGAAGAATGATGCCGAGGACGATCACGGTCGCTCCGATCTTCGGGTTGCCGCGGCCGCGGCCGCTGCCGCTGCCGTGGGGATACCCATCGAGCGGCGCGCCCTAACCCCTTGTTCGAGCCAGGCCGTCTGGGAGCGCTGCTCAGTCCAGGAATTGCCCAAACCAGACATCACCTTCGAATAGCCCGCTGCGACCGAACCGGGACGACGTAAGAGCGACCCAGCGTCGATCTGCCGCCGAAGGTGTATCGAACCCTAAGAGCGCCTTGACACCACCGAACAACCGGTGGGTCGGCTCACCAGTGTGGTCAGTTACCAGACCCGCTGGACCGCTAAATGGACAAACAGGACCAAGGGGTGATCGACGCAAAGTAATTCATAGGTCCGACACAGCTGTTCCTTAGCGCGCGGCGGAACGATGTCGATGAGGGTCCAGATTGCGGTGAGGGGTAACGCTTGCCGGCAATCCCGGCGAGTTGGGGGGAAGGTGAACCATTTGACCACCGCGGCCGCGCGGCCCGAATCTTTTAGGCCGATCGCCGTTGTCGAAGAACTCACAGACGTCCTCGTCGAGGGTGCCTCCGGTGGTGTGACCAAGCCACGGTTGCGCGGTTGGATCCACCTGTACTGCGCCGTCGTGGCCGCGATCGCGGGTACGGCACTGGTGGCGGTGTCGTGGGCGGAGGCATCCAAGCGGGCGGGACACTCGACGCTGACCTACGCCCTGGCGATCGTAGCGATGTTCGCCGTGAGCGCCGTCTACCACCGCGTCGACTGGAAGTCGGCGACCGCCAGGAAATGGATGAGACGGCTCGACCACTCGATGATCTTCGTACTCATCGCCGGCAGCTACACACCGTTCGCCCGGCTGGCCATGCCGCGCCCGACGGGGTATGTGGTGCTGGCGATCGTGTGGGGCGGCGCGCTGGCCGGAATCGCGCTGACGCTGTTCTGGCCGACGGCGCCGCGCTGGGTGGGCGTGCCGCTGTATCTGCTGCTGGGCTGGGTGGCGGTCTGGTTCGCCAAGACGATTGTGCACGACGCCGGGTGGACCGCGACGGTGCTGCTGGCTGTCGGCGGCGCGCTCTACAGCATTGGTGCGGTGTTCTATGGACTGCGCCGGCCCGACCCGTGGCCGACGACCTTCGGCTATCACGAGATATTCCACGCCTGCACCGCAGTCGCCGCACTTTGTCAGTACATCGCCATCTGGTTCGTCGTCTTCTACGGCTAATCGGCCGGGAAAAAGCCCGACCTCCTGGGATGTCTACAAAATTGTCGTGAGCCAAGGAACTATTCAAATACTCTGTGGTTCAGTATGTTTGGGCATCTGATAGATCAGGCGCTCGGCTGTGTCGGCGAACTCCCGGGTTTGGAGCTCAGTGACAATATCGAATTCTCCACGTGAGTGGTCCCGTTGGCGTGCATGGCGACGGGTTTTCTTTCGCATGCCCAGGGTATGTAGGACGGGAAGGCTCCCTGCGCGGAGGGGTGAGGGCGCGATCGACAGGTGGTCACCTCGCACACCGCGACAGGCGGCTCCGCCCGCAGGGCTTAGGTTCCCCGACAACCGGCTCCGTAAAGCGTTGCGGCCGCACCGATTCCAACGCCCGCGAGTAGTGCTTTCATATGTTCAGTTCCTTGCCGCCTGGTCGTGCGCCTCCGATACGGCTACCCCCGGTCGCGTACGTTTCGCGCACGACGTTTCGCGCACGTGAGGGCGTTAGCTTAGCTAACACGGCCCTGGGGCGTAACCTGCACAGATATGCGGTGATACCCGCAATGAGGAGCGTTGATGATGGCTGATCGCATGATGAGGGGTAGTCGCCTCGGGGCCGTGAGCTACGAGACCGAACGCAACCATGACCTGGCGCCGCGTCAGATCGCGCGGTACCGCACCGAGAACGGCGATGAGTTCGACATGCCCTTCGCCCAAGACGCGGAGATCCCCGGCACCTGGTCGTGCCGCAACGGCATGGAGGGCAGCCTGATCGAGGGTTGTGGCCTGGCCGAGCCCAAGAAGGTCAAGGTGCCGCGCACACCCTGGGACATGCTGCGGGAACGCCGCTCGATCGAGGAACTCGAGGAACTGCTCAAGGAACGCCTCGAGATCATCAAGTCACGCGGTCGCGGCAGCTAGCTTAGCTACCGGCCGGGGTTACGAACCTCTACCAGTACCGCGACCTCTGACTGAAAGATCCGATCTGATGACTCAGAAGATTTGCCTTGATTGCTTCCATGAGTTGTTCCCTGACAAGCCAATTCGGAAGGTTACGTTGGGTCGGCAATGCGTTGTGTGCAAAGCGCAAACGGATCGAGGGGAACAGATGATTCCTGTTGAGGCAGAGGACATTCCGCTGGTTGAGCAAATAGCTAAAGTGCCGCGGTGAGTACTCAACCGACCTGAACGGCATGCCGACCAGCGTGTCTCCTTTCGTGTGGCTGCCCGAGGAGCGGGCCAAGGTATCCCATTGGGCAGGTATGGGGCACAAATCTGTTGAGCTAGCCTAGATATGGTTCTGAAATGCACGAATAGTGGTGCGCGATACTGGATTTAACCAGTTGGCATCGGGTGCGACCTCAATCAATTCACCTGACGAAGTAGTCGTTGCGCCATCAGGGAACCGATGTCTGCCGCCTACACCACCTGAATACGTCACAGACACTTCAGCTTGCCGACGAGTTGCTAAACCCCACTTTGAGCCGAACCCGCGGCCACGACATGGGCCGCTCGTGGTCCCGGAGACTTTGCTGCGCGGCCGTGACTCGATTAGCGATTAATGTGTTGGTAACTGCATAGCCATACCCTTGGGAGATGCGACGCTTGTCGCCGCGAACGTTAGGCGTCGAAGAGGAATTTCACCTTGTCGATCCGAAGACAAGGCGACTGACGGCACGCGCCCCCGAACTGTTATCCGAGCTGTCCGACGATTACGTCGCCGAACTGCAGCGCTGCGTTGTCGAGACGAACACCCAGGTGGTCGATTCTCTGGACAGGTTGCGGGCTGAACTTGTCGGCCTCCGTAGGGTCTTGGTGGAAACCGCCGCCGAACTGCGCATCGGGGTGGTCGCCGCGGGGGCCGTGCCGCTGTCGGTGCCGTCCGAAATGCAGGTCACGAAGACCCTGCGTTACCGGCAAATGCTTGCCGACTACCAGCTACTGGCACGGGAGCAGCTGATTTGCGGCACCCAGGTGCATGTCGGCGTCGAGGACCGCGACCAAGCAGTGGCGGTCGCTCATCGGGTGTCGGCGTATCTACCCACCCTGCTCGCACTGTCCGCGAGCTCGCCATTCGCGTCCGACGGCTCAGACACCGGCTACGCGAGCATGCGCACGCTGGTCTGGCAGCGCTGGCCGACGACCGGGCTCGCCGCCCCGGTGCACTCGGCCGATGAATACGACGACCTGGTCAACAACCTCGTGGCCAGCGGAGTCATCGCCGACGCGGGGATGGTCTACTTCGACGTGCGGCCGTCGAACTCGGCTCCGACGTTGGAACTGCGAGTGTGCGACAGCTGCCCCTCCGTCGACACCATCGTGCTGATCGCCGGGCTGTTCCGGGCTCTCGTCGAGCGCGAGATCGACGCCTCGCGGGCCGGCATCCCCGCGACGATCCTGTCCCCAGCACTGGGCCGGGCCGCGCTGTGGCGCGCCGCCCGGTCGGGGTTGGAGGGCGACCTCGTCGACGTCCGCATCCCGGCCAGCAAGCCGGCATCCGAGGTGGTCACCGAGCTGGTTCAGTCACTGCGCCCCCAACTGGAACACAGCGGTGACTGGGACATCGTCAGCGAGTTGACCCGCCAGGTATTGATTGTGGGCACGTCGTCGGCGCGGCAACGGCGGGCGCTGCGCCGCCGCGGACGTCTCACCGACGTGGTCGATCAGCTGATCGCCGAGACCGCCGGCCGCTGGCCGAGCACCGCGACGACCGTTGGAGATGACCCGACCCTGCTTTTCGGCTACCAGCCCGGCAGCGACCCTGGGGTTCGCGTCGTCGGTGGCAGCGTCGACGTCAGCTATGACGAAGCCGTCGATGCCGTCGGTCACCCGCGGCAGCGGTATCGGCCAGTGCTCGACACCATTGCCGGCCTCGGGGCGGCGGCGCTGCGGCTCCGGGAAGGGGGCATCGAACAGGAGCAGCGCGCGGAGAGTGTCACCTTCCGTGTCACGGGTCAGAGCCGCGCCCAGCTGTTCCCGGTCGACCTGGTGCCACGCCTGGTGGCCGCCGACGAGTGGGCACAGCTGTCCGTGGGCCTGGGGCAACGGGCCCGGGCGCTGGACGCGTTCCTGCGCGACATCTATTCCGCGCAGGCGATCGTCGCCGACGGCATCATCGGTGTGCACGCCCTCGACCGGGCACCCGGCTTCCGCTCGACCGGGCGCCTGGCCGGCAATACGGTGCGCGCGCACGTCAGCGGCACCGACCTGGTTTGTGACCGCGCCGGCCGTTGGATGGTGCTCGAAGACAACCTGCGGGTGCCGTCGGGCATCGGGTACGCGATCGTCAATCACCGGCTCCTGAGCAAGCACCTGCCCGAGCTGCAACCGCCCGCCGCGATCGAGGACGCCGACCGGGCACCACAGATGCTGCTTGAGACGCTGCGTGCGGCCGCGCCGCCACACGCCCCCGACGAGCCCGCGGTGGCGCTGCTGTCTGCCGGCTGGGAAGACTCCGCCTGGTTCGAGCACACCTTCTTGGCTGACGAGATGGACGTCGCGCTGGTGCAGCCGTCGGACCTATCGGTGAGCGATGGAAAGCTGGTGCGCCACATCGGTTCTGACGTCCAGCGCATCGACGTCGTCTACGCTCGGATGGACGAGGACATGCTGCTGTCCTCCACCGGATACGACGGTGCTCCGCTGCGGCCAGGGCTGCTCGACGCGATCACCCACGGCCATCTCACCGTCGCCAACGCGCTCGCCAACGGCGTGGCCGACGACAAGGCGATCTACCCGTACGTCCCGGCCATGATCGAGTACTACCTCGGCGAAAAGCCCACGCTGTCCCAAGTGCCGACCTGGATCTGCGCCGAGCGCGCGCAACGCGACTTCGTATTGGCCAACCTCGGCGATTTGGTGGTGAAACCCATCGACGGGTTAGGCGGAAGCGGCGTGCTGATCGGGCCGGAAGCCTCCGATGCCGCGCTGGAGGCGCGCCGACGTGAGTTGGTCACCCAACCAGAGCGGTTCATCGCCCAGGTACTGGTCGACCTGTCCACCCATCCCACGTTCGACGGTGAAGGGCTGTATCCGCACCATGTCGACCTGCGCGCCTTCGTCCATCTCCGGGCTGGTGCGGACGGTTCGGTGTCGGCACACATCGCACCTGCGGCGTTGACGCGAGTGGCCAGCCGCGGGTCGCGGATTGTCAACTCGTCGTATGGCGGGGGCAGTAAGGACACCTGGATTCTCACCGCCCGACGCGCCGACGAAGGTTAGACGGCAACTTCACTCAACGGAAGCAGAAGACATGTGCGGTATCTGCGGTGAGATCCGCTGGGATGGGCGGACAGCGGATCTCGGCGCAGTCACGCGGATGACCGGCGCGATGATGTCGCGGGGACCGGATTCCCAAGGCGTAGTGGCCCACGGGCCAGTGGCTCTCGGGCATCGGCGGCTGTCGATCATCGACCTGTCCGCGCGCGGCGCACAGCCGATGGTCGATAGTGATCTCGGGTTGACGCTGGTATTCAACGGCTGCATCTATAACTACCAGGAGCTGCGCCGGGAACTTGAAGGCGCCGGGTACCGCTTCTTCTCGACCGCCGACAGCGAGGTCGTGATCAAGGCGTTCCACAACTGGGGTCTGCGGTGCGTCGACCGGTTCAAGGGGATGTTCGCGTTCGCGATCGCCCACCGCGACTCGGGCGTGGTGACGCTGGCGCGGGACCGGCTGGGCATAAAGCCGTTGTATCTGGCGTCGGCGCCCGGCCGGCTGCGATTCGCATCCACCGTGCGTGCTTTGCTGCGTGCCGGCGGCGTGGACACCGAACTGGACCGCCACGCGCTGCACCACTACATGACCTTCCACTCTGTGGTGCCGGCACCCCGCACGATCTACCGCGGTGTGCGTAAGCTTCCGCCGGCAACAGTGCGGGTGATTCAGCCCGACGGTTCGCACACCGACAACGTGTACTGGACACCGGAGTTCCGCCGCGATCCGGCCAAGGCGTCCTGGTCGGTCCGCGACTGGGAGGCCGCGCTGATGGATGCGCTGCGTACTGCCGTGACGCGCCGCATGGTCGCCGACGTACCCGTCGGCGTGTTGCTCTCCGGTGGCATCGACTCCTCGATCGTGGTGGCACTGCTCGCCGAGCAGGGTCAGCACGGGTTGGCCACCTTTAGCATCGGTTTCGACTCAGCTGCAGGCGAATCCGGCGACGAGTACTTCTACTCCGACTTGATCGCCAAGACTTTCGACACCGACCACCACAAGATCCATATCGACGCATCACGGCTGCTGCCCGCCGTGCCGAAAACCATTGCCGCGATGAGCGAACCGATGGTCAGCCACGACTGCGTGGCCTTTTACCTGTTATCGGAGGAGGTCAGCAAGTGGGTGAAGGTGGTCCAGTCCGGACAGGGCGCCGACGAGATCCTGGCCGGTTACGACTGGTACCCACCGCTTGCCAATGTCGCCCGCGAGCAGACCACCGAGGCGTACGCCAAGGTGTTCTTCGACCGCAGCCACAGCGATGTGCTGTCGATCTTCGCCCCCGAGTATGGGATTGATGTCGACGCGAGCCGCGAATACGCGACCGTCCATCAGGCCGCACCCGGCGCCGATTCCGCGGTGGACGCTGCGCTGCGCCTGGATACCCAGGTCATGCTCGTCGACGATCCAGTCAAACGCGTCGACAGCATGACGATGGCGTGGGGACTAGAGGCACGTGTGCCCTTCCTCGACCACGACTTCGTGGAGCTGGCTGCAGCCTGCCCGCCCGAGCTGAAGCTTGCCTCGGACGGCAAGGGTGTGCTCAAGGACGCGTCGCGGACGTTGCTACCGCCGCAGGTGGTCGACCGGACGAAGGGCTACTTCCCGGTGCCAGGTATCCGCCATCTGCACGGCGAGGTACTCGCCATGGTGCGCGATGCGCTGAGCAATGATGCCGCGCGGTCGCGTGCGCTGTATCGCGCCGATACCGTCGACGCCCTGCTGGCAATGCCGAACGAGACTCGGACCACGCTGGGATCAAATGCGCTCTGGCAACTGGCGGTGCTCGAGATGTGGCTACAGAGCATGGAGGGCTGAGGCGATGGGACAGCAGGTGCGCGCCCTCTACGGCGCGTCACTGTCCCCGGACGCGACCGCGTTCGCCCACCTCATCGACGACGGTGGTTATCCCCGCGCGGTGCAGCGCTTTCTACACGGCCGGCGGGCAAGCTCGTCGCGGGATGTCGAGCTGCCCGTCGACGGCCCCGTCACCCGTGTCGTGCACTCCGCGGACGGTCACTGGTTGGCATGCGAGGTGGCGCCCGACGGGGGCACCCGCAGCCAGATCTGGGTCGTCACCACCGATCCAGAGGACCGGATGGCCCGACGCATAGACGGCGAAGTTGCCGCGACCGCCGAGCTGATCGGCTGGGACGGCTCCCGGGTGGCGGGGATCCTGACCGGCGAGGACGGAGTAGGGCAGTCCTGTTTGATCGACCCGACCGACGGCTTGTGCACCACGCTGGACCGCCGATCCGGCGGAAGACTGGTCGACGCGTGGGCCGGGGCGTCGCTGGTCCGGGTCGGGCCACGCGGCTACCACGAACTCATCATGCTGCACGGCCAAACCGAAATCGCTTTACTGCCACCCGATCCCGGGTCCACGACCGCCGTCGGAGTGATCCTCGACGACCACTATCCGCGGCGCATCCGCTTCGGCCCGACCGGCGAGCTGACCAAGCTGTACTACCCGGCCAAGACCTATGACGGGAACAGGGGCGCGTCCGGCGTCCCGCACGACCGGCGCGGATACGTCCGGGCACTGATCCGCAGCGACAATGGCTGCGACCACGCCCGGCTGCTGGAAGTGACGGTCACTGAGGACGGCGTCACCTACACCGTGGTGGCCGAGCGGCCGGACTATGATCTCGACGAGTTCGCCGTCAGCGACGACCTGTCCACCGTCGCATTGCTGTGGAATCTGCAGGGCCGCAGCGAACTACAGATTCTTCAGTACACCGACAACACGCTGACCGAACCGATCCCACTGCCCAACTTGGTCGCGACCGAGCTGTCCATCAGCGCCGGCGGCTCGATGGTCGCGATGACCGTCGAAGGGCCATCTATGCCACGAACCGTCGAGCTGGTCGACCCACGCTCGCGTCAATGGCAACGCATCGACCGCGAACCAAGCCGCGGTCCGATAGTCACCGGCTTGTCCGCCGCGACGGCACCAGAGACGATCACCGCGCGCGACGGGCTGAGCCTGAACGCGTGGCTGTATCGGCCCCCGCCGGGGACCGGTAGGGCGGGCGCGATGGTGTACCTGCACGGCGGTCCGGAAGGCCAGGCTCGGCCCGGTTACAACGAGATTTTCCCGCGCCTGCTCAACGCCGGCATCAGCGTGATAGCCCCGAATGTTCGCGGATCCGGTGGATTCGGCCGGGCCTTCATGCACGCCGACGACAAGGAAAAGCGCTTCGCGGCCATCGACGACGTCGCCGACTGCGTGCGCTTCCTGGTGGACAACGGCCTGGCTGACCCGAGACGCATTGCCTGCGCGGGCTGGTCGTACGGCGGCTTTCTGACTATGGCCGCACTGACGTTTCATCCGGCCTTGTTCGCTGCGGGCATCAGCATCTGCGGGATGAGTGACCTGAGCACGTTCTACCGCAACACCGAACAGTGGATCGCCGACGCCGCGTATCCGAAGTATGGCCACCCAATCAACGATCGCGAACTACTGGAGCGACTGTCCCCGCTGCGCCGCGTCGATGCGTTGACCGCGCCGTTGCTGGTGGTGCATGGCGCCAACGACACCAACGTGCCGGTCAGCGAATCGGAGCAGATCGTCGACGCGCTGCGCCAGGCCGGCCGCGACGTCAACTATCTACTGTTCAGCGACGACGGACACGGGATCGTCAAGCGCGAGAATCGTGCGGCATTGGCCGCGGCGATGAGTGCATGGCTGAACAGGGCATTCGGCGCGACCGCCCCGCCGCTTCAGGACAATCTCCGCTGATCACTAGCATCGGCGCCCGTTCCGCCGGGATCGGCCGCTCGCGGTCGGCCGGGTTGAACCGCCATCAGCAGGGCGCGAGTGAATTCTTGCTCGGGGGCGGCGAACAGGTCCGCTCCGGGTCGTTGTAGGAGCCGACCCGGTTACGCGTGGCCGGTTAGTAGTAGTGGCGGCGGCCGCCGATGGCGTGTCCTGTCCGTCCCATAACGGCAAGTAGCAGGCCGGCGACCAGGAGGATTACCCCGAGGACCAAAACAATATGGGCGAAGGCGAAGGTTGGGACGAGGCTAGGGAGAAGTAGCCCGAGGACGATGAGGATGATTCCGAGAACGATCATGGACGTTTACCTGGTTTCTGGGTAGATGGTTTGCGTGGAGGATTGCCTGGGTCAGTGTTTGAAGGCGTCTTTCATTTTTTCCACCGCCTGTTTGGTGTTGCCCTTGGCCTGATCGACGCGTCCCTCGCTGCGGAGGCGGGTGTTCCCGGTCGCCCGGCCCAAGAGTTTCTTGGCGGTGCCTTTGGTGGCTTCGGCCTTGTGCGCGATCTTCTTGCCGATACTCATGTCGATGGGGCCTTCCTAGTGAACGCCTTGGTGCGGATGCGCGGTCGCGCGATCACGGTCGCCGTCGTCGCGGCGCTGGCGCAGTTCTGTGGTCTGGGTCACATACCCCAATAGGTCGGCGGTCAAACTGGGCTGCACGTGATTCAACGCATACCGCCAACCGAGTTTCATCCGGATGCTGGCGAGGTATCCGCTCTGAGAACGCCAACAGGGAAGGAAACCCACCATGGGCGCTGGAGACAAGATCAGCAACAAGATTGACGACATCGGCGGTAAAGCCAAAGAGGCCGCCGGCAAAGCAACAGGCGACAAGAGCACCAAAAATGAAGGCAAGCTCGATCAAGCGAAGTCAAGCCTGAAGGACGCTGGCGAGAAGGTCAAAGACGCCTTCAAAGGCAACTAAGCGGTTTCTCGCCTCGACCCGCCACCCTGCTTGGGTGGCGGGTCGATTCAATTCAACTGAGTCGGTCGACCTGAAGGAGACCGAGAAGCCCCCACAGGCTTGTCTTGTCGCTGTGTTGATCGTTGTTGCTATTGTGTTGTCCGCCAACGTGGTTGTCGTCGATGACGGCACGGGTTCACTTTGAACGGTGGCGTTGGCAAACCCTGACCCGCCGAACAACGGCGCCCCCGTGGCAGAAATTGCCGCGCTGGTAGCGGCGTACTCGATGAGTCGCACCCCGGACTGGCTCGGCGCGCGGAGCTGGCGGTCAGGTTTGAATTCGGGG
>Ga0210389_10004296_pt1 | contig 11089 bp, 12 predicted proteins | sample IncBWH28OmetaG_FD_160127 | JGI IMG/M metagenome (GOLD analysis project Ga0210389, IMG submission 160127) | Forest soil microbial communities from Barre Woods Harvard Forest LTER site, Petersham, Massachusetts, United States - Inc-BW-H-28-O ... | reverse complement strand
CCCTTGCCGCTATATCGCGCAACTCGAAAGCGGCAAGGGCAACGTCTCGATCGTGCTGCTGCGCCGGGTGTCGAACGCGATGGGCGCGCATCTCGAAGACCTCATTCCCACAGGCGAGCCGTCGCCGGACTGGCCTGTGATCCGCGATCTCCTGCGCAAGGCCACGCCGAACCAGATCGCACAGGCCAGGGACGTGCTTTCCGGCAACGGCGCGTCGGCGCAGCGGCGGATGTCGTTTTCCGGCATCGCCTTGATCGGCCTGCGTGGCGCCGGCAAATCCACGCTCGGCAAATTGCTGGCGAAGAAAATCGGCTGGAATTTCGTCGAACTCAACAAGGAGATCGAGGCGCAGAACGGACTATCGGTCTCCGAGGTCATCGCTCTCTACGGCCAGGAAGGTTTTCGGCGCATGGAACAGGCAGCCCTCGGGCAACTGCTGGCGCGGAAAGAACTGATGGTGCTGGCGACCGGCGGCGGTATCGTTTCCGAGCCGCTCACCTTCGACCTGATCCTGTCGTCGTTCTACACCATCTGGGTCAAGGCCGAGCCGGAAGAACACATGGCGCGGGTGCGCGGCCAGGGCGACCTGCGCCCGATGGCGGATGATCGCTCCGCAATGGACGAACTGCGCACGATCTTGCGCAGCCGCGAACCGCTCTATGCGCGGGCGTCGGCGGTGGTGGATACCGCGGGGCTTAGCGTGGACGCCGCCGCCGCGCGGTTGAGCGAGGCGGTGGCGCCGGTGCTCAAGCAGGACGCGAAGATGTTCGCGCGGGGGTGAGCCGGGCGTTTCGGACGTTGTGCTTCCTTCAAGCCGCGGCCGCGAATAGGATCGATGCCCATGGAAGACCGATCCGGGAAATTACGTTCATTTTTCGCCAGCCTGATCTGCGCCGGTCGCGATCCAAGAATTGAGCAAGCCTTTGCCGCGGTCGAGCGTGAGGCGTTCGCCGGGCCGGGTCCCTGGTCGATCAAGAATTTCGGCCGGGGCTATGTGCAGACCCCCGACGATGATCCTGCATTCATCTATCAGGATACGCTGGTGGCGTTGGATTCCGCGCGCAGTCTCAACATCGGTTTGCCCAGCGCGCACGCGTTCTGGCTTGACGCCATCGGTTTGAAAGCGGGCGAGACCGTTTTGCAGGTCGGCGCAGGGACCGGCTACTATACCGCGATCATCGCGCATCTGGTTGGCGCCAGCGGCCGTGTTCATGCATTTGAAATCGATGCAGGGCTCGCGGCCCGCGCCCGAGAAAATTTGAAGGACATGCCGCAAGTCGACGTGCAATCGCGGTCAGGCATCGCCGACGACTTGCCAAAGGCCGATGCTATCTACGTATGTGCGGGCGCTACCCAGCCAAGCTGGGCCTGGCTTGACGCGCTACGCTCCCACGGCCACCTGTTGTTTCCGCTTGCACCGGAGGGTGGATTGGGTGGCATGTTGCTGATCGAACGTCCCGATCATGGTTCGCAATGGCCGGCGAAATTCGTATCGCGCGCGCAATTCATCGGCTGTGACGGAATACAGGACGCCGATGCTGGCCGCCGTCTCGCGGCAGCCTTCACCAACCACTGGGATCGCGTGCGAAGCTTCCGCACCGACGATGGGAGGGACGATACCTGCTGGTTTGCAGGAGATGGTTGGTGGCTCTCGACCGAAACGCCCGATTCCGAACCACCGCAATAGCCATGAAACTGCTTTTCCTCCACGGCGCGCCGGCCGCCGGCAAACTGACGGTCGCGAAAGCGCTGCTTGGCATGGTGCCGGGACGGCTGTCCGACAATCACGCGGCGATCGATCTGGCGCTTACGGTGTTCGACTTCGGCGCGCCCGGCTTCTGGGAGCTGGTGCACAGCCTCAGATGCGCGACCTTTGACGCCGCCGCACAGCATGACGCCGGCCTTGTGGTCACAACCTTCTGCTATGTCGAGCCTGAAGACCGCGCTCTCTACGAAGAAACCGAAGCGATCGTCCGGCGGCACGGCGGCGAACTGCTGCCGGTGTTCCTGCACTGCTCCCGCGAAGAGGCCGCCCGCAGGGTCGGCAATCCCGACCGCGCCGAGCGGCGCAAGCTGACGTCGGCCGAAATCCTGATGCGGGATTTCGACCGCTACGATTTCTCCCCGGTGCCGCGGGCCGACTGCCTGAAGCTGGATACCGAAGCGAGGCCGGCGGAGGCGACAGCGCGGATAATAGTTGACCACTTTGAGCTTAATGCGCGCTGTATTGATTGAGTTCGCACAAGTGCCGATTTCTCGACTATTTCACCCGCAAGCGACGCTCGCCATGCTGATAGATGTTAGCTTCGGCGGTGGTGTCATGCTTTGCAGGACAACAATTTTCGGTAGAGTTGAATTTCGTTCGCCAGGGGCTGGCACAAATGGATACCTTTGCCTCAATAATAGCGCAGCAATGGGCATACGGCGCTTTGGCCTTTGTGGTCGCCGCCGTCTCTTTCGGCTTCGCATGGCAATACTACGAAGCCGTGTTGAAGGAGGACGGACCGAATCGCGATCAACTTCTTGATCGACTGGCCAAGGGGGGCGGTCCGAGAATATTCTACATAGATCAAATGACCCGGCTGCTTGACAGCATTGATCGTCTGCTCGGCGACGCCGGGCAGCGCCAAGACTGGGTAGCAAGGGCCCTTCGGCTCCGCCAAGCGCAGCCCTGTTGGACCGCCGCGTCGTTCGATACTTGCGCGCTGTTAGCGGTAGCCTATCCGTTCGCGAGCTTGTTGACGACCTGGCTTGTTGTGGGCAGCGCCGGGCCAATCGGCGATTTAATCGGTTTGCGCCCGGAGCCCCGATGGTGGGTTCAGCTAGCCTTACGTGTGATCATAGCGCTACTGATCTTTTCCATTTTTCGTCTTTTCAGAAGAGACTTGCGGCAATTCTCTGTCGCTTTCGCGCTTAGCTACGGTCTGGCTGTAGTTTTCGCTCTCACTTCCGCTCTCTCCGGCTCTGACTTTGGCTTTAGCTTCGGCGCAGTCGCAGTCGCCTTAACTCTTGCTCTCTTTGTCGGTAGCCTGATCGCCGACGGCGGCGCTTTTGTCAGCGCGGGAGCCGTCGCCGCTGGTTTCGCCTTCGCTTTTGCTGTCGGTTTCATCGATACTAAGGCCGGCTCTCTTGCTTTGAACTTTGCTTTCCCCGGCGCCAGCGCTTGCATTTTCGCCATCGCTTCTTCCGGCGCTATCGCTGTCGCCACTCTGGCGCGCCGGGCGGCGGAGACGCATCGTTTGAGCACGTTTTGGTTGGTGTATTGGCCGATCGCACTAGGAAGCATCGGTCCAGCTTTGTGGTTTGCCGCCCGCCTTGGGAACTTGCCCGATACAGTCAGCTTCCTGCTCCTGATTGATCTGCTACCACTCGTTAATTTACCGTTCGACTGGGCGTCGATTGGGATGACGCGCGCATTGCTCCGCCGCGGCTGTGAAGACCATGGGATCTGGCTGTTGCGCTCGCCGACGCTACTTGGCCTTCTCGATTTTTTGGCCGGCCTTGCGTTGCTCGCCACACTGGCTCCTGCGCTCGTCCTGACTCTGACAGCCGCCGACGCGATCTTGCAGCACGCAGGCGGACGACCGTTGTTCGATGCCATCGGACTCATTGAGCGGATTGCAGCGCAACCAAGCGATGCTGCTCATGCTTGGGTATACTTTACATTGCTCTCGACGCTACTGCCGAGCTTTTTCAATCTCTTGGTCGGCGTATTCAGTCTGCTTACCTTCTCGGTGCCCCCAGTTCGACACTGGCTGATCGCGACCATCCCAATGCTCGACGCTCGCGGCCTCGGCGGCACCCGCTGGCTGGCGACGTTTGCCCTCAGTGCCCAAGTGTTCTTCGCAATACTCCTTACCTGCCTCGGATTGTGGCTGGTATGGCGAGGTTTGCTGACGGTGCCAGGGGTTGAGGAAGTCGCCTTGAACCCTCTGCACACCTTCGCAATCTGGTGCGCGAGACTCTTTGGGGTTGCCACTTGATCGGACGCAACAATGCCCGGCAAAACCGTAGTGTAGGCTCGCGGGCCGACTGCCTGAAGCTGGATACCGAAGCGAGGCCGGCGGAGGCGACCGCGCGGGAAATCATCGCTCACTTTGGACTTGGCGCCGCTCAGAGGGCCTGAATCCGCGTATCAGCCCGGCGCGGTATTCGGGCGATGCTTCCTCATCTGCACCACGCGGGAAATCATGTCGCCGGAACTTGAAACCTGGTCCTTGCGGCATTCCTCAATGTAGCCGTGGGCCTTGTAAAAGCTCTCGGCATTCAGCGAGGCATCGCAGACGAGAAATGGGACCGTCTTGAAAGCGAGCGCCTCAATGGCGGCCAGTAGTGCTGTTCCAATGTTGCCGATCGGGTTCGGCTTCACATAAAGAGCCTGCAATTCGTGCTTCGAGATCGCCGCCACCGCAAAGCCGATGATTTCGCCATCGGCCTCGGCAACAAGGACGCGATAGCCCGGATCGGAAATTCTCTTCGCCATCCGCCCGGCATCTGCGGCATCCGCCCAATCGTTCAAGGTAACCGAGTCGTAATGGCTTGCCGCCTTTGCGAGAATCGCCTCACGGCGTACGCGCATGATGTCAGCTACATCGGCGCGGCGCGCAGTACGGATTTCCACGGTAACGCGGCCAGACTTCATGCTCCGCGCGGCACGACAGGCGCGACGTGTTTGCGCGCCTTGAAGGTAACGGACACCTCGACATCCTCATCGAGCTTGCCGAGAATGGCAATCATTCGATCAAGCGTGAAACGGCCAAGCCGTGTATTGCGAATGCGGGAAAATTCCGAATGGGAGACGCCGGTGAGCTTTTCCGCGTCGCGCGTCGACAGCTTGCGTTCGTCGAGAAAACGGATGATCTTCGCGGCGGTAATGGCACGCGCCTGCTCAAGGCCTGCGTTGGGCCGTCCAAAGTCGCGATACACATTGCCGCTACCGCGCACCAACTCCAAATTGTCCTTTTTCATTTCAAAGCCTCTTTCAATCGTTTGAGCCTGTCGCGAATCAGATCAATCTCCATCTGCGGAGTTTTGATTCCCGATTTCGATTTCTTCTGGAATGCGTGGATCACCCAAATATCGACGTCGATCTTGACCGCGTAGAGTGCGCGAAAGGCGTCACTGCGATACCGCATGGCGATCTCAAACACTCCGCCATCGACGCCCTTGAATGGCTTCGCCTTGTCCGACTTGCCGTCTTCGGCGGCGACGGTGAGCGCGTCGCTCTGCACGTCTTTCGGAAAATCCTCGAAATCCCTGCGCGCCGCCCTGATCCACGAGATATTCCGGGTGTTTCGCATTTCGGGTATGTTGACATATTTGTCAACACTTTGCAAGCCTGTTCCAGGCACCGTCAACGATGCGCTGCCGCATCGACGGTCACAGCAGTAACAACCCGGGTGCTGGCTGTGTCGTCGGGCTTTGGTTAGAGTGGGTGCGCTGCCAGTTCGGAGACCACCGCCATGATGAGCCAGGAACAGAACGACCTGATGACCCGGACGGGGCCGAAAGACCCGTGCGGGAAACTGATGCGCATGTATTGGCAGCCGGCGGCGCTGGTCGACGAGTTGGCCGGACCGCGGCCGATCCGCCCGGTAAAGCTGCTCGGCGAAGATCTGGTGCTGTTCCGTGACGAAGAGGGCCGTTACGGCCTGATCGAGCGGCACTGCGCGCATCGCGGCGCCGACCTTGCCTTCGGGCGGCTGGAGAACGGGGGCCTGCGCTGCGCTTTCCACGGCTGGCTGTTCGACGCCATGGGCCAGTGCCTGGAGACGCCGGCAGAGCCGGAGGAGTCGCAGCTGTGCAAGGGCATCAAGCAGCGCGCTTATCCCGTGGTCGAGAAGAGCGGCATCCTCTGGGCCTATCTCGGCGAGGGCAAGCCGCCGGCATTTCCGGAGCTCGACTGTTTCGTCGCGCCCGAAAGCCACGTCTTCGCGTTCAAGGGCCACTGGGCCTGCAACTGGCTGCAGGCGCTCGAAGTTGGTGTCGACCCCTCGCACGCCTCCTATTTGCATCGCTTCTTCGAGGACGAGGACACCTCGGCGACCAACACCTATGGCCGCCAGTTCCGCGGCGCGTCGGCGAGCTCAGACATGCCGATGACCCGGATCATGCGCGAATACGACCGCCCCATCATCAATGTCGAGCACACCGAATACGGCATGCGGCTGATCACGCTGCGCGAGATCGACGCCGAGCGCACCCATGTGCGCGTCACCAACCAGATCTTCCCGCACGCCTTCGTCATCCCGATGAATCAGGAGATGACGATCACGCAGTACCACGTGCCGATCGACGACGAGAACTGCTATTGGTATTCGATCTTCACCTCTTTCACGACACCGGTCGACAAGAAGACGATGCGCGACCAGCGGCTGGCGACCTACGAACTGCCCGACTACAAGTCGCGCCGCAACAAGTCGAACGATTACGGCTTCGATCCGCACGAGCAGGCGACGCAGACCTTCACCGGCATGGGCATGGACATCAACGTCCACGACCAGTGGGCGATAGAATCAATGGGTGCGATCCAGGACCGCACCCGCGAGCATCTCGGCACCGCCGACAAGGCGATCGTGCAATATCGCCGCATGCTGCGCGAACAGATCGAGAAGACCGCTTCCGCCGAGAAGCCGATCATGTGTCTGGACGAGGCGCATGCCAAGAGCATCCAGGGGCCCGGCACCATGGACGGTATCGGGCCGACTCAGGGCTGGGAGATGTACTGGATGGGCGTCGACGTGAAGCGGCGGCGCGGCGCGCCCTGGGCGTCGCCGGTGCCGGCCGAGATCGCCGACAAGATTCGGCATCTGTCGGCGGCGGAGTGACATCGTCATTGCGAGCGAAGCGAAGCAATCCAGAGTCCGGAAAAGACTGGATTGCTTCGTCGCTTCGCTCCTCGCAATGACGACGACTGAGGGGGCAATCCTTTGAGTTTCGTCGAGCGTCACGGGCTGTGGTCGGACGAGCAGCGCGAGGCGGCGCAGCGGCTGGCGCGCATCGTCGAGGAGAAGAAGCTCGAGACCATCCGCCTGTCGTTTGCTGACCAGCACGGCATCCTGCGCGGCAAGACGCTGATCGCAAGCGAGGCGCTGGCCTCGCTCGAAAGCGGCTGCGGCATCACCACGTCGCTACTGGCCAAGGACACCTCGCACAAGACGGTCTTCCCGGTGTTCACCGCCGGCGGCGGCTTCGGCCTCAAGGAGATGCAAGGCGCTGCCGACGCGCTGATGGTGCCGGATCCCACGACGTTCCGCGTGCTGCCATGGTCGCCGGGCACAGGCTGGCTGCTGTGCGACATCTATTTCGGCAACGGCGCGCCGGTGCCGTTCTCGACGCGGCAGCTCTATCGCTCTGTCGTAAACCGGCTCGGCGAGCGCGGCTACGATTTCGTCGCCGGGCTCGAGGTCGAATTCCATCTGTTCAAGCTCGACGACGCGCATATGGCCCCTGAAGACGCCGGCCAGCCTGGCCGGCCGCCGTCGGTCAGCCTGCTCTCGCACGGCTATCAATATCTGGCCGAGCAGCGCTTCGATCAGATCGAGCCGGCGGTCGACATCATCCGGCGCGATATCCTCGCGCTCGGGCTGCCGCTGCGCTCGGTCGAGGTCGAGTACGGCCCGAGCCAGTGCGAATTCACCTTTGCGCCGAAGAAAGGCCTCGAGCCCGCCGACAACATGATCCTGTTCCGCAGCGCCGTGAAGCAGATCGCGCATCGGCACGGCTATCACGCGACCTTCATGTGCCGGCCGAAGCTGCCGAACGTGTTCGCCTCGGGCTGGCATCTGCATCAATCGATCGTTGCGCGCGCAAGCGGCGAGAACGCGTTCATGGCGAAGGATAACGGCGAGGTCTTGAGCGCGTTCGGCCGCAACTATCTCGGCGGGCTGTTGAAACACGCCCGCGCCTCGGCGGTGTTCGCGACGCCGACCATCAACGGCTACAAGCGCTACCGTTCCTATTCGCTGGCGCCGGATCGCGCGAACTGGGGGCAAGACAATCGCGGCGTGATGGTCCGCGTGCTCGGCGGCGCTGATGATCCCGCGACGCGGCTGGAAAACCGGATCGGCGAGCCCGCCGCCAATCCCTATCTCTACATGGCCTCGCAGATTCTATCGGGCCTCGACGGCGTCGACCGCGCGCTCGATCCCGGCCCGTCGGCGGACGCGCCCTATGAAACCAGGGCCGCGATGCTGCCGAAGACCCTGCGCGAAGCGGTGGATGCGCTGAACGACGATCCCTTCTTCCGCGACGCGTTCGGGGCAGGCTTTGTCGACTACTACGTCCACATCAAGAACGCCGAAATCGAGCGCTTCCAGGCCGAGGTGTCGGACTGGGAGCAGCGCGAATATTTCGAGATGTTTTGAAAGACGCGCCCTCCCCTGTCGTCGGGATCGGACCGGTTGAGCCCGTCCAGGCGAGGTTGCAGGGTGCGGGGCCGTCGGATTACGCTGACTGCCTCGCGCGATGCAGGACAACAGTGGAGGTTTGGATGCGGAAACTTTCTCGTATTGTGGCGGCCGCGGCGGTCGCCGTGTGTGTGCCGGCAGGCCTGTTGATGGCCCAAAACGCCCCCGCTACCGGATCGGATACGACGGCCACGCCGGCGCCGGCGACGGCACCCGCCGACACGGCACCGGCCCCCGCGGCCACCACACCGGCACCCGCGGCGACGACATCGGCACCCGCGGCGGCGACATCGGCACCTGCCACCACGACACCCGCAGCGCCGGCGGCGACCCAGAACGACCAACCGGCGAAGAAAAAGAAGACGGCCAGGATGACGCGGCAGCAGGAGATCGATCGGTCCATCGACAGCGGCACGGTACCTTCTCGCTATCGCAAACAGGTGCCGAAAGAGTACCAGCAATATATTCCGTTCTCGAAATAGCGCCTGGCGAAACACGCCCAATCGTCCGTTGCCGATGCTGGAGCAGAGTGGCTCCGCGGGCGGCGGAACCACGGCATGCCCGGTGATTAGCGGGGATAACTGAGCCCCGGGGCCTTCCTTGAATTCACGTTGGGGCGCTCGGCAATTAGTGAGGTCGGCAGGCCCGATGACCACTGGAAGCCTGACATGCTCGTTCACCCCCGCGATTTGGCAGACCAGATGTCTGTCGCGCAGCCGACAAAGACGTTCACGCTGCCGATCGAGGCCGCTCGCCTGAAGGCCCGGGAAATCCTCAACCGGTTTCCGCAGGCCGGATACATGGCGGTGGTCGAAAATTGGCGGCAGCTGCCCGACGGCCAGATCGAATTCACGATGCGGCACCTTCCGGCGGCGGAGTAGGGGAAAAATTTTCGGCGCGGCACATTGTCGTCCCCGCGAAGGCCGGGACGACCGGAGAGATCAAACCCCCAAATACCGATGCTGCAGATCGGGCTCCGCGATCAACTGCTCCGACGTCCCGCTCCATACCGCGCGTCCCCGCTCGATGATGTAATGGCGATCGGCGATGCGGGTGAGATGTTCGATGTTCTTGTCGATCACCAGCACCGACTGTCCGCGCGCCTTCAGCATCGACAGGCATTGCCATATTTCATCGCGGATCAGGGGCGCGAGCCCCTCGGTGGCCTCGTCGAGGATCAACAGCCGCGGATTGGTCATCAGCGCGCGGCCGATCGCCAGCATCTGCTGCTCGCCGCCCGACAGGGTATTGCCCATGTTGTTGCCGCGCTCGGCAAGCCGCGGGAACAGCGCGTGGATTTTTTCCAATGTCCAGGGCTCGGGGCTGCCGAGGCGATTGCCGGCAGCCGCAATGAGATTCTCGCGCACGGTGAGGTTGGGGAAGATCTGGCGCCCCTCGGGCACCAGTCCGATGCCGAGTTGCGCGATCCGGAACGAGGGCAGTTTTCGCACTTCCTGTCCGGCGAAGCGGATCGCGCCCGCGCGCGCCGGCGTCAGTCCCAAAATGGAGCGGATGGTCGTGGTCTTGCCCATGCCGTTGCGGCCCATCATCGCCACCATCTCGCCGGAGCGAACCTGCAGCGACAGGCCGAACAGCACCTGGCTGAGGCCGTAGCAGGTCTCGATGCCGTCGACTTCGAGCAAGGGGGCCGCGTCAGCCAATTCTTCATCAGACATGGCGGGTCACCGCATGCTGATCGCCGAGATAGGCGCGCTTGACCTCTTCATTGCCGCGGATCTCCGCAGGCCGCCCGGAGGCGATGACGCGGCCATAGACCAGCACGCTGATGCGGTCGGCGAGCGCGAACACCGCATCCATATCATGCTCGACCAGCACGATGGAGACTTCGCGCCGCAACTCCTGCAGCAATTTCACCATGCGCGCCGATTCGGTGATGCCGAGGCCAGCCATCGGCTCGTCGAGCAGCAGCAATTGCGGTTTTGTCGCGAGTGCGACGGCGAGTTCGAGTTCGCGCTGCTCGCCATGGCTGAGCCGGGAAACCACGACGTCGGCGCGATGTCCCAGCCCAACCCGATCAAGCGCATGCTGCGCGGCCTTGCGCAGGTGGCTCACCTTGCGGGCATTGCCCCAGAAGTGGAAGGAGTGACCGTCATGGGCCTGCGCGGCGAGTGCGACATTGTCCGCCACTGTAAAGTCCGGCAATAGCGAGGTGATCTGGAACGAGCGCGCCAGCCCGAGCGCGCTGCGGCGCCAGGCCGGGACGCGGGTGATGTCGGCCCCCGCGAGAAAAATGTGGCCGGCATGCGGCAGCAGCTGCCCGGTCAACTGGCTGATTAGCGTGGTCTTGCCGGCGCCGTTCGGGCCGATGATGGCGTGCAGTTCGCCTGTGGCGACATCGAGCGAGACATTGTCGGTCGCGACGATGCCGCCGAAGCGGCGCACCAGTTTCTCGACGCGAAGCAGCGGCTCAGCCACGATGGAGCCTCCCCAATAGCCCGTCGATGCCGCCGCGTCCGAACAGCACGATCAGCAGCAGCAGCGGGCCCATGATCAGCGCCCAGTATTCGGTGACCTGCGACAGGAATTCCTCCAGCACCAGATAGACCACCGCGCCGATCACCGGGCCGAACAGCGAGCCCATGCCGCCGAGGATCACCATCACCATCAGATCGCCGGAGCGGGTCCAGTACATCACGGCCGGGCTGACGAAGTCGGTGTTG